>Ga0185299_10007126_pt1 | contig 11599 bp, 12 predicted proteins | sample PaiPotPPA55metaG_FD_128002 | JGI IMG/M metagenome (GOLD analysis project Ga0185299, IMG submission 128002) | Iron sulfur acid spring bacterial and archeal communities from Banff, Canada, to study Microbial Dark Matter (Phase II) - Paint Pots PPA... ...
GGGCTTTTCTTGCCCCGGGACCATTGTTAAGAGAAGCGCATTCGTGATGAGCAGCTTTGCCTGTGGGGCCTGTGTCTGGGCTACGTTGACTCCCGCCAAGGACAACGAGAGGATAAGGACGAAAAGAGCCTTTGTGAGCGTTTTCATCTTGAACCGGAATTTCCTTTTTGCCTTTGAAAACAGCGCCATACTACACCCGTCTCGCTTGTTCGCGATACTGAAACGCGATTTTCATCGGGAGCACTCCCGACGGTCTGCCATCCACACCAGCACAGCACAAATTTGCCCCATAAGTGCTGGCTGAGTGATCTTGAGTCGATCTGCTGCTCGGGTAAAATTCATCTCCTCGGCTAGGGTGACACCCGCCATCTGGGGCCGGACATCGATAGTCAAGAACAATGATGTAACTCCCCAGGCTTAGCGATTCAATCGTCTAAGCCTCTTCCTCAATCGCAACATTCATTGCGGGATCATCCGAAATCGAGGATTCCCACTGGACTGCCAGCTCCTGCCACTTCAAGCCGCTATCATCGGATCGAAAGATACGGCCGTCAGCACAGCAGTAGAAAACGCCTGAATCGAGCCGGCTTGCGGTTACAACCGGGATTCGCAAACCGTCCGGCGAGGGCAAACCATCATGTACTTGTTGCCACGAGCCATTTCCAGAACGGCGGTAAACGAAAGACTTGGCTGACTCTTTGTAATGCGCTCCGTATGCGCTGTTCGAAGCCGTGAGCAGAAGAGTCCTGGGGTCGACACTGCTTATAGCTATGCTCCAGCAGTATTGGTGACCCAAGCCATCAACCGTTCGTCTCCAGCTATCGCCGTCGTCTATGCTCTCGAAATAGCCGTCACCTGCGGCCGAGTGAAGCCGCATGGGGTCTTGCGGATGAACCGCTAGAGCATGCGTGTCCTTCGGACTGCCTGGAACTCGGTCACACCACGTCGCCCCGGCATCGTCGCTGCGGACAAGCGCTCCGGCCTCGATGGCGACATGCAAACGAGTCGGTGTTGCGAGATCCGGGAGAATTGTCTGAACGTGATGTGTATTCGGACGTGGTGGGAAGCTCCATCCCTTCGCCGATGGCAATGTCATCAACGTGTGCAATTCATTCCAGGTCTCGCCACTATCGTCCGATCGATAGATCGCACTCAATTCCGTCCCTGCGTAAACTGCGCCGGAGTGAGTTGACGCTAATGCCATCACGTTGGGTTCAGAAAAGCCGCCCACTGCCTTCCAGGTTGTGCCGCCGTCTTGGCTCCTGAACATCCCATCGCCAAAGGTCCCGCAATATGCGACGCCAGTTCGGTTTGAATCGACGACAACACATTGGATTTGCTTATCTTCCAAACGAATTTTGCCGTGCCAGTCTTCAGCGGAACCGGTAATAACCGCCAACCCACTACTAGTGGCTAAGTAGAGAGTAGTCTTCATTTTCAAACCTCATAAGTGTTTTCCGTGCTTCTTGATCAGGGAAACGAATCGACGGTGCGGACGCGCCTTTTATCGACGCGTCGAACACAGTTGAGTTTTTATGCACCGCTTCTGCTGAAGCCTCCATCCACGTGCAGAATCCGCCCCGTGATGAAGCCTGCGTCCTCAGAAACAAGGAAGGACAGCGCGTTGGCCGCGTCCACGGGAGTGCTGGGTCGCTTGATTGTCTGCTGGGCAACGACGAACTTCATGATTTCGTCCACGGAGGGACCACCCGCAGGTGTTCGCGCCACCAGGCCCTCGGTCTTAACGATTGTCGGCGCGATCGCGTTGACGGTGATGCCAGTCTCACCAAGGTCATTTGCAAGCGCCCGTACTAGCGCATGGATGCTCCCTTTGCTTGTGATATAGGCGAGATCGTGCTGCTGCTGAATTGCTTGTGCCGGACACCGTCGGCTTCGGCGGAAATTTGGAATCGGCCCCCTTTTTTGTCATCGAGGATCGCTCCAAAGACGCTGGGCGAGTCGAAGTGTGGGTAGCTATTCATCGCGATCGTCGCCGATCACTATGGACGCCATTTCGTCCGTGTTCTGCGCCATCCGTCCCAATATTGGGGCTGGCTACTGCTGCTCGCGGCGCTCATCTTCAGCTTGATCATGGCTGGAATTCTCCTCAATCGAAGACTGACGACTGCAAACATTGGGTGAAGCTCGCTGCCGTCCGCAGCTCTCCGCAAGTTCAGACCCTTTAGATTCTTCGCGGAGCTGGAAGCTAAAACGAAACTCTGCTTGACTGCCCAGTAGCGGAGAATTAGCAGGTGGGACAACAGGTAGCAGATCCGACTCCGGTGCTATTTTGGGTATTCAGAAGCCTGGGGCTTACGCGGATGGCGCAACCGGAACAGAAGCCTTGCGCACTTCTATTTGTCCATTGCGTGCGCGAACCTCAAGGTAGGGCTGTGGATGAACCGCGGGGCCATCCATTACACGACCATCCTCCAACGCAAAGCGGGAAGAATGATATGGGCACACGATGCTATCTCCTACAAGTTTACCTTCGGAAAGCGGCCCGCCAAAGTGGGAGCACGTGTCAGCCATGGCGAAGACACGGTCTCCGCGACGAACGAGCAGAACAGGGAGGCCTTGATACATCGCTCGGGTAGGTTTGCCGTCGGCCAATGTCGATTCAGGTAAGATGGCGACAAACTCATCGGGGAAGACTTGGCCATCTGTGCGATCGACGCCTACTCGATGTTCGTACACCATTTTGCCGCCCAGGTGCGACGCATAAGCCATAACCGCATATCCGAGAGCGCCGACGATGCGGCCGCTCCTGCGGGACTTGTTTCTTCGCAAAAGAAGGGACGTTACAAATAGTGCGGTGCTGCCAAGGTTCAGCAGGCCGTGCCCTAATCCGAGGCGGCGCGCTGGAGGATCAACATCTGACCAATCCGTAATACCGGCTGCGGCAGCACCCGCAGCGCCGGCAATCCCAATTGCGATTGATGTGTCGGCGGCCACCGCAAACTCAGACCGGTCTAGTGCTATATCCAGGAGATCAAACACCATCGCGACGGTCCAGGCGCCGGCGGGAACATCCTTGAGGACGACATGCAACGGTTCGCCCAACCAAGTTCCATTCAAGAAATTCCTGATCTTTTGTGCCGCTGGCCGTCCACCGGCGTACAGAGCTTTATCGAGTGCCTTCTGTAATCTTTCATCCACCGGTGGCTGTGGTGCCGGGCTCGACGAATCGCCGATTGGATCGACTTTCATGCCCGAGTCTTTATCACGTTTGAATTTTCCATTCTGCTCCCTATTCAGCATTCAACTCGATCAGTTAGCTGCAGATGTCGAAGGTTGGCGCAACCCGCCCTAAGATCGCCTAAGCTCAAACCTACATGTGTTTGTGCGTTCACTCGCTTTGTACAACTGTGGACAGCTGTGGCCATCATGAAGCTGCCATTGGACTCTGGTGGCCCAGATCTTGCGTAAGAACACTGAGTGATTCGAGGATCCAGTACATCTGAAGACCCCAACGCCAGACAGTCTACCGTGTCGAGCGCCCGTATCGCTACTTCCCTTTGTCTCGCAACTCCTTACGATGCGCTCTAATCGCAAGCCTTATGTCGTTGCACTTGAGCCGTACAGCTCCAAGCGCATTCACCAGTCGAGCATATGCCGGATACAGCATGCTATGACGCGGCTTTGACAACTGATCGGCAGCAGCGAGTTCCTTGGCCCGGCACGCCTCAAAGGCTGCGAGCAGCCGACGGGTCTCGTCGTCTTGCGGGAGTTGCGCGTCTTGTGCCGTTGGGCACATGATTTACGAAACGAAACGATGAGTACTCACGGCATCTGTCGGACGCGGCGCACCCGCCGCGCCCGACCAACGCCAGTGCGACTGTTCATGTCCTCAATAAATACAGCATAGGGCTGGAAAGAGTGGTTCGGCTGGTCCGGAATGCACAGTCCTGACAACCAAAGCGACTAAATGCGGAAGCTTTTCGCGTACTCAAACCGGGAGGACGATTTGCCGTATCGGATGTGGTGACGCGAGGCGAAATGAGACCGGAGATTCGCCAAAGCGTGCTTCTGTGGGTGGGCTGCGTGGCGGGAGCGATGCAAGAGGACGAGTACCGGACCAAACTCACCACCGCAGGATTCGAGCAAATCGACATCGAACCGACCCGTATTTACCACGTGTCCGACGCGCGCGAGTTTCTTTCCGCGAAAGGTATTGACGTTGATTCCATTGCACCGGAAGTGGACGGCAAGTTCATGAGCGCCTTCGTTCGCGCCGTGAAGCCATCAGGTTCCGGGACACAGACTTGCTGCGGTCCAACTTGCTGCAATTGAGCACAGAGGCAGAGTCGAGAGCCGGAACGGATTCTTGTCATTAATGCACATTACAATGTCTTGGTTGTGTACTGGCAATTAGCCGGATGCGGATAGGAGGCTCTTGTCCTCCTCAAAAACAACCTTGAGCGAAGAGACTACATCGCGCCGCGACTTTCTGAAGTCAGCTGTAACGGCTACGAGCGCTGCGGCGCTCCCGTTGAGAAGCACACTCGGCTTGGCCGAGACCGTTGCACAGCAACAATCAGAATCGCGCTCGTCGGATTATGTCCTGCGGATCGGAGCCAGTCCGGTAGAGATCAATCCCAAACAGAACACCGCATATCCAGGAGCGGCCAATCCTGGCCCGGTGAGAACCGAAGTACGAAGATAAATCGCCTGAAAGGCAGGAATCCTCGAAGCCCAGGTTGTGATGATCAGTCCGTGGATCAGAAAGACTGCATCAATCGGATTCCATCCGATCCGGGCGCCGATTTGTTGGGCTGTACTGTGAACTTGATTGGCGACAGCGGCCATAACTCGGGACAGGGATGTCGAATCGGTCCGCCTCGACGTTTTCGGCGCGATCATCCAGGTACAAGTTGTCTTGCGGGGCCGCTTTGAGTAGTTCGAGACAATTTCGATAGATCGACAGCTCCGGCTTTATGGATCCGTAGTCGCAGGAATAAATCAGGTATTCAAATGTAGAGAGGCTGGGAAAGGACTTGGTCACATGGCGACTGAGTTCGAGCGGCATGTTTGAGAGAAGGGTTAAGGGGAAGCCTTCATGGTGCAACAGATTTGCCCATTGCACAGCGCCTTGATTTGGTCGAGTGATACTTTCGCTATCGAGCTTGATTAGCGTTGCTATCTGATCTCTGCTCAAACCCAGTTCTTGCTGGCCAACAACCGCTGTCCAGGTCCATCGATATCACCCCGGTCGTAGGGCGGCCGTAGCTTCCAGTAAAGTTCCGAGAATCGCTCATGGGGAATGCCGCACACGAGCGCCATACCTTTCATATCCTCCAGCGTTTGCTCGAGGCAAAGAACCTTTCCGTAATCGAAGACGACTGCCCGAACCGAACGCTTTTGCGAAAGACCTTGTATGGCGCTATGTTTGGCAGTATCATGCATAAATCGGATAATACACGTATATACGTGCATAACCAATTGTATTCGTGCAAAATGGGCACCATGAAACCAGAAGCGGAAGCAGGCCAAATCGCCCTAAAGGAAGAGCGCCACCAGTACATCCTGGAGCTGCTTGGCAGTGAGGGCCGAGTCCTCGCCGCGGACCTTAGCAGTCGATACAGGGTCTCTGAAGACACGATTCGTCGAGATCTGCGCGAATTGGCGAGTTCGGGAAAGATCCAACGGGTACACGGCGGCGCCCTGCCTCGCCGTGCCGAGGCCGTTCCTTTCGTGTCTCGCCAACAAATCGACATGGAGAGCAAGATCGGAATTGCTCGAGCGGCGGCTGACATGATCCGCGACGGTCAGGTGGTGCTGATTGATGGAGGTACCACTAATCTAAGAATTGCTTCCTACCTTTCAAGAGAGCGGTCGGCGACGATTGTTACCAACAGCCCACCGCTTGCGCTGGCGTTGGCGGATCATCCGAAGTTGAGCGTGCTGATGCTCGGAGGAAATTTTGTTAAAGAGGCGCGGGTCACGACAGGCATCGAGACCATTCGTCGAGTCGAATCCATTCGCGCTGATCTATGTTTTCTCGGAATGTGCAGTTTGCACCCGGAGGTCGGAATAACCGTCGGCGACCGAGAAGAAGCGTACGTGAAGCAAGCGATGATAGGGGCTTCAACGGAAGTGGTTGGCCTGATTTCACTTGGGAAAATGGGGACATCTCTGCCTTACCTGGTCGGTCCTGCTTCCCGACTGACACGTTTGATCACCGATGCATCAGACGAAGATGTCCTGAATCCCTACCGCTCCCAAGGCATAGAAGTCACAAGTACGTAAACCGAAGCGGTTCGACACTTCTATAGGTACGCCGTGTCGACATATGACGGACCGGGACAAGGGTCTCTGCTGCGCGATCAAAGGCCTGGAAATGGCATCTTCGGACGACACGCCCTAGCAGGCAGTCTTCTTTTGTTGAAGTCCTGCATGCACGCGATTGCATTCCGTCTTCACTCGAGGGAAATTTTTCATGCATGAATTCCACTACGCAAAGGAACACGGAATGGCTCGAACCTTTCATAAGGCTTTCCGACTGATAACGAAGTATTTGCTGTTGGGACTGCTGGTGGCGATCGCGCTCAAAGCACAACAAAGTTCGCCATCTGCGCAGTCCTGGGCTGGCGTCGTACGCACGGCTGCCGGCGAACCTGTGGCCGGAGCGAAGGTAACGGTCTTCACACCCGGCGCCAAAAAGAACCTAACCGCAGTTACAGGAACCGACGGAAGGTTCGCGATTGCGGACCTTCGACTCGGGCCAAATCGCGTGAGCGTGCAAATGCCCGGGCGAGGTCCGACAGGGCAAGTGGTAGTGAATATTACTGGCGTAACAATTGTGCTGACGGTGTCCGATCAAAACGTGCTGTCGATTGCAGCCAATCCGCAAACTTCTGCAGGAGTCTCGAATGGGAACCCGAGCACAACTTCGAACGCAGGCAGCGGAACAAGCAGGGAGAAACTCTCCAGCCAAAAAGTAAATGAATTGCCGTTGAATGGACGCGACTTCAGCACGCTGTTGTTGTTAGCAGCGGGCACGATGACCGACGTGAACGGGCAGACGAATTTCACCCAGCAGTTCGCCATCAACGGACAGCGCGGCGTCGAGGCTGTGTTCGCGATGGACGATGCGGATGTCAGCGATCCAGAAATGGGCGGGAGCACGTTCACGAATTTCAACGTAGATGCGATTCAGGAGTTGCAGTCAAGCTCAGGCTGGATGCCGGCGGACATCGGGCGCGGCGCGGCAGGTTTCACCAACATCGTGACACGGTCCGGGAAAAGCGGTTTTCACGGGTCATTCTTCGAGTTTTTGAGGAACTCTGCCCTCGATGCGCGGAATTATTTCGATCACCCGTCGATTGCGGACCCGGGCCGTATCCCTCCGTTCCGGCGAAACGAGTTCGGATTTACGAACGGCGGGCCAGTCGTGTTGCCGAACCTGTATGACGGACGCGACCGGACGTTCTATTTTGTGCAGTATCAGGGATTCAGGCAGGTGCTGGGAACGACCCAGGTGCTGGCTGTACCTACAGCAGCAGAGAGGCGGGGACAGGACGTGGTGACGTACTCGGACGGCAGCACGGACACGCTGCACGTACCGGTGAATCCGGCAATTGAGACAGTGCTGGCCCGTTATCCACTCCCCAACAACCCAACCGGCGCGTATGGTGCGCGAACCTATGCTGCACCTTCAAACGTAAACACGGATGCGGATCAGTTTTCCATCCGCATCGATCAGAAAGTTGGCGCAAAAGGACAATTGTTTGGTCGATTCAATTACGACAATCTAACGGGACCGACAACAAATCCGGATCAGACACTGATTGATCCGAGCTTCGGTGTGCAGTATGTGGATCGGCAGCGGAATGGGGTCATCACTTACACGCGCACCGTGTCTCCGCACTTTCTCTGGTCGACGTCGGTGAGTTTCACGCGAACGACGCCTTCGTTTGTGACGCCGAACCACACCGATCCGGCTTTGAAGTTCATCGATGGCCTCTATGAGGCGTTCAATGGAGCGGCGGGCTCGGTGATGTCGGCGTTCGGGAATTTGTTCCAGGGACAATTGAATTTTGCGTGGACGAGCTCGCGGCACGCGGTGAAGTGGGGTGTGGAAGCACGCCTTAACCGGGACACGACATACTTCGGTACAAGTCCCAACGGCGAATATGATTTTGGCGGCGGAACGGTTTACTCGCCAGTGTTCATTCCTTCTGCGAGTGGACAGCATGATGTGCAGCCTGGTCAGCCTCTGCCAGACACCTTGAGCAGTCTGTTACTCGGGTATCCGTATGGATACACGATCGCAGTCGCGCCGCCGTCCGCATCGAATGGCGCGCACATTGGGCCGGCGGCAATCAACCGGAATGACGTGAACGCCTACATCGAGGACACATGGAAAATCAATCCGCAATGGACGCTCGATTATGGGCTGCGATATGAGGTCTACACGCCGATTTCGGAGCGGGCGCACCGGACGTCGAGTTTTCTGAATTCGTTCCCACCTGCGGGCGTTGGGCAGGAATACTTGATCAATCCGCAGCCTACTTATCAAACCGATTGGAACGGTTGGGGGCCGCGTGTTCAGGTTGACTGGAACGTGCCCCACGCCGTGCATGTGCACATGGGCGGGGCGATCACAGTAATTCCGCCCAATATCTGGCAGGACAATCTTCTGACGGGGTCAACGCCCTACGTTGTTTATCCACGTGTCAATGCGGCGCAAAACGGGGAGATTGCCTACGGATTCCAAATTACACCCAACGAATTGCCGCCCGTCTATAACACCGCTGGCGTGAACGTGCTGGCCAGCGGCGATCCGAAAAAAGTCCCGGCGAATACGGTGATGGACGTAAATCGATACCAGCAGGATTTGGCGGCGCTGGCGCCGAGTCATCAGCTCTCGCTGCTGAGTCTGGCCGGGATCGACCGGCGCTTCGGCAATGGGCACTTGCAGACTTGGACGCTGGGGCTGGAACGGGCTTTCGGCGGCCTCACGGCCGATGTCGCGTATGTCGGAACGTCGGCGTTCCGACTTCCCAGAATGTCATATCCAAACGCGTATCCCGGAGCGGATCCGGAATTTGCGCGGTTTACAAACTTCGACGGGAGTGGCGCGGTGACGGGTGGTTTCGGATTCGAGTCTGTGATGACAGCGACGTCGCACTCGTCGTACAACGCCTTGCAGACCTCATTATCGGGAAATGTTGGGCATGGCGGTCCGTCATTGCAGGCAGGCTACACCTGGGGCAAATCGCTGGATGATGTCAGCGGCATTATCGGAGGAACAGGATCCACCGGGGCTGTGACGTTGTTTAGTCCGCAAAACCCGTTCGATACACGAGCGGAAAGAGGGCCGTCAAGCTTTGATGTGACGCACGCCTTCACGTTGAGCGCGGCCCAGGATTTGCATTTCGAGCATTTGGGACTTCAGTCGGATCGAACGCACCTGTTGACGAAGGGCTGGGAGTTGCTGAGCATCTCGACGATCACCAGTGGTTCGCCGTTTACGGTTTATTCGGGGATCCAGCAGACGGGCGCGGGAACGATTGGCGCGGACCGGCCAGACCAGATTGAGACACCGGACCTCTCGAGCGCCGGCAGTTCAACGCGAGCGCGCGACGATTATTTTGGGCGGGGCGCGAACAACGCAAGTTTCTTTGCCATTCCCGTCGGGATCGCGGGGGGGACCGGACCAAACTCCGGGCGCTTTGGAACGCTCGGCCGTAATACATTTCGCGGCCCGGCATATTATGATTTCGATTTTGCGCTCATCAAGACGACTCCGATTGGCCACCGAGAAAGCGGTTTGGAGCGAGCGGACTTGCAATTCCGCGCAGAGTTATTTAATTTGTTTAACATCGTCAACATGGGGCTACCTGCGAACCTCATCGAGGGTACAGGGTTTGGCATGATCAGCAAGACCGCGGGAACCTCACGGCAAATTCAGTTTTCGCTAAAGCTCATCTATTGAGGCGCGTCCTGCAGCGACACAGGGTTGGGGGGAGGACAGAAACATGCGTTTCAAGAAGATTCTGCATTCGCCAACGTCGACGAATCACAGCTTGAACGCACGATCTCCTCTTGGAAACGACGAGCGCAGTTTTGCAGTCCGCGGCAGAAGCAGTGGGTCGTGCAACGTCGGAGTGTGACGTTTGGCCGGAGAGGATTCAACAGCTAATCTCCACCTAGAGTTTCCGGTCACACAGTAACAATGTAGCACTCCTTTGACACGGTTTCTTAACAGCCAGAGCCTGTATCTTCTGTGCATCTAGCGGGAGTTTACTGACTGCGATCAAGCAAGGGTAGCAGCAGTTCTGCGAACTCATTACGTCGTATAGAGTTGTGCGATCCAGGTCGCGACCGATTGTGTATTACCCTTTCTCAACCAGGTTCCGGGTGCGTTTTATCGCTATCCCCGTTCCTCACGGTGTGGCAAGCTTGGCTAGAAGCCCTGTCGCTTGCAAGGGTTACGTCGTAACAGCGGACGTGGGTAATACAAGATCGTACCCGTAACGCTGTGCGAAATGATGAACTTACGATTCATTTTGCGCAACTCCCAGTAAACTCCCGCTAGGTCGTGGTAACCCGACCGTGAAAATTGCGGCGCGGACTTGACTTGGAAGCATCCGCTCGACAACTCCGAGATCACGGGCAACCCGGAAGTCATTGCGGGCCAGAAGTCGGCTTCGGGGAAACGTGCTACTGCCGATTGCTAACGTCTTGCTGAGGACCGCGAGCCAGAATGGCCTAAAGAGGCGAATTGTGGATTCCTGAGTTTGGAGAGTGCCGATAGCTCGAACGAACCCTAACTACTGGATATTCAATGGATCAGTCCGGCGCAGCTCGCTCAGCCCCTTTGCCTTCTCAGTCATCAGCAAGTTGATTTCGTCGAAATGCCACGGGCGGAAATCGTGAGTGTCAACACCGACATCCATGGAAAGGGAAGTAGGTGTGTCAGGGAGGTTCCCATGAGAATGTCCGTACAGGTGCCACGCTCCATGATGGGAGCGATTCCAGACCCGCATGGCGTAGTGACAAATCACGACGGGCTGGCCATGTATGGAGCTTTCCGCAAGGTTGCTCGCACGAGGTGGATTGCTCCCCGTCGACCGACCAACCAAGAACTACTCCATTCGTGGACACAAGGGCGTCTCTCGGTACCTTACAAGCCGACTTCTGGACAACTTCACGCTGTCTGGCCGAAATCATGCCCTTCGAGATGAGACGGCCTCTCCGCCGGTCTACGCCTCTCTTAGCAGTTCGGTGCGGTACTTGGGGGCGAGCGCTTTTACTTTCTCGATGAATGTCGCTTGATCCTTTTCAGAGAGCTTGGGCGGAGGTGTGATACGAGTGGCGACCGGAACTCCAACCTCCAAAAAGAATTTCTCCTGCCCGGCAGGAAAGCAAATACAGAGCATGCGTACGGCCTCACCAGAAGCGTTGTGAAACTGATGAGGAGCGTTGGCAGGAATGTTCAGGGTTTCGCCGGCGCGGACGGTCGACTTCTGGCCACGGAAGGTGGCTTCCATCTGGCCTTCGAGGAGGATAAAGGTCTCCTCGAAGTCATGCCGGTGCGGTGGCGGACCGCCGCCGGGCGGGATGTGCATGTCGATGACGCAGAAGCGTCCGG
>Ga0185299_10007127_pt1 | contig 11599 bp, 7 predicted proteins | sample PaiPotPPA55metaG_FD_128002 | JGI IMG/M metagenome (GOLD analysis project Ga0185299, IMG submission 128002) | Iron sulfur acid spring bacterial and archeal communities from Banff, Canada, to study Microbial Dark Matter (Phase II) - Paint Pots PPA... ...
CGACAGCCGGCACACCTACCCGATCGCGCCGAACAGGTTGGGCCGGAACTTCGTTGCCGAGCGGGCCGGTCAGGTCTGGCTGGCCGACCTGACCTATGTCCCAACCGGTGAAGGCTGGCTCTACCTCGCCGCCGTCTTGGACCTGCATACCCGCAAAATCGTCGGCTGGTCGATGCGCCAAACGCTGCATACCGAGATCGCATTGGAGGCGCTCAATATGGCTATCGAACGCCAGCGACCCGCGCCGGGACTGATCCACCACTCCGACCGCGGCATCCAGTACGCCGCCGAAGCGTATCGTCAAGCCCTTGCCAAATCAGCGATAACGCCCTCCATGAGCCGTAAAGGCGACGGCCTCGACAACGCGCCCATGGAGAGCTTCTTCCACACCCTGAAGACCGAGCGGGTCCACCACCGCATCTACGCCACTCGAGCCGAGGCCCGTAGGGATCTGTTTCTCTACATCGAAGGTTTTTACAATTCCCGCCGCCTGCACTCGGCCCTGGGCTACATCAGCCCAGCTCACGCCGAGCAAATGGCGGCCTAACCCTGTCCACTTTTTCGGGGGAAGATCATCGCCGAGCGCCACGGTTGGACCCCCTTAGTCAGCATGCAGAATCTCGTCAACCTGCTCTATCGCGAGGAGGAGCGTGAAATGCTGCCGCTGTGCGAAGCCGAAGGCATCGGCGTCATCCCGTGGAGCCCGCAGGCGCGCGGTAAGCTGAGCCGTGACTGGGACTACACCAGTATTCGCACCGAAACTGACGAGTCGATGACCCGGCTGTTCGCGAACACCGAAGAGGCAGACGGGAAGGTGGCCAACCGCGTGGCCGCGGTCGCCAAAGCTCATGGCGTTCCGCGCGCGCAGATCGCGCTCGCCTGGCTCTTGGCAAAGCCGGTAATCACCGCGCCGATCGTCGGCGCCACCAAATTGCATCATCTCGACGACGCGATTGCCGCGGTGAATGTCAGGCTGTCCGATGACGAGATTGCCGCTCTGGAGGAGCCATACGTGCCGCACGCCGTTTGATCCGCTATCCAGACGAGCTGCCCCTCGCTGAGCCGATTGCGAGGTCAGGCGGAATATGATTTGTATTGAACCGGCGGCGCGGCCAGCCTGTCTATTGGCCCTTTCTCACCCATACCTTCGCAAAACCGAATGATCGCGACTGCGTGTTCTGCGACCAGGTATCCATGTCTGAATCGGTAACGTCCAAGATGGTCCAAACAGGAAGTGGGGTAGGCGTCGCGGGTGTCGCGCGCCAGTCAACATTGTTACGCCCTCCCTGTCCGGCACTGCCTTGCGCATGAAACGGACCGAACGTCGTATTTTGCGTTTTTAGGCCAATCGATCCAACGGGCTTTGCGCCGATATTCCAATGATAAGTGTCAATATAGCATAACACATCCGGGTCTCCTTGGTTAATCTCAAACGAAGGACTCTTACCCTTGTTTTGTACGTCGAATATATATTCCAGTTATTGAAGACAGTTTCGCATTCTCCTGACACCTCAAGGAGCCCTCCTCCCTGTACATGCGTTGGGGTAAGGCGACCTCTGTAAAGTCCCTTACCGACTCCGGGCGCACCAATTCCGACAGGTATGTCAGAGCTCTTAGGGATCAACGACCAAAAGGCTCCACCTGGGGGTATATTACCGCTCTTGAATGTGATCTCAGTTCCGTCGGGGCTAATTTCGGGCGACACATCGGCTTTCGCCACGCCTGGACCAGCCTTCTTGTCTGGAAATGCACCTCCACCAGTAGAATTTGGATCGAACGTGTAATTCTTACCATACTTGTCGGGATTTATCAGTCTGATGTGCACGTCATTAATGGTAAAGTGTGACCCATTCTTGAGCTTTGATCCAGGCGTCGCGGCTGGGACCGCGGGCTGGGCAGGGGGGACCCCTCCCGGTCCGGCTGGGACCGCGGGCTGGGCAGGTCCTCCGGGCCAACCTCGAGAGGAGAAAGGCATATCATCCTTTGAAAACATTCTATCGTCGAGCGTGGCACTTCCGTCCGCATTATCGTGCTTATCGCCCGGCACTACGTCATCGAATTCCACCTTGATCGTTTGCTGCGCGAACCCCAGGTGCGAACCAGGGAAGATCAACAGCGCTACCAGAATTCCGCAAATCACGACTGATCCGTTGGATCTACCCACGATCCTTATTGCGAATTCCATGATAGGAACTCCCAGGTAGAGGTTTGAAGGAAGCAAGTCGGGAATTCCGGGCCTTCGGTGATCCCGGCGCGGACGGCTCGGTCGCGCCGTTTCCCGCCTTTCCGATTCCCGCGGGTTAACGAGTCAAGTCGACCGTTGGGAGGCAGTCGTCGCAGGTTGGGAAACTGTTCGGCATCAGAGCCTATGAGACAGAAGGGGTGAGTTGAGGAGGAGAGGATTTCTGGCCCATCGTAGCCATTGAAGGAGCGAAGATGGGAAATATGCGTGGGAAAAGGATCGATGCTTCCCGGGATCGGGGTGTCTTCAATCATGGACGGCATGATCAGGTTTCATGTCGGCTACAAGGCATCAGAAATCACGGTGTGTCACGCTAGGCGATCTCATTTCCCGACCCAGGATGTTCCCTGTAGGCGGGGGGAAAAGCGCAAGGGATCGAATACCGATGACGCCTTGAAGGCTTCGATCTGTTCGGGAGTATCAACAGGAATATAGGTGAAGTATTGTTTATCGTTTCCTTTTTCTCAGTCTACCTCTTCGTAAAATTCACAGAAATAGAGCTGTCCGCATTCGCTGCATTTAAGCACAGATCGCGATAAGTGTCTTTCCTCGATTATTTCTTCGACACATTCAAAGGACACTTTTGTCGAGACGTTTCGTTTATCGTTTCCGGATTATCTCAGAGAACGCATTGTGTTGGTTTCCTAAAATTAATATACCCCGGTTCAGGGAATGCTTCATTTATGGGATTCCCCCGCCATTTCTTAAAATGAGATGTGATCTAGGCCAGAAGCTTTCTGGTATATGGCATTATTCCCAGGCATTCATGATTATCGCCAGCCAGTGTCTCTGTTTGAATTTGCCCCGCTCGGTAAGCCGCAATGCATGCACTTTCCTGCAAATGGGTTCCCATACCACCGAGCGGAAAAGAACCGTTGGTGGCAGCTTGGGCATCGAAAACTTCTTAGGCGCCGTGCTGCGATCCCGCACATCAATAGCCAAGCAAGAGCAATCGGTAAAATTAAATACGCGAATCTGGCATCGATTATGACCATCAGCAGAAAAATAATCACCAAAACTAAAATAAACCCAAGAAATCCGCCTAGAAACATTCCCCAAAAAATACGGTGGCGCCTTCTCCCGTCACGCCATGCCGCGGAGTAATCTGACTCGACACTCATTCTAGCCTCTGGACGCAGTCGGCCCTTGCCTCGTTACCCCGGAGCTTGACTCGGTGATCCGCGTTGGGCTTTGGGGATTGCCGGATCAACCTAGCCATGACGGCCTCTGGGTCTTGAACCGACATTCTCCAGATCCCCGTTGGGCGTGATTTTCCGTTTTATCGCGGCGTGCTGCAACGGAATTTGATCGCAGCCGGCCCATTGGAGGCCAAACCGGCGAGATGCTCGGCTTCGCGGAGCCGGAATTCGCTGCGTTGCCCTCATCTGTCCGTCGGTCAGGGTTTTTGGGACACGGGTTGGTAAATAAGGGAGGCTCTGGCGCATCGAATCATCTGGCGCATCGGATCGGTGGTTTCAGGCCGCCTGCGGCTTGTGCTGCAGGCGGCGGGTAGGAGTTGACCCCGATAAACCGGACACGCGACGGGTTGAGACAGGATGTATTCCCGAGGTGAGCGAAAGCCTAGTCGGGAACGCGGGTGAACGGTAATCCTCCCCCCAGCTGTCGGTGAGGGTCAGAGCGACAGCCCTGACCCGGACATGATCGCGCTTGAAGGTTTAACGAACGCTTCGGCCCTCCCGTTGCTTTCCGCGCTTTCGACCGGCGTGAAGCACGGCACCAGGTTGAGCGCCACGGCGATCTCGATGGTCTTGTGGGCCGCGAAGATCGAGCCGTTGTCGGAGAGCCCATTGCACCCGCTGCGCTTCCGCGGGTCTGCGGCAGTTCTCGCGCTTGCTCGCTGGCCCCGGCCGATGCCGAGGAGACGAGTGCGGGCTTGGCGACGTTCCCAGAAGGTGGCCGGAGAATAAGGATTTGCCGAGTTCTGGTCATGGATTCAGCCTGTAACAAGAGCGGAAGCCGTCGTCCTCTTCCGTCGATTGCCTCCACATCCCGACTCCGGCTAATAGCACGATCACCTTCTCAATTAACTATAACTCGCTCGCTACCAGAGCAAAATCCCGATCATCAGGTAATACTTCGATGGAGGACAATAACTTCTGCATCTGTGCATACAGATGTGGCATGATCATAGGGTCAGTATACCAATCATTGCCTCGGTAAGTTTCTTCGATAAAATCGAGAATCTGTTGTTTTGATACCCGCGCGGCCCATGCCCCCCAATCAACCTGTTTCCCTGAGTATTCCCCCCGCTTAATTTTGTCGATCAGCCGCCGGTATGGAACGACTTGCAACGGCGGGAAAAAGGGCTGATTCCCTTTGGGGTATTGCCAATCGAAGGATCGCCGCCCCAATCGAGAGGATCGTCCCCGTCCGACAGTTCACCAACATATACATCAAGGTACGTCATTGTCTGAGCCCTGTTGCCCTCGCCGCCCAGCCCGTTGCCTAATCTGCATTCGCCGGATTACTCAGCCATCGCGACCCCGAGTACCCCTGCGATCCGCCTCCAGCAAGTCAATCATATCGAACCAGGTTCAGGTCACGATGTCGCCTCTGATCTCGGTCTTCCTCGTCGTCGTGGTGGCGTTGCCGGACTTTCGGGTAAACGGCAACTGGCGGGGCGGGTTCTATTCGCAGCAGTCGCAGGCGGAGCGGCGACGGCTCCGCGACCTGATCCGGCGGATGCGCGTGAGACTGGTCGCTCATGCCGCGAGCGGTTAGCGTCCACGGTCGTGGAGGAAATTCGGCGGTAAGCGCGCGTCGGGCGGAATGCCCGAGAACTTGGAGCCCGGCGCACGCGTGAGCGAGAGGTGGTCACCGGGAAGGTGCGTTACGGTGGAGTTGCGAGAACCACCAGCAACCACCGAGGACCCGATGACCGAAGACAGAATGGCGCTTGTCGAGTTGCTGCAGAAGAGCGGCGACGCCGATTTCCTGCGAGCGGTGGCGGAGGCGGTGCTGCAGATCCTGATGGAAGCCGATGTCGAAGGGCTGATCGGCGCCGGCCGGCACGAACGCACCGGCGACCGGCTCAATTACCGCAACGGCTACCGCGACCGCAGCCTCGATACGCGGCTCGGGCCGCTGAGCCTGCGCATCCCCAAGCTGCGGCAGGGTTCATACTTCCCGCCGTTCCTCGAGCCGCGCAAGACCGCCGAGAAGGCGCTGGTCACGGTGATCCAGGAAGCCTGGATTGGTGGTGTGTCGACCCGTCGCGTCGATGAGCTGGTGCAGGCGATGGGTCTATCCGGCATCTCAAAGAGCCAGGTCTCCAAGCTGTGCAAGGACATCGACGAGCGGGTCAATGCCTTCCTCGACCGCCCGCTTGACGGCGAGTGGCCGTATCTGTGGCTTGACGCCACCTACCTTAAAGTCCGCGATGGCGGCCGCATCGTCTCGGTCGCCGCAATAATCGCCGTGGCCGTGAATACCGAAGGCCGGCGCGAGATCGTCGGCCTCGGTATCGGACCCTCGGAGGCCGAGCCGTTCTGGTCGAGTTTTATCAAAGGCCTGACCAAGCGCGGGCTGCGCGGCGTCAAGCTGGTGATCTCGGATGCTCATGACGGTTTGCGCCACGCGATCACCCGCGTGCTCGGCGCGACATGGCAAAGGTGCCGGGTTCATTGGATCAGGAACGCTTTGGCGCACGTGCCCAAGGGTCAGCACACCATGGTCGCCGCCGCGATCCGCCAGGCCTTCCTGCAAGCCGATGCCGAAGCTGCGCACCAGAGCTGGCGCCACGTCGCCGATCAGCTGCGAGCCCGTTGGCCCAAGCGCGCTGCACTGATGGACGACAGCGAGCACGACGTGCTGGCCTACATGACTTTCCCGGCCCAGCACCGCACCAGCTGCATTCCACCAACCCGTTGGAGCGGCTCAACAAAGAGGTCAAACGAAGGGCCGACGTCGTCGGCATCTTCCCCAATGAGGCCAGCATTGCCTGGCTGATCGGCGCGGTCTTGCTGGAGCACAATGACGAATGGCTGCTCCAGTGCCGCTACATGCAGATCGAGGGGATGGCCGAACTTACACCGCCGCTGATCGACGCCGATCCGGCGGAACTTCCACCCATGGCGGCCTGACCGATGGCCACCTCAAACTCCGCCCCGATTTACACCACCTGGACGGACGTGACCCGGGGGCGAGACCAAGACCAGAAAACCCCCGTTCCCCCAACTTGATTGCGAGCCGGCCGGTAATTTGCCCGAGCCGCTGCGGCTGACCCCTGAGGAAGTCGCCGCAGCGCAGAAAGGAAGAGAAATACCGGCGTGAATGGGCGGCGATCAACGAGGCGCTTCGCGAGAACTCGATGGCCGTGCCTTGTTCGGCTGCTTGTGCGATCCGCGCGCCAGGCGGAAATTGGCGAGCTGCTGAAAAATCGAACGGCATCGACGGTTCCACGGCTGGACGGAACAGACCGGCTGACTTCAATCGGACATCAATAGGAATGCCCGGCCGACATCATCGGGAAACGCACGCTTATGGCCAGAGGAGGGCGCGCGGCGGCAGGCCCGCCTGACCCATGGGTATAGTGGCGGGATTGGTGGGCGCTGTAACCGTCGCGCAACTCGCCATTGGGCCGAGATAACATATTCAATCGATAGTGCCGCTGCGACGGCCGACCCGAATGGCCGGTTAGGGGTGCCCAAACCGCGGGATTTGGGCGTGGCAGCCCATCCCCAGGGCTAGGCCGATGAAGCGCCGTCGATGGCGATCTCCGCTCCGGTGATATAGCTACTCTCGTCGGAGAGCAGGAATGCCACCAGCTGCGCAACCTCCTCTGGCGTTCCGTAGCGGTGCATCGGCACCTGCTTCATCCGCTCCTCGCGCTGCTCGGGCGTGCGGAACGCAATCATGTCGGTGTCGATTGGACCGGGATGAACCGAGTTTACCCGGATTTTGCGGCCGCCGAGGTCGATAGCTGCCGACTTGGTCATGCCTCGCAGCGCCCATTTGGTCGCGGCATAGGCGAAGGACCCGGGCGAGCCCTTGAGACCGGCGACTGACGATATATTCACGATGGACCCTCCGCCCGAGCGCTCCATCGCCGGCACTACCGCCTTCATGCCGAGGAAGCAGCCGTACTGGTTGATCTGGATGTGCCGCTGCCAGAGCGCGTCGTCGGTCTCCATCAGCGCGGCCGGCTGGTAGATTCCGGCGTTATTGACCAGGCCGTGCAAGCCGCCGAGCTTCTGCGCGGCTTCGACGGCCCGGGCCCAATCGGCTTCCGAGGTCACATCGTGCCGGACGAAGGATGCAGCCGGCCCGAGCTCGACAGCCAGCGACTGGCCCTGATTGTCCAGCACGTCGCCGATCACCACCTTCGCACCCTGCGCTACCAGCAGGCGGGCCTCCGCGGCACCTTGGCCCCGCGCCCCGCCGCTTACGAGCACCACCTTGTTGTCGAAGCGTGCCATGTCCGCTCCCCGATTACCAACAAAGGAAAGTTTGGCAGATCGGACGGCCTGGTTCAAAAGGCGATTTTTGAGCGGTAACTGGCGCGGTCCGGCCTGGCGTCATCACGCCAGATTGTCGGACATCTTCGCGGGTGACCGCCCATCGGTCGTTTGTCGGACACGGCCGGGGAGCGTGCAGCCCCGAGAGCGGACTGCGCCAGATAATTCTCAAAGATCTACGCCACTTAATGTTCAAAATGACAGGACAATTCCTAGGCTGCGTTGCTTCGCCAATGTGTGATAATGCCGCGCCAACGCGCCCGTCACCGTCGGTCGGTTGAACGGGCGCGAAAGCTACTGTGGGAGGCATCGACGCCAGATGAACGCCATCAAAGACTCCATCAAGTCAGGTAGGACCGTCATCGGGACAACCGTGACACCGAACGTCGACGTGTCGATCCTGGCCGACGCCGGGTACGACTTTCTGCTGTTCGATACCCAGCACTCCGCCTGGGAGATCAAGCAGCTGCAACCGTCGATCCAGGCGATGCGCGGCAAGCAGGCGGCGCCGCTGGTGCGCGTCGCCGCGAACCAGGCCTATCAGATCTGCTTCGCGCTTGACGCCGGGGCACGAGGCATCGTTGTGCCGATGGTCAACACCAGCGCGGAGGCGGAGGCCGCCGTGCGCGCCTGCCGCTATTTTCCCCTCGGCAACCGCAGCAACGCCGGGGTGCGCGGCGAGTGGGGCGAGTTCAAGAATTACCGCGATTACCTCGATACCGTGAACAACGAGCTCGTTATCTTGCCGATGATCGAGACGAACCAGTCGCTGGAGAACCTCAATGCCATCACCTCGGTCCCGGGCGTCGACGTCCTGCTGATCGGCCCGTCCGATCTTTCGATCGAGCTGGGGGTACCACTCGACTATCAGTGCGACATCTATCAGCGAGCGCTCGATAAAATCGCGGCGACCGCCGCGAAGCACGGCATCGCCGCCGCGATGTATTTCATACCGCCCGGGATGGACCCGAACTTCTTCGTCCAGAAGGGGTTCAAGTTCTTCACCATGCCGTGGGGTCCCTGGGCGAAGGCCGGGATCCAGAACGGCCTGGCCGGGATCAAGCGCTAACGACGGTCCGACGCGGACGGTCCGGCGAACGGCCAGATCGCCCCGCGTGCGCCACTGTCGGCGGCGAAGATCGCGGCCAGTTTGCGCTCTACCGGATGGACAGGCACGCTTCCCGGTCCCACTATAGCGGGCTGCGCAACCGCAGCGCGACCTTTCAAGCGCAGGACACCCGTCCTCGCGCCCGGGACGTAAGCGTCCGCTTTCCAGGGACCAGTTTGCCCGCCAGCTCGCGTCATGAATGTCGCTTTGGGGTCGATTTGACTCGTTAGCCCACGGCGATCCGGACGGCGGCGAGATGGCCCAAACCCGGCCATTGAGGGCAGCCGGAGCGAACCGCCCATGTGGGTGATTTTGCGACCTTTGCCGGGACCAAGGCGAGCGGTAGGGTCGCCGAGAGCAGTCCCGGATTAACTCCAACGGCTGGGGCAAGGCAGACTTGGCGTTGGCGGCCGCGGGGGCGGAAACGGGATGGTTCCCAACCGGTTTTGCGCTAACCTCGCCTCGAAATACCAGCTTTCACACTGGCCGGCGGCGAGGAGCGTTGTGAAAGTCGCGACCGGGCGGCGGAACCTGGGTCTTGATGGCTTGGCCGCGCTTTCAGCGCGCCTCGATGCGGGGGGCTGCACCCTGATGTCGCCCGCCGCTGCCTCGGGATCGCGGACGCGATCGGCGCAAGCGCAGCAGAGCGGGCAGTCGTCGTCGACGTCGTTCCGGCCAAAACCGGCGGCGCCTGAAGTGGCGACGGTTCCATGACGCTGGCTTCGACGCTGCGGCGGGTGCGCTCGGCGCGCCGGCGACGATCGGCCCAGGCCCACGTGTCAACGAACAGCGCGCTCGCACAATCGTCAGCACTGCCTTTGGCCGCGTCAAATGGACTGGATGAAGAGCCCCGGCTGCGCGACTGGATCGGCGTCCTTGCGATGTGCACCGGTCTCGTCATGGCGATCATGGACGTGCAGATCGTCACCAGTTCATTGACCCAGATCCAGGGCGGGCTGTCGGCCAGTTCCGATGAGATCGCCTGGGTGCAAACCGCCTACTTGATCGCGGACGTCGTCATGGTGCCGCTGTCGGGCATGATGTCGCGGCTGTTGTCGACCCGCATCTTGTTCGTGGTCGCGGCGCTCGGCTTCACTGGCGCCAGCGCGATGTGCGCCACCGCCACGAGTCTCGGCCAAATGACCCTCTATCGCGCGATGCAAGGGTGCTGCGGCGGTGCGATCACGCCGACCGTTTGGCCGGTGGTATATGGCAGGTTCCGAGGCCCGCGGTTGGTCACGCTGATGGTGATCATCTCGATGATTTTCAATTTGTCAGGGACCATGGGCCCAACCGTCGGCGGTTTTCTGACCGATACCTTCTCCTGGCATTGGCTGTTTCTCGTCAACGTCGCGCCAGGCCTCTTGGTCGCCGCCGTGGTGTGGGTGACGGTCGACATCGATAAACCCGATTTCTCGCTGCTGCGCGGCTTCGACCTGATCGGGCTGTTGCTGATGGCCGTTTTTCTCGGGTGTCTGGAATACGCGCTCGAGGAGGGTCCGCGCTGGGATTGGCTCGACGAGAAGACAATCCGCGCTGCTGTTATCGTCTCGACGGTGACCGGCGGCCTGTTCTTCTGGCGGGCGCTGAGCTACCGCCAGCCGATTGTCGATCTGCGCACGTTCGGCAACCGCAATTTCTCGCTCGGCTGCTTCTACACGTTCATGATGGGCATTGGCATGTACGGTACCACCTATCTGGTACCGCTGTTCCTCGCCCAGGTGCGCGGCTTCAGCGCGTTGCAGATCGGCGAGACCGTGGTCGTCGTCGGGCTGGCGCAGCTGGTGCTGTCACCGTTTGCCCCGCGAATCGCTCGGCGTCTCGATTTGCGTATCATGCTGGCGATCGGTGTTGCCGTGTTTGCCGTCTCGATGTATCTGACCGCTACGCTGACCAATCAAACCGGCTTTTGGGAGTTGTTCGTACCGCAGTGGGTGCGCGGTACGGGGCTGATGTTCTTCTACATGTCGGCCAACATGATCGCGCTCGGCACGTTGACGCAGGACAGGATGAAGAACGCCGCTGGCCTCTATAATCTGATGCGCGATCTCGGTGGAGCGATCGGTCTAGCGTCAATCGGCACAATCATGAACGCCAGGCTGCATTTCCATTGGAACCGGCTGATCGAGGACATCAATCCGGGGCGCGCGGCGGTGCAGCAGTTTCTCGAGACCGTGACGAGCCGGTTCGATGGAGGGATTGCGGGCGACCCGCAGCAGGCCGCGCTCAAGCTGCTCGCGAATCTGACGCAGCGCGAGGCGCTTGTCTTGACATACAACGACCTGATGCTGCTTCTTGGCGCTCTATTCGTTTTTGGGCTGATGCTATTGCCGCTCGTCCGCCGACCGCGTTCGTTTTTCGGGCATTAAAGTCGGCGCAAACTCGGCTGCGAAGTGCGGCGAGCGTGCCTTCCTCGTCCGCGCCCATCAGCCGCGAGTAGCCCGCCACATCAGTCGCCAAAATGGTCGCGAGGCGTCGCTCAACCCCCCGGTCGCTCATCGGTCGCCCGACCGTAAACATGCATTTCAGTTGAGAGGTTGAGAGTATGGCCAAACCGCTCATCACGCGACGATCGTTACGGAGAGCCGCTTGGGGGCAACTTGAGCGGTTCCCGCGGCCAAGGCTGAGCGGCTGTTGTCGGTTCGGATTACGTTGAAAAAGTCGGGTTTGAAGTAGTCGTGGTGGCGGGGCTGCGAAGGCAGGAGATGAATGCCAGGTTCGCCGGCTCAGATTGCTGAGGTCGGCGCCGGTGTGGGTATCAGCTTGGCGAGT
>Ga0185299_10007129_pt1 | contig 11596 bp, 9 predicted proteins | sample PaiPotPPA55metaG_FD_128002 | JGI IMG/M metagenome (GOLD analysis project Ga0185299, IMG submission 128002) | Iron sulfur acid spring bacterial and archeal communities from Banff, Canada, to study Microbial Dark Matter (Phase II) - Paint Pots PPA... ...
CGAGGGCGCGCACGCCGTGATCAAATCGCCGATGAAAACCGTCATTACCCACGCGCGCCGTCCCGTGCTTGCCGCGACCCTGATGCGATTCGCCGAACAGGGCGGATCGACGATCTACACCACGGTTGTCATCGCATTCCTTGGCGGCACCGTTGCCGCGAAACTGGGTGTTCGACCCTCCGAGCTGACGTCGATCGGAACGACTGGCGCGTTGATCGCCAGCATGGCGAGCGTTGTCACAACGCCGCTGTTCGGTGCGTTGTCGGACCGCATCGGTCGTATCACGGTGTATCGGGGCGGCGCGATCTTCATGCTGCTCTGGTCCGTGCCTTCGTGGTGGATGGTGAACACGGGCGACCCGCTGTGGGTGGACGTGGCCATGTTCGGCGGCCTGGCGCTCGGAGCAAACAGCATGCTGGGTGCGCAGTGCGCTCACTTCTCCGAACTCTTCGGCAATCGCTACCGGTACTCCGGCGTCGCACTGGCGCGTGAGTTGGGTGCGGTGCTGTCGGGCGGCATCGCGCCGTTGCTGGGGATATACCTGGTCGGGCTGTCAGGCGGCGCGTTTTGGGTGATGGGAATTTATATGGCGACGCTATCAGTAATCACGTTGATCGGCGTGTCCCTGTCTACCGAAACGCGGCAGCGGGATTTGACCGAACTAAACGATGCAGTGAGTTAGAAGTCGGCCAGGCACCTACTTCGACGAAGACGTGTCTGACGTGAGCTGGTTCGGGTTTTCACCAATTGGGCTGCCTTGTGCAGGCTATCTTCGCATGTTAGAGTCATTTAGGTAGTTACCGGTAACCACTGGTAATTGAGCCAGCTATTTGACGGACCGTCTCGCAGCGCTCGACAACCCGTATCTTTCAATAACGGCGAATAGGAAGGGGTGACGATGAAAGGGAAAATTGCCTTGATCACGGGCGCAGGCTCAGGAATCGGGCGCGGTGTTGCATTAGGCTTACTAGATGAAGGCTACACCGTCGTGCTGGCGGGACGAAACGAACGTGCGTTGACTGAAACGGCGAATATGGCGGGCGCGCATGCGGGTAACGCCCACGCAATACCCTGCGATATTGCCGACCTCGATTCCGTCAATCGTTTGTTCAGTCAGCTTGAAGAGAAGTTCGGCCGACTGGATCTGCTGTTCAATAACGCCGGTACGTTCACACCCCAAAATTCACTGGAAGACATCAGCTATGAACAGTGGGTTCAGGCTGTCAACGTTAACCTGACCGGTGCCTTCCTTTGCACGCAAGGTGCCTTCCGGCTGATGAAAAAACAGCAGCCGCGGGGCGGCAGAATCATCAATAACGGGTCCATATCAGCGCATGCACCGCGCCCGAAGGCTGCACCCTACACCGCGACCAAACACGCAATAACCGGCTTGACCAAGGCGTCTTCGCTGGACGGCCGGCCTTACAACATTGCCTGTGGCCAGATAGATATCGGCAACGTTGTGACCGACATGAGCGAGTTGATGGCGAAAGGGACACTACAGGCCGACGGTTCGATCAAGGTGGAGCCACGCATGTCGATGGACAACGTGGTCAAGGCAATCCTGTACATGGATAGCTTGTCGCTGGAGGCCAACGTCCTGTTCATGACGGTCATGGCGAGTCATATGCCTTACGTCGGCCGAGGCTGACGGCGGCAGGATACGTTCGTGGGTCGACCGGATCGGCGGGCTGATCCGCGGACCTCAACGCGTTGTTTTGAAAGCTGCTTGCCAGACAGCAGTGGCAAGTAGCGATTGCATTCATGGCCATCCTGCAGACCGGCGCTGGCCCACAACATTTTGGAGACGAAGCATGAAAAAAAATGTGGCAAGCTGCGTGCGGACTTTAGGGTGCCTGGGTGTCATCCTGTTTGGAACGATTGGCGCTCATGCTCAGGAGAAGCCGACGACCAATATGAAAATCGCTTTTTCGAATTCGTTTGCGAGCAATTCGTGGCGACAGCAGATGCTGCAGGACTGGGACAAGGTCACCAAACAGGCGGTAGCCAGCAAGATCGTCGCGGCGGCGCCTAGTTTCACTACGGTTCAGAATCAGGCGACTGAACAATCCCAGCAAATTCAGAACATGATCCTGCAAGGCTACAACGCTATTGTTGTCGACGCAGCTTCGCCCACGGCGGTGAATGGCGCAATTAAGCAGGCCTGTAGTGCGGGCATTGTCGTGGTGTCGTTCGACGGCACGGTTACGGAGCCCTGCGCGTACAAGATCAGTATCGATTTCAAGCGCATGGGAAAGATGCAGATCGATTATTTTCATGAGCGCAATTTAAAAGGCAACGTACTCGAAGTGCGAGGTCTGGCGGGTTTCGTGGTGGATAACCAGATACATGCCGGCGTGGAAGAAGGTCTCAAGCAATATCCCGACTTCAAGGTGGTCGGATCGGTCAACGGCGACTATACGCAAACGGTCGCGCAGAAGGCCGTCGCCGGACTCTTGCCAACCTTGTCCGATGTCGTCGCCGTGACCACCCAGGGTGGAGACGGCGCGGGAACGGCGCGTGCGTTTATTGATGCCGGCCGCGAGCTGCCCGTGGTTTTTATGGGCAATCGCTATGACGAGCTGGAATTGTGGAAAAACGAGCACGATAAAAACGGCTACGAGACCCAATCAGCGTCGATCGTACCGGGCGTCGCGACCTTTGCATTCTGGTACGCGCAGCAGGTGCTGGCCGGCGCAAAGCTGCCGAAGGAAATCAATCTGCCGATTGCCGTCATTACCCAGAAGGACTTGGTTCAATCAATGGCAAGCACTCCGAAGGGGGGTGTATTTGACCGTTCCTTCAGCCAGCAGGAAGTCACCGACTACGCAAAAACCCACGCCGCCAACTAACGCATGTACACCCTCCCCGGAGGGTTTCGCATCGCGCATGAACTTATTGACGGTGATGAGGGTTTTTATGACATCCACTACGGATGCAGCATTCGTTCAAACCGAGAAAATTGGTAAGACCTTCGGTGTGGTGAGAGCGTTGAACGACGCAACCCTGGCGTTCTATCCGGGGGAATGCGTTGGTATTGTCGGACACAACGGCGCCGGCAAATCAACGCTGATGAATATTCTTTCCGGTGTCTTCAGGAATGACAGGGGCACGCTGTATGTGGACGGGAAGAAGGTGGAGCATCACTGGAATACCCACGAAGCGATCAGGCACGGCATACGCTGCGTCTTCCAGGAGCTGTCGCTGTGCCCGAATCTCAGTCTCGCGGAAAACATGCGTCTGCGAACGTCGGCGGGCAACGCGTTAGGGTGGCGCAAACAAGCCGGCGCGCAGGTTATCCGCGCGTTGGACAAGATCTTTCCGCGTCACGGCCTGGGGGCCAACCAGATTATCGAATCGCTGCCGATTACCAAGCGCCAGATGGTCGAGATTGCCATGGCATTCACGCCCGGCGATCATCCGTTAAAGCTGGTCATTCTCGATGAGCCCACTTCCTCACTGGATGAACAGTCGGCCAAGCAACTACTCACCTATCTTCGCGACTTTGTAAGTGGCGGCGGCATCTGCATATTGATATCGCACAAAATGCACGAGGTCATGAACTACAGCGACCGCGTTGTCGTGATGCGCGAGGGTGCGGTCATCTACGAAAGTGACATCGCGCAAACCAGTGCGAAGCAAGTGGTCGAGGCGATGGGCCAGGGACATACGAACCGTGATGAACAAGCGGCGACCCGCGTTCATCAAGCTGGCGAGCTGCAGGTGCAGGCGCGTTTGTCAGCAGAAGGTTTGCCGCTCAAGGCGTTCCAAGGCGAAATTATCGGGTTGGCGGGACTGGCAGGGCATGGTCAAACCCGCTTGCTCAAATTGATTCATGCGTTGCACAAGGGGCGTCAGGATCGGCACGGCAACGAACTGCACACTGAAACGGCTTTTGTCGCCGGAGACAGGCAGAGCGACGGGGTGTTCGGCCTATGGTCGATTGCCAAGAACATGAGTTTGTCGTGGCTTGGCAAATGCGGGCGAGCGGGGATGATTTCCTTTGCTCAGGAAGATCGTCTGATCGGGCAATGGATGGAAAAACTGAGGGTGAAAACTCCCGACATGAACCTGCCCATTTCGTCACTTTCAGGCGGTAACCAGCAGAAGGTATTGTTCGCACGCGCCTTGGGCGCTGATGCACCCATGATACTCATGGACGATCCCACCCGTGGCGTGGATGTCGGCACAAAATATGAAGTGTATGGCATTGTTCGATCGCAAGCTGACGAGGGGCGAACGTTCCTTTGGTACACCACGGAGTTCGAGGAGCTATATCACTGCGACCGCATCTATGTGATGAACGAAGGGGAAATTGTCGGGGAAATTGCAAATGCCAACCTGAGTGAAGGCGAGCTGTTTCGCTTGTCCTTCAAGGAGTTGGCATGAGACATTTTCGCGCTCATATCACCCGCCTGCTGTCCGCCATCACCTTCGCGATCCTGCTGGGGTTGATCTACAGGAATCAGTCACTGGCGCTCTCGTATCTGGGCTTGACGCTGCTGTTGGGAGCATCTGTTCCCATCGTTTTTGCGACGTTGGCTCAGATGATGATGGTGTCGGTGGGCGATCTGGATCTGTCCATTGGGCCGTTTATTTCAATGTGTGCGGCGATTGGCGCAATCATATTGCCGAATTCGCCTTGGCTAGCGGCCTTGTTATACGTTCTTGCAATCGGCGTCTACGTATTTTGCGGCGTCCTGATCCATGTGCGCCGGTTGTCGTCGATCGTCGTGACGCTGGGTTTGTCTTTTGTCTGGCTGGGATTCGCGCTTCTGCTCGTTCCGAGTCCGGGCGGGCAGGCGCCCCAATATCTGGTCGACCTGATGGCGTGGCAACCGCCGTTCGTGCCGCTGCCGGTACTGTTCGCCATCCTCGCCGCATTGATCGGCTATTTCATTTTCAATATCACGGTCTTCGGTACCGTTGTCCGCGGCTTTGGCGGCAACCCTAAAGTGATTGAACGAAGTGGCCGCTCGAGCCTGGGCATTCACGCGGCGGTTTACGCTTTGGCGGGGGTGTTCGGAATCGTCTCCGGATTACTGCTGTTGGGACAGACGACTTCCGCCGACGCAAATCAGGCAACCAGCTATACCTTGATTTCCATTGCAAGCGTTATCCTGGGCGGCGGTGAATTCGTGGGTGGAAAAGTCTATGCATTGGGCAGCGTGTTCGGTGCCTTGACCATGACGCTGGCGACTTCGTTCCTGAACTTCTACCAGGTATCGTCGGACTGGCAAGTGGCGATGCAAGGGATCATCCTTATCGTGGCGCTCAGCTTGCGGACCGCCATTGGCTATTCAGGAAAACCGGCATGAGCGACACGCGTGTTTCTCCATGGAATGGGTTACGCAATAGCTACTGGCTGAGCGCCTGGGTGGCAACGGCTGTCGTCCTCATTGCGACAACTTTGTTTAACGCCGGCAGGGGGGGACCTAGCCTGGGCCCTCTATTGACGACGGCACTGAGCTTCTCGACCTTCACCGTACTGGTTTCGCTGGGCCAGATGCTCGTGATTACGAGCGGACCCGGCAATATAGATCTCTCCATTCCCTCGGTGATCGCGCTGTCGGGTGCGCTATCAATGGGGGCGATGCAAAGTTCGAACGGTTTGATTGCCCTGGGTATCCTGGTAGCACTCGCGTCGGGAATGGCGGTAGGAATCGTCAATTTTCTGCTGATCCGGCTCCTGAAGATTCCGCCGATCATTGCAACCATGGCAAGCGCATTGATCGTCCTGTCCTGCGCGATTGCCTACGGACGCGGCATGCGTACGGCGCCGCCCGCCTTATTGGCTAAGATGCTGGTGGCGCGCATAGACTATGTCCCGGTATTCTCAATTTTCGCGATGGCGGTGACGCTGCTGGTCTGGCTATTGCTCACGCGCACCATCTATGGACGGGCGCTTTGTGCGATTGGCCAGAATCGAAACGCAGCGCGACTGGCCGGTGTGAAAACGGATTTCCACGTCTTGTTGACGTATGCGATCAGCGGCGCGTTAGCCGGTTTGACCGGTTGTCTGATCGCCTCTTACTCCGGTGGAAATTCGCTGGATCAGGGCAACGAATACTTGTTGCTGACTGTTGCGGTCGTGGTCATAGGGGGGACGTCGGTCGCGGGTGGCCGGGCGTCTTTGGGCGGCATCTGGGGCGGGGCGCTGTTTATGTTCCTGCTGGTTGCGTTGCTGAACACCGCTGGCGCAAGCGCAGGTTTTCGCACGTTGTTGACGGGCGTCATTATCGTAATGGTCGCGGCATTGACTGAAAGACGTCAAACTCGTTAGGAAAACAGAATGGCTAATCCGCTTATAGAAATCTATGACGAACGTGCCCGCGATCTCCTGGGCAGCGATGCAAAGCTGGAGAAGCTTGCAACCGGCTGTATATGGAGCGAGGGCGCCGTTTGGATGCACGAAGACGGGTCCGTGCTATGGAGCGACATTCCGAATAACCGCATGATGCGCTGGCAGCCTGACGAGGGCGCGGGTGTCTGGCGTGATCAGGTCGAATATACCAATGGCCATTATCGTGAAGCGGACGGCAGCCTGCTGCATTGCTCGCACGGCCAGCGCGCAGTTATTCGTACTCGATTCGGCCCGGGTCTCAGTCAGCCCGTGGATGAAATCGTGGTCGACAACTATCATGGCCGGCGGCTGAATTCGCCTAACGACGTGGTCGTCAAGAGCGATGGGACAATCTGGTTTAGCGATCCGCCTTACGGCATTTTGTCCGACCACGAGGGACACCAGGCCGCTCAGGAAATGCGCGGTTGTCATGTGTTTCGTTTCGACCCGCGTAACAAGACGCTGGATGCGATGACGGACCTTCTTATTTGCCCGAATGGCCTGGCGTTTTCGCCCGACGAGTCACTGCTTTACGTGTCGGATACGTCAATGGTCCCGTACGGTGACAAGGGCTTTCACAATATCCGCGTATTCGATGTCATAGACGGCCGGTCCTTGAGCAACCCGCGGATTTTCGCCACTATTGCCGAGGGCGAGGGGCTATCCGACGGGTTTCGGCTGGACAACCGAGGCTGGGTTTTCAGTAGCAGTGCCATCGGAATCCAGGTTTTTCATCCCGATGGCACCAGGCTTGCGCTCATCCATGTACCGGAAACAGTGGCGAACCTGACGTTTGGGGGTGAGAATCGCAATGAGATGTTTATCGTCGCATCCACGTCCCTATACCGTATAAGCGTGAACGCTCAAGGCATACAGCGCCCCTGAACGATCTTCCCGGGACCTCGAAGCCGGAAATAGGTTGGCCGAAGAGGTGACAGGAGAGGGCGCTGCATGGGCGCTTTCGCCCGCGGTCTAGAAATTGTGCCGCATGCCAATGCGCGCATCCATTTGCGTGCGCCCGGACGAAGGCGTGAACGCATAGCCGATCACGGCATCGACACCTTCGGAGGCGCGCATCCAATCCAGTCCGGCATAAACGTCCGTGGTTTTTGACAGCGAATAGTGCGTTGCAAGCACTACCTCATGCCAGTGATGACCTTCGAAGGTGGTGTACTGGTAACCGCTGATTAACGACAGTGCAGGTGTCGCGTGATATTGCAAGCCGGTCTCGTAGACACGCAGCGTTGATGATTGCCCGTAGCCCTTGAAGGTCGTACTGCTGAAATCGCTGCTGACCGTCAGTTTGTTAAAGGCGTAGGAAGCACCCAGGCCGAGAATGGATTGCGAGTCAACCTGGAATGGCGTGCTCGAATGCAGGTCGGTTACTGCGCCTGTAGCGGAGTTAACGGTCGCGACTGTTTGACCCAGCATGGTCGTTATGCCGAACTGGGCATAAGGATCAAGGCCTGCAAGGCCGGTAGGTGAATTAAGTCGTGTGTAGTTGCCGCCAGCGGAAAAGCTGCCCATTGTGTAGGTTGACCCCAGGCCCCAGGCACTGCCGTCGCGGAAATTACCTGCCGTATTGCTGAACGAGTACAGGCCGGCAACCACCAGGCCATGGAAATTGGTGCTTTCGAATTTGACCGAGTTTTTCAAACGGTCGCCGCCCTGCCGGTCGGCGTCGCCAAGGTGGACGCCGTAGCCGGTGCCGTACCCACTGATGTTGAATGCGGACGTATAGGCGAACGCGAAGTCATACTGGTTACCGAGCGTAAGCGTTCCCCAGTTATTGCCAAGACCTACGTACGCCTGGCGGCCAAACATCGCACCGCCCTGATTCAACTGGCCATTGCCCAGGCGAAAGCCGTTTTCCAGCTTGAACACAGCCCTGTTGCCGCCACCCAGATCTTCGGTGCCCGAAAAGCCGACCCGGTTTCCGTACGAGATGCCGTCGTCGAAGAGGTAGGAGTGCTGTCCCCCCGTATTGCTGACATAAGTCAGGCCGGCATCAATGATCCCGTACAACGTGACCGACGACTGGGCCATCGCACACGTGCAAAAAAGCGGACCGACTACTAACGGCAGAAATTTCTTCATGATTTAGGAACCCTTAATTTTATTTAAAAACGCGATTGGGGAAGTGATCAAACTAAATTGCTACTCCGGGAATTGCAGGGATGAAACGACTATCCACGATTCCGTCTGCACGGATTCGACGAAGGACGATGAAGTTTATTGGCCAAGCCAAGCCGAGCCGCGTCGGTCAGCAACGCGGCTCTTTGAATATCCAGGCCTGCCGATCAGGCAATGAGGCTAGGGCTAGCGTCGTCCCGCATAGTCTTCAGGCATGGGTGAACGCAAGCTTGAACAGGCGCAGCCACCCTCTGCATCGAATGCAGCAATGGCCCTGAGCGCGATTCGCGATGCGGCGAGTTTCATATTGCGCAGCGCGCCTTCCTCCACGCCGAGCAGTTTTTCCTCAGGCGGAGAGAAGTAATTTTCGAACGCAGCGGTGATAAAGGCACAGTTGACGAAGCACGCGCCAATCTCACGGGCGAGCGTGGCTTCGGGCGCGAGACTGTGATTGATGAAATCAGCGCCAAGCGAGCGATACGCCGTCACTTCCGCAGGAGATGTCAGCCTTGGACCCCAGGCGTGCGCCGCTACCATGCGTGAGCGCGGACCAAACACGCGGGCATCGGCTGACCATAGCGACTTGGCGGTTGCCTCCATGATCGTGGCGCAGGCGGGGCAGACAAGCTGCTTGCCTGAGCAGTCGTAGTGGTAACGGCTGGGTAATAACGAGTGCTGGGTCTGGGTCAACTCCAGCATGTCGCTCGCAATGACAAAATCGCCTGCAAAGACAGCACGGTTGAGCGAACCGGCTGTAGAACAGGCTATGACCTTGCGGACACCCGCCTCCTGAAGCAGCCAGAAGACACGCCTGTGGGCTTCGTGGTCGATTCGGTCCAGTGGCCATCCGTGGGAGAGCACGGTCAGCACGGTGCGCGTCTTGCCGTCGGAGGTCCTGGATCCGTCAATCTCCAGCACCTTCCATTCGGCGCTTGGCCCCCAGGGTGTGTCAAATTCGAGATCTCGTTCCACGACCGTGATGCCGGGTTCATCGAGGTCTTCGGGAAAACGCAGACCCCAATTGGCGCTGCCACAGACAATAGCAAAGTCGGCACGAGGTATGACGCGGGTAGTCATTTCACACTCTCTCTCTATAGAGGATATCTAAATAAATGTGGTTACCGGTCGTCGCGACTCGGTCGGACACTCAGGAAGCAATCGCCTTGACGTATTTCGCTTCGGCTGCTGCGCCATGTTCTGCGTACCACGCCTCGTTTTGCTGCACCTGCTTGTCTGCAAACGCCGTTGCGTTGTACTGTCGCTCCGCTGCGGGAATCAACGCGGAGGCTGCCGGATTCGACGGGCTCATGCCCACGATCGCGAACACCTTGGCCTGACTGGCGGGATCCAGCGACAGGTTGATAAATTTCATGGCTGCCGCCTTGCCCGCCGGATTGCCCTTCGGGACACCCCAACTCGATGAGCAAAGAATGGCGTTGTCCCAAGTCCAGGTGATGCCTGGAACATCGCGGCGCACGACGACGGCGCGGTTGCTCCACATCAGGCTGGCAACTACTTCGCCTTGGCGCAGCAGATCTTCGCTCTGGGCACCGGTTTTCCAGAATACGCAGTGAGGGGTGAGTTGCTTGATCTTGGCGATCGCGCGGTCGACATCAAGCGGATAGAGTTTCGCGGGCTCGACGCCGTCAGCGAGAAGTGCTGCTTCCAGTGTTCCTGTTGAAATGCCGGGGAGGGCGCGCTTGCCTGGAAAGTCCTTGACGTTCCAGAAGTCCGCCCATGTCTTTGGCACGGGACCTTTGACTTTCTTCTCGTTGACTGCGAAAACATAGGAGAAGAGATAGTTGCCCACGCCCCAGCGCGTGGCGAGGCCTGGCAGCACTTTCGACTTGTCGACGATCGAATAGTCAATCTCCTCGGCGAAGCCGGCGGTGCCCAGTTGCGCCATGTTCCCAAGATCGATATCCATCACGTCCCAGTTGACGTTCTTCGCTTCCTCCATCGCGCGCACCTTGCCTGCCATCGCGCCGCTACCGTCGACGACCAGTGACAAGCCGGTCTTTTTCTTGAGAGGGTCGGCGAAGGCTTCCATGACCGCCTTTTCCGCCGTTCCACCCCAGTTCGCGAGGACAAATTCATCGTCCGCCGCGAATGCCAGTTGCGGCATTGCACCGGCGGCGCTGGCTGCGGCGAGCATCTTCAGGAAAGAGCGCCTGTTGAGACCGGCCGATGTATCCAGGTCCAAAACGCTTTGATCCATCTCGTGATTTTTCTTCGACATCGACATGCTCCTGTTCTAGGTGATCCGACTTTGGGATGGTCTTGCTGTACCACTGCCACTGCCGTTAGCAGCGGCCCGGAGTTCAGGCGGGCTTCCCTGATTTGGTCTTCGCTTCGCCACGGTCATCTTTGACGATCGTCGCCGCATCCGGCGACCAGCTCAACCAGACCATCTGCCCACTCACAGGAGCAAAGTCCGATTGCCAGGTCGGCGCGTTGACCGACAGGCGGCCAAGAGGAGTGTTCACCTCGTAGTGCACTTCCGTTCCCCGATAGCTCCATCCCGCCAGCATCCCGGAGGTCAGATTGCCTCCGGCGGGCGGGCATACCGAGGTCAGTGAAATCTTGGATGGCCGAAGTGACAGGAGAATCGGTTCGCCAGGCTCGACCTTGACGTCGGACCGCTGCACGCATGCAGTTCCCTGCGCTTCGTATCGAACCAATCCTGCGCCATCGGCATGAACAACCTTGCCTTCCAGGAAGTTGCTTTCGCCAAGGAAGTCGGCGACGAAATGCGTGGCAGGGCGTTCGAAGAGCTGCTCGGGGGCGCCACGTTGCACGATCTTCCCGTTGCGTACGATTGCTATCTCATCTGACATGGACAAAGCCTCCTCCTGGTCATGCGTGACGCAGATGAAGGTTTTGCCAATGCGGCGCTGCAGTTCCCTCAATTCGATCTGCAAGCCGATCCTGAGCTTCTTGTCGAGCGCGCTAAGCGGTTCATCCAGCAGCAGGATATCGGGCTCGAAGATCAGCGCGCGAGCGAGGGCCACGCGCTGCTGCTGGCCGCCGGAGAGTTGTTTCGGCAAACGGTCGCCGAAGCCGGACAGGCGCACGAGGTCGAGCGCGGCAAGCACTCGCTGTTCGCGCTCCGCGCGGCCC
>Ga0185299_10007131_pt1 | contig 11595 bp, 11 predicted proteins | sample PaiPotPPA55metaG_FD_128002 | JGI IMG/M metagenome (GOLD analysis project Ga0185299, IMG submission 128002) | Iron sulfur acid spring bacterial and archeal communities from Banff, Canada, to study Microbial Dark Matter (Phase II) - Paint Pots PPA... ...
CGGCGCAGCGTGCCATCACTGCCCGGGAGACAAATTTATCCCACGATTCGCCCGCGCCTGCGTCGAAAATAACTTTGCCCTCTTCATCGCGCCCGCCTCTTTGAACAATGCCACCGACAGCGACCTTCAGCACCAGTCCCGGCCAACCGGAATCTGCGACCACCAGGTTGCTGCCGCCGCCGAGCACAAACAGAGGTAGGGCGCGAGAGCGCGCAAATGTGACTGCCTCCTGCACCTCTCCAGTCTCTTTAGCTTCGACGAAATACCGCGCCCTGCCCCCGACTTTGATGGTGGTAAGCGGTGCCAGCGGGATATTTTCAAGCAGGTGCACGCATTTTCAATATTACACAGCCCTCCCGCGCACGCACACCTCGACCGAGTAACGTTGGTCCCCCGGTTGAGGATAACTTTCGCAGAGTGATTCGCTTGACGGACCTGCGTTGAAGGACTAAGGACACAAAGATGAAGGTAAAGAGTTGTATAGTGTGTGGCGACGACGAGCATTGATCAAAAACACCTGATTGAATCGGATAGACGAACCGGACGCCCTTCCCACGAACTCTGTTGCTCTTGAAAGGACCCCATCATGATTTTGGGCATGCCTACGGAAACCTACACTCTAGTGCATATAATAATCAGCCTGGTAGGGATCGGATCCGGCTTTCTGGTGATGTTCGGGTTGCTCACCGCAAGACGGTTTGATGGAGCGACCGCGCTTTTCCTCGTCACCACGGTGTTGACCAGCGTAACCGGGTTTGGATTTCCATTCGACCACTTGCTGCCTTCGCACGTGGTTGGGATCATCTCGCTGACAGTCCTGACGATTGCGATCCTGGCGCGCTATGCCTTTCACATGTCGGGTGCGTGGCGTGCGAGTTATGTCATCGGGGCCACTTTGGCCTTGTACCTAAACGTGTTTGTCTTCGCGGCGCAGCTTTTCCAGAAAGTACCGGCGCTGAAAGCTTTGGCTCCCACACAGACAGAGCCGCCGTTCCTGATTGCTCAGTTAGTCGTCCTGGCTGTTTTCGTGGGTCTCGCAGTTTTGGCCGCGAAGAAATTCCAAGTCTCGCCGTGCGGGTTGGCTAAGCATCGTGTTCACTCTCCTAAATACGGCCTGAATACAGAGATCAGGACGTAGGGGAACGGCTAACGCTGGTGATCAAGACCGGCATAGCGCAGTTTCGTCCTCGCTGAATGGATTTCGAGTCTCGCCCGCTGATAATTCCCACGCCGACCCGCAAGCCTGTATTCTTGCATCACTCCGTCGATGCTGAGGTGCTCCCATTCTGTTTACGGTTGACGACCTTTTAGCGCTTGAGGGTTTATCCTCACGAGAGCGAGCTACTCGGGTTTACGGACTGCTTCGCATGTTTCTCGACATTCCCGTCGAGGCGCGGACCGCAACGCTTTCCCGGCTGACTGCGGCCATCGAGAACCGTCCCGACCGCGAAGCCATTCGTTCTTCGCTTCGCGAATTCTGGTCTCACCACTCTTATGTTCGCGTCATTTCGGAAGCGGGTTTGCCCGATGAGGCGTTCCTCTTGCGCGAACTGCTGGCCAGAGCTCTTAAACATTTATTGCCCGTGGATGAGGTTGAGGGCGACCTCTACGTTTTGATGGATTCCCTAAACCTGAGGGAATCCGACGCGCGCTGGCTCGGCTCTCTGTCCGATCCGCTCATCGCGGCGTGGGCTGATATTTTTCGGCCTTCTAAATCTTCAATTCTTGCGAGCTGCAAAATCCTCGCGTTGCGGGCAACGAATATCGCTTTATCCCGCGATCTGATTGAATTCGCGGACGACGAAGACATCACCAAATCCAGTTTCTTTAATCTTCCTGCAGTGGTGGAGAACGCGGTCCGGCATCCGGAGGACTTTCATCGCTGGGAGGAGCAGCGTGCCGCTTGTGAGACGCAGTTGCAGTCGGTGAATCGGCTGCTGGCGGAAAAAGGCTCCTCCGTGGATTTGATTTTTCGGGTGCGCTTGCTGCGTTCACTCCTGGGAAGAATTCAGCAAGTCATCAGTCTGGAGCAGGCCGGCTCGGATGCGCGCAAACTCTGCATCGTGATCGTGCACGGCTTCGCCTCGCAACGGCGCATGGGAACAGTGCTGAGCGCCAGCACGCGGCGGTTGGCGCGCAGCGTGGTTGAGCGAACTGGACGTACCGGCAAGCACTACATTGCCCGCGATGCCGCACAATGGAGAGTCATGGGCCTGGGTGCGGTTCTTGCCGGTGTCATCACGGCTTTCACAGCTTTATTCAAGTACATGCTCTCAGCAGTAATTCACGCTCCACTTCTTTTGGCCTTCGCTCATTCGATGAACTATGTGGTCAGCTTCCTGCTCATGCAGGCCGGTGGATTTCTGCTGGCCTCGAAGATGCCCGCTGCCACCGCCGCTGCGCTGGTCGACGCGATGGAGGATCCCGAAAAAGATCGCATGGCTAGTCTGCAGGCGATTTCCCATACCCAGTTCATCGTTACCATCAGCAACCTGGTTGGGGCAATTCCAGTGGCAATTCTGATCGATAGGATTTATAAGGCCGTGACCGGACACCCTTTTCTCACCGCTGCGGAAGCCGAGCACGGTGTGCACATGCTCTTTCCGCACACGTCGGGAACGATTTTTTTCGCCATCGTGACGGGTGTTTTTCTGTGGCTCTCTTCGCTTGCAACCGGATGGACGGCGAACTACCTCGCTCTCCACAAGATGGCCACCGCCATCTCGAATAGCCTGCGCATTCGAAACCGCCTTGGACTAAAGCGGGCGGCGAAGCTGGCCGATTGGGCTCGGCATCACGCGGCTGGATCCGCAGGCTTCATCGTCCTGGGTTTCTTGCTGGGCTCGATGCCCATCGTTTTCGAGCTATTCGGAATCCCTCTGGAAGTCCGCCACGTCACATTGGCAGCGGCAAGTCTCGGCTACGCTCTCGATGCCAGGCACATGTACGGCCAACTGAACCGCTACGAGATAGTATCGGCTCTCTCGGGCGTCGCCATGGTCGGCATTCTCAATATCTTTGCGTCGTTTGCGCTTAGTTTTATCCTGGCAGTACGCGCCCGCAACATCGGCGAAAAACAATCCCATCGATTTTTGCGCGAGGTGGGACGAGAACTTCTGGCCAATCCGCTCGCTTTCATACTCCCCCGCGGTTAGCCGGACCTCTAAATAGTTCCCCAGCAGATGTAACCAAATATCGGCGAACGACATCTATCTGGGTTGCATTGGCGGTGCGTGTTTTGCGAGTGCGTCATGCGGGCACACGGTGCGCCTCTAACGGGCGTTTGTGTTCCCTTGACAAGCGAATCATCGAGGTCTAAGAGATAGTTTGTTCTCGAGCGGATCTCGCTGTTGCTCCGCGCATATGCAAGTGGCTACGCCACACCGCAGACGGATGAGCTAGCAACTCAGGAGGAGGGACCGTGCCGTCCCGCAGAGAGTTCTTCAAGACAGCGGCTGTCGGCGGAATCGCCGCCACCATCTTTGGGTTCGACCTCAAGCCAGCCTACGCCCAACTAAAAGAGTTAAAGATTGCCCGCGCCTCCGAAACGCGCTCAACTTGTCCCTATTGCGCGGTGGGCTGCGGCGTCCTCATCTACACGATCGGCGACCGGGCAAAGAACGTGACGCCGCAGGTAATCCACGTCGAAGGCGATCCTGATCATCCCACGAACCGCGGAACTCTGTGCCCAAAGGGCTCTTCGCTCGAACAGGACATGCTCAACCCGCGGCGGCTTACGAAGCCGCAAGTCCGACGTCCCGGCGCGACAGACTGGCAGGACATTTCCTGGGATGAGGCTTTGAATGAGATTGCGCAATGGACCAAGAAAACCCGCGACAGTTCCTTCGTCGAGAAGGATGCGAACGGCCGCACGGTGAACCGGTGCGAAGGCATCTCGTTCATCGGCGGCTGCACCGATACCAATGAGTTCAATTATCTGGTCGTCAAGGCCATGAGGGGGTTGGGCTTGGTGTATTTAGAAAACCAAGCCCGGGTTTGACACGGCCCCACGGTCTCAAGTTTGGGACCAACATTCGGACGCGGGGCGATGACCAACGGCTGGATCGACATCAAGAACACCGACATGATGTTGATCATGGGTGGAAACCCCGCCGAAAACCATCCTTGTGGATTCAAGTGGGCGATGGAGGCCAAGCGCAACCGCAACGCCAAACTGATTTCCGTTGACCCGAGATTCACGCGCACCTCCTCCACCGCCGACCTCTTCGTACAGATTCGCGCCGGCTCCGACATTGCGTTTCTCGGCGGACTGATCCGCTACGCCATCGCGAACAACCGAATCGCCAAGGAATATCTCGTCAATTACACCAATGCGGCATTCATCGTTAAGGAAGGTTTCAAACTTCCGGAAGATGGCCTGTACTCGGGATTTAACTCTGCTGCCGGCTCGTATGATGAGAGCACCTGGAATTATCAAGAGGGTGGAGACTTCAGCGGTAAAACGGACGCCGCCGCGACCTCTGCACATGCAGCCCTGGCGGCCGGACCTGCGGCGGCTGCTGGCCACGCGAATCCGGCACAAGCCGCGCAGTCCGTGACACCAACACCGCCGCCCATGTTGCCGCCAAATGTCGCCTACGACCTGACGCTTCAACATCCCCGCTGCGTCTTTCAATTGATGAAGCAGCAGTATTCGCGCTACACGCCGGAGACGGTGGAACGGATTACGGGTATCCCGAAGGACCAATACCTCAAGGCGGTGGATCTATTTACCTCAATCCGCAAAGACGGCGACATGAAGAAAGTCGCGACGATCATTTATGCGGTGGGGTGGACGCAGCACAGCTTCGGAACGCAAATCATCCGTACCGCCGCCATGATTCAACTTCTGCTGGGCAACGTCGGAAGAGCGGGCGGGGGAGTGAACGCGCTCCGCGGCCATTCGAATATTCAGGGCGCCACAGACATGGCCGGGCTGTACGACTCGCTACCCGGATATCTGAAGGCGCCGGTTCCCGACGACAAGGATCTGGCCACGTATCTGAAGCGCACCACGCCGGGAACGTCCAAACCAGCTCCGTGGAATTCGATGAACTACTACGCGAACACGCCGCAATTCATGGTGTCATTGCTCAAGTCGCTCTATGGCGACGCGGCCACAAAGGAGAACGGGTTTGGGTTTGATTACTTGCCCAAGCCCGGCCAGGATTGCTCGTGGACCCATATCTGGGATGACATGTACAACGGCAAGATCAAGGGCATGATGGCCTTCGGAATGAACGGCGTGATGATCGGACCGGACACTAATAAAAATATCAATGCGCTCAAGAAGGCCGACTGGCTGGTGGTAGGCGAAATTTATCAGGATGAAACCAGCGAGTTCTGGCGAGCGCCGGGAATTACCGCGGAAGAACAGAGGAACATCAAAACCACGGTGTACCGTTTGCCCTGTGCGGGTTTTGCTGAAAAAGATGGCAGCATGACAAACTCGGCGCGCTGGGTTACGTGGAAATATGCGGCAGTCCCGCCCCCGGGACAAGCGCGGCTTGACCAGGACATCGTCGCGCAGATTTTCCTGCGGGTTCGTGATCTCTACAAGAGGGATGGAGGAAAATTCCCCGACCCAATTCTAAATCTGAATTGGGCCTACGCCGACGCGGATCATCCTCCGCTCTCGCAAGTGGCCATGGAGCTCAACGGTAAAGCTCTCGCCGATCTGAAAGACGGGGCGACGGGAGAGGTAATCAAAGCCGGACAGCAGTTGCCCGGATTCGCGTGGTTGAAAGACGACGGCACAACCATGTGCGGCAATTGGATCTATTCCGGCATGTGGACCGAGGCCGGATCGCAGATCCAACGGCGAGGCACAGAGGATCCGTCGGGATTGGGCGTGTATCCCAATTGGGCGTGGTCGTGGCCGGCTAACCGGCGCGTGCTTTACAACCGTGCTTCATGCGATGTGACGGGAAAGCCGTGGGATTCGGATCGCAAGCAGATCTGGTGGAACGAAGCGGCGGGAAAGTGGGTTGGCAACGACGTGCCCGACTTCAAACCCGATTCCAATCCTAAAGATCACATGGGGCCGTTCATCATGAATCCCGAAGGCGTCGGACGATTGTTCGCTCCGATCGGTGTGCTTGCGGACGGGCCGTTCCCCGAGCACTATGAACCAATCGAAAGCCCGATCAAGAATCCGCTGCACCCCGACCAGTCGAACAATCCTCTGGTGAAGAAATTCAAGACGCCGTACGACAAGTTTGGATCGCCGGAGGAATACAGCATCGTCTGCACCACCTACCGGCTGACCGAGCAGTATCACTACTGGACAAAAAATAATCCGATGAACGTCCAGTTGATCCCGGAGCCGTTCGTGGAGATTCCAGTGGAGTTGGCGGACGAAAAGGGAATTCGTGGAACGGACAAGATCAAGGTCATCAGTGCGCGGGGAACGTACATCGCGAAAGCCTTTGTGACGCGCCGCTTGAAACCGATGATGATTGACGGCAAAAAGGTCTATCAGATCGGGTTGCCGATTCACCAGGGCTTCCGCGGTATCGACGAGGACGAAGGACGAAATGCTCGGACGCCGGCGAATTTGCTGACGCCCGCAGTCGCCGATCCGAATGCCCACACCCCTGAATCCAAGGGCTTCTTAGTGAAAGTCGAGAAGGCATAGGAGGGACGATGAGCCAGGCCTCAACAGAGATCGTTCGGATTTCAGGTCACGCTGGGGTCGTCCCCGGCGCCGGGTTGAACCGGGAATTCCAGGTCTGCAAGCTGGTGGATACCACGACTTGCATCGGCTGCAAAGCGTGCGAAGTGGCCTGCCTGGAATGGAACGGTTACACGTTCAGCGAAACCACTTTTGATAACACCTACCAGACGATGCCGGAGACGGCATGGAATTACTGGAATCTGATCAAGTTCAATGAACACGAGCGCGCCGATGGCAGCATGATGCTGCTGATGCGCAAAGACCAATGCATGCACTGCGCTGATCCGGGCTGCCTGGTGGCCTGCCCTGCGGACGGGGCCATCGTCCAGTACGCCAATGGTATTGTCGATTTCCAGGAGGCGAACTGCATCGGTTGCGGCTATTGCATGACGGGCTGCCCGTTCAACATCCCGAAATTCAGTCCGACCTCGCGCAAAGTTTTCAAGTGCACGCTGTGCAACGACCGCGTATCGCAGGGGCTTGAACCGGCTTGCATCAAGGCGTGCCCCACAGGCTGCCTCCATTTTGGAACGAAGTCGGAAATGACGGACCTGGCGGAGACTCGTGCGGAGCAACTTCGCAAAAATTCCGGATACAGCGATGCGGGCGTGTACGATCCGCCCGGCGTGGGCGGAACGCACGTGATCTACGTCTTGCACGATGCGCAGAATCCGGAGTTGTACGGCGGGCTGCCGAGGGATCCGCAAATCCCCCTATCGGTGCGGCTCTGGAAAGGGCCGCTAAAGTGGCTGGGGAATATAGCGATGGTTGGCGGCATCGTCGGGCTGGTGTTGCATTACATGCGCTTCGGACCGAAAAAAGAGGAACCGATTCCGCCTGGCGAGGGGAGGCGCGTATGACAACCGACGCCGTTTCACGCCCAACTGTCTCCCACCAAAGCGAGGGAACGATCGTTCGCTACACCTTTGTCGAGCGTGCCAATCACTGGATCGGTGCGCTCTCTTACATCTACTTGTTAATGACCGGTCTCGCCTTCTGGTCGCCCTATCTGTACTGGCTGGCCGCGGTTGTGGGCGGCGGTCCGGCGGCGAGATTCTGGCATCCGTGGTTGGGGCTGATTTTTGCGGCATCGCTGGTCTGGTCGTTTACCCAGTGGCACCGCGACATGCAAATTGACCCCGCCGATCGCGCCTGGGCGAAAGCGATCCCGGATTACATCCAAAACGAGGACGATAAACTTCCTCCCGTCGGGCGGTTCAATTACGGACAGAAACTTTTTTTCTGGGGCATTTTCTACGGCGTGATTCTGTTGCTGCTCTCTGGTGTCTTCTTGTGGTACACAGAAGCCCTCCCGTGGAGTCTCCGATTCGTGCGCTACACCGCGATCCTGATCCACGCGAGCGTGGCACTCATCACGATTGGCTTGTTCTTGATTCACGTTTACATGAGCGCGATCCTCGAAGAGGGCAGCTTTGGTTCCATGATTCACGGTTACGTCACGCGCGCCTGGGCCTGGACGTTCCATCGTACGTGGTATTACGAGGTCGCCGGCAAATCTCAACCCAAACAACAACCATGATCCAAGCGAAGTGGGATCGCCGCATCCGGCGCGCCAACGAACTAACTTCGTCTTACACCTTCGCTGCCGAAGGACTGCGCTTCTACGCGCGCCTGGCGACATTTCAGAAAAGCTTTTACGAGGAAATCCAGAAGGCTCTGGCGGATTCGCCGAAGACTTCCTCTGATCGCCCTCTGCGAGACGAATTGGATCTTTTCCTTCTCCTGCCGAATTTCCCCGGATTCTTGTCGGTGATCGAGCAAATTGCGCCGGTGCCGCTGGCACGGGCCGCAGCCGGGTTGGCGCAGAAGGGTCCGGCGGGATGGCAGCATGCGATTGAAGACTTCTGGCAGGGGGATTCCGAAATCGCCGCAGCTGCCGACGACACGGAGCCAGTCCGGGGCGGCGATTTGCGCGATGCGATTCCTTCCAATCGATTGCTCGCGTGGATGTTTCTCCAGCCGTACGCTGAATATCTTGCCGACTACCGCGAAAGTGCGGTCGTAGATGGAACCCCGTCGACGTGTCCGCTCTGCGGCAGTAAGCCCATCGTCGGCGTATTGCGGAGCGAAGGCGACGGTGCAAAGAAATCGCTGATTTGCATGCTCTGCGCCCATGAATGGAGCTTTCGAAGAATCTACTGTCCGGCATGCGGAGAAGAAAGAGAGCCGCAGATGGGATATTATTCGACGCCGGAGATCGCGCACGTCCGCGTGGACGTCTGCGACACCTGCCATACCTATCTGAAGAGTATCGATTTGACCAAGACGGGATTGGCGGTTGCGGTTGTAGACGAGCTCGCGACAATACCGTTGGACTTATGGGCTCGCGAGCACGGATACGAGAAGCTGCAGATCAACCTGCTAGGAACCTGATCGATAAGCTGCGCCGCGATCCCACAATTTTGCTCAGGACGGCTCGTGACCATCAGCCGCGGACTTGCTCGACCGGCGATTCGACGCGCTGCCAGCTTACTTCTTCGGTTCTTCCGCCGAAGAAACGCCGTGGAGGATCGGCGATGATCTCTGCAGTTTGGGAGACGGTCATTCCGGAACGATTGAAGAAGAGATTACCGTCCACAAACGCAATGTTGCCGTTACGTACGGCCTGAAGGTCTCGCCACCACGGATGTCGTTCTAACACTCTCTGTTCCCGCAAACTCCGCTGCAGATTGAATCCGCAAGGTGCTACGCCAGATACTCCGGATCGGCATCCCGAAGCTGCTCGGAATCAATGGCGGCTGAGTACTCGCCTTTCTTGCCCAGCAGGAGTTCGCCGTTCGCGATTTCCACCAGCTCCGGACCCCAGTTTCCCATCGCGAATATCGGGTCCGCCCACTCGAGCATGACCAACAGGCGATTGAAACAGCATTCCTTTGGATCGGACGCTATCCAGTTGAGTCGGACCTCGTCTGTACACGTATATGGGGATCGCCAGCAACAACAGTGAAGACGGGTTTCCGTGGCGTGACGCCGTCCGGATAGGCGCGAGGATACCGCGCTATTTCGTTGAGGGAGGTTCTGTTTCGCCTAAATCTGCGCCGCCGGGTTGAGGAGGCATAGATGCAAATGAAAACAATTGGTACAACAGCGGCCGTTATACCCTTGTTTGGGGCGTCGTGGGGACAGACGCAGAGACCTGATGTAAACGTTCCTAAGCTTCTAAACAGAGAAGTTAGACCTTTTTCTGAAATGCAGAGCCTCTTCGACGCATATGTCGGAAGTTGGCAAGTCAGAGAAACCTTTCGAAATAAGCACCTCACAACAGGGGAAGATGCGCGAAGGCACAGCTTCATTTCGTGCGGGCTCAGGTTATTCATTGATCGAAGACTACCAATCGAACGGTTCTGCTGGAAAACTAAATTTCCTTGCTCTCCTCTGGTGGGACCAGTCGGCTCACCTCTATCGACTGCTTACTTGCGCCAACAACGACGGCTGCCAACAACGGGAAACCGTCAAGTGGGAGGGTAAGGAATTGGCGAACTCGTGGGAAGAGAAGGTTGATGGAAAAACCGCGATCTTCAAAGACTCGTTTGTGGACATTTCGCCAACTTCATTCCGCCTGGTTTCCGAAGGCACGGCCGACGGTAAGGCGATTTGGCGGGTGATCACGAAATACGAGCGGCTGGCAGAGAGGAAGCGGTGATGAGAATAACACGTTTAACCATTCTCGTTGTGTGCTTGGCGTCCCCGCTCACTGTGCATAAGTGGGTTGCCGCAAGGCAAGTCAGTGACACGGCAAAGCAGAGCATTCCTCCAGAGACTGCACGAGAAATGGCGGACCTAAAGAAGGTCTTAGTTGGCAACCCAGGAGACCCAGCCGCGCTGTTCAATCTTGCCATGGACTACGCTGCGATAGGCGATAAAACAAATGCAATCGAACTGCTCGAAGAAATGTCACGAGCCCACGCAGGGCTGGATCCCCAGGCGCCTGCAGGCCGTCCATTCGTATCCATGGAAAATGATCCGCGGTTTCGGGCTCTCATAGCCAAAATTCAGAAAGAAAATTCGCCAATCATTCGCAGTAACGAAACGTTCGTTTTAAAGGAGCGGGACCTGGCTCCAGAGGGCATCGCCTACGATCCTGTCGACCATAAGTTCTACATAAGCAGTATCAGCAAGCGCAAAATCGTCGTCGTTGGTAAAGACGGAATTGCGACCGACTTCAAGCAGTCAGGACAAGACGGACTTGGAGAGACATTGGGAATGAAGGTTGATGCTAAGCGCCGGTTCTTGTGGGTGGTAAGTGATTCCTCCGCGCCGGGGCTGCCGGGGAGAATACGATGCCGCGCAGTGCGGACGGGCAATACGGGGTTTTCCAGTACGACTTGAAGAGCAGAAGGCTGCTGTTCAAGCATTTGCTCCCTGCGGGCTCACCTGGCTTTCTAAACGATGTTGCCTTGACATCGACAGGAGAAGCCTTCGTTACGAACTCAGGCACCGGAGAGGTGTTCCGAATGTCGGCGGACCGTGATGGTGTCGAGCCCTTTCTGGCGGCGAACACTGTGCCTCAGGCGAATGGTATCGCTGTTTCGAGCGATGACAAGGTGCTGTTTGTGGCGGGTTGGTTGGGAGTAGCGCGCGTCGACATCGCAAGCGGACTGGCCAAAATGCTGGCCAAGCCCAAGTCCATCTCCGATGCGGGAGTGGACGGAATGTACTTCTACAAAAGCAGCTTGGTTGGCATTCAGAACCCGGACCTGCATCCCGGTCGAGTTATGCGCTACTACCTGAATCTAGCCATGGACAGAATCGAGAGAGGAGAAGTGCTCGAAAGCTACAATCCGTTATTTGAAGTACCAACGACTGGAACTCTTGTGGACAATTCGCTTTATTTCATGGCTAACACGCAGGTTGACAAACTGAGCGCCCGCGGGACGATGCCTCCGGTGGAGAAATTG
>Ga0185299_10007132_pt1 | contig 11591 bp, 8 predicted proteins | sample PaiPotPPA55metaG_FD_128002 | JGI IMG/M metagenome (GOLD analysis project Ga0185299, IMG submission 128002) | Iron sulfur acid spring bacterial and archeal communities from Banff, Canada, to study Microbial Dark Matter (Phase II) - Paint Pots PPA... ...
CAACCCCCTGGACGCTTCCGCATAGCGAAGCGCTTCAGCCGGGCGACCCAGCGCGATCAGGGCGTCCACGCCGAACCGGCGGTATTCCCACCAGTGCAGCCGTGCCGTGTTCACCAGCGCAAGCAGTTCCTCGTCGCGGTGTGCCGTGTGAAGCGCGCTGAGGCACGCGTTGGTTCCCACGAAGTGCTCCCCGCGCCCATCCGCGCCCATCACCCGCGCCGTAATCGGCAATAGCCGGTCTGCCCATGCGGAGGCGATCGCAGGCGTTGCGCACAGTTCACCCCAGTGATCACCGAGGCATTCGATATACGGCATCTGATCGTCTTGCAGCGCATCGAACAGACGCTCGAGCCAGCGTTCCCGCATGAGGGCAGGCACATCGACCCCGGCGATGACCGGCACAAGCGCCTCGATCGCGCGATTCACGGCCGCGCCGAGTGCACCGGAAGAGCTATCCACCTGTTCGAGTGCCGGTGAAAGTTTTTCGAGCAAAGACACGGCGCCATCGGCCGCGAGAACAGGCTCCCTACGGGCGATCTGCCGGATTTCAGTGACGGCTTCCTTGAGACGCTGGATGGGAAGCGCGGATTTCCAGCCAAACGCGCCGCGCCGGAACCGGGCCGGGAAGGTCCACTTGTGAGGGGGGGTACGGGTCATCATTGGTAGGCCGCGCCGTGTCAGCGGGTCTTCAGGTAGGCGGCGTATAGGCCGCCATGCAAATCGCGTAATGCTTGGCGCCGCTCGATGAGGTCGTGATGACGGCCCTGACGCTCTAAACTCAGGATCTGCAGCAGCATTGATGTCGCACGCTCGGCATCCACGTGACGCGACAGTTGCGCTTCGCGCAAGCGGTCCGCCAGCCCCGGCTTCACCGTGAGCAACCACGCCGGAAACCACGCGAAGTCGGTGAGTTCGCCCGTGCCGACGAATTGCGCATCGAACTGCCTGCGTAACGCGTCCAGCGACGCGTCCCCGAGGCGGGAGATAAGCGCCACACACCGGACCGGCGCAAGCCATGCCAGCTCCGTGAGCAACGGCCAGGCAAGGTCCAGGCCGTCGGCGCGGTAACGGGCCTCAGTCATCCACGCAAGGGGCGCCGGAATGCGACGCCACGAGGCGATCCGCTCGACCGCCTGCTTTGCGGCATCCCAGTCGCCCGCCTGCAACCACACCGGCGCCGCGTGATGGTCACTGCAATCCGCATCAAACGGCAGAGCGGCGGCTCGCTGCGCGAGCGTTCGCCAGCATGGCACCAGCCATGCGCCAGCCGCCTGCTCACCCAACAGCCGTCGGGCCGCCGGCGCAATTTCATTGGCCAGCACACGACGGGCTTCGACGAGCGCAGGATGGCCGACCAAGCGTGCGGTTGGCACGTTCTCGATCGCGGTGACCAGTACGGCGAGAATGGGCGCCGTGTCATCGGCGGGATACTCGCCCGTCAGTCGCTCCCAGGCCTGACGGGCGTCGCAGGCATGACGCCGCTGCAAGGCGTCGAGCACATCGTTGCGGAGCATCACATCACGGCTATCGGCAAACAGGTCAAGTTGCATCGCGGCAGGCGTCAGAAGAGCTGATCATTCAGGTCAGCAAGGTTAGCCCATTTCACGGCGCTTCTGAACGTCCGGCCGCTCTCGCCGATCGATTCGATGATCGCTCGCTGCCCGCTGGCTTCGGCGACGACCCGCACAATCCGTTCGCCGTAGCGCATCAGTGCGCCAATCGGTGGGCAGGCGCGTCGACGCGGGCGTCGACGCGTTGATTCGGGGCGTCGGTGAGTCGGCTTCGTCACGTTGATTTCTTCCGTACTCCGGTCTTGCCTGCGGAACGGGCAAGCCTGCGGGCTGCGGCGACCGGCTTACCTGCGCGCCGGGCGCTGCGACCGGCTGTTCCGCCCGGCGGGGACGCCACTTGTTGCTGTCGTAGCGTTTTCAGCTCCTCCACATACCCGGCGTTCGTGCGGCGGACCGTGTCCAGACTGCCTTCGAGCACACCGACCTGCTGACGCGTATCGCCCAGCTGCGTTTGCAGCGCCTGAACGTCGGCGTGTAACCGCGCTTCGCTATGCTCGGCACGTCGCACCACCTCGTCTCGCTCCCTCAGGAGCCGCACGTTGGTGGCCCGTTCCCGCTCGATCTCCATCAGCGCGCGCTTTTCCGCTGCCCGCAGGCGCGCCTCGGCCCGCCGCGCATCCTCACGCAGCTTCGCCAGTTCCCGCGCAAAATCCACTCGCGCCTGCGCGAGCGCCGCATCGCGCTCACGGGTTTCCCGCTGCAGGCGCCCCACGTCCGATTCAAGCGTGCGCCGCGCGGCGTCGGCGACGGCCAGCGCCTGTTCCAACGCCTGAATCCGGGTCTGCGCAGCCTCCAGCGTCGTGCTGCGCGCCTCAAGCGCCGCTTCGGCCCGGACCGTGGCGTCCCGCGCAGCGAAGATCTCCGCCCGACCAGCCTCCCTTTGGGCGTCGAGCTCGCTGCGCAGTTCCTCCAGCGCGGCATGTGCCGCCGCGGTCGACTTGTCCCACAACGCGACCACCAGCTCGCCCGCGGCCGCCTGCAGATCCGGGGGCAGGTCGGGCCGCTCGAGCCGCACCCGGCTTTTCTCGCGCAGGGCGCGCCAAAACTCGGCGAGCACGTCGGTGGGCGTGCCCATGCTGCCGCGCTTCACTAACTGATACAGACGGTTCGCGGTCGGCGTAATGCCATAGCGGAAGAACAGCAACGTGCAGACCTCGTGATACAGCTCGCGGGTCTTCGGAAACGCCGCCTTCAGGCGCTCGATCTCGGCGGCCAGCGCCGCATCTTGGGACACAACAGCGGACACAACATCGCTCATGACGGTTTCCGTGCGGGGGATTTTCTAGGATATTACTACGTAATACGCCTTTTTATTAACGCTTTTTGTCCACTACACGACATTACTGTGATAATGTCGTTCAGTGTATTGAGAACCTCGGCGACAATCGCGTCACACCCTTAGGGAGCCATCTGCACCGTGTCGAACACCCAGATCGCGGCCGTGCAGCCCGTCGAGTCGCTCGTCGTCCCAGAAACGCTTGACGGTCGCGACGGCACGAACCGTGGCGACGCCGGGAATTCGCAGCTGTCGGCCCGCAATGACCTGGACGCGGTGCGCGCGTGGCTTGCCAATTACGCCGACACGAGAACGACCTTCGACAATTACCGCAAGGAAGCCGAGCGCCTGCTGCTGTGGGCTGTCGTGCAACTCGGCAAGCCGCTGTCATCGCTCACGCACGAGGATTTGCTGCTGTTCAAGGTGTTCCTCGTCGATCCGCAGCCCGCCACCCGCTGGGTGTCGGCAAACGCCGGCAAGTATCCGCGCGCCGACGCACGCTGGCGGCCGTTCAACGGGCCGCTGTCGCCGGCCAGTCAGCGGCAGGCGCTGATCATCCTGAACGGCATGTTCACGTGGCTGGTGGACGCCGGTTACCTGCGCGGCAACCCGATGGCGTTGCTGCGGCAGCGCGGCAAACGCGCGACACCGCGTGTCACGCGCTACCTGTCGATCTCGCTGTGGGATGAGGTCAAAGGCTTTGTCGAGCAGCTCCCGCAGGAAACCGAAGTGCAGAAGGCCTACTACACCCGCTGCCGCTGGCTCACCACCCTCTTCTACCTGCAAGGCATGCGCCTCTCCGAGGTCGCCTGCGGAAAAATGGGTGACTTCTCGCGCCGGCTCGACGCGCACGGACGCGACCAGTGGTGGCTCGACATCCTCGGCAAGGGTGGCCGCGAGCGGATCGTGCCCGCGTCGCCCGAACTGATCGCCGAGCTGGCCCGCTACCGGAAGGCGAACAGCCTGCCGTCACTGCCCGGCCGCGCCGAGGACACGCCACTGGTCATTCCGTTCAGGGGGAAGAACCGCTGCATGTCGCGCTCAGCCATTCATGACGCAATCAAGCGCGTATTTGGCAACGCCGCGATCTGGTTGCGCTCCCGCAGCCCCGAGTTCACGGATCGCGCGGATGAGCTGGACCGTGCTTCGGCGCACTGGCTACGACACACATCCGGCTCGCACCAGGCCGACGGCGGCATCGACCTGCGAACGGTTCGCGACAATCTCGGTCACGTGTCGCTGAACACCACGAGCCTGTACCTGCATGAGGAAGAGGACAAGCGCCACCGCGAGACGGTGAACCGCCACCGGATGAACTGGGAGGCGCAGCCTCCCGCAGAACCCGGTACCGCGGACTCGGGGCATTGACCGCGTCGCGGGGAAGCATCCCACGAGGCGCTTGCAAACCGTCGTGCCGTCAATGACGCGTCGCAGCGACCGGAAACACCCGTTCGAGCATGAACCGGACAAAGCCGTAGGCGAACAGCAGCGCTAGCGGCAAGGCTGCTGCGACGAAACCCGGTTTCCACCGCCACCGGCGCTGCCCGGAGCGCTCTGCCTGCGCGCCATGCGGAGGTTGCGAAACCATCCACCGAAAGTCGCCGCTCGCGGTGCGGCATCGAAGCGGCTGCCGTGTCTTCGCTTCGAGCGATTTCATATCCTGTTTTCTCAGGGACGCTTTATCCTGCTCCGGTTTTTGCCGGCAGCATGATCGTTGTGACGGTGTGCAATCGCTCTCATGATCGCTGACGGTTCGTTCCGGCTTTTTCACGTACTTCGTTCGGGGTCGATGCGCTCAACCGAAGCGTGACCGTGAACGGTCTGGTTGCCTGCCTGTCATTGCGCTCGCCATGACAAAGGAAAACAGCGAGTGGGCCACTGACGGATTGTCGACGACCGGATCGCGGAACTGCGGCCGCCCTGGCCGCATCTGTCACATCGAGAAAAGATTGAAACGCGTATCACTCAATATTCTTTCAATTACCATTCGTATTCCGCACAGAGTCTTCGCAATAAGAAATCTGCGCGAAAGATCCGCGGATTTCAGACTGAACAGTTCTACATCACAGTTGCGCTCGATGACAGTTTTTTGGCCATCCTTCGCCAGCCGCGTAATTCTTGCACTACCTCGCCGCCCGGAGAGGCTTCGGCCCTCTGCACCCGGATGGATCTCCGTTTCTCAAGATAAATGCGACCACCGAAACCGAAGAATCCAGCAGTAGGAATAAAAATGTAAGAGTTTCGGTGTATCCTCCGGCCTGAGGTAACTTGGTAACTTGTTCTGAAACTTTCCGTCAGGATAGCTATATACCATCCCGTTCATTCATCCGGGACAGACGACAAGGTCGTTTCAGGATGCGCCAGAACGATTTTCTGATCGGCATTAGTAAGAGATTCGAAAGTGTGTTCGAGTCTTCCACCCATCAAAATTTTCAACCCGCGCAGGGCGCCGACATGAGGCGCCTTGCCTGGCTTGTCTTCCCGGCCGGTCTGCTGCTCGTGACCGGGCTGATCGCATTCGAAGGTCCGATGCGTGCAGCCCATCTGCTGCTCCTCGCGCTGCTAAGTATCTGCGTCGCGGCGACCGTGGGCGGCATCGGTTATACGTTGCTGGCAAGCGCATTGATCCCGCGTTTCTTTGCGCGCCCGACTTCCGAGCCCTCCAGCTACCCGCCTGTCACGATCGTCAAGCCACTACACGGTGACGAGTGGAACCTGCTCAGTAACCTGTTGAGCTTCTGCCAGCAGGATTACGCAGGTGAAGTGCAGTATCTGTTCGGCGTGCATGATGCGGCAGACCCGGCGCTGAAGACGGTCGACGATCTGCGCACGCTCTACCCTCTAGCGCACATCACTGTGGTAACGGATGCCCGCCTCTACGGGCCGAACAGGAAGATCAGCAACATCGTGAACATGCTGCCGCAGGCGGCCCATGATGTGATGATCTTTGCGGACAGCGATGTCAGTGTGAGCCCGGATTATTTGCGTACCATCGTCGGCGAATTGCAGAAGCCGGGTGTGGGCCTCGTGACCTGTATCTATCGGGGAAAATCAGCGCCGGGGTTCTGGCCACGTCTGGCTGTCAATGCGATCAACTATCAGTTTGTTCCCGGCGTGGTGACCGGCCTGACACTGGGTCTCGCGAAACCATGTATGGGACCGACCATCGCAATGCGCCGCGCTACGCTGGAGAAAATCGGCGGTTTCGAGCAGTTTGCCCATCACCTCGCCGAGGACCATGCGATCGGCCAAGCCGTGCGCATGGCCGGCGAGAACGTTGCGATTCCACCGTTCTCCATTTCCCATGCCTGTGTAGAAACGAGCGCCACGAGGCTAATCTCGCACGAATTGCGCTGGAGCCGCACGATCCGTTCCATCGACCCTGCCGGCCACCTCGGCTCTGCGCTGATGCATCCGTTCGCGTTCGCCATGCTGGACGTCGTATTGTCGGGCGCCGCAACCTGGTCGTGGCCACTCGCTGCGATCGCGCTGCTGGCGCGCCTCTGGTTGAAACTCCGGGCGGATCATGCGTTGTGCCGCGCCCATCGCGGGCTGTGGTTGCTGCCGATATGGGATATTACGTTGTTCCTCGTCTTCCTCGCGAGCTACAGTTCGACACGGGTGACCTGGCGCGGCTTCACTTATCGCGTGGACGGGAACGGCATGCTGCGTCCCGTGCATGACGAGTAACAGGTTGCAGATTCTGTTCAGTGGCTGTGCACGCGCAGTTGACGGTTTTGTCTCGGTAAGGAGCGCGGAGGAACTGCGATCACTATGCAAAGCACTGCTTATGTTGCCAGGTCGTAGAATTGATCAGCGCCGGACGGATGGGTTCCGCGAGCACATTTCATCTGTCCTTTGGCGATCATGTGCATATATATGAAAGCGTCTCGTGTGTTCTGACAGACAGGATGGGCTGCAGCTTTATATCCGTACATGGACTCCCGCCTATGAGCAAGATCGGTTTGCATTTTGAGGGTCACGACTGCGTCCGTACATTCGGCTTTTGATGTGCCTGCTGCTGCACTAGCCATCATGGAAATTTGCGCGCTCGCTCCTCATCGGCCTTGTGGCTTCGTACTGCAGCCGTCGGATATATCAGGATCTGCAAGCGCCGGTCCGACCGGTTCGCCATGCTTGCCGCTTCTTGCGCAATCGCGAAAGAAATAAAACGGTACTCAAAATTTGTCGACTGTTATGCCACTTTGAAACTTTCCTTGCCTGTCAGAATTGCCCACGCGATGCGAGCCGTCTTATTCGCCAGAGCGATCGCTGCAACCCTCGTGTGGCGCCGTTGCATCACGGCCTTGATCCAACGACTGTGTCGGTCGTCGCGACGATTCACGAAGTGCATGACCGCCCGGGCGCCCTGTACAAGCAGGGTCCGGAGATAAGTGTCGCCGCGCTTTGTGATACCGCCCAGTTTCGTCTTGCCTCCACTGGATCTTTGCATCGGAGTGAGCCCCAGCCAGGCTGCAAATTGCCGGCCATTCCTGAACTGCGAGGGATCGCCCACGCTGCTCACGAGCGCGGTCGCGATAACCGGTCCGATTCCAGGAACAGTAGCGAGCCGTTGGCAAGCTTCATTGCTTTTGAAGATTTCGGCTATCTCAGCGACGAGTTCATCGAGCCATTGCTGCAGGGCCTTCAATTGCTCGAGATACATCAATCCGAGGCGTCTGAGCAAGGGCGTGATGTGGGCGTCGGGGTCATTGACTAGCGCAACGATGCCCTTTCTCAATTGCGGAAGACCGACCGGGAAGATCACCCCCTCTTCAACAAACATGCTCCGGATCTGATTCGATTTCGCTGTCCGTTCCTGGATGAGCCGTTCGCGCATGCGATGAACGGACTGCAGCGACTGCTGTTCAGCGCTCTTGATCGCAACGAAGTGGATGCCTGAGCGCGTCACTGCTGCGCAGATCGCTGCCGCGTCATTCGCGTCGTTCTTGCCACCGACCAGAAACGGCTTCACATATTGTGTGGGCACCAAACGGACCATGTGTCCCAACGAGGTTAGTTCGCGGGCCCAGAAATGAGAACCGTGACAGGCCTCGATACCAATCAGGCTGGGTTCAAGCTTAGAGAAGAACTTCAACACCTCGGCCCGGCGAAGTTTTCGCTGTAAAACGGTTTTGCCGTGGCGATCGACGCCATGAACCTGAAACACGTTTTTGCAATATCCAGACCAATGGTGAGCGTAGGCATTGATGTTCTCCCGGGAATTGGTGAGATCAGTGTCGCCCCGGAGGGGGCGGGAGTCCGTCCCATCAGCCTCGTTGCAGCGGATACTGCTGTTGAAGGAAGCCGTTAAAAAGGGTGGAAAGTTTGCTACCAAGGCCAGGAAATGCGTTGCTCGCCAAGCCAGGAAAACCGGCAGTGTGCGATCTCATCGAGTTCTTGGTTTAAGAGCGCAGCGCGAACTTGGACAAGGCAGTGCGCACCTAGTCGGCTCCAGCGCATCTGCTGGCCCTTGCACATGCGGCGACCCACGATGCGGTTGATTGTCGACTCGACAAAACCTGTAGAGATCCTTCGCCCCGTTCGCTGCCAGCTTCGATAGTCGATCAGCGAGTGGAGGTTTGCCTGCAGGTAGTGGAGAAGATCCATTAGCTTGTAACGAGCCCCTTGAGCTCGCTTCCTCAGCGCAGTTGGGTCACGTTGCTCTCGCAAAGCGAGCAACTCGCAGAGCTTTTCACCAGCGACTTTCCAACGTTTGGTTTCACCCGTCCATACCCAGCTTCGAAAGCGCACAAATAGGTCCCACAATTCGAAGACCGAGCCGGCCGGCGTGAGGCGGCCATATGCGAGCGGTGCAATCGCTTGATCGACATTCTGCAGCATTCGGCCGATGTGAGCCTAATCCAGAACCAATCGACTGGCATGCGGAAGAGCCGTCGCAACGGCGGCGAGATCCCTCGCTCCTTTCGATCAATTTTATTTCTTCAATCATTAAGATACCTAATATGTAAAACTCGACAATTCGTTTTATGTCAACTTTCGTACTGCTACATTTTACTGGTCAAATAATCTGCCGCACTTTTAGCCGCGTTGACTGCCGGCGGGCAAAGAACTACCCGCTACGGTTAGGAAAACAGTCGGCGGTCGATCTCAAACCGCAGCTTCTCGATGACCCTCACTTTTCGCATGCGCGGATGAAACGGATTAAGAGGAATCTTGTCGTCTGGTGGCCAAACCACTGACAGACGCGCGAGACAAGATTACGCCTGGCCTCCAGCCAGCTAGGTCCAATCCCCACCGTCGACGCCGGGTCACCGCCATGGGCGTCCCAATCCGCAGGAGGCGGGAACCGAGCGAGTGCGTTTTGGAGCACGCGGCCTCAACCAGTAGATCTTTTTTTCGGTGCGAGGAATAAATGTTCAGGCGACGGAGTTCGCACTTATGCAACTCGCACCAACTCACAGGAGTGCTTTATGACGAAGATCGCATCTGCGGTGTCGTCCGTAGTGTCCTCGCATTCGGAGCGGCTTTGTCGCAATAGGGCGTGCGCTATGATGCGGGGAACGACATGACCGACAGAAAGCTTGATGAAGACGCTGAATCCGGAGGTGGCCCGAGTGCTCAAACGCCTGCACTATCCGCTCGACGTGATCCTGACGTGCGTGCGCTGGTACGTGTCCTATACGCTAAGCCTGCGAAACCTGGAAGAGATGATGGCTGAACGAGGCATTGATGTCGATCATTCGACCGTGCATCGCTGGGCCCTCAAGCTGTTACCGGTGCTGGAGAAAGCGTTTCGTTGTCGCAAGCGCCCCGTGGGTAAGAGCTGGCGTGTCGACGAGACCTACATTAAGGTCAAGGGCCAATGGAAATATTTGTACCGCGCCGTCGACAGGGCCGGCAACACCATCGATTTCCTGCTGCGGGCCCATCGGGACAAGGCTGCGGCGAAGCGTTACTTCGAAAAATCGATCCAGCAAAACGACGTACCCGAGACGGTGACGATCGACAAAAGCGGAGCCAATCTGGCCGCGCTGCACGCAGTGAACGCCGGGCGCGACGTACCCATCAAGATTCGTCAGATCAAGTATCTGAACAACGTGGTTGAGGTGCGACACGAAGTCGCTTACAGAAGTTGTTCTCACTTCTCGCGGTATAGAAGGAGTGAACCACCGGTGTCACCCGGTGAATCTAGGAGCCTGAATCAAGAGCGGCTCTGACAACGTAACGAAGCGCCGCAAGGCGCGGGGTATCAATCGCGAGAGGCGTACCCTTCTGGCAGCCATACGCCGGATGAGTGCCAGATAGTCGGTATGGTGAAAACATTTGAATCTGCAATAGGGTCGTTACGTTGAACGAGCGGAAATGGCTATTGCGCTCGAACCAAAACGGTACCGGAGGTGGGAACAGCGTTTCTCGACTACGCTTTCGTGACCCATATACCTCCCGGCCCAGAGCAGGCACCTAACCCGACGTACTTCCATAAGCGGAACGTGGAAACCCCGTATCGCTCCCCTCGGGGACAGCAGGCTGCGAGGTCTGCCCATGGCGGTGCGGGCACAGGAACGGGGAAAAAGCGAATGCCCGGCTGTAATGGACGGGATACGGGTTGCAACATCACCCGACGCGAAAGCGGGCAGACTTCCTCATGGTCTCTCCTCACCAGAGAGTTTGCAGAACCATCTATACGGGAGGAAAGCAAATGAGTGCAGCAACACGGGCGCGTGCGCCTTCCGGCGTGACGTGGGACGGCATCAATTGGGCCAATGTTCAACGCCAAGTAAGAGGGCTTCAAACGCGTATGGTGAAGGCGGTACAGGCCGGCCGCCATAACAGGGTGAAAGCCCTGCAATGGCTGCTGACCCACTCGTTCAGCGGCCGTGCATTAGCCGTGAAGCGGGTGACTGAAAACAAAGGCAGGAACACCCCCGGTGTGGACAAGGTAACGTGGAAAACACCGGCGGCAAAGACCAACGCGATTGCGTCGTTGAAGAGGCGGGGTTACTCGCCCCTTCCGCTTCGGAGGGTTTTTATTCTGAAGAAAAACGGCCGGACGAGGCCCCTCGGCATACCCGCGATGAAATGCCGCGCCATGCAGGCTTTATATCTGTTGGCGTTGGAACCCGTTGCGCAAACCACCGCCGATCTGAATTCTTATGGGTTCAGGCCGGAACGCTCTACGGCTGACGCTGGAGGACAATGCTTCATTTCTCTGGCAAAAAAGGCCAGTGCGGAATGGGTGCTGGAGGCCGACATCCAAGGCTGTTTCGACAAAATTTCCCACGACTGGATGATCGCCAATATCCCCACGGACAAGGTGATCCTAACGAAGTGGCTCAAAGCGGGATATGTGTATCAAAACGAACTCTTCCCCACTGACGCCGGCACCCCGCAAGGGGGAATTATTTCACCGGCGGCAGCCAACATGACACTCGATGGCCTCGAAGCGATGCTAGCGGAAAAATTCCCGCGAGCGAAACCGAGGGGACTGAAAATGAACATGGTGCGTTACGCGGACGATTTCATTATTACTGGCCACTCGAAAGAGTGGCTGGAACGTGAGGTCAGGCCCGCAGTGGTCGAATTTCTGGCGGAACGCGGGTTGGTCTTATCGCCAGAAAAGACCAGAATAACGCACATCAAGGATGGGTTTGATTTCCTCGGATGGAACATTCGCGTGCGACACGAAGTCGCTTGTAGAAGTTGTTCCTACTTCAGCAGGAAGGAACCATTCATATCACTGGATGAATCTACGGTTCTGAATAAAGAGCGAACCGGACAAA
>Ga0185299_10007133_pt1 | contig 11591 bp, 12 predicted proteins | sample PaiPotPPA55metaG_FD_128002 | JGI IMG/M metagenome (GOLD analysis project Ga0185299, IMG submission 128002) | Iron sulfur acid spring bacterial and archeal communities from Banff, Canada, to study Microbial Dark Matter (Phase II) - Paint Pots PPA... ...
GAAGATCTGATCCGCGTCCTCCCGGAAACCATCTGGTGCATCTTCGGCGTCGTGCTGATGCTGCTCCAACCCTTTACCCGCAATCGCCACGTTCTAAGCTTCTTCGCGGTCCTGGGTGCCATTTTTGGCGCGTCCTCCACGATCTACGCGTACACCACCATCGGCCCAGGCACCGCCTTCAACGGCCTGATCCAGTTCGACGCCTTCAGCATCTTTTTCCACTTGCTCATCGGCCTCGTCTCCATTCTCGTCGTCCTGATCTCTGGTCCCTACCTCGAGCGCGAAAATCTGGAGTCCGCCGAATTCTTCGCCTTGGTCCTTTTCGCCACCGCAGGTATGGGCGTGCTCTCGTCTGCTCAGGAACTCCTCACCGCCTTCATCGGTCTTGAGATGAGCTCGATCTCTAGCTACATCCTGGCGGGCTATCGCCGCGACACCCTCAAGTCCAGCGAATCCGCCATGAAGTATTTCCTCCTGGGCTCCTTCGCCACCGCTTTCTTCCTCTACGGCATCGCCCTGGTCTACGGCGTCACGGGCACAACAAACCTCGCGCAAATGGGCGCCGCCGACAGCACCAGCAACCTCCTCAAGCTTGGCCTTTCGTTAATCCTGATCGGCCTCGGCTTCAAAGTGGCGGCCGCCCCGTTCCAACTCTGGACCCCTGACGTCTACGAAGGCGCGCCCACGCCTGTAACCGCGCTCTTCTCCGCGGGACCCAAAGCCGCCACCTTTGCCCTGCTCCTCCGCATCTTCGCCGATGTGCCCGCCGCCACTCATTTCTGGTTCTGGGCTTTCTGGATCTTGGCCGCGCTAACGATGTTCGTCGGCAACCTCGGCGCGCTGGTGCAAACCAACGTCAAGCGCATGCTCGCCTATAGCTCCATCGCCCAAGCCGGAAACATTCTGGTCGCCTTCGCCGCCGTAACTTATCTCGAAGGCAACTCCGACACCGGCGGAGCCGCCGCCTTCGCCGCGGTCCTTTTCTACCTGCTCAGCTACGCGCTCGTAAAACTTGGCGCCTTCACGATCGTCTCTCAACTGGGCGGCGCGGGCGAAAAGCACCTCTCCTTGGATGACTACGCCGGCCTGGGCAGTCGTCAACCGGTAGTAGCTGCAGTTCTAAGCCTGTTCCTGCTTTCGTTGCTGGGCCTGCCCGTGACCGCGGGCTTCTTCGGCAAGTTCTACGTCTTTAAGGCTGCGGTAAACTCGCACCTGATCTGGCTGGCCGTGCTCATGGCCGCGAACAGCATAATCGGTGCCTACTACTACTTCCGCCTGATCGTGGTCATGTATATGCGCGAACCCAACCTGGAGACCGGCCCCGCCCCCGCAGTCATCGGCTTCCCTCTCCCGGTCAACGTGGTCCTGGCCATAACCGCCGCAGGCACCGTCTACTTCGGCCTATTCCCCAACCAGGTCCTCAGCTTCGTCCTCCAATCCAACCTTCTTGGGCACTAAACGCAAAGAGCTTTAGATACAAGGGGTTAGGGTAAACGCCAAGTATTTTCTACGTTTGATATTGGGTCAGATGGAAATTCCCTCGGTATTAGGCATACGGAGGAATTTCATGGCTAAGCCCAAATTCACGTTGTACAAGCACATCAAGATCGGCGGCAGATGGCGATATGCCCGCGCCGCCGTTGCCGCTAACAACAAAGTCAAACCGCATGTGGTGATCATCGACGGAGAGGAACAGACACACGAGGGCGGGTCGTACTGTGTTCGCAATGGCGATAGTTGGCCCGACGTGGGAAACGATCCCGCCGAGGCGCTTCGCCAGCGCACCAAGCTCGTCGAAGGGTTGGGCGCTGAGCCACAGCCCGTAGCCGCCACAGTCGGCACTCCGCTCCGAGAAGCCGCTGACACATACTTCAGAAACCTTGAAGCGCAGGGCAAAGACCACAAGACCATTCGCTCCTACCATACGGGCGTCGATCCATTCGTGGAATTGGTCACTAGCTGTACCAAGGCACACCCCAAGTCCCGGACCTATGTGGAGGAAGTGGACAAGCAGGACATGAACGACTTCATGGGCTGGATGCGCAAGCAGCCCGTCCCAGTACGCATGCATGGCAATCCTAACCGCACCATGGCGAACAAAGTCCTCTATGTTGCCATCTTCCTTAAGGCATTCGGTCGCCCGAGGCTGCTCCACAAAAAAGAATATCCCCGCTACCACGAGAAGAAGATCGTCGCCCACCCAGAATCGGAGTTAGACCTCCTGTATTCCCACGCCGACCCTGTGGAATGGTTTTTACTGGATTTCTTCCTCGGCAGCATGGCACGCAACAATGAAGCCGCTAACTGCAAGTACACCGACCTCAGTGGCACTACACTCACGCTCTACGGCAAGCAGCACAAAACACGCACGGTCGAAATTAGCCAGCGACTCGCAGATTCCATAGCGGCACGCCGCACTCGCAGCAAGTCTGAGTTGCTATTCCCCAGCCGTGTCGGCAAGCCCGATACCAAGATGTGTCGGAGCCTCCAGAATTTGGCGAAGAGGGCGGGTGCGAAGTTCCATACGGAGTTACACAAGCTGAGAAAAACCGGGGCGAGTCGCCGTTATCTAAACGGCGTGGGGCTGCCGACCCTCATGCTCGAACTGGGGCATGAGAGTCTCGCAACCACGCAGAAGTATCTGGCAGATGTGCGGCGGGAAGACGAGATCAAGAAAGCCGTAGCCGATGCGGACTTCGTACCGAAGTTGAAGATCGTCAGGACGGGCACATAACCTCATGCTACTCATGCTTTCTTCTCGGACTTCCAAGCACTGAATGCCTCGGGGTATTTCTCCGCCGCTTGCCAGTCAAACAGCACCCGAACGGGGATGGAGAAGTCTCCGATGGGCGACCGGGCGGGCTGCCAAATCCTCAACTGCTTCGACACGAGCGGCATAGAAGTCCCCAGCTCCCACAAAATGTTCAGCCAAATAGAGGCGGTGTATTGGTCCTGAAATTCGAAACCTCGGCGGGCTTTTTCGGCCTCGGGTCTGCGCGGGATCGTGTGAATAGCGGGAGAGGAATGCGCGGAAGCTGGGGTGTAGGCGGATCGCATGCTCATTTTCTAAGTACCGCAAAACCAATAGCTTACAGATGAGCGAAAAGATTGAATTCCCATAGCCGTTAGATCGGGTCCCTCTAGCCCGCATCCGCCGCAACCGCAAGCGGCCACCTTCAAGTCGTTGTATCGAAAGCGCGCAAACACACCGTGCTCGTGTGTGCAGCTTGCTCACTCGCGCTTCCGATACATCTCTAACGACGCCGGCCGGGTCAAGAGTTTTTTGCTCCGGATCTTCTATCGTTCTCGCACACCACAACCTTTTACGCAATCTGCGTTCCTGTTCAGAGGTAGGTCAGCCATAGCGTGAAGAACACCAATCCGAGATACGTAATTCGCCGTCACAGGGGTCCGCGAAATTGATAGAAGCAAAACCTTGGACCCTTGCACGCAATGGTATGTGGTAAAGCGAACTCGCTTGCTGATTTTTTGGATCGCCGGTAGTGTTCTTCTCGGTGGCTTTGCTTTTTATCTGAACTGGAAATTAACGGACACCAATAAGGTAGGCAACCCGCAAAGGGTGTTTGCATCGGGCCGAGGGAGCGTGTTTCATCAGGGACCACTCCAAGAAGAGGAACTTCAAAAAAGACGAAGACCAGAGAGCTTACGAGTCTGGTTACCAGCAGGGTCACCAGGGCGATCAGAAATAATAGACCGGCCTCCTTGCCATAGGGCACGCGAAGCACTGGTAGGCTTTATCGGTAGTGATCGCCCGCGTGGGGCGGGAATCTGTATCGAGGAAGTGTACCTGCGCCCGCAACGAAGACTGGACCGCAACAGGTCCGTTGAAAGACTGTTGAAGAAAGCTTAATTCGAGTTACTTGCCTCTTTCAGTACGTCTGGTGCCCTACCTCCAGTTGATATAAATTTCACCTGGAGGATTCATGGACATTCTGGCAGCGATCAAGCGCGAAGAGAGAAAGCTCGAAAAGCAGCTAGGCAAGGTACAGCACAAACTGAGCGGAGTCCGAGCGGCAGCAAAAGCATTGGGCGGCTCTGCGGAGCGCGAAGTTGTCGGCGTGAAGAAGCGCGTCTTGTCGGCCGCTGGCAGAGCGGCGATTTCTAAGGCGGCGAAGAAGCGGTGGGCGAAGGTGAGGGCGCACGCGAAGAAAGTAGCGGGGTAGTTCGAGGGCCATTCCAATGTCCAATCTCGAACAGATTGGAACGGTCACAACCCGATTAGGTGGACTGATCGTCATCGACACCGTGGCCCGAGTTGAATTTTGCAATAAATTTCACCTGAGCTTTTTCTGGAGTAACGTCACGGAATCTGGATAAATGCCGGAGAGGGACAAAATTTGCTACGAAAATATATTCTGCGACTCGCAAACTTCCGTCCAGACGCCTAATCTTGCATTCACCACGCCTCTCCTCTCGCCGCAGGAAAGGCGGACCCGTTCCGTCGAAGTCTAGAATTTGACCATGTGGAAGAAAGGCATCAATGGTGAACTGCCTCATGTTTGCTTCAGAGATCCCCAATAAATCTAGGGCCTTCGGATTTGCAGCAACAAAACGGCGGTCACCGTTCGTCACAACGACTGCATCGAGAGAGCTTGCCAGTAACTTCCGCAAACCATTCTCCCTTACGCGAAGTGCCTCCTGTAATCTTCGGGGTTCTTGGGCGACACTCCTTCCCAAGCTCGTGAACGTGTTCTGTACTCGCTGAACATGTACCGTCACTTGCTCCAACGCGATGAACAGTTCCGATCTGAATGTGGTTGTTTTACCGTTAAACACAACGATTGCATGGAGAGAGTTCGCCAGTAACTTCCGCAAACCATTCTCCCTTACACGAATCGCCTCCTGTAGTCTTCGGGGTTTTTCGGCGATACTCTTTCCCAGTCTCGTGAGCGTGCTCTGTATTCGCTGAAGATGTACCGTCGCTTGCTCCAGCGCGATAAACAATTCCGATCTGAATTTGGTGATTTGCATAACGCGATGGCTTCATCGACAACGTGTCTGAGAGTCAGGTCGACGACTACCCGCAAGTACAAGCATGTCGAAACGAACCGTTTAAATCTGTACAAAACGAGACAATCTGCCTAACGATTCGCCTCGACGGCTATTAGTGGACGTAATGGTCGTCCTGTTACTCTAGATGTCCGGTTCGCGCGTCATCCGGGAATATCCGATGCGACAGGAATGGGGAGAGCGGGAACGGTTGATCTTTGACGCAGACGAGTGAAATCATGATTCCTGTCAGGTGGATCGCGGTTCTTCTCGCAAACGCGTGTTGTTCGCGCCCTTCTGAGGAGTGCTTCCTGTGAGACGCACGAAAACAGTTACGCTAAGCCTCACTTTTCCCTTCAGGTTGTGAAACTTGCTATTTATTTCATCTCTCGTACTTGGCTTCATTGGACGTGCCCCCGGCTGAATGCGAGTCGTACTGGGAGCCCGCGCACCTATTGTCGAGCTCCCAATCTGGTTCCGTAGACGAGACAGGCGAACTGAGACAACGGGAACCTTTGACGACTATTTGCGGGCCGATTCCTTCGATTCATTGCGTGGTGCATTCTTTTGTAAGACAGCGACGAGGTGGCGGCCAGACGCGGGAGTCCTGACTTTTCCGCCTAGAACAATTTCTCTCGCCGTTAGTTTGCGGCCATAAACTTCTGCCGTGGCGTCATCGTCGGGACGAAGCGTTGACCCCTCGAGCGATACTCCCGCAAAAAGGCCGCGCGAACGCGAGTAGCTGAGGACCTCGGAGCGCAGGTAAGCGTCGGTGTCCGCAGAAGCGTCACGCCCCAGTGGACCTGCCGCAACAGATGCGTCGGCTCCCAATTTGACTTTGCTGTTCAGAATCGAACTCGCGCCTCTCTCATTCATAATCAGCAGAATGAGATCGGTAGCTTGTCCGCCGATTTGAAATCCAATGCTGCCGCCCTCAAGTGCATACATTGCTGGAGCGCCCCACGGCCCCTTGAATTCCCCGCCCGTGCGACAAACCATCGCCCCACGGCCGTAGCTTCCGCCGACCACGAACGCCGCTTTGAGAAGAGACGGAAAAACAATGACACAATCGGCCTTTTCTAATATCTCCCGTGGGATGTTCTCGGGCGTGTTTATGATTTCCTGCATCACCTCACCGCTGTTTTCCAAACGTTTTTGTTCTTTATTTGCCGCGTAAAGCGTCCCTGCAATGAGCAGAACGCACAGAATGAAAGCACATTTGCGTATCATCGCTAACCTCCAAGATCACAATTCTGACTGCGGAACTGTCGTCCGTTTCCTTTAAAGCGTTAGGCTGAGAAGACTGAGCTACAGGACGAATCGGTTACAGCCACTATGCTGTGCCTCTTGGAAGAGGAATATCTGTCACGTTGCGCACACATTCACAGGCGGTCAGATCAGCGCGCGGAGACGTCCGGCTTTGCAGATTCAATCTATTGATCCTTTGCCTCGGTCTGCTTCTTTGGAGAACCGCAACATATTGGGAATACGTGCGAAAAAGCACAGACACCCGCCTTCATTGCCGTCATCATGTTCCGACGGTCAGAGACTTAGGACTGAAAGAAACCTGTAGTCGTTGAAACTTGCAACGGGTTGGATCTAGTGGTCGTTCGGGGATTTCAGTTTTCAGAATGACTTTACGGGAGCCTTCAAGTCGTTAGGAGTTTCACCTATGCTGCAAGAACACACTGAAGCCGAATATCACCTCACCCCGCACGGATGGCTCAAGGGCAGCTTCTGGGTCTATGGCACCAAGACTGAAGATGTTCCCGTCCCATCCGATCGTGTTGAAACTTGTGTCGAAAAAATAGACGACGGTTCAGGTGTGCCCTCGCCTGCCATTTCCTGGAGAAGGGTTTGGGAATCAGATTCGGCCACTCAGGAAGTCAAGACAGAGTTACGTCAACAATTTCCGCGCCCAGAATACAGACCTCTGGAAAAGATTTAAGAAGCCACGAAGATTGCCAAAAACATAAAAACGCCGGTGTCAACCCATCTGATTTTTTGTCGCCGCTGGTCCCCAATTATCACTTTTAGTGGGAAGGAGCTGTACAAAGCAACGCGGCGTACTGCTGAGGACGGATTACGTTCGGTCTCAGACCGAGACTCAAGACGGAGGGCGGATTTCCTGACGGCTACCTGATTCTGCCCGCCACTTTTTGATTTGTTCGTAAAAGGGACTAGGGCTGGTTGCGCGAGAGGGCAGCGAGAGAAAGACCACGCCATACCCCGTCGGACTTGTGCCGTATCAGCTAACGAACTAGTACTATCACATGTCCTGTACAGGACAGATTCCAACAGCCCTTGTGGCTAAGCTCTCCATGAGCGAACTGAACTGTAATCCTCCCGGTTGCTGGTCTTGGTGAGAATAAGATTGCGTACCCGAGGACGAGCTGGATTAGGAATGCTGCAACTTAAACAAAATGAACGAGCCCCTGCCTTGGACGGACTGGAGAGCCGCAGGCATCTCTTGCGCATCCTCTTCGTTCATGGTTCCCTGACGGATATCGAGCGCTGTTTGCATGAGCTCAAGAGAGTGGGATTCACGGTCAGTTCCGATGTGGTCGTAACTCCGGAGCAGTTTGCCGACCGCCTCCGTTCGCAAAGTTTCGATCTTGTTCTTGCTCAATACCCCAACTCCAACTGGCAAGGCACTCAGGCATTGGACTGCCTGCGCCAGTTAAACAAGGCCATTCCGCTTATCTACCTGGTCGACTTCCTGAAACGAGAAACCGTCGCGGACCTCATACTGAAGGGCGCTTGCGATTGTATTGAAATGGGTAACATCAGCCATCTTCCGGTGGCTATCCATCGCGCTCAGGATGAATTGGCGTTGCGCGAAGCACGAAATCGAGCCGAAAAGGAATTGCGACAGTCGGAGGCCCGTTACCGAGCCTTGGCAGGAAATCCGAACTACGGCATTTGCCGCTGCAGTCTCGACGGTAAGTTTCTGGAAGTGAACGACGCCATGACCAAGATGCTCGGCTATTCCCCAAGAGAAGAATTGTTGGCAATGAACCTCGGGAATGACATTGCTCAGAACCCTGCCAGGTGCAAACAATTCTTTGAGCAACTTGGACAGGGAGAGGCGGTTGATCCAATCGAAATGGAATGGAAGAGGAAGGATCGCACGCCCCTGAGGGTCCGTCTCAGCGGGCAAGAAGTGACCAGTGAGCAGAGCGAGCTAAGCGCCTACGAGCTCATCGCCGAAGATGTCACCAAACAGCGAGAGTTGGAGAATCACCTACGCCGGCAAGCAGCCAGCGATCCGCTGACTGGCCTGGCGAATTACCGCCGTCTCGTGGACGTGCTCGACATGGAGATTAAACGCTGCGAACGCACCGGAAGAGAGTTTGCCGTGCTGTTATTTGACCTGGACGGTCTAAAGCTCATTAATGACCGCTACGGACATCTGACCGGAAACCAAGCCCTCTGCCGAGTCGCCGATGTTTTATCCTTCTGTTGCCGGGAGATCGATACAGCGGCGCGCTTCGGGGGCGACGAGTTTGCTCTTGTTTTGCCGGAAACAAACGCCGAAGCGGCCAAACGTGTAGCACTCCGCATCTGCGATAGCGCTGCCAATGATGGCAAGGGACCAAAGCTTTCCATCAGCGTCGGTATCGCCATCTATCCGCGACCTGGTAATTCAATTGAGAGTCTGTTGTCTGAAGCAGATGCAGGACTTTACGCCATGAAGCGAGTTTTGCAGGCAGAGTCCAGGCAGGCCACTACTGGGCAGTAGGGTTGTGGGCTCGTGAACCATACTTAAGCGCGTAGACGTGGGTGAGCTCAGCCCCGAAAAGCAGGATCTGCGCCGAGTAGTAAATCCAGATCAGGAAAACGACCAGCGATGCCGCTGCACCGTAAGCGGATGTCAGCGCCGAATGGCCTAAATAGATTCCGATGGCCGATTTGCCGAACGTAAAGAGGAGTGACGTAACGGCGGCCCCCATTTGGACATCGCGCCATCGAATTGCAGTAGCGGGAATGAATTTTAAAATTAGCGCGAATAGAACCGTGATCATCCCAAAGGAGACGACAAAATTTATAGATCCCAAAAGAAGGACTCGCATGGGCAGCAAATTACTAACGAACCTTTCCGCCGCCGACAAGAAGGCGGTGACAACTAATGAGGTAAGTAGAAGAAACCCCGTCGCTACGACCAAGCCGAGCGAAAAAAACCGTTGCCTGATGGTAGCCGCCCAGAAACTTTTCGTCTTGCCATCCACCTTCCAGATTGTGTTGAGAGCATCCTGAAGTTCATTGAAGGCCCCCGATGCGCCGATTAGTATTGCGATTAGTCCGAGGGCAGTCGCAAACGTGCCTAGCGCGTGCCGGTTGGTGCTCTGAATGATTGTTTCGATCGCACTGGCGCCCTGCCTACCCATCAAGCCTTGAAACTGCCGAACAATCTCACCTTGGGCAGCTTTCTCCCCGAATACAAGTCCTGCAATCGACACTGCGACGATTAGCACCGGAGCCAGGGAAAAGAGCGTATAAAACGCCAGCGCGGCACCGAACCTGGGAGCATTGTCAGCGAGCCACGCAACACCAGCTTGTCTGAGCAGAGCTGTCAAGGTTTCGAGAAGCCTGACGCGCGACTTCCCTCTGGAGTTTGTCGCTCTCACAAACTCAACTCCGACCGATTTGTCTCGTTGAAGCATGTCGATGTCGTCGGATACGAATGCGATGCTCTCAGCATAGTAAGTTCGTGATCGGCGGCAATCGGGGCAAGACTGTACAGCGCCTATAAGAAATCTAGGCTTGCCTCACTTTTTCTGCCGCACAGCACCGGACCCTTAACGACGGGTGGGCTGTCCTTTTGCCCACCGTGCTGGGGCGTGACGAGCTTAAGAGTCGCACAGACTTCCACCTGACCAAAACCTGGGTGTGCCAAACGCGACTGTTTCAGTTCGGGCGCCGACCGTCGTAGACGATCCCGGAAAGTTCGCTAAGATCCACAACTTGATTAAACGCCTACTTGATGACGAGCAAAAACGCTTGGAAACCAAAGCTCTGCCCCAACGAGATCACACTGACCGCTAGCGACCCGCGTCAAAACGTGCGAAAGAGCACAGACACGAACCTTCCGTTGGCCTACGATGTTTCTATCTCTAAAGACTTGTAGGAGGCGACCATGTTGGATACGGACTGCTCGGCACGATATTGGTTATCTGTTTGATAGTTTGGATCATTCGGAGAGTGTAAGGGTAATTCGTTGATGGTCGGTCGAAACCAAAGTGACGACCGACTATTGTTGACACCATGGCAGTGCAATTGGGATATTTTTGGTACTTGCCCCACATTTATCAAATAGCTTTAGATGTCTTGAGCCGCAAGAGAGCACTCGTGTCGAGGGAGTGAAGGCGCTCCGGCGCAGTGCCCTCAGAATTTCTTTGGAGGAGTTTCTTAATGCTCACTCAGAAGGCAGACGAGGTAGGTCGTGTCCGAGGCTTTTTGCTGATTGCATCTATGTTCGGTGTCCTTTGTTTGCTTGTTGCTGTTGTGACGTGGATGTGGGCCCACTCGTAAAGGATTCACGCCGTTTGAGACCTCGGTCTGTGCTATTCTCGCCTCCCGGTTCCTCTCGCCCTGATGCGAAAATTCGCCACTGCTCTGAAATAAGCCACCTAAAAGATGATTCCTGTCAAGTGGATCGCGGTTCTTCTCGCAGACGCGATGTTGTTCGCGCCCTTCTGAGGAGTGTTTCCTGTGAGACGCACGCATGCAGCGTCTGCCCGGCCTTCCAACGACGCCACACGAATGAGGCGAGCGTTGCCAGTAAAACGAAACCTGACAACCAGAGTCTTGGCGTAACTGTTTTCGTCACAGGTAACTTCGTCCACCGCTGAAATCAACCCTCCCTATCTGAACCTGATCCTGCAACGCTTGGAGGACATCCAGCACCAGGACCCCGCACCAGATGGTGTTGCATCGACCGTTTGAACCGGCACGACTTACCAGGCACTGAAAAAATCGGTCCATGATAAATTTGTCCTCGACATGCAAGCTTGGACGTTAAGGATTACATGAGCGAAACACCGACGCTGGCGCAAGATTTGAACGGGATCGCTGCACTGCTGCGAAAGTATCAGCATTATGGGCAAATGCGGACTGTTGAGGAAATCCTGGGCACACTGAATACATCCAACCCAGACTACAGGCGGCTTTGCGGAACTGAGATGTGGGGAGGCGCGGGAGCTGTGTGGGAAGTCAATATTGGAGCATTCCAGAAATCTCAGGATGAGAAGACGGACCGAGGAGCTTTTTTCCGATTGTTTATTCGTCTTGCGGAGACGATAAATCAGATGGGTCTCGGCACGGATCGCTCGAATTTCATAGCGGCGACTTTTCAAACCTGGCTAGACAAAGGGCTGTGATCTTTGACTCTCGGGAGTATCGCAACGAGATGGAACTTGATTGCATAACAATGTCGGCTCCTCGACCCGAGTAAACTTTGGTTGCTCAACGACCATAGGCTCGGGAGAGTCGGAGTAGGGATGATGATTGCTCATAACCCCCTCCACGGATCCGGACAAGCGGGATTCCCGCATCCGGCTCTTGCCTTAGGTGACGACGCC
>Ga0185299_10007135_pt1 | contig 11590 bp, 9 predicted proteins | sample PaiPotPPA55metaG_FD_128002 | JGI IMG/M metagenome (GOLD analysis project Ga0185299, IMG submission 128002) | Iron sulfur acid spring bacterial and archeal communities from Banff, Canada, to study Microbial Dark Matter (Phase II) - Paint Pots PPA... ...
ATAAGAGGAGAGGCATATGCAAAAGCGTCGAGCACTGGGACTACTAGCGCTAGCATTCTTTATTCCACTTAGCGCTCCGGTTAGTGCCGCGCAAACCGGCAGCACCAAAGTGATGATTCTCGGCGTCGCACACTTAGTAGCAAAAAGGGACGTTCATAACAGCGTGTTCCAGGACAGTCCACTCTCGCCCAAACGTCAGGCCCAAATTGCCGACATCGTCACTCGTCTTTCGCGATTTCATCCAACGAAGGTGCTCATCGAAGAGACCATGGGCGATCCGGTGTTTATCAACCGGTATCGGCGCTTTCTGGCGGGGCAGTTTACGCTGCCTGCCAATGAAGTTTACCAGTTCGGTTTCAGGCTTGCAGCCCGGGAGGGAAACAGTACCATCTATCCGGTTGACGCGGATGGTCCGGCGCTCATTAATGACAATAGCCCAAGTGGGAAACGCATCGATAAATTTCTCATGGCGAACTTCACGAGTATCAGCGACCCGCGTTTTGACGCATTCCTTGCGCGCTCGAATGCGCTGGAACGAAACGGCACGTATCTCGATCTTTTTCGCTACATCAACACCGACGCCGCCATCCGCGCGAACGCATCATGGTACAGCGTGCTTGATGGCATGGGACGCGGCATAGACAATGCCGGCAGTGCTTACGTCTCGCAATGGTACGCGCGAAACACCTACATCTTTTCCAACATCCTTAGTGTAATCCGCCCCGGTGATCGCGTTGTCGTCATGATGGGGCAAGGGCACGAATATCTTCTTCGCGAGTTTGTTCGTTTGAATCCGAACTTGCAGTATGTGGATCCGCTGAACTACTTGATGTAGGCGGTCCGGAACACGAGCATTGCACTGACTTGCGGAGGACCGGCGTTCGCATCCGGTGCGCAACTGTTCCCGGCTACTTGCACCGGGAAGGCCGCGGCCAGCAGCAGCTTGCGCAAACGGCGATGGGTTTGCTGCGCTATCTGCACAGCTTGCGTTGCGTCCGAGTGAAGGGCCGCGCTTAACAACGCGCCAGACAGCCGGTCGCAATTTCCATCTACTTGCGCGGTCGCGGATGCCGTGAAGGTCACTTCGACGAGCGAGCTCGGGTTCTGTGCCGCAATCGGCAACATCGCGAGTACGCGCGGGTCCGTCTCGGGCGTCGTGGTAATTGCGAGTGGGGACTGAGGTGCCAGCAACCGCTCCACGTCGAAGCCGGCGAAAGTTGTAGCCACTCCGATAGCGGTGCCGTCGCGAAGCTCTTGGACAGGGTACAAGGTAAACAGCGACGAGAATTGCGGGATCACGCCCAGCATTTCCGCCAGCTGCTGCGTTTTCTCGCGTGCATCTTGGAGCGCGGCGTACTCGGGCAAAACGCCGATCTTCTGCTCCGGCGCATTTAAGACGACACCGATCACGTACAATTCCGGACGGTCGGCCGCGATCTCCGCCGACTGGTCGAGTGCCGGAAGCCATCCGAAGTCAAAAGACTGAGCGCTCTGGGATACAACGGTCTTCGCCGGCTGCAGCGCATCGAAAACAGCGGGGTGCTTTCCGGCGGCGATGTACTCGCTAGAAAAGACGATTGGCGTCGGCGAATCCGCGTTCGTGCCAAGCTCGAGGGGATGAAAGAGATCGACCTGCGTGCCGCGTGCTTTTCCGCCGGGAAAAAAGAAAATTGCGGTGCTGAGTCGCACGCGACCCATCGGATACGGGAGTGACGTGTTGAAACGAATATCGCCGGCACCCACGACCGTTGCGACAGGCTGTATTTTAGCGGTTGCATCTGCACTAGCCCGATGCTCTATTGCGTCTTCTCCCGGCGCGTCAAACGAGTTGAACAAATCGTACGTGAGATGCTCGGTATAGCGCGTGATGAGCGAGCCGTATCGCTGCCGTACGCGGCCCAGAACATACTCGATAGCTGCGCGATGCTGTCCGTAACGGTGAACGCGCACGTCCACGTATGGCGGAGACCCCCACCCGAACCCGCCGGTTTCCGCGTTGAGGCCCGCCCTTTTAAAGTCTTGCACCAGATCAAGCTGCAGCGGCGGATCTCGTGGAAATGGCCCGCGCAATTCGGCTTGCGTCGTATCGAATCGCACAAGCAGCGTGTCCGGAACGATTCTATCGCGAACAATCCCGTACGCCATGAACAGTGGGAGGTTGCCACTCAGCCCGTCGACTTCATATGTCGCTGTTGCGTCGGGCCTCATCTCGTAGTGCAGGATCGGCGAGCGGAATGTCTGCAAGTTTCCGGGCAGCCCGGCGCGATACTCGATAATCACCTGCTGCCTGCATGGGTCCGAGAGCACTTCGCATCGTGGCAACGGAACGACGGTACGATACGTTCTGCCGCTACCGACGGTTACACCGGATATGAAGTGAGTGTCCGCTATGCCGTTCGGAAATTGATCGCGCCAGCCGTTATCCGAATAGATCAAAAATCGGATAGCAGCCTCGTCGTACACGTAAGGCCGCGAGGATTGATTGACGATGGTGATGGTTGCCGTCGGCATTTGAGTTGACAGCCAGCTGTCCTGGTTGACCGTTACGGTTGTCGAAAACCCATTTGGGGCGGCAGCCGCGCACAGGGTGCAGACCAGAAGAACGCCGAGCGCCCCGGTACGTCTTACGTTCATGCTATCGTATCGTTTGCGGCGTGCACCACCGTGACGCCTTGCGTCGGGCGTCCGCTTTGTGGTACAAAACCAGTAACTTTGCAATACAAAGTAACCTCGGACCCGCTCGCAAGGGGCTGTTTTCATGCTCAAACACCTGGTTGCTATCACCCTTATCTTTTGCGGCGCCAGCTTGGCCTGGATGATCCTGGGCGCCACGCTCGCCGCTCGAACGGCCGACTCGGATACGAACCAGCAACAACGGCTGACTACGCAATGGGGCTCATCGCAAATACAAGTTGCGCCCCGAGTTAGCGCGCAATTCGTGCTCGATACCTACGACACGCGCCATAAGGCCTTCGAACGTTCTTACAAAGAAGTCGTGGTGCCGATTCGCGGCAGCCGGATCAACGTCAATCTCGATCTCGAACAACGTCGCAAGGGTTTGCTCTGGTATAATCTGTACGACGTGCGATTCCTCGCGCATTACCGGGTTCGCAACGACACAAGCAATGCGCATCTTGCCGTCCGGTTTCTTCTTCCGGACGCGGGAGCAAATTACGCCGATTTGATCTTCCGTATTGGCGGCCGGCAAATTGACAACGCGGCCGCACTCGATCGAGACCGGGTCAGTTTCGACCTACAACCAAGGCAAGAAACCGTCATCGACGTCGGCTACCGATCGCGCGGGATGGAATCGTGGATCTACCGTTTCAAAAACGGCATCGAGTCGGTCAACGACTTTGCACTCACCATGACTACGAACTTCAAGGCGATCGATTTTCCGCCACAAACGTTGCTCCCCGTGACGGAAGACGACTTGGGAAAAGGCTGGCGCTTGCAGTGGAAATATTCAACGCTCATTACCGGAAATGGGATCGGCATGGGCGTTCCATATCCGTTGCAACCCGGTCCGCTCGCGCAACGCATCACGTTTTGGGCCCCTGTTGCACTGCTGTTCTATCTCTTCGTGATGCTCCTAATCACGACGCTCCGCGGCGTCGATTTGCATCCGGTGAACTATTTCTTCCTGGCCTGCGCATTCTTCGCATTCCATCTGCTCTTCGCGTATCTCGTGGATCGCATACCTATCGAACTTGCTTTCACGATCTGCTCGCTCGTCTCGATGCTCCTGACGATCTCCTATCTTCGACTTGTCGTCGGCTGGCGTTTTGCCGCCGTAGAAAGCGGTCTCGCGCAGCTGGTCTATCTCGTCCTATTCTCGTACGCGCTCTTCAACGAAGGCTGGAGCGGGCTGACGATCACGATTGGCGCGATTATTACACTGTTCGTCGCGATGCAGCTCACCGGGCGGATCCGCTGGAGCGAGCGCCTCGCCGTTAGTGTATAGATAGGATCCAACCGGACGGAACCTTGCTTACGCGCCGCTTCCGCGAATGTCTGCGTCACATGTTATGCTGCGGGTGTAGAATCGCGTAAGGACCAGAATTTTTCTCGGAGGGAAACAATGTTTCGTTATACCTTCTTAGGGTCGGCGATCGCCGTTGCGTTGATTGCCGTTCCGATGAGTATTCACGCCCAACAAATGGGCGCTATGTCGGACTCCGACTACACCGCAAAGATCATGGCGGCGGCCCCGGCTTCCGTCGTAAAAGGCGCTAACATCATCCGCATGAACACAAACGGAAGCGTGCGCACCCTGCAGACGGGGGCGAATGGCTTCACATGCATGATGGTTGACGCCGGCACACCGGGATGCGCGGACAGAAACGCCATGGCTTGGATGCACTCATATGTGACCCACTCGGCGCCGCCGCCAGGTATTGGCTTCATGTACATGCTAGGTGGCGATGCCGGCGCGAGCAACACCGATCCGTATGCGACGACTCGAACGGCGAGTAACCACTGGGTCACGACCGGACCGCACGTAATGATCGTCGGACCTACCGCTAAGACGTTGGGTTATCCGATGACGGCCGATCCCGATCCGACAAAGCCGTACGTTATGTGGGCGGACACGCCGTATGCACATGCGATGATTCCAGTAACCGTCCATCCGTAATGAAATAGAGCACGGGGGCGCGCCCCAGAACGCGGCTGCGTCCCCTGAATCTAATCGCGATCTTTCCGAAAAGCCTTCATGGTTTTTCGGATTTCTTTCAGGGCATCGTCGGCGCCGAAAACACCCTTGGCGTCGATTACATTTCCTTGCTGGGTCGAATACTGCAAGAGGAAGTCGTGGATGGTCGCAAGGATCGTTTCCGGAACATCACGGATCTCGCGATAGTCATCGGTGGGTTGCGGCGCGCCGGGACTAGGCAAAGGGACGGCAATGATTCGATCGTTTTCCGTCCCGTTCTTATCCTCTCGAACGATTCCGAGCACGCGCGCCTCCAGGAAGCAGCCGGAAAAATAGCCGTTTTCGTTGATAACGAGGATGTCGAGAGCATCTCCGTCCTTGGCTAGCGTTTGCGGAATAAAGCCATAGTCATAGGGCCAGGTCAGTCCGTTGGGCATTACTTCATGAAACTCGATAATGCCATACTCCGGGCGTAGCGCGTATTTTTGAGCGCTGCCCTTCGGCGTTTCGATGATCGCGTTGACTATGCGGTCCTTTTTATGCCGGTTTTTTGAAAAGGATGGGATGTCAACGTAGCGAGTGGCGTTGACGTCCTTAGGCGGCACGCCTGTACCGCCACCGTACCGCGTCATAGGCGGCTAGCGCCGCCTGCAAAAAGAGCGGTGGAACAGGAAGCGGCTCTTCGCCCTTCGTCAACGCGTCAATGCTCGCGTACGCATTTAATGCGTCCTCAAACTCCGAGCGCGACAGTGCGTTTCCGCTGCGGCGGTCTTTCAGCGCGACGGTGCGAGCAAACCCCTTCATTTTCTCGAGCGCCATCATGCCTAGAATGTACCCAAGAACGCCCTCAAACGCACTGAAGCCGCAGCCGCTTGCGGGCGCAGTTCGTCATACGTGGCATACTCCGCCGCTGTAGGCGCCTGATATGCCAAATCGAGCTCGTTCATCAGGAACGCCAGGTGATCGCGCAGCTTGAGTTCGTGAAGCAGATCGCCCTCGCTCGAGTGAACCTGGAACTGTACCAAGCCGTCAACGACACGGTCGAGCTGCTCGCGCTTCTGCGCCGGCAGTTTATTGCGCGCGGCGAGGGCGGCGTCAATCGAACGATTGAGTACGTCGAGTGTAGCGCTGATGCGCGTTGCGAGCGCCAGCCGCGCCTGCAGAGCCGCATCGCCCGGGTGCAAGCGTGGATCGAGCGCGATATGCAGCGGTTGCTGCATCTGCTTCCCGCCGTAGGCCAGCACTACCGTGTATGCGCCGGGCGTCGCCGTCGGACCGTTCAGCGCGTCGCTGAAGTCATCGGTCGTCTCGAGGAACAGGCCGCGCACTTCGGTCGCCGGCTCGTAACGCATATCCCACTGGAATGCATTCATGCCCGGCTCGATCGCCGTGGTTTGCCGCAAAGCATAGGCCGTCTGCTCCACCTGGTTCATGGCCGCTACCGCTGCGGGCGAGGGCTTCTTCTCGTGCTTGTTGCGTAAATGCAGCGCGAAGCTGCGCACGGTCTTGCCGGTTTCGTCTTTAAAGGAGAGCGTCACCGGCCTCTTGCCGGTATAGTCCGCCGGCACGTTAAAGAACACCGTCGCGCCGTATTGCGGATTTTGGCCGATGTTCGGGATCGGGAAACCCCCGCCGCCGTAAGCATGCGATAGCCAAGCAGTTTCGGGCGCAAACAAGGTGAGCCCGGATACCGCAGCGGCGTCGGCGGCAGTTCCATTCGCAGCGATTTGCTCGAGCAGTTTCAGATTATCGAGAATCCAAAACGCGCGGCCATGCGTGGCGACCGCTACGTCGCCCTGACGCGCGTCGATAGCAATGTCGCGAACCTGAACGCCCGGCAGATTCAACGTGAGGGGTTCCCATTTTGCGCCGCCGTCGAAGCTCACGTAAACCGTGCTGCGCGTGCCCGCGAACATGACGCGGGGATCGCGCGGATCCTGCCGGACGACGAACACGTATTGGTCCTCGGGCAAACCGTTTGACATGACGGACCAGTGCGCGCCGTAGTCCGTTGTCTTATAGATGTAGGGATGATAGTCGTCCCACATATAACGCGAGGCGGTCAAATACGCCGTTCCGCGATCGACGTGCGAGGGCTCGATGCTGCTGATTTGCGCCCACTGCGGCAACTGCGGCGGCGTGACGAGTTTCCAATTTGCGCCCGCATCGGTCGTAACGTGCACCAGACCATCCGCCGATCCGGCCCACATCACGTCCGCACTGAGCGGAGAGACCGCAAGCGAGGCGATGTCCGGAAACGTTTCCGCGCCGGTTTGATCGAGATTAATCGGTCCGCCGCTCGGCGCTTCGGTGCGTTTATTGTTGCGCGTCAGATCGGGACTGATCGCTTTCCAGGTCTGCCCGTAGTCGTCGCTCTTGAAGACGACTTGCGCGGCTTCAAAGAGTTCGTGCGGTTTGGCAGGTGAAAAAAGAACCGGATGCGTCCAGCCGAAGCGGTACTTCGTTTCGCCGGCCGACGCGCCCGTCAGATACATGGGCCATGGACTGACGTTCTTTTCCTCGCCCGTCGAGGTGTCCAGGCGCGCGAACGCGCTGTAATAACCGCTGCCGTACGTGACGTTCGAGTCGAGCGGATCGACGGCGATGTATGTGCTCTCGCCGAGCGCCACGCTATGCCATGCTCCAATCGTCAAGCCTTCATTCGACGCGCTTGGCCCTTCGAAAGCGCCTTCATCCTGCTGCGCACCATACACGTGAAACGGAAACTGATTATCGAGAGCGATGTGATAAAACTGCCCTGTCGGCTGGTTTAACTCGCTGCTCCAGCTCTTGCCGCCATCCACCGACACAATCGCGCCGCCGTCGTCACCCTCGAGCAGAATCTTCGGGTTGTGCGGATTGATCCAAATAATGTGATGATCGCCGGGCGGCGTGATCGTCGTCCACGTCTTGCCGCCGTTTGTCGTTTTGAATACACCGTCGACCTGCGGCACATAGGCAACCTTCGAATTGGTCGGATCGGCGAAAATCGCCATGTAATAGAAGGCGCGCTGCCGCAGATTCCATTGGCTGTTCACACGCTTCCAGGTCGCGCCGGCATCGTTCGATCGAAACACGCCGCCGTCGCCCGCCTGCACGATCGCATAGACGACGCGCGGATTGCTCGCGGAAACCGAGATGCCCATCTTTCCGAGCAAACCGTGCGCAAACCCTGGATGCGTTGAAATCTTCATCCAATGTGCGCCCGCGTCGGCTGTTTTATACAATGCGCTGCCCGGACCGCCGCTCGTGAGCGCCCACGGCGTACGCTGCGCCTGCCACATCGACGCATAGAGAACATTTGGATTGTGCGCATCCATTACGACCTGCGCGGCACCCGTGTTGTCGTCGACGTAGAGAACCTTGCTCCAAGTCTTGCCGCCGTCCGCGCTTTTGAACACGCCCCGTTCGGGATTGGGTTTGAAGACATGGCCCATCGACGTTGCGTACACGACGTTCGGATCGCGCGGATCGACAACGAGCGAGGTGGTCATGTGGGTCTCGCGCAAGCCGGCGTAGTGCCACGTCTTGCCCGCGTCGGTCGTTTTGTAGATGCCGTCGCCGGTGGCGAAGTCGCCGCGAATATCCGCCTCGCCCGTGCCGGCGTAGATCACTTTCTGATTTGAAGGCGCAACGGCCAGAGCGCCGATGCTATAGGCAACGCCTGGAAGTTTATTGTCGGTAATATTCTCCCAGCTGAGTCCGTAGTTGGTGCTGCGCCACACGCCGCCTTGCACCGCGCCCATGTAGAAGAGATTCGGCTGGCTCGGAACGCCCGCAATCGCGACGACGCGCCCGCCGATAAACGGACCGATGTTGCGCCACTGCAGTTTGCCGATCAGCTTTTGCGTCGGCGTGTTCGTGCCGGCTGCGTGAACTGCAAGCGGTGCGGTCAAGCAAATAATGGAAAGGGCTGCGGCTATGAGACGCTTCATGAGGCGGCACTACCCTGCTATATGCCGCGCCTCCTTCGACGACGTGATGCTCTATCGATGAATGCCTAAATTGCGGCCTCGCCCGCGGGACGCGGTTCCCTTTCAGAAGAAAGGGCTGCGATGAACCGCGCCTGGATTCGCGCGACGGCGTTTGTGCTGGGCTTGTTAACCTTTTCGAGCTCGATCGCTGATCTAATGTATCGCGCAGATCAAGTTTGAGAGCGCATTCCCGCTACGCGCGTGCGAGTTCGCGACGATCTCCGCGATGATCGAGAGCGCGGTTTCGGCGAGCGTGACGCCGCCGATGTCCAATCCGACAGGACCGTGAATTCGCTCAAGTGCTTCGTTGCTAAAGCCTTCACCTCGCAAACGGTCCCGGCGATTTGCTTGCGATTTCCGGCTGCCGAGCAAACCAATGTACGGTGCGGGCGAATTCAGCGCACATCGTAACGCCGGTACGTCGAGCTTCGGATCGTGCGAGAGTGCAATGACCGGGCTGCACTCTGTCAGCAATTGCGGCAAACACTCATCCGGCCACTCTAAGATAATGTCGTCGACGTGCAGGCGCGCTCGCGTCGCATACGCCGGCCGCGGATCGACGACGATCGTTCGGAAATCCAGGCGCGCCGCGAAAGCGGCAATTTCCGCGGCAAGCGACGTACCGCCGATGAGAACGATCGGGGCCTTTGAAGGTATCGACTGCTCGAAATGTTTGCGCTCGCCGGCCCGCTCGTAATCGATTGACAGCGCCGAATCATTTTTTCCGGCGACGATTTTACGCAGCATCTCCAAGTCCGGCGGCTGCGGACGCCAAACGGCGATCTCCAAAACGCTCCCGCAGCCATTTCCCGCCGAGAGCGGATCGTCGTCGCCGCCTAAATCGATCTCTAAGGTGCGCGTTACTCCATCACGCAAGGTTAACAGTGCTGCTTCGACGATTTCCGATTCATTGCAGCCGGTGCCCATCGAGCCCGCGATCTGCACGTTCGAATCGACCGCGACGGTCGTGCCAATCGGTACCGGCGCGCCGCCGCGTGTCGCAACCAACGTCGCCAACGCGCACGGTCTGCGTTCCGTCAGCCAATCGGCAGCGGTCGCGAAAACCTCACGCATGATAAAGCGCTGCGGCTGCGTGCCACTGATCGGGCGTATCGAGATCGAGCTGCACGCCCTCATCGTCGCATGCTATCGCCGCGTGCGTGAGCCGGGGATCGTCGCGTAGTGTACGCAGTGTGTCGCCGTCCGGCAGTGCTTCGATCAACTTGCGCGCGTTAGGGCCGAAGTAGACCGGATGGCCCGGTTGTCCTGAGTTGGTTACAGGGTAGAGAACGTCGCAGTCGGCGAATTCAAGCGCGCGCTCGCAAAGAACCAGCGTGCGTTCCGAGAGGAACGGTTTGTCGGCGAGCAGCACGCCCACGGCGTGCCGCGCGTCGATCACCCCGTTCGCCGAACGCAGCGACGAGGTCATACCGCGCCAGGGGCTTTCATTGATGACGATCCGCCGCCCCGATACTTGCGCCGCACATTCCAAGCTCAGACCGCTGCTTGTGACGATCACAAAGCGGCGCTCGCCGAGCGTCGCGGCGATCCGCTGCAAAGGCGAAAGCCCCGCAAGCGGCGTGATCGCTTTGGGAAAGTCCATCCGCTTCGAATCGCCGGCCGCCAGGACGGCATAAGTAACCGCCACATAAGTATCCTACCGCAAGCTACGTGCCGTTGCCAACGCCGCAGAAGGCCGCTCAAAGCTGTACAATAGGAACCCATCCGTCCAGATAGCCGTGTCGCTTCGGCGGCACATAGAGGAGCGCTGCATTGTCTACCGCCTCTTCTGCACCGTCCGCGAATCGCTGGTTCATCGCGCTTGCCGGCATGGTCGTCATGATCAGTCTGGGCACGGTCTACTCGTGGAGCCTCTTCACCCGCCCCCTGCAAGCCAGTTTCGGCTGGAATAATCAAGACGTCACGCTGACGTTCGAGCTTGCAATTTTCTTTCTCGGCCTCGGAGCCGTCGTCGGCGGACGCTGGCAAGATCGAGTTGGCCCTCGCACGGTTACCATTGTCGGCGTGCTGCTTTGGGGAGCCGGCTCGCTGCTCGCCGGCGCGGGCACGGCAGCCATGGGCAAATGGTGGTTGTATCTTACCTACGGGATTATCGGCGGCTTCGGAAACGGAATGGCTTACGTCACGCCCGTCGCGATGGTCACGAAATGGTTTCCCGACCGCCGCGGCTTGGGAAGCGGCATGGTCGTCATGGGCTTCGGTTTAGGTGCATTCATCTACAACCAAATCGTCACGCGGATTCCATCGTTTGCCGCTGCGGCGAAAGCATCCACCGCGTACATCGACGCAAAGTCGGCGGCAGCCAAAGCCGGGACGGTGTTCAACGCATCGCAGTACGTCATTACGCCTGCAGAGATCCACGCCGTCATGACGACGTTCGTCATTTCCGGCATCGCGTTCATCGTTATCGGCGGACTCTGCGCGCTGGCGCTGCGCAATCCACCCGAAGGATTTACCGTTCCCGGCGCTCTTGCAGCCGCGGCATCGACCGGTCCCAGCTACACGCCGTCGGAAGTGCTTGGAATGGTGCAGTTTTACGGTTTGTGGCTGCTGCTCTTTCTGAATGTCACGGCCGGCATTCTGATTATTTCGAATGCGGTGCCGATCTACAGTGACCTCACCGGTGCGACGGCAGCAGGCGCCGGCGCTATTTATGGACTGGTGGCCGTGTGCAATGGTCTGGGACGTTTCTTCTGGGGCTCGGTCTCCGATCGCCTCGGCCGCAACATGACATACACCGTAATGTATCTCATTCAAGCCGTGATTTTCATATTGCTCGCGCGTACGCATTCGCTTGCCGCGGTTGCGCTAGAGTTCGCGATCATTCTGCTCTGTTACGGCGGAGGATTCGGCGTCATGCCGTCCTTCAACGCCGATTATTTCGGCACGCGATATCTGGGGCAAAACTACGGCATGATTCTTACCGCATGGGGCGTGGCCG
>Ga0185299_10007137_pt1 | contig 11589 bp, 9 predicted proteins | sample PaiPotPPA55metaG_FD_128002 | JGI IMG/M metagenome (GOLD analysis project Ga0185299, IMG submission 128002) | Iron sulfur acid spring bacterial and archeal communities from Banff, Canada, to study Microbial Dark Matter (Phase II) - Paint Pots PPA... ...
CTTCGGTGCGCGCATCGGCCAGTAAGACCTCCGAGCCGGGAAACACTGCGAGGTCGGGCCGGCGCCGGTGAATTTCACGCTCTAAATCGAGCGTGTTGGAGCTGTCTTTGATCCCGCAGATGATACCGGGAAACTCACGGATTAGGCGGTCGACCAGATCCGGATGAAACGTTATGCCGCTCATGCGCGGGAAGTTGTAAAGCACCACGCTGCGCTCCGGCGGCACGACCCGTTCGAAGAGCGCGTCGAAGAACCGGACGATGCCTTCGTCCGTCGCATCGCGGTAATAAAATGGCGGAATAACCAACGCGGCTGAAAACCGCAGATCGATTGCAGCGCGCGTCAGCCGAACGGCATCTGCGAGCGCCGACGCCCCGGTTCCCGCCATCATTCGTTCGCATGGCAAGGCGCCGGCGATCGTCTCCATGAACGCGAGCCGGTCCTCCAGTCCAATCGACACGCCTTCGCCGGTCGTGCCGAGCACGTTAAGACCATCGCAACCGTAGGAAAGCAGTTCGCGATAATACGGTATCGCTTTGCCCGCGTCGGGCCGAAGGTCGGCGTCGAACGGCGTGAGCACGGCCGCAAACACGCCGCGTAGATCCACACTTGGTGTCATCCCCGTTTGAGCGCGCCTTTGGCGAAAAACGCCAGGTTCGCCGGACGTTCCGCCAGGCGCCGCATCAAGTATGGAAACCAGTAATTGCCGAATGGAACCGCGAGCCGGACACGGTAACCGGCGCGAACCAGTTCGTGCGCGAAGGGCGTCGAGATGCCGTAGAGCATTTGGAACTCGAAACGTCCGCGTTTGGGTATGGCGCGTTGCTCCGCCAGGTGCATCACGCGTTCCACGATTCGGCGATCGTGCGTTGCGACGGCGGTGTATCCTTCCCCCTCGAGCGAGGTCTCGACGAGACGCAGATAGTTCGCATCGACGTCGGTCTTGCGCGCAAACGCGATCGACGGCGGCTCGAGATACGCGCCCTTGACGATTCGCACGTTCGGACGAAGCGGAATAAGACGCTGCAAATCATCCATGCTGCGAAAAAGGTACGATTGCAGAACGAATCCCACGCACGAATACCGCCCGCGTAAACGGCTATACACGTCCAGCGTTGCGTCGACGTAGCGCGATTGCTCCATGTCCAAACGCATGGTGTTGCCGGTTCGCTCGGCCGCTTGCGCGATGCGCGCGGCGTTTTCAAAAGCTAGTCGCGGATCGATATCCAAGCCGACGTGGGTAATCTTGAAAGCGACGTTCGCATCGATTCCTTGGTCGGCGAAAGCATCCAGCAGCGCACAATACTGATCGGTCGCCGCGCCCGCTTCGGAGGCGGAGCGGACCCCCTCGCCGAGGATACCGCAGGCGACGGCGAACCCTTGCCCGTTGAGCGCTATTGCTACCGCCAGGAAATCACCGGCGGTTTCACCGGCGACGAACCGTTTTGCTCCAAGAGAAAAACCGTAGCGGCTGACAACGCGCTGCACGAATGTATTGTCAGCCGCCGCAAGGATCGCCGCGCGCAAAGGCCTATCGAAGATCTCCGCCACGGACTATGGATACAAGCCGCGTAGTTTCGTCGCCTCCGCAACTCTACTGACAGCCACGACGTAGGCGCCGCGGCGCATATCAATGTGAAGGCGCTGCGCCTGCTCGTACGTTTCCTTGAACGCGCGCACCATCTTACGGTTTAACCGTTCGTTGATCTCGTCTTCTTCCCAGAAATTCTCTTGCAGGTCCTGTACCCACTCCAGATACGACACGGTAACCCCGCCGGCGTTGGCGAGAATGTCCGGCAGTACCATGATGCCGCGGTCGAACAGAATGCGGTCCGCCTCCGGAAGCGTCGGGCCGTTTGCGGCCTCAGCGATAATCTTTGCCTTGATGCGCGGCGCATTCTCCGCGGTGATCACTTTCTCGAGCGCCGCCGGGACGAGCACGTCGCATTCGTACTCGAGCACTTGGCGGTTATCGATACGATCGCCGCCGTTGAAGCCGACCACCGAACCCGTTTCGGTCTTATGTGCGATGACCCCGTCGACGTCGAGTCCGTTCGGATTCGCAACGCCGCCACGCGAATCCGAAACCGCGACGATTCGATAGCCGCGTTTAGACATCAGGTCGGCGGCATGCATGCCGGCATTTCCGAAGCCTTGGATCGCCACGCGTGCACCCTCTATCGGCAGACCCAAGGTCTGCATCGCTTCGTCGACGACATACAAGCAGCCGCGTGCGGTGGCCTTGTCGCGCCCGAGCGATCCGCCGATCGCCACCGGCTTGCCCGTAACGACGCCGGGTACGGAATACCCCTTCTGCATGGAATAGGTGTCCATGATCCACGCCATGATCTGCGGCGTGGTATAAACGTCCGGTGCCGGGATATCTTTTTCGGGGCCGATGATGATCGATATTTCGATCGTGAAACGGCGCGTAAGATTTTCCAGTTCCTGGTTGGACATATTCTTCGCATCGCAAATGACGCCGCCCTTGGCGCCGCCGAATGGAATGTTGACGAGCGCGCATTTCCAGGTCATCCACATCGCGAGCGCCTTGACTTCATCGAGCGAGACGTCGGGATGAAAGCGGATTCCGCCCTTGGTCGGTCCGCGCGACATGTTGTGCTGCACGCGGTAGCCCTTGAACATGCGAAAGACGCCGTTGTCCATGCGCACCGGCACGGAAACTTCCAGCACTCGTTTCGGTTCACGCAAAAACCCGTGGATGGATTCGTTCAGGCCGATCAGACGCGCCACGTCGTCCAATTGCTCCTGTGCCATTTCCCATACGTTCTGCGTTGCCTGAGGCGCTGAAATATCGAGGGTCATACAGGGAGACCTCCGCTTTAAGAAGTTGGGGATAGCGTGATGTTTCTTCTATACCTGAAAAATCCGCCGCTGGGACGAGGCCTCCGAGCGGCAGGCCGGGCGCCTCCTTGCTACTTGGCGGTCTGTGCGCACCGTGCGCAGTACCACACGACCGCTCCTTCGTGCGTCACCGGCACCATATGCTCGTGTTTCCCGCGGCGCCCGCATCGCGCGCAGGAATACGTCTTGCCGTGCGTTAGCGCAATGCCCGGTTCGCCGCGTTTTGCATAATACACGACCAGCAGAACGATGGTGAACGCGACCAACGGCGCCCACGCAAACACTTCGTTGATGATCCGCGCATTCATGGGCGCGTAGATTAGCCATTTGTCATCCCGAGCCTGTCTTGAGAGTTTTCGGAAAGGACCTCGAACTGCGCTGGGGGTAGCGTGAGGCATGGTTAAACCGCGCCGCGATACGCGTGAACTGGAAATCCTTGCAGTCATCGCGCAGGCGCTCAACCGCTCCGCCGATGCGCCGGCAGCGCTCGACCACGCGCTTCGTTTGGCGGCGCAGCTGCTCGATTGCGAAACAGGCTGGATCTGGCTGCGCGACGCGCGTACGCGAAAGTTCTACCTCGCCGCATCATATAATCTGCCGCCGTATTTGCAGGAACCCGTACGAATGACCGGCTCCAAATGCTGGTGCATCGAAGGCCTAGTCGACGGTGATTTCAAATCGAGAAACGTCGACGCGATTGAATGCAGCCGGCTGCGGCCGGCAGTGCTGCGCAATCAGCTCGCTCTCACGCGCGGGATTGCCTATCACGCCAGCGTCGCAATCCGGTTCGGCGATCGAGACCTCGGGTTGATGAACTTGACGAAGCCCGGTCTGCGCAAAATCGCCTTGCACGATTTGCGTCTGCTTACCACGATTGCCGACCAGCTCGGCATTGCCGTCGAGCGTGCCCGCCTCGCCGAAGCCACCACTCAAATTGCACGCATGCGCGAACGCGAAGAACTGGCTCGCGATCTGCACGACACCTTCACGCAAGACCTCACGGCGATTACTCTGCAACTGGAGACGGCACTGCAATATCTGAGCGGCAAGGAGCGCGCGACGCAGCAGGTGACCTCGGCACTCGACGTTGCGCGCGAGAGCGTTCGACGCGCACGGCGATCGGTCGAAGCCTTGCGCACGTCGCCGGAAACGGGCAGCCCGCTCGACGCCGCACTCGCAGAGCTCGCGCGTACGTTCACCTCGCAAAGCGGCGTTCCCGTCCATTTGCACGTCGATGCGACCGGCGCGCATCCGGACATTGAACGCGTGGCGTATCGGATTGCCCAGGAAGCCCTGACCAACGTGCGCCGGCACGCCAAAGCGAAGAATGTCTGGGTGCAGGCCGCCCGGCGAGGCGGGAATGTCGTGCTTACCGTGCGCGACGATGGTAAAGGTCTGGGGGAACGTCGCACGGGCGGGATGGGGATTGCCGGTATGCAAGAACGTGCCGCAAGCATCGGCGGCAAACTGAATGTGCGGGAACATCGCGCGGGCGGGACGCAGGTTCGCGCGAACCTTCCCGCCGGGCCGGCGTGAGCGATTTCTTGCGCGTCGCCGTAATCGACGATCATCCGATCGTGCGCGACGGGATCGTGGCCGTCATCGGCACGCAAGCGGACATGCGCGTCGTCGGCGCTTCACCGTCTGCAGATCTTTCGGCCGCCGCCGACGTCATCGTGCTGGATTGGGAACTTCCGCAGCTGCACGGTGCGCGCGCAATCGCATCGCTGCGAGAACGGCATCCCAAGGCTTCGATCGTAATTTTTTCCGCATATGCCGGCGAGGAACGCGTGCGAGCTGCCGTTGAGGCTGGCGCAAGTGGCTATATCCTGAAAGGATCGCCTGCGGAGGAACTGCTGCAAGCGATCCGCGCCGCCGCCAAAGGGCGAACGACATTCGGACAAGGCGTGCATCCGCCGTTTGCCAGAGCCGGCGGCGACGCTCTCACGGCGCGTGAATCGGAAGTCTTGCAATTGCTCGCGCGCGGTTTTTCGAACGCGCAGGTCGCTTCACATCTTAGGATCTCCGAACGCACGGTGAAATTTCACATCACTTCGCTTTTCGCCCGGCTGGGAGCAAAGCGGCGAACGCAAGCCATCGCGATAGCCCGCGAACGCGGTCTACTCTCGTCCTGAAGGCGCCCTGTCCTAAAGTACGGCGCGACCAGGTAACCGCCGGCGTATGCTGAGGGCATGAGCCATCCTGTCGTATTAATCACGGGCGCATCGCGAGGTCTTGGTGCCGCGCTGGCACGCGAATGGGCGCGGCGCGGCGCCGCTCTTCTTCTTACCGCGCGAGGCGCCGAAGCACTAGCGGCAATCGCAAAGGAAGTGAGCCGCAGCACCGACGTCCTGGCGGAGCCGATCGACGTTACGGACGATCGCCGCATGTCGGCATTCATCGACACGGCCATCTCCACGTTCGGCCGCATTGACGTCTTGGTCAACAATGCTTCGACGCTCGGCGGTTCGCCGATGCCCAAACTGGAGGATCTCGGCGCATCCGCGTTCTTCGAGCTGATGGACATCAACGTCCGCGCGCCCCTAACTATTTCGCAGCGTGTTCTGCCGCATATGCGCGCACACGGATCCGGGACGATCGTGAACGTAACCTCAGACGCTGCAATCAGCGCATATCCGGGATGGGGCGGGTACGGTGCGAGCAAAGCCGCGCTCGAGCATCTCTCGCGCATTCTTGCCGCGGAAATGGACGGAACCGGCGTTCGCGTGATGATTGTCGATCCCGGAAACATGGACACGCAGATGCACCGCGATGCGGAACCCGGTGAAGATCTCTCCGGTCTCCCAAAGGCGGAAAGCGTCGCACCGGCGTTCGTCGATGTTATCGAATCAATGCTTCGCAATACCGGAGGTGAGAATTTCAAGCGCTGCGAGGTCCAATCTGTTGGCGCCGGTGTTTGAACTTCCACGGGAACTCGAGGCGCGGCGCCCGCCTGAATCGCGCGGTCTGGCGCGCGACGGCGTGTCTCTTCTGGTTAGCAGCATTCGCGGCGGATCGCACACCGTCGCCGCCTTCACGGACCTCGCAAAGTTGCTGCGCGCCGGAGATCTTTTGGTCGTCAACGATTCAGCCACCATTCCGGCGGCGTTCGAAGCACGGCGCACAAACGGCACCTGGTTAACGCTGCATCTTGCCTCGCGCATTTCGGAGCGATTGTGGATCGTCGAGCCGCGGCACACGCCGCTGATTGAAGTGGGCGAACGGCTTAGCGCGCCGGGCGGCGCAGCGGTCAAACTTCTGGGCCCCGTTCATCGGGGACATCCGCGCTTGTGGTATGCGCTGCTGGACCTGCCGCAGACAGCAACGACTTTCTTAGCGAAGTACGCGCGGCCTATTTCGTACGATTATGCGGACGGCGGCTATCCCATCGACGCATATCAAACGATCTTTGCGCGCGAACCGGGCTCCGTGGAGATGCCCTCGGCGGCGCGCCCGTTCACATTGCGTGTTATCGACAGCCTGTACCGCCGCAATGTCAACCTCGCCGGCATCACGCTCCATTGCGGCGTCGCCAGTCCCGAAGCTCACGAACCGCCGCTGGACGAACGCTTCGCCGTTCCGGATTGGACCGCGCGCGCCGTCAACGCAGCGCGCAGCAATGGCGGGCGTATTATTGCAGCCGGCACGACCGTCGTCCGGGCACTCGAATCGGCCGCCGACAGCGAGGGCAGGGTTCGCGCGGCGCAGGGTTGGACCTCGCACATCGTCGACGGCACGCATCCTGTGCGCACGATCGACGGCTTGCTGACGGGATTTCACGAACCGCGCGCATCGCATTTGCTGATGCTCGAAGCGCTTGGAGGCGCGGGTTTCATCGCGCAAGCATACGACAAAGCGCTTCAAAGCGGCTTGCTTTGGCATGAATTCGGGGACGTGCATTTGATTCTTCCGTGACGAGGAATCGTGTCCGTTCCAAGACCGTTCTAAAGATTCCGTGCGACGATGAGGGCCGTGGTCATACGGTTGCCGTTCGTCGACCTGGCGATCACCGTTCGGCGCACCCGGCGCGGGCGGGCGATGTTTTGGTTCGTGCTCTTTTCGGCACTGTTCCATTTTCTCGCAGTATCGACGCTATTGGAACTTCTCGGCCGCAGTGTATTCTCACCCGCACCCCACCATCCCAGCGAAATCGTCGCGATATCCAGCACGCTCCGGATCGAGCATCGCGCTCGTCCCGTCCCTGCGCGCAATCCGGCTCCGCAGCCTCGCGCCGTCGTTGCGCAGCCGCATCGCGCAGCTAGTCCCGCTCGCACGCGCGAGGCGGCCAAACCACGTCCGGTCAGAAAAATCCAAGCCCGCCGCCCCGAACTTTCCAAAGTCGCATATACCGGCACGCCGCTTACAGCGCAAGAGATTCAAACGCAGGCGAAATCGTTCGAGCAAACGATTGCAGCCGCCAAAGCTGCGAACGATCCAGTCGCGGGCGCGGCGACGGACAGCTTGACGCCCGAAGCACCGAAACGCTACACGCTGAACGTCAACGGTACCTTAGGAAAACCGCAGCCTCAGGGAATTTTGTTTCCGCTCAAACGCTGGACGGAAGGCGCCTTCGTGTGCTACTACGTTCGCTATACGGCAGAGTACGCGGACGGCGCGAGTGAAACCGGCATCGTACCCTGGCCGATCTCGTTTCCTTTAAATGCCGATCCCTTCGCTCACGGCCGGCACCGCATGCCGCTTCCAGGCCCGACGTCCGACTACGTCGCCACATCCGACGTGCAAATGTCACCGCTGGTAAAGAACTGCTACGATCACCGCTACTCATACTGCCCGATTGCACATGAGTAGGCGTTACCGCATGCGGCGGTAAATCGGAAAGACCTCATCGATCTTGCGGAACGCCCCTTCGTGAGGCGTCGCATGCAGCGACTCCGCTGAGCTCAAACACACGAAACCAAAGCGCGTGAGACTCTGCAGGAAGAGATTGTGCACGCGGTACTGCAGCGACTTACTAAATTGAGGAAGTATGCCGCGCGCGACGATGCAGTGAAACTCGTTGAGCGTTGAATCCGTCGCCAAGCTGTGCGTCGAGAAGATGATCTGCCGCTGGATGGCCTCGCTGAACGTGGCGGTGCCGTCCACAATTTGGCAAAACTGGGTTAGCGAGCCGCGCCCGCCGCTCATGCGATAATCATTCGCGAACTCTTCGAGCGAACCGATATCGTACATGCCGGTTCGCGCCTGCGCGAGCGCGATATCGCTCAAGTCCGTCGCGTAGATCATGCAGCGATCGATCAGTCCCTCTTCATGCAGGATCGCCGCGACGGTGTAGACGTCCTCGCCGGTCGAGGATGCAGGGAACCACAGCCGCGCGAACGAGTACGTGCGCAAGAACGGCACGACGCGCTCGCGGAAAGCGCGAAAGTACTCAGGCGCTCGGAAGAGCCGGTGGGCGCTCGACGACATCGCGAACACGAAGCGCCGCAGCGCATCGGGATCGTGCAAAAGGCGCTCTTGCAGACCGCTGATCGTTCGCACGTCTTCAGCGCGCATGCGTTCGGCAATGCGCCGTTTGAGCGTGCCGGGCGCGTACTCCCGAAAGTCGTGCCCGCTCCAGCGCACGAGCGCTTCAAGCAGCAGCGAGAGCTCGACCGCAGCCCGCTCTTCGCTGCGGTCGGACGATTCCAGATCCCCCGGCGGCTCTTCGATTATCGATTCAACCATACACGCAACAACGATATCAGCTGATCGATATCGACCGGCTTACTGATGTACTCGGAAGCGCCGGCCGCGATGCAGCTCTCCCGGTCACCCTTCATGGCTTTGGCCGTGAGCGCGATGATCGGCAGGTCTTGGAATCGCGAGTCGGATCGAATGCGGCGGATCGTTTCGTATCCGTCCATCTCCGGCATCATGATGTCCATGAGTACCAGATCGATGTCGGGGTTGAGGGCGAGCTCCTCGATGCCGTCTTTGCCGCTCTCAGCGCTCACGACTTTGACGCGATGGCCTTCCAGCGCCGCAGAAAGCGCGAAGATGTTGCGCGCGTCGTCATCGACGATGAGCACTTTGCGGTTCTCCAAGCTCGCCGTGCCGAGGGGCGGAATCTCGGTGAGCCGCTTGCTCGCCGGAAGACGTGCCTCGACTTGGTGCAAGAAGAATCGCGTCTCGTCGAGCAAGCGCTCCGGCGACATCGCATCTTTGACGATGACCGCTTCGGTAAGCTTGTTGAGCTTCGTTTCCTCCGCTCTGCTCAGTTCCCGGCCCGTATAAACGATGACCGGCGTGCGCGCGTGTTCGCGCTGAAGGCGAATGCGCTCGATAAGCTCATCGCCGGGAAAGTCCGGCAAGCCGAGATCGACCACGATGCAATCGAACTTCGTCGATTCGAGAGCTTGGAGCGCTTCGCCGCCCGTACGAACCGCCGTAATCGCCACTTCACCGCTGCCGATGAGATTCACCATCGCGTTGAGTTGAGTCAGGTCGTCTTCGATAACGAGCAGATTCTTGGTCCGGCGCTCCGCAAAGCCCAATAGATTGTCGAAGGTTGCGGTGAGCGCTTCTTCGGTCACCGGTTTGCGTAGATGAGCGATAGCGCCCGCGTCGAGGGCGCGCTGCCACTGCTCTTCACCGGAGATCACGTGGACCGGAATGTTCGCCGTATTGGGATCGGCCTTGATTTCCGCAAGCAGATTCCAGCCGTCGCAGTCGGGCAACCCGATGTCCAGCGTTATCGCGTCAGGCAGATGTTTGCGCGCGAGTTCCAATCCCTGATCGCCCGTGAGCGCGACAACGCCCTTGAAGCCGCGATCGCGAGCCAGGCCCAGCAGAATGCGCGCAAAGATCGCGTCGTCTTCGATGATCAGCAGCGTGCGATCGGTGCTCTGGATTGTGTCCCGGTCGTCGTGGATGGCCTGCAGTGCCGGCATGTTTTCCAATTCGCGGCTGATTGCCAGTTCGCGGGCTTCGCGGGGTCTTGGGGGTACGATCGCGCGAATGACACTGCCGCCAATCGAGCGTTCCACCGGATGATAGAGCGTAAACGTGCTTCCTTCGCTGAGGGTCGATTCAACGCTAATCTCTGCGCCGAGCAAACCGGCGATCTCGCGCGAAATCGCTAGACCGAGCCCGGTGCCGCCGAACTTGCGCGACGTTCCCATATCGGCTTGCTGGAACGCCTCGAAGATTACGTTGAACTTATCGTGGGGGATGCCTATTCCGGTATCGCGTACCGAGAACGCGACGGCAGGTCCTTGCACCGATGAAAGATGATGCTCGCGCACCAGCGAGATGTCCAGCGTTATGCTTCCCTCGCTTGTAAACTTAAACGCGTTCGAGAGCAGGTTCTTGAGGATCTGCTGCAGGCGCGTCGGGTCGGTTTGCAGCGAACCCGGCACATCGTCGTGCCGGCGAATAATGAACTCCAGAGACTTGTCTCTTGCGATCTGATCGAACGTGCGCGCCACGTCGTCCTCGATCGATGCGAACGGTACTTCCTGCAGGTCGATCGACGTCGTGCCCGATTCGATTTTCGAGAGGTCGAGAATGTCGTTGATGAGCGTGAGAAGATCGGTACCCGCTGCGCGGATCGTCTGTGCGAACTCGATCTGCTTGCCGGTCATATTGCCTTCAGAATTGTCCGCGAGCTGCTTGGAAAGAATGAGCAGCGAGTTGAGCGGCGTGCGCAGCTCGTGCGACATGTTCGCAAGGAACTGCGACTTGTATTTCGAGGTAAGCGCGAGCTGTTCGGCCTTCTTTTCAAGTTCCAAACGCGCCTCGTCGATCTCGCGCGTGCGGCGCTCGATCTCTTCGTTGCGCTCCTGCAGCAGGCGAGCCTTCTCTTCGAGTTCGTCGTTGGTCTGCTGCAGTTCCATCTGTTGACTCTGCAGCTCGTTGGTAAGCGCTTGCGACTGTTTGAGCAGTTCTTCGGTCCGCATCGATGCGGCAATCGTGTTCAGGATGACGCCGATAGATTCAGTGAGCTGCTCTAGGAATTGAAGCTGGACCTCGCTGAACGGCTCGAGCGATGCCAGCTCGATGACGGCCTTCACGTCACCCTCGAAGAGCACCGGCAGCACGATGAGCGCGAGCGGTCTCACCTCGCCCAGCCCCGAGGTAATGTTCATGTACTCCGGCGGAACTTCGTTCAGCAGGATGCGCTGCTTCTCGAGCAGACATTGCCCCACGAGCCCCTCGCCCTCGCGAATCGTCCGCTGCGCCGCTTTCTTCTTGTTGACGGCATAGCTTGCGATGAGGCGCAGCATCTCTTGATCGGCGACCGGATCGCTGATGTAGAATGCGCCCGCATATGCATCCACGAGCGGCGCGATCTCGGACATGATCAGCCGGCTGACCGTCTTGATGTCGCGCTGACCTTGCAGCATTGCCGTAAACCGTGCCAGGTTGGTCTTGAGCCAGTCTTGCTCGGTATTCTTGCGCGTCGTGTCGCGCAGGTTCTGAATCATTTCATTGACGTTGCGCGTGAGTTCGGCAACCTCGCCGCGCGCTTCTACTTCAACTGCGCGCGAGAGATCGCCCTTGGTGACGGCGGTTGCAACTTCACCGATCGCGCGAATCTGCGAGGTGAGCTGCTCGGCGAGCTGGTTCACCGAGTCCGTCAGATCGCGCCACAAACCCGCGGCGCCGGGGACCTCTGCCTGGCCGCCGAGCTTCCCTTCGAAGCCGACTTCGCGCGCAACCGTGGTCACCTGGTCGGCGAACGTTGCGAGCGTGTCGATCATGAAGTTAATCGTATCGGCCAAC
>Ga0185299_10007139_pt1 | contig 11584 bp, 16 predicted proteins | sample PaiPotPPA55metaG_FD_128002 | JGI IMG/M metagenome (GOLD analysis project Ga0185299, IMG submission 128002) | Iron sulfur acid spring bacterial and archeal communities from Banff, Canada, to study Microbial Dark Matter (Phase II) - Paint Pots PPA... ...
GCGCATGTTCGGACGGCTCAAGGACTTTCGCCGGATCGCAACCCGCTACGACCGCCTCTCTCGCAACTTTCTCGCCGCGGTCTGCCTCGCTGCTACCCTATGCTACTGGTTATGAGTCTGGGCCCTAACATTCAAGTCGGACCACCCGACGGGGGTCAGAGTGACGAAATGCCGGCCGCCGTCTTTCGGCAGGCGCCAATAAATTAGGCGCGGGCGGCTCGGAAGCAGACCGGCGAGCCTGAGGTCATCTTTAAGGAGTTCCAACTCCGCGCTCACAGGATAACTCTTGACCTTCGCGACTGCGCTGGCGGGGAGGTATTTCCAATCGACTACGTGCTCAGTCAGCAACTTCTAGCAAAGCGCTGGATCTGCAGCCTGGCGCGCGGGCGAACTGATCAATGGCGTCAACCGCGCTCAACATTTGGCCTCGCGAGTGGCGGATCGAGCCGCGTCAGCGGCGACAGGACGGGCTCTCTCCTCACCGCAGCATCCGCCGACGGCAACTCTGAAGCGACCTTGCCTGATCAGTAGCGGTCGAGGTTTCACCAGACGAGCACCCAGTGCGGTGCATAGCTAGCGTGATGCCCGACATAGCCGTACTGCCATTCCCAATGCCGACTCCTTGCCGCCGGCTGAGCTGTACGCTCTTGCAAAGCACCGGGACCGAACGTCGGCGGCCCGGCATTGGCGAAAACGGGTGACACAGATGCGATCGCAAGTGTGAACGCGCTCGCAAGCAGTGGCGTTTTCATCGGAGTTCCTCTTTCGAAGCAGCAGTTGGACACTACGAACGATCGCGGCAGCCGATCAAAAATTCTGTCCGCCGTCATTGGCAACATCACATCTTTGTGATGCGTACCCGCCCGCCGAGGCAGGGTTCTGCTACCGAAAGCTTTGCCCATGAACGAAAAATAAAATGTCGGGCTGGGGAGTCTAATTGGCGACACCGAACGGATAAGCAGGAGCGAGGACGAGCCGTCAAGTCTCCCAGCAGGCAACAAAGCATGCCGACACTCGTCAAGAGGTGTTGCCCTCGTCGTGCGCCTCGAGAGCCGGAAAGGATCATGATGTGGTACTACCCTGGATCGTTTGCCCTCGGAATACGCGACATCATTGGAGCTTGGCTCTTTTGCCTTGCGGTTGCTGCAGGTTTCTACGGGTGGGCCATCGCCGCTCATGTAGAAGCTGGCGATGAGCGCCGGGGAATTGGCATCTCAACCGCTTTCGATTCGGAACATGTGACGCGTTTTGGGTGCTCCTTAACTACCGCTGAGACGCCACATTCCTGAGACACCACAGCGCGAGCGCCTTGTGCCTGCTTAAATGTCTTAGCAGAGCTCAACATTTCTGCGCAGTAGCCGACCCGCTCTGCGCCAGCGCGAGCGATCAGAGTGATAACCAACGTTCGTTTCCATTTTCACTGAACACCGCGCGCTTCAAATTTCTTCTTGCGCCAGTTTGCCGCACATAGCGGTGACAAAGCGCTGTCGCGGCAACAGAAATCCGCCGCCATCGCAAAACTCGCCGATAAGTCCACGGAGACCTTCACAACGGTCTTTGGGAATAGAACGGCCGCATTACCGATCCACCTGCCGGCATTGATCAACGAGAACGTTTTGGGGGTGGCCGGTGACAGATTCTGCTCGACGAGCGGTGCGGGTATGCTCGGGCAATGCGCAAACCACAGCACCATCAAGGTTACGCCGCACTGCAACTCATGGTGTCGCGACAGCCAGCGTTGTGATGGCTCTACTCTGGGCGGCGCCCGCGCAAGCCGATGAAGACCTCCGCGCTGTGCTGCAGCAGGTGCGCGAGCAGCTCAAGGAAGATCGGCTCGAAATCAGGGTACTAAAGGGAGAGCTTGCAGCCGTCCGGAAGCGCCTCGAACAGACCCCGGTCGCGGGGCCGCCAGGTGTACCGCCGGTGACCGCCCGGAACATCGTTGTTACTCAGCAGCCGGGCAACCTTCCCGGCCGCTCGGTTGGCCCGCCGGGCACGGCGACGGGCGTTGGCACTCCGGGTGCGCCGCTGCCTGAACCGGCGGCGCCGATCTCCTCCGCACGCGACACGATCAAGGTGAGCCTGTCGGGCCAGGTCGACAGAGCTCTGCTCTACGGCGATGACGGCAAAAGCAATGCCATTCGCAATGTCGACAACATCATCTCTTCAACGCGGTTCCGTTTGGTTGGTGAGGGTCGAGTCACGCCGGAAACCACCCTCGGCACCAATCTGGAAATGGAGATACGCCCGAATCTGTCGAACCAGCAGACGATCACGCAGAATCTGCCTCAGGCCGCTGGCAATGTCTTTCCGACCATCCGCCAGGCAGAACTGTTTGTCGCCGGACTTGATTGGGGCGATGTGCGCCTCGGCTTCGGTAGTACCGCCTCATACCTGACCAACGAGTTCGATCTCTCCGGTACTTTTATCGGCCACTATGTCGGGATCGCCGAGCAGGATGGTGGGTTTGCGTTCCGGCAAAAGGGAGGAGCGCTGGTGCCCGGGGGCGTCGGTGGCAAACTCGTCTTTTCCCCTGATGGTGCCTTCGGACCGGCGGTCGGCAGCGTCTTCAATAATTTCGGGGGCCTCGGACGCGACGATCGCATCCGATACGACACGCCGGTCTGGGAGGGGTTGCAATTCTCGACCTCTTACGTCGATGGCGGTTCCTATGACGCAGCCTTGCGCATGGGACGCAACATCGGCGAATTTCGGGTTATTGCGGCCGTCGCCGCCGCCGATGCGACACATCGCAACCACACCCCGGCCGCCAATCTCGGCTATGCCGGCGTGCCGGCCGGCTTTCCGGGCGGCGCCAGCCTGGGCGGCACCAACGCCAATCCGAGCGGACCCAACCTCGCTGATGTAACGCCGAATGGCAGCCGGCATTTCGACGGCTCGTTCTCGGTATTGCATGAAAGCGGCATCAGCCTGACGATGTCGGGCGGTATCCGCGATCCGCGCTATCTCGACCCGCTTGGAAAAGAGCTCTCGCCCAACCTGTTCTATACCAAGCTCGGATACCAGCACGATTTCTTTTCGTTCGGCCGCACCGCGTTCAGTGTTGATTTTGCCAATCAGGACGAGGTCATTTTCAGTGGCGATACGGCGCGGAGCTACGCGGTGGCCCTGGTGCAGAACATCGACGCGGCATCAACCGAGCTGTTCGCCAGCGCCGCGTACCAAACACTGACCCGTACGTTGGGGGCCACCTTCCATCCGATCATCGCGGCCTGGACCGGCGCTCGCATTCGCTTCTGATTTCCTGGGGGAGTTCGATCCGATGTTCAAACGCTACCGTTCACCGAAGGTATTACTCTTCATAGGGCTGACGGCACTGGGCGCCTGCGACTTCGGCAAACCAATGGCGGTCATCCCGGAACCGGAGTCGCAGCTGACGCCAAAGCCCGGCCTTCTCACTGACGATAATGGCGAATGGGTGATCTATCGCAAACCCTGATGGTTCGCATCGGCCGCCAAATCTGGCGCAGCAGACCCCGATAGCTTGACGCGACACGACCGAGCCTTGCGGGATCGCGATCCGTCGGCTTACTAGGTTTCGTTTTTTACAAAAGTGGCGAGCTCCGTCAAAAGATCGGTAGCCCGCATGCCCACGCGCTCCAAAGCTCGGCGCCGGCATGCGGAAACATGCTCGGTTTGTGACGAATAAGCGTAAGCGAGGTTTGCCAGCTGCAGCAGCGGTTCGAGGGTCTCGACGAAGGCATTCGTCATTTCATCATAGCTGATAGCTTCCCGCGGTTCGGAACCTGCGGCGTGCGACTCGAGCAGGTTTTCAATCATGGCTTCTGGTTCCTAAGGCACAATGTGATGGATCGAGCCGTCAGTTAACGGCGCGAGGTTCCGGTCCACACCAGTGGAGGACGTGGCCCGCCACTGTGCGTTCCGCTCCGAAATCGTTGGAGTAGAAGCAACTGCCGCTCGCGTAGGCACCTTCGGCAGCCGGCCTGGGTTGGTAAGCGTTGGACCCCAGCGAAGGCATCGGCGAGCTACATCCAGCGGCGATCCTAGCGATAAAACCGAAGACCAGAGTCAGGGATGCGAGCCTCATTAGCTCAACCCGTCGTATTGGCTGGCTTGCAGACCAATTTCTCGTTTCGCGATGTACCCGCCTTAACCGCACGATCGTGGCCTCCTCGATGTACCGCAACTTGCGTAAGCGAGATTGCCGGGAGCAGGGGTTTATTCGGGCGGATCACTTTATCCGTTCACGGTCGCCCAAAGCGGACCGGTGCGAATTTTTTGCCGAAGTAATCAATCCCCGTCAGCCATACGGACACGCACCGTGGGAGATTGTGTGATGCCCAGCAAGAAGAGTTGCTCGATGTGCCCAAACGACTCGGCCGAACGCAATTTATGCCGGGCCAAATTGGCTAAGTGCCCTATCCTTCGAAGTCGCGCTGGAGCAATCGTCTTCATGGCGGGTCTCGTCCCGTCGTTTACTGGTGCGGGCCATGCGCAGTCGTCGAGCAGAGCTTGGCGACCTGGCGAGGTCGCTGGCATCGCCGCGCCTGGTCAAAAATCAACGGAATTCTGCCGCCAGCAACTGCGACGCTTTCCCGCAGCGCCGGCCTCTGGATAGCGACATACAACACCTGTACGACGAGAGCCTGGGTCGCGTCGGTGCGTCATATGCTCGCTGATCCCTTTGTGGCGCTCTCGCAGGCTAAACGCAAAGGAGTGACGGGGCCGTCTCCCGTCGGATCACAGCCGATGCAGCGGTCATTCGTCCCTCTCGAGTTTCAGCGGGCGGGCTCGACGACGGCGTCACTGCGCTGACCCAGCTTGATTGCGATCTCGGGCAAGCAAACTGGACGGTTCAAGTCCGAGGATGACGGTTTCGGTTGCTAGGTGATGGGATCGATCGCTCTCTAGCGCCCTGTTCATCCGCTCTGGAAGGTTGATTACCGCGGCCAGGGCCGCGACAAATCGGCCCTAACCGGTTCCGCTGGAACTCAAGACGGTTTTCCCCGTCTGTATGCGGGTTCCGACTTTCTAATCGAAACGGAGATGGTAATGTTGTATGTGTATCAGCATGCAGGCCGCTGGGCGGCGATCATCGCAGTCTTAGGCTTGGTGAGCGGACTGACTGCGTGCGCTCAGTGGAGCAGCTCCGAGGTGGCGGAAGGGAGTTCGTCACCGCCTCCCTCCGGGTCTGTCTACGTCTACCCCCCGCCCAATCTGCAGGTTTACGACTGATCCCGGCCCTCTTTGCAGGTCAAGCGCAGGGCGCGATGACCCGGAATTAGCTAACGGCAGTGCGGAGCCCGATTGGTAGGGGCAGTCCACGACGTCGGGCGTCTTGCCGCCCGCGAAGGCGAGCAGGCAGGTGGCGTACTGCGCGGCAAACGCCGAGCTCGTGCTGGCCCAATGAGTCGAGAGACCCGTCGGCCGGTCGATGACGAGATGAGAGAGACCGCTCGCCGACAGGATCTGATCCGCTAGCATGCCGCGTCCGCCAGGATCGAAGATGTCGCCTTCGAAAAAGAACAGGGCGACCCGCGCGTGCCGTACCGAGCGTAGCAGGTCATAGAGCTCCGTGGCGTTGCGGCTGTAGCCCGTCGGATTGCTATAAGCGCTGCCGTAAGCAGCCGGCGCCGTGCCGATCACGGCGTCCACCGCCTCGCTCCGACCGGCGGCAATGAGCGACAGGAACGCACCAAAGGACTGGCCGGCGAGAACGATGCGTCGATATCCCTGCTGTTTGAGCGCGTCGGCCGCGCTTGTGAGCGCAGCGCCGCTAGTGAGCATCGTGTCAACGCTGCGCGGTCGGTTCAGACGAAAGATGTCCCACCCAGCACTCCGGAAGGCCTCGATGTAATCGGGTGTAGGTGCTCGATCACATTCGGCTTGCGACGATCGCCCGTGGCTCCAGATAACCGCGCCTAGGGCTTGTCGGGCACCGAATAAGCTCACGACGTCCTGAGCCGGCACCAATTGAGGCGGTTGAACCTGCGCTACCGCGGCTTGCAGCAAGAGGATTGTCGATGCGGTGCTCGCTGCAATCAAAAATATGAGACGAGTTACACCGCGAAAAAGCCAGGGCGGCATGGCGAAGCGCCTACTGATTTCCAATCCACCGGACTCGTGCGGAACGGTTTTTATTCCGGTGGCCTCTCCGGGCAAATCGCTGACAGCTTCGCACGAGCGAAGATCGCGCAGATCCTCCGCCATACCCCCGAGCAAACCGGGAGTCAAAGCCCCGTCGCGAGGACGGGGCTTCGATCTGCAATCGTAATGAGAGCGTGGCAGCGCGCTATTCCAAGCTCAGTAGCAGTAGTAGCAGTAAGGGTAGTAGCCGTACCCGTAATAGCCCGGAAAAAAGCCGCCATACCCACCGTAAAAGCCGTAGCCGCGGGCAAAGCTGCGACCGAAGCCACCGTTGAAACCACGGTCGATTCCAAAGCCGTGACCGAAGCCGCCAAAACCGCGACCTCCAAAACCACCGCCATGGAAACCGCCGCCAAAGCCCCGAGCCTCAGCAATCGTGACGCCGGTCCGCGGAGTCAACGCAATAGCAAGGACAGCGACAGCCAGCAGCAACTTGCGGGTCATAGGAACGCTCCTTTGGTCTGGTACATCCGGTGACGTCACCAGATGTCTGCCTTGCTGACCCACAAAGTTGACGTGGTATTCCATGTCCGGCCGAAATTCCCGGCTAGGAGGCGCTACGGCGAAATGTCGGATGAGGGGTGTCTAGCTGAGCTCCCGATAACTCAGCTAATCGAACCGCAGCGCCAGCGGCACGGCCTGACGGTTCTCGTCAAGAACCCCGAAGCGATGCTGCGCTTAGGGTGATTGGCGCCAGCTCTGAACAAAGCGGCGCAGCTGAACCGGATCGACATCGGATACCGCCCATATTTCCATCCCGTCCTGAGCCCAATGAAGAAGCCCGTAACCGTTCCGTTCGGTCGCTTCGGGTTCCGCGCTGAAATCATCAGCACGCGGCCAGACAAACAGGTTGATAATGTGATTCGCACGCCTATAAACCAGTGCAGCAACCGGCCGGCCGGCAACATAGTCGAGACGACCGCCTTCGAGTGGGAAACCGGTGTGTTCGAGGTCTTTGACAGGCGGGGAGAAATCGATACGGCCGTCAAACCATGGCTTCACAGCGTGGTGATCGGTCGAGATAATGTCCTCGAGGTGTCCGGGCTGCAACGCGCGCACATGCCCAGCGATAACCTGTTCTATCACCGTCTGTTCACCGGGAGACAGCGTGAGAAAGGCAAGCACGGTTGCGCAACCGACGCCGGCGCCAAAGGCGAGCGCGGACTGTCGCCAACCGCGAATCCAGGAAAAAACCGCCTGGCGTGCCGACCTGTGCTCAGTTTGGAGCTCGACGAGTCCGCGCACCGGACGCCGCTGGGCTGCTGCAAGCGTTGCGGCGAGCCGCTGGCGCACCGCGCCGTGTACGGGGCGATAAAGCTCGTTAGGCACGATCAGGGTGCGTAGAGCTGTTAACTCCCGTTCTGCCGCCTGGCAGTCTGCGCACGTTGCGCGATGCGCCTGCAGACGTGCCGTTTGAGCGGAGTCCAACTCACTATCGAATTGGGCCTGAACTAACAGAATCCTATCGCAGCGGCCGGCCGGGTTTAATCCTCGTGCGACAGTCATTTGCAAAGCCCTTGTGTTGCCGCCGCGCGCACCAAATTTTGACGAGCCCGCCAGAGGCGCGACATGACAGTCCCGATAGGACTTTGCGTTATCTCGGCGATCTCCTTGTAGGAAAGCTCCTCGAGCTCACGAAGCACCAGAGCTTCTCGTAAATCTACTGGAAGAGTGGAGATCAGGTGGTGGAGATGCCGATAATCGCGCGACTTAATCAAGCTCATTTCCGGGTCATCATCCTCGGAAGGCAGCGCGGAAATAAAATCGGTAAGCCCCTCCTCGGTGATTCCGATTGCCACGAGATCGACGCCACGATTGAGCTTCATCGAAGCATATGCGGTGTTGCGCACGATCTGGAGTAGCCAGCCGCGCGAGTTGATGTCTTTAAAGGATGGGAAATAAGTTAAGGCCCGCACCATCGCATCCTGCAAAACGTCTTCGGCAGCCTCGGCATCACGCATGAGCCACCGGGCCAGGTTGTGGGCCGCCGAGAGATGCGGCAGCACGACCGCCTCGAACGATGAGTCAAGAGATGAAGCGGCCACGTTGCCCATAACCTGTATGAGGGCAGACCCCTTACACGATGTCGCTTGGCATTGGATCGGGTGCACCAGATATTTATTCTTCTCCGTGGCGTAACTGACTACGCGCCGATCCCATTAAATACGAGGGAAACGAGATCTGCAGCGCCGCCGCGCAGCCGAGTGCTTCGGCTCGCAGCACGAAATAGGGGACTCACCAAATCGGTGCATCGAGCAAGCAGTTGGAGAATTTTTAACGAGCTAACGCGATCTCAACCGGCGACGCAACCGCAGTTGCAAGGACCACCGAATGTGCCGCCTGCAAGCAAAACTGAGATGGGACGACAGGATGCATGTCATCCCGCCTTTAGCCGGCCCGCTCGTCGCTTTTATTGGCATGCTGATCGAGCTGTCGGTCGTCGCACGATAAATCGCCTAGCACAATTGCTCGATATCACTGAGACGATCGTGAACATTCGCGGTTCCGCCAAACGGAATAAAAAACGTCGCTGTCGATCTTACGCACTAGACGCGCGGTTGATCTGCCGCGAGCTGACCACGGAGGATCCGAGATGTCGTCGATGAAACTTCTGTCTTTAGCGGCGGGGATACTGATCGTCGCTGGCAGTTTGAGCAGCGAGATGATCTCGCCTGCCTTTGCGTGCGCTAACGGCGTTTCCGGTGCTAACCAACAGCCGCAATCTGCGCAGCAAATCGGCTCCAACAGAGTCACCCCTCTGGAGCCGCAATGGGTGCCCGAGCGAGATCCGGGCGATTAACGTATCTAACAACGGCCCTCTCAGCATTGAGGGTCCGTTCGGCGCAGGCCGCCGTTTCTTCCCCGACGGCGGCCTGCCGCCTCTTCAGATGATCAGCACTGGTGGCAAGCAAGCCCCACGCAGACGTCGGCAAAAAAATTTCGGTCGAGACATGAATAAACCCGTCCGCCACTCAGTCTCCGCTCAGACACATCCCACAACAGGAAATGTTAGCCATGGACACGCAAAATCCCGACAATGCCGGCCCCAGCCGCCGCGGTCTCTTGAAATGCATGGCGTGGGCAGGCACCGGCCTCGTCTGGACCGTTTCCGGCGGCATCCCACGCGGGCTTGGTCTTGGCGATGCCCTGGCCGCGCCGGCAGTGCACGACTTCACCTTTGTTCAGATCAGCGACAGTCATATCGGCTTCAACAAGGAGGCGAACCCGGACCCGAACGCGACCTTGCAGGCGGCCATCGACCGCATCGACAAACTGCCGAAGCGGCCGGCGCTGGTGCTCCATACCGGCGATATCAGCCATCTCTCCAAGGCCGAGGAATTCGACACCGCCGCGCAGCTCCTGAAGGGGATCAAGCAGGACATCCACTACGTCCCGGGCGAGCACGACGTTATCGGGGATGACGGCAAGCAGTTCTTCGAACGGTTCGCGCCCAACCTGAAAACCGGCGGCTGGTACAGCTTCGACCAGGGCGGCGTACATTTCGTCGGTCTCGTCAACGTGCTGACCTTTGAGACCGCGAAGGCTGGCGGCTTCGGCGCCGAGCAGCTCGAGTGGCTCGAAAAGGACCTTAAAGGGCGCACCGCCAGCACGCCGGTCGTCGTGTTCTCGCACGTCCCCATGTGGCCGATCTACCCGCAATGGGGCTGGGCCACCGAGGACGCGCCACAAGCGCTCTCCTACCTGAAGCGCTTCGGCTCGGTGACAGTGCTCAATGGCCACATCCACCAGGTTGTGCAGAAGGTCGAAGGCAACGTGATCTACCAGACTGCGTTCTCGACGGCCTTTCCGCAGCCGAAGGCCGGCGAAGGCCCAGCGCCGGGGCCACTCAAGGTCCCACCCGACCAGCTCCGCAGCGTGCTCGGCATCCGAGAGATCGATGTCGTTCCGCTGAAGACCGCCGTGGTCACCGATGTGACGCTCGCTTAAAAACAGGAGTTCAGCCATGATGAGGTTTGTGCTACGGCGCATAGCCGCCGCGGCAATGGTCTGCCTCGCGGTTGGCGCCGCGGCCGCTGTTGCGCAACAGACCGAGCAAGCCGCACCGCAGCAGGTAGCGGCAACGAATGAAGCAGAAATATCGATCCAGAACTTCAAGTTCCTACCCGAGACGTTGATGGTCAAAGCTGGTACCGCGGTTACCTGGGTCAACCGCGACGAGGAACCGCACAACGTCGTCAGTCTCGACCGCGTCTTCCGCTCAAAGGCGATCGACGGCGGCGAGAAATTCACTGCCGTTTTTGACAAGCCCGGGACCTACAATTACATCTGCGCCGTGCACCCGCACATGCGCGGAAAAATCGTCGTCGAGTAGCCGAGCCTTCACTCAATTGGCTCCGAACCGCGGACCGCCACACATCCGGTGCGGCGCGCCGGTCGTTCGGGACGGTTGAGCTGAATGCAGTGGCAAAGCCGCCCAGTCGGCTCTGGAGAAAACTCCTTCGATGGCGTTCGGCAGGGACCAGGGCGAGCTGGCAGAGCATCCGTTCGCACGGTAATAGAGTCCTCGTGTTTGCGTCGCCCAGTTCACTATCAGGAGCGAGACCATGACAGACCGGGCGCCGAGTGGATTTGTAACGGCAAACGATTTCAGTGGAGTCAGCGAGAAATACCTGCTTCCGCTCGCTCGGCTGTTGATGTCAAGCCTCTTCATTTGGGACGGCCTTCTCCAACTGAGAAACCCGGCCGGCACGGCGCAGTATTTCGCCAGAGTGCACGTGCCGGTTCCAGACCTTGCGATCTGGATATCGATCCCCGTACATCTGATCGGAGGGCTGGCCCTTCTTCTGGGTTTCCGCACTCGTTGGGCTGCCGCCCTGCTCGCTCTTGTCTGCTTAGGTACAGCGTTCGGCGTGCATCTGCCTGAAGGAGACGCGGAGAACATGATCCATTTCTACAAAAACCTGGTCATGACAGGCGGGTTCATCTACGTCATGACATACGGCGCCGGCGGGATCAGTATCGATAAGGCGACCGCACTATAGGCAGCCTTGGCGACCAGACAGCGTCCGTCTAAGCAGACTATTTGCGGCGCCGCGACGATCCGGTGAGACACCCGAGAGCTGTTGGAGAAATCCAGTCACCTGATGCGCTGCTGTCGGGAGTGGTGCCGAGAACGGTGCCCTTAATGGTTGGCGGCATGGACCTGTGGCCCAACTGATTCCCTAGCGTCGGATCCCGCTGTTCACGTTGCAACCCTTGATGGCTGGCGCCGACCAATACGGAGGTCATCGCAAGATCACCAGCCGGCTGCCGCTTACGGCGCTGAGCAGAAGGTCACGTTAAGGATCAACTGCTTCCGGTTTTGCCCGATTCCGTTGAAGAAGTCCTCGTTTGAAATGATCGCGGCGGCGTCGATAGGTAGTGGCGGTCGCGCCGGTAATAAGCGCGTCGCCTCAGATGGCTGAGGTCGGCGCTGGCACCGGGATCAACATGG
>Ga0185299_10007142_pt1 | contig 11581 bp, 12 predicted proteins | sample PaiPotPPA55metaG_FD_128002 | JGI IMG/M metagenome (GOLD analysis project Ga0185299, IMG submission 128002) | Iron sulfur acid spring bacterial and archeal communities from Banff, Canada, to study Microbial Dark Matter (Phase II) - Paint Pots PPA... ...
TGTTCGGGCAGTGAAAATCCGGGGAACTATCGGTATAATTCGGTTTTGCGCCCATAGGATTTGCCATGCGTCTGATCCAGAAAGCACTCACGTTCGATGACGTGCTCCTCGTGCCCGCGTTTTCCAACGTTCTCCCGCGCGACACCAGCCTGAAAACCCAGGTTACCCGCAAGATCTCCCTGAATATGCCGCTCCTGTCCGCCGCCATGGACACGGTCACCGAAGGCCGCCTCGCTATCGCGATGGCCCAGCTGGGCGGCGTCGGCATCATCCATAAGAACCTCACCGCAGCCGAACAGGCCCGCGAAGTTGCGAAAGTAAAGCGCTTCGAATCAGGTGTGGTGCGCGATCCGATCACCGTGCCGCCGCAAATGAAAGTGCGCGACGTGATCGCCCTCACGCAACAGCACGGCATTTCGGGCTTTCCGGTGGTGGAAGGGCCGCAACTGATCGGTATCGTGACGAACCGGGATCTGCGCTTCGAAGAGCGTCTCGACGACGAAGTGCGCAAGATCATGACGCCGCGTGAACGTCTCGTGACCGTCAAGGAAGGCACGCCGCTCGCGCAGGCCAAGGCGCTGATGCACAGCCATCGGCTGGAACGCGTGCTGGTCGTCAACGACGCGTTCGAATTGCGCGGCCTGATGACCGTCAAGGACATCACCAAGCAAACCGAACACCCGGACGCCTGCAAGGACGAACACGGCAAGCTGCGCGCTGGCGCGGCGGTTGGCGTTGGCCCGGAAAACGAAGAGCGTGTCGAGCTGCTGTCGGCGGCGGGTGTTGACGTGATCGTCGTGGATACGGCGCACGGGCACAGCCAGGGCGTGCTCGAACGCGTGCGCTGGGTGAAGCAGAACTATCCGCATATTGAAGTGATCGGCGGGAATATCGCGACCGCTGCCGCCGCGAAGGCGCTTGTGGAATATGGCGCGGACGGCGTGAAGGTGGGTATTGGCCCGGGTTCGATCTGCACGACGCGGATCGTGGCCGGTGTCGGCGTGCCGCAAATCACGGCGGTGGCGAACGTGTCGGACGCATTGCGCGGCTCCGGCGTGCCGGTGATCTCTGACGGCGGCGTGCGTTTTTCCGGCGATGTCAGCAAGGCGCTCGCCGCAGGCGCCGACGCCGTGATGATGGGCAGCATGCTTGCCGGCACGGAAGAATCCCCCGGCGACGTCTTCCTGTTCCAGGGCCGCCAGTTCAAGGCGTATCGCGGCATGGGTTCGGTCGGCGCGATGAAGGACGGTGCTGCGGACCGGTATTTCCAGGACAACTCGGCGAATATCGACAAGCTCGTGCCCGAAGGCATCGAAGGGCAGGTCGCCTATAAAGGCTCCGTCAACGCCATCCTGTTCCAGGTGGTCGGCGGCGTCCGGGCAAGCATGGGTTATTGCGGCTGCCGCAATATCGCGGAAATGCACGACAAGGCCGAGTTCGTCCAGATCACGGGCGCGGGCATGCGCGAGTCGCACGTGCACGACGTGCAGATCACGAAGGAAGCTCCCAACTACCACGTGGACGGACTATGAAACCTCTGCTGCGCGTTGTCCTTGTCATCAATGCACTGATCTTCCTGGCCTTCGGCGTGCTGTTTCTGCTCACGCCATGGACAGCTTTATGGGCATCGATGCATCTCGTGACCGTGCAGCCGCCGTTTGTAGGACAGTTGTTCGGGGTGGCGCTCATTGGTATAGCGTGGGTTGCGGTTCATGCGGCTATCGATGGCGCGTTGACCGCGACGGCCGCCAAAGTCTCGGGACATGTGGAGTGGTTGTCGGCACTCGTGATGATGGTCTGGCTGCTCGGGCTGCGCACGCCCGAGTTAACGGGTTTCGGGCAGGTGATTGCGGCACTGGTCGGTGCGGTCATGCTGGTGCTGGGGCTCGGAAGTGTGAGACTGTCGGGCGCCGTGCGGCGGCGTGAACGCGCCGCGCTGGCGGGCGCCGCGGCCGCCGAGCGCGCTGAGAAGCGTGCAGCGAAGACCAAGGCGGAAGAGCGTGTGACTCCGCCGCCGAGGCCTTTGTCGTCCGATCCCGTCGCCCCGGCGAATCCTCGCTGGGACAGCGAGCCGGTCGCAGGCGCGCCTATGCCGCCGCTTACGACTCCACGTTCCGCCACGCCCGCACCATCGGCTACTGCGTTTGATCCTGCTACCGGACATGCCATCGATCCGGCGACGGGCCGGGCGTTCGATCCTGCCACCGGCCGCGCGTTCGATCCCGTCAGCGGTCACAAGATCGATCCTGAAACCGGTCGTACTGTTGATCCAATCACGGGCCAGCTCATCGATCCTGTCACGGGCGCGCGTGCGGAACCTGGTTTCGGCGCCGATCCGGGTCGCCGCGATCCGCGCTGAACGCTCGGGCGCGTGGGTCCTTCGAACACTGATCGAGGAACGGAGCTTCTGGTTTCGTTGTATCGATGAATCTGTCTTGCTGCGGTCGGCAACAAGCGCCGGCCGTTAAACTTTCTGCGCGACGCAATGCGCGGGACACTGTTCCTGCTGCTTGCGCTTTCGCTTTTGCCAACCGTTTCCGTTCACTCGCCTTCTGGCCGCTGCCATGCACGACAAGATCCTGATTCTCGATTTCGGCTCCCAAGTCACCCAGTTGATCGCACGGCGCATCCGCGAATCACATGTGTATTCGGAGATTCATCCGTACGACGTCGACGAAGCGTTCATCCGCGATTTCGCGCCGAAGGGCATCATTTTGTCGGGCGGTCCGAACTCGGTCACCGAAGGCGGTTCGCCGCGTGCGCCGCGAGCCGTCTTCGATCTCGGCGTGCCGGTGCTCGGTATCTGCTACGGCATGCAGACGATGGCCGAACAACTCGGCGGCAAGGTTGTACTCGGCAATGTCCGTGAATTCGGTTATGCCGAAGTGCGGGCGCATAACCACACGAGCTTCCTGAACGGTATCGAAGACTTCCAGACCGCCGAAGGTCACGGCATGCTGAAAGTGTGGATGAGCCATGGCGACAAGGTGTCGGACATGCCGGTCGGATTCAAGCTGATGGCATCGACGCCGGCTTGCCCGATCGCCGCGATGGCTGACGACGAACGCCGTTTCTACGGTCTCCAGTGGCATCCGGAAGTCACGCACACGGTGCAGGGACGGGCGATGCTCGACCGCTTCGTGCTCGAGTTGTGCGGTGCGCGGCCGGATTGGGAGATGGGGCATTACGTCGATGAAGCGGTGGAAAAGATCCGCGCGCAAGTCGGCGATGAGCACGTGATTCTCGGCTTGTCAGGTGGCGTGGATTCGTCGGTGGCGGCGGCGCTTTTGCATCGCGCGATCGGGGCGCAATTGACTTGTGTGTTCGTCGATCACGGGCTGCTGCGGTTGAACGAAGCTGAACAGGTCATGACCACGTTCGCTGATCATCTTGGCGTGAAGGTGATTCACGTCGATGCGAGCGAAGTGTTTTTGTCGAAGCTTGCCGGCGTGACGGATCCTGAGGCGAAGCGGAAGATTATTGGCGCTGAGTTTGTTGAAGTGTTCCAGACCGAGGCTAATAAGCTGAAAGACGCGAAGTGGCTCGCGCAAGGGACGATTTATCCGGATGTGATCGAGTCGGCGGGCAAGGGCAAGAAGGGCCACACGATCAAGAGCCATCACAACGTGGGCGGTTTGCCCGAGACGCTGAACCTGAAATTGCTTGAGCCGTTGCGGGAATTGTTCAAGGACGAAGTGCGGGAGTTGGGCGTGAAGCTCGGATTGCCGCCGGCGATGGTTTATCGGCATCCGTTCCCCGGACCGGGCTTGGGTGTGCGGATTCTGGGCGAGGTCAATCGCGAGTTTGCGGATCTGCTGCGTCACGCGGATGCGATTTTTATCGAAACGTTGAGGAATACCGTCGATAAGGAATCGGGCAAGTCCTGGTATGAACTCACGAGTCAGGCTTTCGCGGTGTTCCTGCCGGTGAAAAGCGTGGGCGTGATGGGCGATGGGCGGACTTATGAGTATGTGGTTGCTCTAAGAGCCGTGCAGACGCTGGACTTCATGACCGCGCAGTGGGCACATCTGCCGCATGAATTGTTAGGGCATGTTTCGAATCGGATCATTAACGAGGTTCGCGGGATTAATCGCGTTGTTTATGATATTTCGGGGAAACCGCCGGCTACGATTGAGTGGGAGTGATGGGTGCAACTGGAGTTCTTTTAAAATCAACGGCTTACGGTGCTTTTTGAATGATCGCGACTGCATTCTAAATTGGCCTGCTTCGGTCTATAAGTCGTTGAAAAGAAAAGGTTCTAGTTCCATTTTCACCGTACCTTTCCGCGTCTCCTCAAGTTCAATTTGACGGCATTTCTGACGGTATACGCGGGCAGCATGCGCAGAGGCTCGCTTGATACCGTCAGCGGTGTCGACGGTATCTGCGTCGGTATCCGGGCGGTGCTGCATGCGTTTGGCCTGCCTGCTTGCGGATCGCTGCAGAAAGCCGGAGTTGCTGCGGTTTTTGGCATCCGATCGCAATCGTTGCTCGCGTTGCACGAGTGGAACGCAGGGCAGCCTTCACCGTGAGCGCGATCCTACGAGGCGTTCATTCAACAGGGGGAGGCCATGCCGAACGACGACGATTCGGTCGATGCGAAAGTCTTAGCGGCCCTCGGACAAGAACGCTTGGCGACATTGCTGGCCGAGGTGGCGATGACGAACGCGTGCATGCGCCGCCGATTGCGATACGAGATGTCAGCGCAAAATGACGAGCCGAGCATTGACCTTGCCGTTCGCCAATGGATCGACAAATTCCACGAGCAAACGTCGGTTTTCGATGCAAAGCAGATTGGCGAACTGGCCGAGGAACTCGACGCTATGCGTATCGCCATCGCGTCGAATGTTGCGCGGGCGGCGCCGGATCTTGCGCTGGATTTGATGGAGCAGTTCTTCGAGTTGGCCAGAACGATATTTGAACGCACAACCGAAGAGGGATGGGAGGTCAGTCAAGTCTTCGATCGGGCTTGCTGCGATATGGTGACTCTGAGCGTCAATGCAGACATCGAGCCAGTCGTGTTCGCAAGGAAGGTTGTCGCTGCGATCATCTCCGACCAGTACGGAGAGTACGGTGCCCTGGTTCCGGCTATTGCATCCGCTCAACCGCCGGCGCCTGCCTACGTTTATGAGCTGAAGGCGTTGCTCCAGCGATTGCAGGGCCAACCACCCGGAGGGATGGACGGTTCGTACGCTGAGCACGGCCACGTCTTGCAACGAGCCTTGCGTGAACTGGATTCTCCTTCTGCAACGTAGACTGATCAGAAGTCCTCAAGCGTTTGCTGCAGCGCCGGGACGCTCTATGACGGATTTGGCGCTTGTGGGAGCCGTGTGGCGAGCAACATAGGTTCTACGCCGTCTATCTGTAGCAAAGAAAAGCCCGCGAGGCCGATTCGGCGGATCGTGAGCTGGGTCGGATTGGGTGTCAGGCGTGTGCTGTGCTGAGGGCTCGGGTACGGCTCCTCGAGGTCGTGCTGCCCCCCCTCGCTTCGCGACTGGCCGTGCATTCTTAGCCACTACGGCCTTCGCCGCAGTTTTGGCTTTGGCGGCCGCCTTCGGTACTGCTTCGGGCTTTGCCAGCGTGAGGTGCAGGCCCATCGCCCCGATCACCTTCATGATCGTCGCGAACTCGGCATTTCCCTTGTTGGAGAGCGCGCGGTACAACGCTTCGCGCGCGATGCCCGACTCGCGTGCAAGTGCCGTCATACCACGTGCCTTGGCAACGTCGCCAAGCGCCGCTTGGATCTCGATCGGATCTCCGCCTTCAAACGCTTGCGCGAGATACAGACGGTAGTCGTTTTCATCCTTCAGGTACTTCGACGCGTCGAACTCCATCAACTCGCTAACTTTCATGTTAAAACTCCAATTCTTTCGCGATGGCCTTGGCGCGCTTGATATCTGCGGCCTGGGTGGATTTGTCGCCACCGTATAAGATGATCACCAGCACGTTGCCACGCTGCGTGAAATAGACACGGTAGCCTTTGCCGACATCGATCTTCATCTCCGAGACACCGTCGCCTACCGCACGCCAGTGCCCAAGATTACCTAACCGTGCCCGGCTGAGCCGACCGGCGATCGCCGTCGCCGCCTGGCGGTCCCGCACACGGGAGAGCCAAGCGTCAAATTCGGGCGTAATGATCAGCTTCGTTATGCCCGAATTGTAACTCATGGGTTACGACATATCAAACGCCCGCATCGACCGCTAAGATTGCGGCGCCGACCAGCTCGGAAAGGACCGCATTGGAAGGAGCCTGGCGGTATCGATGACGGTATCGCCTTCGAGGCGGTCTTGAGATTCCTGGTTTCCGGGATTTCTGGAAAGAGCGCGGGTGGTGAAACTCTAATGTGGTCCGCGGAAAGCCGTTAAGTGCCGAGCAGAAATGTCGGTATCGCTGACGGTATCGTCGTTACTCGACAGGGCCAAACGCCGCAGTTGCAGGCGTTCCATCCCTGATTGACAATCGAGTGGGAGTGATTTGAAATAGCCTGCCTGGTATCGTGAAACTTAAAAAAACGCGGCGCTTTTGCGCCGCGTTTCGTTTTTGTTGTCCGCCATATTTTCCATGTGAACACGGGGCTCTAATCAAAAGTCCACATGTCGCCAGCGTCTCGTGCATGCGGATCAGGGGTCTGTCAAATCGACGGTGATTGTCGTGCTTATTTTTTCTTCTTCTTGTTGGTGAAGGGGAGGATCGAGACGAATGCATCGGTCGCATCGAGCAGGGTCTGCCGGGGAACCCCGTTATGCGCCTGGACCGACAATCCGCTCAGCACGGTGACGCAAAGGGTAGTCAACGCATCCGTATCCGCATCTGCTGCGAGCTCGCCGTCTGCCAGCGATTGCACAAGCCTTTGCTTGATCAGGTTCGCGACATTCTGCGCCCGGCTTTGAAGAAAGGCTCGAAGCTCTTCATGTTCCACACCGATGTTTACCGTGCCGAGAATGACCATACATCCCCTTGGAGCGGCCGCTTGGGTAAGCATGTCGATATTCCGCTTGAGCACGGCTGCAATCGCCTCCTGGCCGCTGCCATGTTCCTTTATCGCTTGCCGCGTTATTGCGCCTTCGGATACTGCGTATAGATCTATCGCCTCGCGGAACAAATTCTCCTTGCTGCCGAAAGCCGCATAAATACTGGGCGAATTGATATCCATTGCGTCGACAAGGTCGCTCATGGAACAGCCATCGAACCCCTTCGTCCAGAACACCTCCATGGCGCGTCTCAGTACGGCTTCCCTGTCGAACGCTCTAGGTCTGCCGCGCGGCCGGCGTTCGGTCTGCTGATCCAATGACGACATGAGCCTCTCCTGAAGTTGGAACCACCTGTGACAAGTGATTTTCTATTTATGTGTCGACTATAACAAAAATACTGGACAGGTTCTAGTTGCCGTGCTTAACTATATTTGTGTTGATTGACACAAATATAGTGTCGTCGCCTGCTTACCGTAATCTGAACCTCAAGGAGCAGTCATGAAATCATTGATCCGCGCAGTAGTCGCCGCCTTGGCTCTTGGCGCTTCGTTTGCTTCGTTCGCTCAATCGAGCGCATCTGTAACCGCTAACCACGACCAGGCAAAAACCTTCGACGTGTTCGTCGACCAGCCTACTGGTTTTACGTTTGTAAAGATGCCGACCGGATGGAAATTTGTCGGGGCGGTATCGAAGGAGGAAGCGCAGCACTTGCCCCGCAATGTGCTGATCGCGGTGCTGCCATCGGACGCATCGCGCGAGATCGCTACCGCTTGGAGCAAGTGATCGGCAATTTGCTTTGTCCACGCAGAAACCTGATCACGAGTCCCCACGCCGTTGGTGGTGTCATCGTTGCCGAGCTTTAGCTGCTTCTGTATGGTGATCGCGAGATGCATGCATTCGCTTGCACAACATCACGGATGCCGAATGACTTCTGAGGCGGGCACGCTTATCCATACGCCGATACCGATACCGATACGCACCGACGTACTGATCGTCGGCGCGGGGCCGGTCGGGCTTTTTGCCGCATTCGAGGCGGGCGTTGTTGGCCTGTCGTGTCAGATCGTCGATACGCTCGAACGGATCGGCGGGCAATGCATCGAGTTGTATCCCGACAAACCGATCTACGATATTCCGGCTATTCCCTCATGTACCGCGCGTGAGTTGGTCGACCGACTCATGGAGCAATGCCGCCCGTTTGACGTGCCGATTCACCTTAGCCAGCGTGTTGAGACGGTTCATCAACGCGAAGACGGCCGATGGACAGTCACGACCGGGCAGGGGCTCGTATTCGATACGGCCGCAATCATGCTGGCCGCCGGGAATGGTGCGTTCGTGCCGCAGCGTCTTGTGTTGCCCGAAGCGACAACGCTGGAAGAGCGCCACGTTCACTACAGCGTGCGCAATCTCTCCGATTTCGCCGAAAAGACCGTGGTGGTTGCCGGCGGTGGCGATTCAGCGCTCGATTGGGCGTTGGCGTTGCGCAAGGTTGCGCGCCGGGTCGTGCTGGTACATCGGCGCAATGGGTTCAGCGCGGTTGCATCGAGCGTCGATGAGATGAGGCGTGCGGTCGAGTCGGGCGAAATGGAATTCATGGTCGGCTCGATTGCAGCGTTGCATGCGCCTGATGACAAACTGGCATCTATCGAAATCCGGCAGATTGGCGGCACCGCGCAGATCGATGCAGAACATTTGGTGGTGTTGTACGGCCTGGTCGCGGACCTCGGACCGATTGCGAACTGGGGCTTGAAGATCGTTGGCGGACGGGTCGATGTGGACACGTCGAACTACGAAAGCTCACGACATGGGATCTTCGCGGTAGGGGACATCGCGAACTATCCGAACAAGCAAAAGCTGATTCTTTCGGGGTTTCACGAGGCATCGCTGGCGTTGAGGAAGGCCTACACGTACGCGTATCCCGATAAGAAACGGGTGCACGTGCACTCCAGTTACGACGCCGGGTTGGCCGAGCGTATTGCGTCGGGCTCCAGGCATCATGAGTGAGGGATTTGAGGGCCTATTCAAGGCAATGTAGGATTTCGCGGGGTTTTCAAGTAGTTAGCGTGCTCGGCTTCGGTGACTAGAAGGTGCAAAAAGCAATATTATTCCTTCTCTTTTTAAACAAAAGAGATAGAATAATGACACTATGGCTAAGAAAACGGCTCCTCTGCTGCCTGTATCCGAAGATCGGCTCGTTCGGTTTGGTGAAAGGCTGCGCCTGGCGCGCCTCAGGCGAAGACTGACGGCCAAACAGGTCGCCGAACGCGCCGGTATGACGCCGGTTACGCTGCGTAATCTGGAGCGTGGCGGTTCAGGGGTGACCATCGGGGCTTACCTCGCGGTAATGCAGGTGCTCGGGATCGAGCGAGACCTGGATTTGATCGCCAAAGATGACACGCAAGGGCGTGAGCTTCAGGACGCCCGGTTGCCAAGGCGTACCGCAACCACGGGCTTGGTTGAAGCATCGGCGTTAGCCGGTGCGAAGCCGGCTCTTCGAAAAAAAACCGGCGCACCTCAGCAGAAGCAAACGGAAACCTGGATCGAAGACAGCGGCTTCGTCAGTGCGAACACCTTGGCGGAACTGATCGCGCCACCGCCGGCACCCTCGTCGCGAAAGAGAAAACGATAGATGGCGACTGCCGATAGTTTTATCGCTGTCTATGCGGACTGGGCCGGCCTGCCGGAACCGTTGCGCCTGGGCCGTCTGACCATGCATCGTGCTGCCGGCCGCGAGACGTTCGAGTTCGAATTCGAGCGGAGCGTCTTGAGTCAGCCAGTCCTTGCCAACCTGAACCTCGATCCACGCCTGGGCCTCTTCGAAGGTCGCCAATACCCCGCGCAGGACAGTGAAACGTTCGGCGCATTCGCCGATGCCAGTCCTGACCGATGGGGTCGATTGTTGATGCGGCGACGCCTGGAGCGTGAGCAACGAGCAGGGCTTGCGGACCCTAAAACCAAGCTCTACGAATCCGATTATTTGTTAGGCGTACACGACATCTATCGTGCTGGTGCGCTTCGTTTTCGTCGCAATGACACGGGCGCTTTTCTCGACAACCAGCACGATTTCGCCGCGCCGCCTTTTGTGCAGTTGCGTGCACTGGAAGCTGCCAGCCTGGCTCTCGAGCGCGATGAAGACAACACGGCGGCTCAAGGCGATGAGTGGTTGCGGATGTTGATCGCGCCCGGTGGTTCATTGGGTGGTGCGCGGCCGAAGGCTAGCGTCGTCGATCCGCAAGGGCATTTTTGGATCGCCAAGTTTCCGAGTGTGCGCGACGACCACGATATCGGTGCATGGGAAATGGTTGTGCATACGCTGGCGAAGGCCTGCGGACTACGCGTGCCCGAAGCATTGGTGCGCCGCTTTGCGAGCCGGCACCATACTTTTCTGGTGAAGCGCTTTGACCGCACGGCCAAGAGGCGGCGGCTTCATTTCGCGTCGGCCATGACTCTCACCGGGCGCGCGGACGGTGATGATGCCTCGACGGGTGCCAGCTACCTGGAAATAGCACGCGTCCTGATGACCGACGGTTCTCAAACCGATACCGACTTACGCGAACTATGGTCGCGTATCGTGTTCAATCTGCTGGTCTCCAACACGGATGATCACTTGCGTAATCACGGCTTCCTGTTGGTCCCGGGCAAAGGGTGGCGTCTGTCCGAAGCCTTCGATATGAATCCGGTCTCGAACGCCAACGGGCTGAAGCTCAACATCAGCGAGGCCGACAACGCCATGGATCTGGACCTGGCGCGGTCGGTAGCGCCTTATTTCCGGCTCAGCACGATTGAGGCCGATGAAATCATTGATCGCCAGCAGGCAATTGTCCGGCAATGGCCGAAGATTGCCACGTCTCTGAAGATTTCTGCTCGCGAGCAAAAGCGTCTGTCCGACGCGTTTCAACTGGCCTCATGAGCGGCCTTCAATTATTCGAACTGGCTGGCATAAACTAGAAGCTCCCGAACTCGCCACGCAGCACCCCTTTCAGGGAGCGTCGCATGATCACACTCTTTTCCTACCCGGAATTGTTTGGTCTTGAAGACAACAATCCGTATGGTCTGAAGGTATTCGCGTTTCTTAAGTTATGCGGTTTGCCTTTCGATCATCGGCATATCCTCGATACAAAGTCGGCGCCTCGTGGACAGCTTCCGTATATCGTCGACAATGACGAGTCGATTGGCGACAGCGATGCCATCGTCGCTCATCTGAAGCGTAAGTACAGTTTGACCATCGACGGTTCGCTGACAAACGCACAGCAGGACCTGCACCTTCTGATCCGCCGAACACTGGATGATCTCTATTGGGTCATGTCGTATTCGCGCTGGCGCGATCCGCGGTTTTGGCCATTGTTCAAGGAAGCGTTTTTAAAAACACATTCCGGCATCACGGCGGATAGCCTCGACGCGGCGCAAAAATTCAACTTCGAGCGGTATCACTATCAAGGTATCGGCCGCTTTGAACCGGATGAGGCGTATGCCCGCGGTATCGCGGACTTGCAGGCTATAGCGAACCTGCTTGGCGATAATGAATTCATGTTCGGCCCGGAACCCGGCAGCATCGACGCCAGCGTCTATGGCTTCGTGGCAAACATCTTCTTCTACGACATCGACACGCCGCTCA
>Ga0185299_10007147_pt1 | contig 11574 bp, 5 predicted proteins | sample PaiPotPPA55metaG_FD_128002 | JGI IMG/M metagenome (GOLD analysis project Ga0185299, IMG submission 128002) | Iron sulfur acid spring bacterial and archeal communities from Banff, Canada, to study Microbial Dark Matter (Phase II) - Paint Pots PPA... ...
GCCGCTGCTCGTCATCCAGACCACCCGGAACATTCCAGCGCTGCGTTTGCGACTCGATATAGCGAAATAACTCGGCCAGCGACTTGAACTCGATGAAGCCGTGAAGCGCGAACGTCACTGGCCGGCCATCTTTGACGATCGTAGTGGAAGGCGTAACTAATACCTGCAGCGACACAGCTTCCGCGCAAAGAGGCAAGCTCACACTCAAAACCGTCAAAGCCGCGCACAACATCAACCATGGCACCGCTTCAATTTTTCTTGAACGTTCTGTCACGGAATCCCCCTCCACCACTTCGTCTGTGTGGCGCGGACACTCCTGTCCGCGAACTCGCCGCCGAAGCGGAAAATTCGAGGTTACCGCAAATTTGGCTATCCAAGAATTGGTAGGATGATTCACCGCGCAAATGGCGCACCGCGCCAGAAGAGGAGCCAGCCACGTGAACATGCTGACGCTATTCGGATTGTTCGCAGTGACCGCGATGTTGGTCACTTATGCGCTGGAGAGCCGCAGTTCCTGGTTCATCCTGGCGTTCGCCGTGGCCTGCGCGCTCGGCTCTGCTTACGGTTTTCTGCAGGGCGCATGGCCCTTTGGAGTCGTCGAGGCCATCTGGTCGCTCGTGGCAGTGCGTCGCTGGTATCGCGCCACACAATGAGAATGGACTACACAGCCTGCCTTTCACTTCGCGCAGAAGGCAACAATCGTGCGCCCGCGCGGACCTCGTGTCTTCTCCAGTTTCTCCAGCAGCTTCGCTTCCAGGTCGTCCGAGTCAACGAACATCTCGCACGCAGCAATCTGTTCGTCAGTCGCGCCGTGAAAACAAAGTTCGCAGACTCCCAGCCCGCCTTCTGTTCGCACGGGAGGACCAAACGTCCGGCACGTCATCGGCCGGGCATCGTAAAGTTCGCACAATCCGGTCTCCGGATCGAGCACCGGACAGACCTCATCGTTCGCAAATTCCGCAAAGCGCTCCTCCCCCTCCGGACCTTCGTCGAGCACGCCCGTTTTCGCATTGCCCGGAAACTCCGCTGACAAGCGCTGAATCGAATCTCGCGCCCGCAAGCGAATTCGCCCCGCCCTTTGCGGGTCCGTCTTTTCGAGGTCAGCCAGCCCCTCCTGCAACCGCACCACATCCAGTTGATTGATGGCAAATACGCCCACGCAGCACTGCGTGCATCCCGGACGACACACCAACCACTCGCCGCTGCGCCGCGCGGCATCGGCCAGAGCAGCGTCCACGATCTGGATCAGCGCGCCATCAGAAGCCGGCAATCGCCGCGAAGACATGTCGGAAGCATACCGCATCGCCCGTGTGGCGCGGGCGCCCCGCCCGCGAACTCCCGCCGCATGGCACACCCAGAGCGGCCATCTCGCCCTCAATGGATTTCCCCGCAGCCCCACTTGCGCTCGCACCTCGTATACGCTTTGATAAACCACATGACAATTTCTCGCCGCCTCTGCCTGCGCTGGATCTTCCTCCTCCTTTCGCTACTCACCGTGAGCGCCGCCAAAGACACCCCAACAAAGAAATACCTCCTTTTCGTCGGCACTTACACCGAGAAGGAGAGCAAAGGCATTTACGCCTACCGCTTCGATGCCACCACCTCTGAGCTAACTCCGCTCGGTGTAGCGGCAGAAACCACCAATCCATCATTCCTCGCGATCGATCCGAGCCGCCGCTTCCTCTATACAGTGAATGAAGTCCGGAAGTATAAAGGTGCCGACAGCGGAGCAGTCAGCGCCTTCGCCATCAATCGACAGACTGGCAAGTTATCGCTCCTGAACGAAGTCGCCTCGCGCGGCGCCGACCCTTGTTACATCGCATTCGACAAGACCGGCAAGTTCGCCCTGGTGGCAAACTATACCGGAGGAAGCGTGGCTGTGTTCCCAGTTCGAAACGACGCTCGAAGCGACGCCCGAAACGACGCACGAGACGACGCCCGGGCGGACGGCCACATAGGCGAGTCCTCCGCCTTCGTTCAGCACGTCGGGTCGAGTGTCAACAAAGAACGCCAGGAAGGCCCGCACGCGCATTGGATCGAGACCACACCCGACAATCGCTTTGCGATCGCAGTCGATCTCGGCCTGGATGAGTTGCTGGTGTACCGCTTCGACGCCGACCCGAAGACAAAGCCGGGATCCCTAACCGCGAACGATCCTCCCTACGCCAAGCTCGACCCCGGCGCCGGGCCTCGCCACCTGGCCTTTCATCCGAACGGCAAGTTCGCTTACGTGATAAATGAATTGCAGTCCAGCATCACCGCGTTTTCCTACGATGCGAGCCGCGGCGAACTGCATAAGCTGAAAACGGTTTCGACACTTCCCAAAGGCTTCTCCGGAAGCAACGACGCCTCCGAAATCAAGGTGCATCCGAGCGGCAAGTTTCTATTCGCCTCCAATCGCGGACACAACAGCATCGCCGTCTTCTCCATCGACAGCCATACCGGCACTCTAACTTTCGTGGATCATTTCCCCACCCAAGGCAGGACGCCGCGCAACTTCGAGATCGATCCCACCGGCAAACTCCTGTTCGTGGCCAATCAGGACACCAATAACATCGTGGTTCTTCGCATCGACCCCAACTCCGGAAGACTAACTCCCACCGGCCAGACGCTCCACGTCCCCTCGCCAGTGTGCCTGAAGTTCATGGCCATCGAATAAAACACAACTACCAAAGTCAATTTCCGGAATGAACAAAAGCGGGTACGCGAAAAAACGCGGGGAGCCTGAACTCCGTGTGGTGGTCAGCAAATACAAAAGGCCGCTCTTTTCGAGCAGCCTCTTGGTTTCTAAAGCGAAGAGCTAACGGCTAACGGCTAAGAGCCGATCTCTAGTCTCCCGCCACCGGCTCGCCAACTTCTGCACTCTTTCTCGCGCCGCCATTCCCATTCGCCGGAGCAATCGCCGCTGTGATCGCGCCCAGCGGAATGAATCCACCTTCGTTCGACGTTGCCGGCTTCTCCTTCAGAACAACTTCCCGATAGAGCTGCGCCATGCGAGCGTCGTAGGCCGCGTCGTTCTTGACCTTGTTGCTCTCGGCCTTGCTGTCGCGAGCCCGCTTCTTCTCTTCGCGCGCCGTCTTCGCAATGCCCAGCTTATCGAGATCGTGCTGCACTTCGTGAGTAACGATCTCTTCGCGCAGATAGAGCGCGTGCTCCTTGTCTTCCATGTTCACTTTCTTGCCGCCCGCGAAGATCTCGTGACGTCCGTGCTCTTCGTACCACTTGGTCAGCGTCGACGTCATGTGCATCTTCTCAATGATGTTGCGCCAGCCCACGCCCGTGTTGTAGGCGCAGAAGCTGATCTCGCCTTCCTGCGTAGCATAAGGAATGATGCACTGCTCGGTGCGCCGGAAGTCGTAGTTAAACAGATCCTGGAACCACATCCCGGCGATGAACAGGAAATTCCACCGGTCCTGCCGCCTCTTCATCACGTCGTCAATCGTCCGGTCCGGACCAACCTTGCCATAGTTTTTGCCCGTAGCATTGAAGTTCTTGTCGAACTTCTTGAGCAGGTCCGTAAGTTTGAAGTGCGTAGGCGACTGGAACGAATCGTAGTTCTTCATCAGGCACAAAGCCATCCCAAACGCAGTCCAGAACTTGCTGCGGGCCGCATCGTTGACCTTCGCAATATCCTTAGCCAGCTGATCGCCCTTCAGGAACGCCGTAACCGGAACCGCTTCCTTCGTCTCCTTATCAATCATCAACGCCATCCCCGTCCCACAATTCGGATGGCATCCGCAAGAAAGTTGGCCCCAGTCGTTGTTGGTATCCTGAGCGTGCATGACGTCGGCCCAATCGGAGAACGTGCTCATGAAGCTGATCGGATACCAATCGCGGGCGGGGACGCCGAACCCGGTCTGATTCTTTACGTCGTGCGCCAGATGCGCGAGTGTGTAACGCTGCGCTTGCCGGCGATCGTCGGTGATGGCTTCATCGCGTCCCGTGAACGAAACCGGCTGGAAGCTGAGGAAGCCGATCTTCTTCGGATTATCGAGCGCGAACTGAATGATGCGTCCGACCTGCTCATTGTTAATGCCGTTGATGATGGTGACCACCGGAACGATTTCGCAGCCCGCGCGATGCAGGTTGTCAATCGCCTTCAACTTCACATCGAACAAGTTGCCGACAGCGCGATGATCGTTAGCCGCGTTGCCGATCCCGTCAAACTGGAGATAGGCGTATCGCATTCCCGCCTCAACCGCCTGCTGACAGAATTCATAGCTCTTGGCGAATTCAATTCCGTTGGTTGCGGCCTGCACGCTGTTGTATCCAACTTTGCGGGCGTAACGAACCGCATCGAGGAAGTAAGGCGACAGCGTAGGCTCGCCACCGGAGAACTGCACCGACATCTGACGCCGCGGCTTAATCGTAATCGCGTTGTCGAGCACCGTCTTGATTTCTTCCCAGGTAAGTTCGTGGACGTAGCCAACCTGGTTCGCGTCCATGAAGCAGGGATCACACATCATGTTGCAGCGATTCGTAAGATCGACGGTGAGCACCGATCCACGTCCATACTTCACCGTGGACGAACCGTGGTGATGCAGCTTCTCGTCGTTGTGGGCCTTGATATCGCGGCCGGGGAAAACTTCTTCAAGATGCTGCGAGAATTCGGTGTCAATCGACATCAAGTCTTCGAAGTGTCCGTGCTTGACGCAGTCCTTGACCATCCAGATCTTGCCATCACGCTCGATGATCTGGGCCTTGATCTCGCCGACTTTTTCATCCATCAGAACCTCAACCGGCAGATGGCCGTCGAGAATCTGCTGCCGAATTTCCGGCACGCACTTCGGACAAAGTGAATCAGTCGAGCGCGGCCAGCCGAGAGGCGGCTTCGACTTTTCCCACGACTTGAGCAGGGGCTTATCGGACCACTTCGGAGTCGGCGACGCATTCGGAGAAACGCGGTTCAGGCGTTCAAAAACTGCCCATGCGCCCGTGGCGGCAATCGTCACGGCCTTCTCAACATACTTAATCGGCTTGTGCATTCTGCTCTCGCTTTCCTAAACTCGGGAGTTAGAACTGTCCCCGCGGTCCCGCGTACGGGAACCTATGTAAACAGACTTTCCACGGAGAAACCTACCTGTGAAACCCAGAAGTTTCGATGCGTGGAATGGGTCACAGTGATCCTATTGAAACCGTGGCCTTTAAGCACGAAGAAGGCAATGAAGGGGAGAAAATCGGGGTTAAGCAGCGAATTCGGGCATTTTATGGTGGTAAGTTATTGAAAAGACAGGGTAGATGCGCTGATCTGGCGTCGAGATCTTTTGAGGCGGATCCAGGACCATGCGAACTAAACGCCAGCCGAAAACTGTCGTCGAAGCGGGAGCTTGGACGCGGCACCGTAGTAAATAGTGCTGAGCGCGAAAGCCCACACCACCCGCCTGATTTGACGAGAATAGCCCACGATTAAGAGCATAATTTCATTGACAGGCAGGCCATTCGAGAGCAAAATTCCTTCGCTGCGGCTGCCGGGTCTTGGATGACAAGGCGTTCGGACCACTCGCCGCAGTTGCAATCGTACTTTTCGGCTTGCGCCAGGACTTTTGTCAATTACAGGATTCCCCTTCCTGATTTCAAGTTTTGTTTCGAGTCCAGGCAGAACTTCCCCAAGAGAGAACGCGCCATGATCGTAAATGTTCGTATCTTGACAAAAGAAAAAGAGAGAGGTTCCCATGACAAGATTTCTGATGCCTGCTACTGCTATGACGACCTTGAAGAAGGTAGCCTTTACGCTTTTCTGCGGCGTCGCATGCGGTTTGGTGAGTTTAGTTCTGATGGTGTCGGCGGCAATGGCTCAGGTTGCGGGCGGACCTCCCAACCCTAGCAGCGGACCGGCTGCACCTCTACCTGCTTCGGGAGCGAATGACCCGATTATTGGGTTACCTGCCACCGCGAATTATGGAAACTGCTTCCCGTTTGGGTGCGCCTACAATGGGCATTACCAACAGGTCTATACCAGCAGCCAGTTTTCCGGGCCAGTGACTATCACAGAACTATATTTCTACAATACCGTGTACAACAACAGCGCAACTGCCATGAACTCCGGCACGTGGACGATTTCGCTTTCCACCACCTCTGCCAATTGGAACTCTCTCTCGTCCACTTTCAGCGCCAATATAGGAGCTGATAATACTCAAGTCTTCAGCGGCAATCTCGCCCAATCTTGGGCTTTCGGGGATACGCTTGCCATTGTTCTGACCACGCCATTTACCTACAATCCCTCGTTGGGAAATTTGCTAATGACCGTCGTTGCAACCGGTACAACGGCTCCGGGTGGTCTTATCTTTTTTGATTCAAACACTGCAAATGCGATTATGGGCCGCGTTTATTGCTCTGAGACGGAGGGAGCGGGAGTTGATTGTGGGCCTACCGGAAACGTGGATTCCGGGTTCGGTTTGGTGACGGGATACACTGCCGTCGTAACTCAAGAGACGCTGACTGTGAATTTACTGGACTCGGGCACTGGCACTGTGACAGATAATAACGAGGCGCCCACGATCAACTGCAGCGAAGCTAGCGGAACCGTAACGGGAACGTGTTCGGCGAGCTATCCGGCCGGCACCGTGGTGACACTGACGGCGACCGTGGGCTCGGGGTCCACATTCGCGGGCTGGGGCGGCGCGTGCTCGAGCTTCGGAACGAACACGACGTGTACCGTAACGATGAACTCCGCGCAGAACGTCACCGCGAGTTTTGATATACCCAATCAAACCGTGACAAAGACGGTTACCACGGACACACCGGCCACATTCAATTACAACGGCGGCTACGCAGGCGGCGGCACCGATTACATTGCACAGCTGACGAGCGGGCCATCTGTAACCTCGTCGGTCACGGAGATAACGTTCGCAAGCCAAACCGCCTGCAACAGCATCTTTACCAACACACCGTTTGCCGGCGCTCAGTGCTTCGTAGCCCAGAATGGCGGTACGGGTACAGCGGCGGTGGGATATGAGCTCACATGTCCTGGGTATTCCGGGACGAATGGTACATGTGGCTCGGACGCCAACCCCAATTTCTTTGCCACGCTAGGCAGTGATTTCTCTTTCAACATTGGCGACAACCCGGGTCTCGGCTTGGTCGGCACTCCTCCTAATGAAACTCTAACGTACAACGGAGGCAACCCACTGGTAAGCATTTTGAAATACGTGGGTCCCGATCCGCTGCACCCGTGCACACTGAATCCAAATTCCCCGCCGGTTTCCTTGAGCAACCAGACCAGCTCCTTCACTTTCGTAGATCCCGGCTCTAAACCGATTCAAGGCGGTAGCGGAGGCACGGGTTCGTGCTGGATGCTATTGTTCGGCACGCCGGGTGAGGCGCCGAGCGTTACCGTCGCTGCGCCCGTGAATAATGGCGTATATCTGCAGAACCTGAATGACCCAACGACTAAAGCGAACTACACTTGCGACACGGTATACAACGGCGTCAATACTCCAACCGGGGGAATCTACCCTCCCTATACTGCAACCGGACCGTACTTGACAGGTACCTGCAGCGCCACCGACACACCGGGCGGATCCGTCGGGCAAGGGGCGCAGTTCGACACGGCCACGCCGGGTCCACACACCTTCACTGCAACCGTATTGGACTCTGCCACGAACACCGCGTCGCAAACGGTGACTTACTACGTGCAGGGGAATTCGAGCACGGGGGTCACTTCCAACGCGAATCCTTCGCACTATGGCCAATCCGTTACGTTCACTGCGGCCGTGACGGGAGTGGGGACTCCGACGGGGACGGTGCAGTTCGCGATTGACGGCAGCTCCTTCGGTCCGCCGGTCACTCTGTCTGGGGGTTCGGCTTCCTCGGGCAGCATTTCCACGCTGACGGTGGGGACGCACATCGTCACCGCAGCCTACTCGGGCGACAGCAGCAACGGCACAAGCACGGGGACACTGAGCGGCGGCCAAGTGGTCAACCCGGCGAGTCAGACGATCACCTTCACCACAAGCGCACCGACCAGTGCAGCCTACAACAGCAGCTTCACCGTGGCGGCCACGGGTGGCGCCAGTGGGAACCCCGTGACCTTTACGAGTTCCGGGGTCTGCAGCATCACGGGCACAACACCGGGTACAGCAACCTACCTGATGACCAACAGCACAGGAACATGTTCGGTGATTGCCAACCAGGCGGGCACTACGAACTACTCGGCGGCACCGCAGGTCACGCAGACCGTAAACGCGACTGGACCACTGCTCAGCCTGACCCCAACCACCATCAACTTTGGCAATGTGTACTTGTTTAACATTGCCGTTCAGACATTGACACTAAAGAACACTGGAAACGCCACACTTCACATCAGTGGGGTTTCACTAACCTTCGGGCAGGCCGATCAGGATTTCGGGTTTGTGAATTTGTGTCCGGCCTCGCTGGCCCCGGGTAAGAGCTGCATCATTTTCCTGGGGTTCTGGGCGGACCAATTGGGGACCCAAACCGGTACCCTGGTCATCACCGACAATGCGCCAGGAAGCCCTCAACAAGTCGCCATCACAGGTAATGGGATCAAGAAACACTAATAGATCAACGATATCAGGTCGAACATCCTAGCCGGGCCATTCTCAAGGCTCGGCTTTTTTATTGCGCCACCTATTTTTGACTGATCAACGTGAAATCCCTGATTCAGTGAGGGTAATAGCGCAGCACAAGAACGCTATGGCGATGGTGGCGTTTGAAGTCCAGCTGGTTGTCATCCCGGGGGCATCCCGCGGGATCTGTCGCGAGGTAGCCTCACGGTGCCGCTTACTTTTGTTTCTTAGCTTTTCCCGGCTTGCGACCAGTGGGCGGACTCTTCGTACATGAGTTTCAGGTCGGAGCGCTGCAACAACTTTTCCGCACCGGGTTCTTTTTTCATCGCATCCAGCGTGCGGATAACTGCTCGATAATTATCCTGGGCTTCTGTATTGTTGGCGGAATCGCGGGCGATCGTCGCGAGCAGGTAGTGCGCGTGTGCGCTCAGCGCCTGTTGTCCAATTTTGTCCGAAAGCAGCGAAGACCGCTCTAACTCCTGCCGAGCGTGGGTATAGTCATGGCTTTGCATCATAGCTTCCGCCATGAAAATCGAGCACTCCACCGAGGAGTATTTCAGACCCGAGTCATCAGCCTGATGGACCAGCGCCCGCAGGATCGGAATGATCTGTCGTCCGCTCTTTTCCCGTACTTCGACTTTGGCCAGGCCGATTTTGGCGAGCAGAATCCGTTCCACTTCCTTGCTGCGTGTGGCGGCCTGCAATGCCTGCTCGTAAAGGGGATGAGCGGCTTTGAAATTCCCCTGATAGAAGAACGCATCACCTTGTAATCCCAAAATTTTCGCTACCAAACCGTCGTTCTTCAGTTCACGAGACAAGCTGAGCGCTTCCTCCAAAGGACCCTTTGCTTCATCTCCGCGCCCGGCGAAGATGAGCGACTCCGAGTAACTCCCGAGAATTTCTGGCATCCAGGAAGTCCTATCCTTGAGATCGCGTAAGGTCTTGAGAGCATCTTGCTTGGAGTTAATTGCCGCACCGAAACGTCCCTGATAATCAAACAAAGCACCCAAGCCATACGATGCGAGAGCCGTGCCATGCGGGTCGTTCATGTTGCGTCGTAAATCCAGCGCCCGCATGTAGTATGAAACAGCCTGATCGTACTGACCCATATTGGCTGAAACCTGACCTAGATTCTGAATCGCCTCGACGATATCCTGTGGCACTTTCGATTTTTCGCGAAGCTGCAGTACTTGCTGGAAGTAGGTAAGAGCGTCCTCGTACTGATTTTTTTCCGAGTACACACTTCCAATGTTGTTCAGACAGACAGCTTGCAAACTTTCATTGCCGATCTCTCGCTCCAACCCCAACGCTTCCTTATACATCTTGAGCGCCTCATCGTGGTCGCCGCGGTCGTTGGAGAAATTGCCCAAATCGATAAGAGTGTCGGCCAAGCCGCGCTTATCGCCGATATCACGGCGAATCTGCAGAGCTTCCTGCAGGTTGGACATCCCATCTTTGGCATTACCGAGCGCAATCTGGGCCCTGGCCATTTCGTTGAGGCTGAAGGCCAAACCGCGCTTTTGACCGATGTGGCGCCAGATTGTGATTGCCTCCTGTTCATTGCGCAGAACTTCCTCAGGCTTGCTCAACATCCTGTACGCTACAGCCATGAGGTGCAGACTGGTGGCTTTTTGTTCCGGGTTGTCCACTTGTACAGCCAGGCTATAGGCGCGATTCAGGGGATCAAAACTTGCCTGCGGGTCGCCACTCTTGATCTGGATGCGGCCAAGGTCAAGAGTTGCTCCCACCTCCTTGGGGTTTGAGGACAGGATTTTCAGGTAATAGTCCCGGGCCTTTACAAGATCGCCAGAATCCTGATAGAGGCTAGCCAGCGCCGATCTGACGTCAGAGTTATCAGGCGAGGCCTTAGCCAGGTTTTCATAAGCCTTTATGGCTTCGGGATAGTTTTTCATCACCTGCAACTCGATGGCATTAATCAGATACTTCTCCGCCTGAGGGAGGTCCTGGCTCAGCCCCACGGCTTTCTTGGCGGACCGCTCCGCTTCGCTGTCATAGCCCAAACTGCTGTAGGCTTGTGCCAGCTTGGAAAATGCCAGCGCGAAGGCTGGGTCATCCTTGGTCGCCGCCTCGAATTGCTTTTGCGCTTCCAGATTTTTCCCCTCACGCTGGGAATTGATTCCCTGGTTGTACTCGCGCAGCGCAGCGACGGAGTGTGAACTGGGTTGAAAAGAACTGGCCTTCAGCTCCTTCAGTACATTTTCGGGGAGCGCAAGTTTCTGGCGGATGGACTCCGCCAGGCGATCAATCGCGCCTGGAATCTCCTTTTCGCTTGGCACATCAATTTTCAGCGGAACTGCGTTGCCGTTCTTGATGTCCTGAAGCGTGGCATCAATGCGGATTTGGTCGCCGAACTTGGCGTACTGTCCCCAAACCACGCGGTCGGCGTTGCTGAAATCAGCCACGCGGCGGATCATCGCCGGGTCGAGGACGGTGGTGGAGGAAATGCGCAAATCGGCGAATACCTGGTGCAGACTATTAGGATTGACGGTCCGCAACTGCGCCGATTGCCCCACGTCGGTGCTCAGCATGTCGGAAAGGCTGGGGCCCAGCCAGTCCAGGCCGGGATCCCCGGAGGCATTGCGAAACGGCAGAATCGCCAGCGAGACCACTGGGCCGGATGGGGCTCGGGCATTGGTCGGTTTGAACAGCTTGTCACGCAGCAGGAAGCCGACAATCGCCAGCACGAGCACCGCTGCGACTCCTCCGATCCAGTGCCACGGGATAGTTTGTCCCCAAGGCCGACTGCTGCTGGGGAACTTCAGCGTGGCTGCGGCGCGTCCGCCCTGCCAGGCTTCGAGGTCGGTCAGAATCTCGCCCACGTGCTGATAGCGGTCCGGAAGTTTCGGTTCCAGGCACTTGCTGACAATATCGCTGAGCGCATGTGGAATGCTGGCGCTTTGCTCGGAAACTGGTACAGCGCGTTCGTGCGTGCGCTTGACCAGACTTGCCAACGCGCTGTCAGCTTTGTAGGGCATCTGGCCGGTCAGCAATTCGTAAAAAATCAGTCCCACCGCGAATAGGTCTG
>Ga0185299_10007149_pt1 | contig 11570 bp, 6 predicted proteins | sample PaiPotPPA55metaG_FD_128002 | JGI IMG/M metagenome (GOLD analysis project Ga0185299, IMG submission 128002) | Iron sulfur acid spring bacterial and archeal communities from Banff, Canada, to study Microbial Dark Matter (Phase II) - Paint Pots PPA... ...
CCTCGCGGTCAGCGATCCATTAACGGGCCTGGCAAATTACCGCCGGCTACTCGACGTGCTCGAAAAAGAAACGGAACGCAGCAATCGCACGGGCAGGCCTTTCTCGATTTTGCTGCTTGACGTCGACGGCCTGAAAAAAATTAACGATACCCACGGCCATCTGGTGGGCAGCCGGGCAATTTGCCGTCTCGCGGATAGCCTGCGAATGAACATCCGTGCCGTCGACACCGCCGCGCGTTACGGCGGAGACGAATTCGTGTTGGTGCTACCAGAAGCACGAGAAAAGGACGCCCACCGGGTCGCGGCGCGCATTCATGAGGTCATGCGCAATGATCCGGAAGAGCCCTCGGTCTCCGCCAGCATCGGAGTTTCCACCTATCGCGGCGAAAGTGGGAGAATAGAAAAGTTGTTGTCCGAAGCGGACAAGGATTTATACAAACATAAATCGAGCCGCCACAAACGCGCCACCGCCTCAAGCTCCAACTGACTAGCGTTCAAGAAGCAAGTTTACTTGGCTGTTTCTGGCAAGGCGGCGTATGGCGCCAACTGTTCGGTGATCTTTGATTTATCGCCCACCACCACGATGGTCATCTGTTCCGGTTTGATGTATTTCGCGGTCATGCGTTGCACATCGTCAGGCGTTACCGCATTCACTCTCTGCACGTAGTTTTTCAGGTAATCTTCACCGAGCCCCTGCAAATCCACGTTTCGCAATTGCACAATGAGCGCCTGCCGCGTGGAGTTCTGAATCACGAACAGCCCGGACATATAGCTCTGAATCCCTTGCAACTCCGCCGCGGCAGGAGGTTCTTTTTGCAAGCGACCAATCTCCCCGAAAATTTCTTTCAGTGCCGGCCCGGTAGCGGGCGTAGTCACGTCGGCAATTTCCGCCCAGTACGCATCATGATATCGCCGCGAAAGCTGGCTGGTAGGCGAGTAGGTGTAACCCTTCTGCTCGCGAATATTGGAAGTGATCCGCGAACTGAACGAACCGCCCAGCAGAGTGTTCGTCACTGTCAGCGGGATATTGTCGGGGTTTGTCGGGTCGATGACTGGCAAGCCTACATAAATCGTGGATTGCGGCGCGCCGGGACGGTCCGTCACATCCAGCAACCGCTCCGTCTTGGGATGCGGCACATTCAAAACCGGCGGCGTACCTGTGCTCCAATCCGAAAATCCGGCGGCGATGGCCTTCTTCACTTCCGCAACATCGAATTTTCCCGCTACGTAGAGATGCGCTCGCTCCGCCCCATAGTTCGCGGCATAAAACTTTCGCGCGTCGTCAATGGTGATCTTGTTCAGGCTGGCTTCCGTCGGCAAAATTTCTCCGTAAGGATGATCGCCGTAGAGCAGCTTGCGGAAACGCGCCAATGCAATTTGTCCGGGACGAGATTTTGCGACCAACACTTGCCGCAGCAGATTCGCTTTCAAACGCGCCAATTCCGACTCCGGCAGCGCAGGATGCATCACCACATCGGAAATCAGAGTCACCGCGCGGCCGCCGTATTCCGACAGCACGTCCATGTCGATCGCGCTCTCGTCCGCGCCTACCGTGACGCTCAAGCTGCTGCCCATTTGCGCTGCGGCTTCCGCGAGTGCCTGGGCGCTCAGCGTTTTAGTACCTTCTTTCAATAGTTCGCCAGTGATGTCCGCAACGCCCAGCACGTCTTGCGGCTCGTTCAAATTCCCCGCGCGAATGGCCAGGCTGACCGCCACTTTGGGAATATTTCCATACGGCACCAACGTGACGCGCATGCCGTTAGGCAGCGTGTAGGATTCGTGCGCGGGAACATTGAAAGGTTTTGGCGCGCCGCCGGCCGGTGGCGTTTGTTTTTGCGAAGTGGCCGGCGCTTGCGCCGCTGCGTGACTGGCAGCAAAAACAAATATTGCGCTGGTCAGGAATAACTTCATCGTGCGTATCGCCGTCATCGTTCGCTCCATCACTGTTTCTTCTCGCCATCGCGGGCGGGCTTAGCCGTTGCGCCTGGCACCGCCTGCGCTCCGGGTTGAATTAAAAGCACGGTGCGATTTCCTGGCCGCAAATATTCCTGCGCGGTTTTTTGGATCAGCGCCGGCGTCACCTTTTCATATTCAGCGACCAGCGAATTCACGCGCGCGGGATTGTCATCGAACAACGCAAAACTGGCCAGCAGGTCCACCAGTCCAAATCCGCCTTGGCCGCCGATAGTGTCGTACAGGTCGGAGCGGAGCTTCACGAGCGCGCGATCAAGCATTTTTTGATCCACCGGCTTGGTGCGCAGCGGCTCGATCGAAGTATCTATGGTTTGCACGATAGTTTCCGGCGTGGTCGCCGGATCGTGAATCATGTTCGTGATGAACAGCATCGGCCCGTTGTAATTCCACGGAGTGCCCAGCAGGTTGATGCCGCCGCTTACGGCTCCGGTGTAACCGCGTTTTTGCATCAGTTCCTGATGCAGCACGCTGTCATCGCCCTCGATCAGCATTTCATCGATCAGGCCCATCGCGTAATATTCGGGCGTGTTGCGCTCCGGCATGTGATAGCCAAGCGCGAGCGCGGGTTTGGTGGCCAGCGCATCTTTCTTGGTCGCAAGTTTTTCTTTTTCCTGACGCGGCTCGGTAAGGTCCGGCGGCGGCGGCAATTGCGAGGATTTCAAGCCGCCGAAATATTTTTCGACAAATTGTTTGGCTTGGGCGGGGTCGAAATCGCCGACAATCGCCAGCGCCGCATTATTCGGCGCGTAGTACGTTTTGAAAAACGACTGCACCTCCGGAAGCGTCGCGCCTTCAATGTCCTTCAAATCGCCATAAAAATTATGGGCGTTGTACCAATTCGTGTTCGCATATTGCGGCATGTCCAGCCACGGAAAGCCGCCGTACGGGCTGTTCAGCACATTAACTTTGACTTCGTTCCCCACCACCCCTTGCTGATTCTTTAAATTATCTTCGTTCACCGCCAGCCCGCCCATGCGGTCGGCCTCGGCCCACAACGCCGTTTCCAGCTTATTGGCGGGCAGTGTCTCGAAATAATTTGTAAAGTCAAAACGCGTCGAGCCATTCAGGATCCCGCCGTTTTGCTGCACCAGCTTGATGAACTCCATCTTCCCCAGATTTTGCGAGCCTTGAAACATCATGTGCTCGAACAAATGTGCGAAGCCGGTGCGGTCGCGCGGCTCGATGCGAAATCCAATGTGGTAATAAACGCCGACGCAAATGATTGGTGAGGTGTGATCCGGCGAAAGCACCACGCGCAGGCCGTTGGGAAGTTTGTAATATTCTACCGGAACCTTGAATTCTGGCGCGCTCGTCGGCTGCGCGTTTGCTGGCGCTAAACCCGCGAGTGTCGCCGCCATAACTATCGCGAGTACTCGCGCCGACGTCTTCTTCGTCAAAAGCATTTTGCCTCCGTGCACTACTTCCTGCATTACTCGCCGCAGAATTGCCACATTACTTGAATCACTATCTTCGCCGTGCTTATGAATCGCAATAAACGCAATTTCGTTTCAGCGCGATGGACCGCCCAGGGGCCGTCATTACTACAGACGGATGCAAAATGCAAAAGTTTCAGCAGCCAACGCCACTGGTTTATCAGCGCGTCAGTATACCGCACGCTTTTGCTCCGTCGCTTTGCTGGCCAGCGAGAATCGAGGTTCAGCCGGGCCGCCATCCAATATTTGTTGCGCGAGGTATTCTCCAAACGCCGGCCCATGCTTGAACCCGTGCCCGGAACCTCCGCCCGCAAACCACACGTTATTTATTTCCGGATGCCGGTCGATCAAAAAATCCCCGTTCGAAGTGTTTTCGTATTGGCACACGCGCGTTTCAACAATTGGCGCGTTCGCCAGTGCAGGGAAGCGCTTTGCCACATACGCCCGCACGCGCTCGATGGATTCGGCCGACACCACGCGTGTCTGCGCGTCCGGATCAACGCGCTCGCCGTGACTATCGAAAGCGATCTTGAAGCCGCGTGATTCAAGGTCCGGCACGCCGTACACTTCGTCCGATTGAATCAGCCACGTCGGCAGCGATGGCGCGGAAAATTGGCTGTCTCCCGGCGGCACGCCAAAGAAGAAAACCTCCTGCCGGCTGGAAAATATACGCGAGCCGAGTATTTCAGGGAATATTTTTCCAAGCCACGCGCCGCAGGCAAAAACAAATTGCCCCGCCGAAATTTTCTCGCCATCGCTCGTTGAAATAGCATTTAGTCCGGCGCTTTGCGCGTCCGCCGCCTGCGGTGGCGAAACCAGTGCCTGGCGATACTCCACTTCCAGGCTCAGAGCCTCTTCTACTACAGTCGCTACCGCACGGCGCGCCATTAACACGCCGCTCTCAGTTTCAAGAATTCCCGCGCCCAAGTCGTGCGAACTGAATTGCGGATAACGCTGCACAATCGCGCTGCTGCTCAGCGACTCGAACGGCACTTTGCACCGCTTCAACACCGCGGTCATCTCGTTCAGCCGCGCGTACTCTTTGCTACCGAGCCACAAAACACCGGTTTCGTGAAACAAAGCTGACGAGTTCGCCGTTTCCGCGAACATTTCTTTCCATCGCACCAGCGACCGCACCGCCCATCGCGTGTACAATTCGTCAGCGCCATAGCCCATCCTGATGATGCGCGACTCGCCCCCGGAGCTAGCTCGAGAGTTACCAGGACCGTACGCATCGATGAGCAACACACTCTGGCCGCGACGCGCCAACTGCAAAGCTGTCCAAGCGCCGAATACGCCGGCGCCAACCACCAGCACATCATATGTTTTAGCTTTAGACACGATTCTTCGGTCGCACCTTAACAACAAAGCTTTACAAGACGGGGCCTTACAAGACCGGCCGCCGTGCGTCCAACTACACGCGGGTCCAGCATCGTAGCGCATCGCCTCTATGCGGAAAACACTTCCGTCAAAACGCGCGCCGCTGTACCATGCCCAACTTGCCATTTCCTGGGAGGTTTTGCGTGCACGCAGTTCGGAAACCAGTGATTTCAGCAGCGTTCGCAATTGTTCTACTTACCACATTTGCTCTCGGTGGCTACGCGCAGCAGAAACGGAAAGAACCGAAAGATCACCAACAGAAAGAAAAACAGAAAGACGCCGCCTCTTCCACCGATACGACCATCGACCCTAAGCTTTACGGCGCGATGAAATGGCGCCTGATCGGCCCATTTCGCGGCGGCCGCGTCCTCGCGGTCACAGGCGTCACCAGCCAGCCCAATACTTATTACATGGGCGCGGTGTCCGGAGGAGTTTGGAAGACCACCGACGGAGGCGTCTCCTGGGATCCACTTTTCGACAAGCAGTCGGTATCCTCCATCGGCGCCATTGCGGTTTCCGAATCCGATCCCAATGTGATTTACGCCGGCACCGGCGAAGCCTGCATCCGCGGAAATATTTCCTTTGGCGATGGCGTTTATCGTTCGAATGATGGCGGCAAGAGCTGGACAAATATCGGCCTGAAAGATTCCCGCCACATTGGCAAAGTAATCGTGCATCCCACAAACCCAGACACCGTTTTCGTCGCCGCTCTGGGACACGCTTATGGCGCGAATACCGAGCGCGGAATTTTTCGCACTCGCGACGGCGGCAAAACTTGGGAAAAAGTTTTATATCTCGATGATCGCACCGGCGGCATCGACATCGTTTTCGATCCGCACAATCCCCACGTGCTTTTCGCCGCCATGTGGGAAGGCTATCGCACTCCGTGGATGCTCAATAGCGGCGGCGACAAAGATGGCCTCTACCGTTCGAATGACGATGGCAGCACCTGGAAGCGTGTTGAAGGCCACGGCATGCCCGAGGGCCCGCTGGGCCGCATCGGTGTGGGCGTTTCCGGAGAAGATTCAAATGTGGTTTACGCGTTGATCGAAGCGAAGAAGGGCGGCTTATATCGCAGCGGCGACGGCGGCGAAAACTGGGCGCTCATCAACGAAGATCATCGCTTCCGGCAGCGCGCCTGGTATTTCACGCACCTGTGGGCCGACCCGAAAGATTCAAACAAGGTGTACATCGCCAACACCGGGCTCTACCGTTCCATCGATGGAGGCAAATCTTTTGAGCGGATCCCCGCTCCTCACGGCGACCATCACGGTTTGTGGATCGATCCTAATAATTCGAATCGCATGATCAACGGCAACGATGGCGGCGCCACCATTACCGTCGACGGCGGCAAAAATTGGTCCACGCAAATGAATCAGCCCACCGCGCAGTTTTATCACATCACCGCGGACAACGATTTTCCGTATCACATTTATGGCACGCAACAGGACAACAGCTCCGTGGGCATCGCCACCGCCAGCGATCACGGTTTCATCAGCCGCTCCGATTGGGAATCTGTCGGCGGAGGAGAAAGTGGCTACGTTGCTGTGGATCCGCGCGATTCCAACATTGTTTATGCCGGCTCCTATTTTGGAGAGATTTCGCGCTTCGACCGGCGCACCCACCAGGTGCAAAACATCCAGCAGTGGCCGCTCGATCCCGACGGCTATAACGCCGCGGTCCAGAAATACCGCTACACCTGGACCATGCCGATTGTTTTTTCTCCGCACGATCCGAACGAGCTGTACCACTCTTCGCAATTTTTATTTCGATCTACCGATGGCGGGCACTCCTGGCAGACCATCAGCCCGGACCTGAGCCGCAACGACAAAACCAAGCAGCAGGATTCCGGCGGGCCCATCACCAAGGACCAGGCCAGCATTGAATTTTACGATTTGATTTTTACCGTTGCGGAATCGCCGAAACAAAAAGGCGTGATCTGGGCCGGCACCGACGATGGATTGATTCAAATTACCCGCGATGACGGCAAGTCCTGGAGCAACGTAACTCCAAAAGGCCTGCCGGAGTGGGCCATGGTGAGCTTGATTGAAGCGTCACCATTCGACGCAGGCACCGCGTACGCTGCTGTGGATGCGCACAAGCTCGATAATTTCAAACCGTATATTTTTAAAACGACCGACTTTGGCAAAACCTGGACGCTACTCATCAATGGATTGCCCGACAACTCCTACGTGCATGCCGTGCGCGAAGATCCCAAGCGCCAGGGCATGCTCTACGCCGGAACGGAAACTGGCATCTTTGTTTCCTTTGACGATGGCGCGCACTGGCAAACCTTGCAGCTGAATCTTCCCACCACGCCGGTCCACGACATGATTATTCATAACGACGACCTGCTGGTCGCGACGCACGGCCGCGCGTTCTGGTCGCTCGACAACATCGATCCGCTGCGACAGATGAACGCCAGCGTGGCCAACGACGATGCGCGGCTGTTCGCGCCTTCCACGGTGACGCGCTCGCGCGTCGGGCACAATACCCGGCGTCGCGATTCCATCGGAGAAAATCCCGCTGCCGGCGCGTCGCTGTACTACTACCTGAAAGAGGAACCTAAAAATCCCACCAAACTCGAGATTCTGGACAGCCACGGAAAAGTAATTCGCTCTTACACCAGCGAAGAAAAAAAGACCGAAGAAGCCTCTGAAGAAGGCGATAAAGATGCCGAGCCGGAGCACATTCCCGCCAAGGCCGGGCCAAATCTTTTCGTCTGGGATTTGCGCTACGAGCCTCCGGTGAAAATTCCCGCGGCTATTTATGACGAAGGCGATCCTGTTGGCCCGCTGGTCATGCCGGGAAAATATGAAGCGCGCCTGACCGTAGCGGGAAAAACTTCCACCGCCGCTATGGAAGTAAAGATAGATCCCCGTTTGAAAACATCCGTGGACGATCTTCAGAAGCAATTCGATCTGATCCTGAAGTTACGCGACCGCGAGGAAGAGATGAACCGCTCGATTCTCGCGATTCGCGATCTGCGCGTGCAGCTCAACCTGGTCGAAAAACGCTGGAGCTCCAAAGATAACGCCAAAGCGGTCATCGAGGAGTCCAAGGAGCTACGCAAAAAAATTGGCGCCGTCGAAGACGAATTGATCCAGGTGAACTCCAAAGCCAGTGAAGACGAACTCAACTATCCAACCAAAATGAATAGCTGGCTCGGCTATTTGCAAGCTGCGGTGGATAGCGCCGACACTGCGCCCACAGAAGGAGAACTGGCCGTCTTCGCGGAACTAAATCAAAAACTGGACGCGCAACTCGCCAAATGGCACGAGCTGCTTTCCAGCGACATTCCAGCGATCAACGCGGCCATGCAAAAAAACGGCATCGCGCTAATCTCCGCAACCGCAGAAGCCAGTCACTAAGAAACATTGGCGCGCTGAACAAACTCAGTGCGGTGAAGTGAAGTCCTACGCTTCGCGACACTCGCCAAAGAATGCTCAGAAAAAGCCCCACCCTTGCAAAAAGCGCAAGGATGGGCCACCCAACTTCAAAGGCAAAGAGCGCCGCCAGCCGGGGCTTTTAAGCCCCTGAAGGCCGAATCACGCGCCGGTTAACTTCCGCGCTTAAACGCCGCGGCAATGGGCTTCGGCCCAATGCGACAAATGATTCAACGACTCGGTATGCGTGGGATCCAGGTGCAGCGGCGTAATCGACACATTGCCTGAAAAAATAGCGGCGTAATCCGTCTCCGGCTCCACATCTTTATCAATTTTTTGTTCGAATAACCAAAAATACGAACGACCGCGCGGATCTTTGCCTTCGCTCAGCTGATTCCTGGTAATTTTCTTCGATTGCCGCGTGAAGCGAACGCCTCCCGTCCACGGCTCCGGCACATTACATTCAATAGCACCTGGGTCCGGCAAGCCTTCCTTCAAAACAAGCTCGGCCGCCGACCTCGCGACGCGCGCCGCATTTTCGAAACTCACTTTAGGAATTTTGGAGCACAGCGACATGGCCACCGCGGGAATGTGATGCAGCGCGGCCTCCCGCGCGGCCCCCACGGTTCCTGAGTAATACACATTCTCGCCCAGATTCCCGCCGAAATTTATTCCGGAAATAACCATATCCGGCCGCTCCGGCAAAAGTTTATGCAACGCCACGATGACGCAATCGGCGGGCGTGCCGTCGATGGCCCATTCGCGTTCCGCGATGGAGTGACACACGATCGGTTGCCGCAACGTCAACGACTGCGCCGCGCCGCTTTGTTCACGGCTGGGCGCCACGATGCTCACCGTTGCGAAGCCCTCCAACGCCGCAGACAGCGCGCGCAATCCCGGCGCCTCGTAGCCGTCATCGTTAGTCAAAAGTATGTGTGTCATGAGGGAGCAATGATCATGAAAGTCTAGCGTGTCACCAGCAAACAAATAATGCCGTTCCAAATTACACAAAACAAAAAAAGCTACAGCGCTTAGTTTAACGGGATTTAAGCGTGTGGTGTGATTGGTCGGGACGACTGGATTCGAACCAGCGACCTCACCCACCCCAAGGGTGCGCGATACCAGGCTTCGCTACGTCCCGACCGGTTGGAAATGATTTGTCGTAGCCTGGGAGCTCAAGGCTATCATCGGCCTTCGAGAAGCGTCAAGAAAGCGCGCAGCGTATCGCGGAGATCGAGCAACATTTTTCGGCTGAGAATCTGCGGGGTGTCTTCAGCAGGCGCAAAGCCGCCGCCCGCTCCGTTATCCATCCCTGCTTGTTCGCGCAGGTGCCGTCGCGCGCCTTCGGTGGTGAAGCCCTCGTCGTACAGCAGGCGCTTGATCTTGAAGACCATGTCCAGATCTTCCTGGCGGTACAGCCGGTGCCCGCTGGGACTCTTCACCGGATCGAGCATGGGAAATTCGCTTTCCCAATAACGCAGCACGAAGGGCTTTACGTCCGTAAGGCGGCTGACCTCGCCGATGCGGTAGAAGCCCTCTTCGGAATTTTCTGAAGCACTCTGCGCAGCTGTGCCGTTGGTGGACATCGCTAGTTCATCCAGACAAGTCGTCGAATCAAGGGCGGTAACTCCTCATCCTAAGCCAAATTACGGTGTTGTCAACGCTTGGTCAGCTCTGGCAGCGGCTGAGCTGATGAGCGCGTTTTTGAGGCGTAAATGGCCGTTCGGCTTAAAGGAGCCCAACCGCTTGGCCAAGGTACTTTCAGTCAATTTCGATATCAGCGACCTGGTTAGAAGGGACGATTCAAATTCACGGCATCCATTGCGCTAATTTCGTATACTTGCCCTTGCGTATTGTGACCAACTGGGGCGGCGGGCTAATGGCATCCGACAATGCTCAATCGGCGAGTACTACTGCATCAGACCCGGAGCGGCGGGTTCATGAGCGATTTGGCGTGCTTCCGAACTTCTTCCGGCTCTCGCCCGAGACCCTCGAGATCACCGAAAAACTGTGGGGATTTGCCCAAGCGGCCTATCTCGATAACCCCCTGCCCTCTGTCTTTAAGGAAAGACTTTTCGTCCATCTTTCTCGCTTTTGCGCGGTTCGCTACTGCATCGCCCGCCACACCGGTTTCTTGATTGGACTTGGCCGGCCGGCCGGCGATAAGAAAGCCCGCGCTGAAAGCGTTGTGGATGTAGTCAAATTGCTGCGGCGGCCCATTCCACGCGGGCCTGAACTAAAGTCACACCTATCATTTTGTTCCAAATGTCCTGCGCCTCTTATTGAAATGCCGGCAGCCGACACGCAGATGGAAGATGGGCTTTTCTCTCTCGCCAGTCATGTATTCTTGCAGACCGCGGACGCCCCGGAATGCCTTGATGCACTGGAACGATTGTTAGGCACCGTTCGACTTCAGTACCTCCTGCTTTTCCTGGCATTCGTTCGCGTAGCGCACTACTGGACCAAGGTGCATCCTGAAATCCAGTTTGAAGATGACATCAAGCACCTTCTTGCGACGCATGAAGCGTTAGCTAGTTGTATTATTAACGATCCGGAAGCCAGCACAGACAAAATCACTCAGTCAATTTTGGAGGAGCTTCCTCAATTGCGTCTGCAAGCGGATAAGGCGATCGGCTTGCTTGCTTCAATCGTAGATTCTTCCGATGATGCGATTATCAGCAAGACTTTAGAGGGTGTCATCACCAGTTGGAACGACGGCGCCGAGCGACTCTTTGGATACACAGCCAAAGAAGCCGTAGGCCAGCCTATCTCGATGATCATTCCCCTCGATCGCCGGGACGAGGAAACAAGAATCCTTGCGCGACTCCGCCAAGGCGAGCGCATCGATCATTTCGACACCATTCGCGTCCGAAAAGATGGCACTAAGCTTGATATATCATTGTCAATTTCCCCAGTCAGAGACGCCGCAGGAAAAATCATCGGTGCCTCGAAAATAGCGCGCGATATCACCGGGCGTAAGCGGATCGAGCGTGAATTGTATGAAAGCGAACAACGTTTTCGCACACTCGCTGAAGCGCTCGATACTCAAGTGCAATTTCGAACTCAGGAGCTGCGGAGGCGAAACGCCGAGATCCTTCAGCAGTCGGATCAGCTTCGAGACCTTTCGGGAAGATTAATGCTAGCTCAGGACCAGGAACGCCGGCGCATTTCCCGTGATCTGCACGACAGCGCTGGCCAGCACCTGGCTGCACTGGGGATGAGCCTTGCGCGAATCGAAGATGAGGCGAAGCGCGACCCTGCGCGACTATCCAAAAGCATAAAAGATGCCCAGGATTTAATTCAGGAGCTGACCCAAGAGATACGCACGACGTCTTATCTTTTGCACCCGCCAATGCTAGACGAAAGCGGACTGTCATCTGCACTTCGGTGGTACATA
>Ga0185299_10007150_pt1 | contig 11569 bp, 12 predicted proteins | sample PaiPotPPA55metaG_FD_128002 | JGI IMG/M metagenome (GOLD analysis project Ga0185299, IMG submission 128002) | Iron sulfur acid spring bacterial and archeal communities from Banff, Canada, to study Microbial Dark Matter (Phase II) - Paint Pots PPA... ...
CTCTTAACGGGTCAATTCCGAGCCAAAATCCTCGAAAACAGTCCCATCAAAAATTTGCCATCCTGATTGTCGCGCTTGCCATCCTGATTGACGCGCAACACGGCTGCCCGGCACGATGACTCGCTCCTGAAAGGCGCTCTGTGGCTCATACGGAATAAGCAGGTCCCAGAACGAGAGCCCGGCGTCGGTCAATTCTTTAGGCTCAAAGTTCGAGAAGAGCTCTTGAAACCGAGTCTGGAAGACATTGAGCAATTCTTCGTCTCGCGTCTCGACCCGTGCCGGCACGACTAGCAGTTTCAGCGCACGTCCGTCGCGAAGCTGTATGACCCGTTGCGAAAGAAAGTTACGAACAACGTTATGAGTTCCATCCATGTTCTGCTGGTTGGGCGCACAAAACACAGCCATCGTGTCCGCGAGTTGATAGGCGCAAATTCCACCCATTTCAGTTACGCCGGTACGGCTGTCCACTAATACAACGTCGTATAGTGGTCCGTCTAAGCTGCGGCGAAGCCACTCAAAGAAGAGAGCGCCGCCAAAATTGAAGTAGAAATCCTGCCAATCAAACTGCCGCAACCCTAAGGCGTATTCGGAGAGTTGTTCGTCGGATCCCCGTTGGCCTGCTGGCATCAGATCTAGGGTGCCGCCTGTGGGAAGCTTCGGGTAAATTGGCGCGATGAATTGATTCAGTTGCCGAAAGTACTGATTCTCTGAAGCGCCCGGCGCGGTACTCGACATGGCCAACTTGTATCTTAAAATAATATCAAACAACCCCAAGCGAGTGCGTAGTGCCTTCTGATCTATCGGGAAATACTGTTCAAGTCCAGGGGCTTCTAAATCAAAATCGATCATCAAAACTCGAAGGCCGGTGCGAGCCAGTCTGTCCGCCGCATGCGCAAGCGCCATTGATCGGCCTACCCCTCCTTTGTACGAATAGAAAGTGCAAATCACAACATGCCGCCAGGAGAATAGAGTAGGGATGCTATTGCTGTTTGCGGATCGATTGCCAATTCACTGGAGAACAGCGAAATATTTTGGCGATTAGGTCGAGGGTGTCTCAGATTTTGCACGGTTTGAGGTAGGCCGGCATTCAGCCAGCGGTTCAGCCGCTTCTCATCTCCAATGCTTAATTCGCATTTGGGATCGTACGAGGCGGAAAATCGGTCGAATGCCGCTGCCATTCGACTACTTAGTTCGTTCTCGAGCACGTCAAATGGCGATGTGGAGTAGGGATTGGAGGGAGATATGGTCACGAGTGAGACTTGATCGCTGCCGAGCAAGCCCGACGACACCAGAGCCTTATGGATCGCCGGATGAAACAGCGAATATTCATCGATGATCACAAGGCATCCTGTCGAAGATAGCTGCGTGAATATCGGACTCATGGCGGATCTAGAGTCCACTAGATCGTCGATTGAATACGACTGGAGCTTTATGGATTTACCTCTTAGCTCAAAGGGCGCGTCATAATTGAGTTTTTCGACAAACGCGGTTAGGGCGCTTCTAATATTCGCGTTGCGCCCAACGAATGGGCGCCAATCGAGTCGACTGGCACCGTACTTGTTCGAGTTGAGCTTGCTGGCCTCGGCGAGCGAGACCCGAAGCTTGCTGAAATTGTCATAGGCCCCTCTCCCCAACTCCTCTAGGACGATTGCAGGGTTCACATCCAGCTCGGTGGCCTCCTGCCCTGTCATCGCTACCACAATGATTGGTAGGCCTGTCCAGGTGCGGCGCGAATCCAGTCCCGAGCTCAACCTTAAAAGCTCAATCCGTTCGTGTAGTGAGCGCGGCGGCGACGCCTCCCTTGGATGCCAGCCGGCCACGCATTCTATGTTGCCTATTGGCCATGCCCTCATTTCCGCAGCACTTTCCTCGCTAAGGCATACCGCGAATAGATTCGAGGTTCTTGCTTCGATCATCCGAATGATCTTTGTTGTGCTTTCTCGGCGTTCGTCCATCTGAATAAGGGAGGCGGCGGAGATCAATACTGCAGCCGCATGACAGGAACGTAGCGATTTTTCCATGCGAAGAAAATCTTCTGCAGTCTCAGAGAAGAACGCGCCGGGTGCATGCACTATGCGTAACCGATTAGAGTTTAAATATGTAGCCAGTTCTTCTGCGTATGGACGATCGATATCGGAGTACGCTAGGAACAGGTCAGACGAAATTTCGCGAGGAGAAATACTCCATTGTGGGGCTGATGACGCCGCAAGGGGATTTGTATCTATCCCCTTTTGTCTTTGAAGTAAGTTGGCAACCGCAGAACTAACTGAGGCCGCCAAATCATCGGGTCCCCGGAAAGCGTTTCTAATGTGATCTGCGCTTAAGCGATCGCGTAACGCCTTTATCTTGTTTCCTTGCTCGCCTTGCTTGGTAAAGGCATCGGTATCGGTGAGCAGCCATGGAGTTGCCTCCTCCGCCAAGAAAATGAGGCACGGTTTCTTCAGCCTGCGCGCCGTCAGATATTCCAGTTCTGTAATGGACGCCTTTTCTGGGTTGTCATCTTGTGGAACGAATCCGTATCGAAACGCGAAGATGCCAATGTAGATATCGCAACGTGCAACGTCTGCTAGACATTTATCCAGCGGCCGCTCGTCGCTAGCCGTGTAGTCCTCCATCGACACGGCTATAACGCTCATCTTGCGAAGAATATGCGTTACCGCTTCTCGATACTTGATGAGGTCCGCGTAGGTCGAGGAAATGTATATTGAGGTCATTGGCTAGCCTATATAAATGCGTCGGTGCAGCCACGGTGTCCAGATAGTGCATGTCGAAGACTACGACATTCTTTGTTCACATAATCTTTGTATTGTTGATCTTCCCGGCTACGCTTTCCTTGGAGGCTAAGCGAACCTCAAGGCGGTCCGCACGACGTTTCGTGGAGTTGCGCATCATAGTAGTCTTCCGCTTCTACATGGCCTTACACACGTTGTCTTCGAATGCCCGATCGCGCTTTCGCATTCTGAATCATTCGATCTCGGTACTGCGCCGCCAATACTCGCCGGGACGAATAATCGGAATTTCACGAATTGTCTTCATATCGAGAAGATCGCGATCGACGCTGATCAGGAGCGCGCATTCACCGGCAACCGCAGTGCCCAGCACTGGCACATCGGTAGGATCCCGGCACAGGTCTGACGGCAGATCGGCGGGCTCTAAAACAGTGCTAACTCGACGAAGGAAGACGCCGACCTGATCCGCATCGCGCCGAGGAAAATTGAATTTATCGACGAGCGTTCGCCTCAGTTCCTCGAGGATAAAGTCGGAAATCACCAGCTCATGGTGCAGCAAAATATCCTCGAGCATCTCCGCGCACACCCCAGCACGGCTGATGTGTGCCGCGATGAGTACCGATGAGTCAAGCGCGATCCTCACTTCTTCTTAAGTGCTTCGAAAACATCCTCATCGGTATTGATCCCGCCGGCCTGCGCGCGCGCAACCAGCTTGGTGCGCAGCGATCGAAATTCTGCGACCCGCAGATAACGCTTCAAAGCTTCACGCGCAAGATCGCTTTTGGAAATTCCAAGCGCGGCGCTCTGGCGCTCAAGGGCTTTGTCCAGGTCATCCGGCACACGAAGCGTCAAGGTGCTCATGTATTACAATGTACTACATCTCGATTAAATGCACCATCATCGTCAAGGCCAATTCCCGGTCTCATTTGTCCTGTGACTCAAATGTGACTAACTCAGATTGGGTGTGCCGTAATTGTGCCGTGATGTGCCTGGGAAGGGGCTGGCAAGCGCTTGCAAGTGATTGATTTATAAACCCCTGATACCCCGTCGAAGCGGCTGAAAATCCGCGTGTCGGGGGTTCAATTCCCTCCCTGGCCACCAAAATCAAAGACTTAGGTCAGCTTGACCACATCAACTGTGGAATATCCTATGAATATTCCAAAGTTCGAATGAGCGGGCGCGCCTAACTCCTTGGCCGCGAATCGAAAACTGCCCGAGCTACCATCCGAAACAACGGACAGCAAACGCGAAGCGGATTTATTGTGTATAGATTCCCAGACAGTCGTCCAGACCGGCATGGGTCGACAGCGGCGGTTCGGCGCGTCTGATGGTCAATCGGCCGCCAAGACAAGGAGTCGCGCAGATGTCCCGCCGTCAACTTTCTTGTGGAGTCGATCGGCGCAAGCGGCGAAAAGCGATCGGTTCCCATCTCTTCAGCGCAAGGAGTAATCCGACGCCATCCTTTTGGGTGAGCGGGGCGGGAATTGATTGTTCATGCAGACTGACGAGCTTGGTGCGCAGCCGGCGTAATTCGAGTTTAAGTTCGGCCTGTGCAGCGGCGGTCAGCATGCCGTGCGCGAAATCGAGGGATTCATCGTCATTTGCAAACGGACCCTTGAGGAAATCGGGCAGGCCTTGTTTTGCAAAATAGGTGCGAATCGGTCCATCAGGAATCCAGTCGAAATCGCGTTTCGCGCGCCGGCGAATGCGATCGCCTGGAAGGAGCTCGATGATGCCCATGCGATCTAAGATCCGGAGTTGTTTGACTACTTCGGTCTTCGTGAGCGCATAGATGTTGGTGATGTCGGTCAGCGTCCAGTGATTTAAGGAGCAGGCGGCGACTAAGAGCAGGGAGTCATTGGCAACGAGCTGCGTTTCCTGCTCGCGCGTCAGATTGTCGAGCGGCGGTAGAGAGGAGGTGGATTCTCGCAGCAACTCGGCTAAGGTAAACCCCAGAAGCTGGCTCACCTGCGCGAGTCTGGTCACAGTGAATCGTTCGCTCGCAAAAACGCGCTTGACGCTGGCTTCAGACAGTTTCAGCGCGCGACCCACGTCCTTATAGGTGAGCGCCTGAGCCTTGAGCTCTCGTTTGATGGTGGCGACGAGTTGGACGACTTCTGTTGACACGGTATTAATTTTCGATACTCAGGCGGTCATTATAGGAGACTCATCAAATAAAGTCGCGTAATCCGCGACCTACCGGCATGATTCGCATCGTCTTAAACGCCAAAGGGAGTTGTCATGCTTGGGATCATTTTGATGGTATTCGCGGGTTGCTTCGTGTTGGAGCGCATCGTGCCGGGCTGGGGATTGCCTAAGGTCAGAACCTGGCCATTGCGGGTTTTGGCGATCAACGGCGTGCAGGTGGGGGTGGTAGTACTCGCCGGCTACAGCTGGGAGCGGTGGCTGTCGTCGTGGTCAGTATTTCATTTGTCAAACTTTGTGGGTCGCGTGGCCGGCGGTCTCATCGCCTACTTCATTGCCACGTTCGTGTTCTATTGGTGGCATCGCTGGCGTCACGAGGTGGATTTTCTGTGGCGCGGATTTCACCAGATTCATCATAGCCCGCAGCGCATCGAGGTCATTACCTCGTTCTACAAGCATCCCGTCGAGATGGTGGTGAATTCGGTGATCGGGAGTCTGTTGGTCTACACGCTCCTGGGTCTATCGCCCCCGGCAGGCGCCGTTTACACGCTCTGCACCGCATTGGGTGAGTTCTTCTATCACACCAGCGTGCGAACACCGAGGTGGGTGGGGTTCTTCTTTCAGCGGCCAGAGATGCATCGAATTCACCATCAGTACGAGCGTCATAAGAATAACTATGGGGACATTGTGTGGTGGGACATGCTGTTCGGGACTTACGAGAATCCGAAGGAATGGACGAAATCTTGCGGATTTGACGATGCGAAGGAACAGCGACTGTTCAGAATGCTTAGCTTTAAAGACGTGCATCAAGATCAAGTGACGCTGAGTGTCGTGAGTAATCAGAAATGAATTCGCTCACTGCGTATTGTGTTGCCACCGCGGCCGCTTCCACACTGATCTTGGGCGTGATGGCCTGCGTTTGCGCGAAGTCACGGTCGCCATACCGCTACTCATCATCGCTCTGGTCACAGCCTCTGGGCTCGTGGTATTGGTGGTGATCGGACTTGCCGTCGAATCTTCACGCCGGTCCTACGTTCATCGTCTAGTGAAAAGGCCCGACCTAGTCAAGTTCACGCGCCAACTTGAGCAACTCCCTGAACCCTCATCGCAAGATGCTCACCGAGGGCGCAAATTGACACTTACGACAGCGGTGTTCAGCGAGGTACTAGTTACGGACTATGTCCAGTCTCTCGAGATCAGAAGAGCCGTCGATGGCGTTCTGGCCGTGCTCAAATCCGCCGAAGGCCGACAGGGTGATGGCTCTCGGTAGCGATGATGCGTTACTCCCGCGAATGCTGAGGAGCGCGGTTCCGTATGCAGGCGGGTGCTGGTTCCGTTGCATTAAGGGGCATTATCGTACAATTCTGGCGTCCAAGAGATGCCGAAATGACGAAGCCCATAGCCCGAGATCCCATGTACCGACGTCGCCGCTTCGATGCCGAGATCATCAAGCTGTACGTCCGCTGGTACATCACCTACCGGCTGAGCTATAGAGATCTCGTGGCGATGATGGCCGAGCGCAGTGTTATTGTGTCGCACACGACGATTCACCGTTGGGTGATTCGTTATCTGCAGGAGTTCGAGAAGCGATGGAACCGCTTCGCAAGGCCCGTCAATACCCCCTGGCGCGTGGATGAGACGTATATCCGCATTCGCGGCAAGTGGAATTTTCTCTATCGGGCGGTCGACAAGCACGGCACGACCGTGGATTTTCTGTTTGCCGGGGAGGGAATCTCGAATGTCCCGTCCCGGGTACTGAATCGCTCCGGGATGCGAATTTATGGCCCCTGCAATGCAACAGTTCCTCAACAAGTTGATCGGCGACAAAATCCATCGACCACGCCTGGTTGGGCCATCCCCCCTATGTAATTGTTCGGGAACCGGTCGGTGGCGAAGTTGGTGACTGAGAATTGGCGACAGCATCGCAACGCGCCTCGTCTTCGCTAATGCCTGGCGTATCAAACTCATCACAGATAATCCGGCAGCGGCGCGCGGGCCAGGGCGGGTCGCAACCTGATGAGGCCCAGCGCGACGACGATCCACACCAGAGTGACGTACGGCCACAGGTTGTCCGGGTAATCCGGCACCGGGTACAAGGTCCGATACAGGGACCACAGCAGCACCATCGGGCCGAGCACGCAGATTACCGACCAGAACCACCGATTTTCGCGCGAAGCTTCGACGGTTTCGGCGCAGCCGACCCCGATGTAGGTCAGCATGAGCCCGAGCGTTCCGATCGTTCCAGTGTAACTGTAATAGTTTCCCGCGCCGCTAAACGGCGCCCAGGACAGGAACACGCCAAGGCTCATCAACGCGACCAGCGTCACCGCGGCCGCCGGTGTACCGTGGGTCGGATGGGCCTCACCGAGCTTCGACGACAGCCCGGCCCGGCCCAGTGCAAACATGACCCTTGCTGCCGCAGCGGTGCCGCCGAGAACGCCGGAAAAGGCTGTCACTGCGGTCGCCAGATCCAGCAGCGCCGCAAGATCACGCGAGCCGAAACGCAGCGCCAGCTCGTTGAGGGGCGCATCGGAACCTGCGAGCGTGTGCAGGCCCTCAGGACCGAATCCGATGACCTCGCAGTAGCTGACAAAAATGAAGAAAAGTCCGGTCAGGAACACGGTGCTCAGCATCGCCACCGGAATGTTGCGTCGAGGGTTGATGGTCTCCTCGCCCAGCGTGGCGGCCCCCTCGAACCCGCCGAAGGACAGTATCGTGAATACCATGCCGAGGCCGACGCCGGCCCAGCCGCGGAATTCGGTTGAGGGGCGCAGGGTCGCGAGCGACTGTTCGACCGTAGGATGAACCTCGAGGATGATACGCACGCCCAGCGCGGTGATCGCCAGCACGGTCAGGGCTTCCATCGCGAGCATGAGTCGCCCGGCGAACTTCATGTCGCGATAAGCGAGCCACCATGCCAGCACAATGGTGGCGCCGGCGACAAGGACCCACAGCGATCCAATATCGACATCGAAGCGGCGCAGAAACGCAGCCGCGAAGGTGCCGACAAGCGCCGCCTGACCGCTACCGAAGCAGAGGTAGGCCAGCATCAGCATCCAGCCGGCGACAAATCCCGCTTGGCTGCCGAACGTATGCGTGATGTACGCATAGGCCGATCCTGCATGGGCAACCCGCCGCGTGAACGCGACGAAGGATAGTGCCACCAGCGCTACCGCAATCATGCCGATCGCATACGTCAGCGGCGCCGCAGGACCCGCGGCCTTGACCACCAGGGATATGTTGAAAGCGGCGGTGATGCTGGGGGCGATGACCGCCAGTGACAGACCGACGGCTTCCGGCAAACTCAAACGCCGCGCGAGAATTCCGATGTTTCTGCTCCCTTGTTCGACTCTTTCAGCTGCGCAGGTAGCTTGCCCCATTCAAATCGATGATGCCGCCCGTCATGACCGCGGGCGCGTCCAAAGCACAAAAAGTCGCCGCCGCGGCGATCTCCTCCGGCGTCGCGACCCTCCCCAGCGGGTGCTGGGCGAGAACTTCCGCGCCACCGGCACCCGTGATGTGCGCGGTGGCCATATCGGTTGAAACCCAGCCGGGCGCGAGACCGAACACATAGACGCCCTGCGGGGCTAGCGCCTTGGCGAGGGACTGACTCATGGAATTGAGCGCGGCCTTGCTGGCCCCATAGGCGGGCGCGTCCGGCTCACCGCGAAAGGCGCCGCGCGAGGAAATATTGACTATCCGGCCGCGGCCCCACTCTGCGCCGTGCGGCTCGGCGCCCGCTGCCATCGCCTGCGCGGCAAGCAGAGACAAGTTTGCCGGAGCGAGCAGATTGGTGGTGATCGTACGATCCCAGGCTGCCTGCCATGCTGGGTATCCGGTCGATAGCGGCGGATGCATCTCGTATATCGCCGCATTGTTGACCAGCACGTCAATGCGGCCGAATTTCGCGACGACCGCATTCCAGAGCCGGGCCGCAGCCGCAGGATCCGCCAGATCCGCCGCGAACAGTGCATGGCCGGTTCCCGTCAGTGCCGCGAGGGTCTCACGGGCTGCGCCGGCATTGGCCTGATAGTGGATGGCAACCCGGGCGCCGCGGCGGGCCAGCGAACACGCCACCGCACGCCCGATGCCGCGCGAGGCGCCGGTCACGAGTGCGGTCAGAATCTGGGGTTCTGACGTCATATGAGCCAGTGTAAAGAGGAAGCGGCTTGCTCGATACCCCGTGAACTGCGGCTCAGGCATCTGGAAACCATGGTAGCGTTAAGTCCAGTTAAGGAAGTTTCAACAGGCAGGAATAGCAGATGGATATCGTCAGGGAAGTCCTTCGGTTGAAGAACATCGAGGCGATCAGGACGCTGATCGCAAAGTACGCGCTGGCGGCGGACGCTTATTCGCCTCCTGACATGATGCGGCCGCTGTTTTCCCGGTTCGCGGGCTGGCACTGCGCGGTGCTCGGCGCGCACTACGATGGTCTGGACGCGGTCACGAAGGGACTCGCACAGGTGCGCGAGCGCGCCGTACTGTGGACCATGCACTTCAATGTCGCGCCACTGATCGAAGTATCCGATGACGGAACCACCGGCACCGCATTCTGGTACCTGTGGGAACTCGCGCGCACCAGTATGGATGGTGGCACCGAACGGCAGAACACCTGGATAGCCGGTTCGTACCAGGCAGCCGTGCTGCTCGAGGACGACGCCTGGCGCTTCGGCCGGGTGGACCTGAGCCTGCGCCTCGTCGCACCGGCGGGCGGGCCGGCCTGGCCGGTTGACTAGCCTGTAGCGAACCGCGCAGCTACCCAAGGGTCGCGATCGCCACTGCGTGCCGCCATTGCATCGGCGTATGACCGGAAAGTTTGCCAACTCGTCTGGTTGCCAATTAGATTTTTGTTGGATCGACATTGCCACCGCAAAGTAATACGCCCACGCGCTCGCCCTGTTGCGGTTTGTAGCGTCCAGAAATCAGGGCGCCAAGCGCGGCTGCGCCACCGGGTTCACTGATGATCCTGTAGTCGCGCAGCAGAAGCTGTTGGGCCTGCTTGATGGCATCATCTGCAACCAGGATTGAATCTGCGATGGCATATTTGGCAATTTCAAAAACCAGATCTCCGGCGCGCCTGGCGCCAAGCGAATCTGCTGCAATGGATTCAACCGGCACGTCAACAGGGTGCCCGGCATGGAGGGCTGCCTGCAGGCAGCGAGAACCTTCGGGTTCCACCGAAACGACTTTGACGCGGCCACGCCACCAGGCCGCCATGCCGGCAATCAGACCGCCGCCGCCCACGCCCACCAAAACGGTGTCGAGTTTGTCCCAACCCAGTGCGCGGTGATCTTCTTCCCATTCCTTGGCCAGTGTCCCCTGGCCTGAAATGGTCGGTACTGAGTCGATCGGGTGCACCAGCAAGGCGCCGGACTCTGATGCGTAAGCATCGCAGGACACTTGTGCATCGGCATAGCGGGCGCCGCCGATGATCAATTCACAGCCTGTGGAGCGAATGGCATCCACTTTCACTTTGGCTGAAATCTCCGGAACAAAAATGCGTGCGCTGCATCCCAGTCTCTTGGCGGCTTGTGCCACAGCGATTCCGTGATTGCCGCCTGAGGCAGCGGTTACACCCGCCGCGGGAACTTTTCGCGAGAGCAGATTGTTGAAAGCGCCTCTGGATTTGAAAGAGCCCGCATGTTGGGTGAATTCAAGCTTGAAAAAGACACGAGCACCGGGTGCAGCGGCGAGTGCCGCCTCCATAGTGGGCGTGCGCCGGATGTAGGCGCTGATCCGTTCATGGGCCGCTGCAATATCAGACGGCTCGACTGGAAGCTTTATCCGGTCGCTGAGTTCAAGAGTCATGGTTCAGGTCCTGCATTCCATGTGCGCTTTGATGATTGCCTGGGCAATGTAAAGGTCCTGCAGTGAAAGGCCAGAGCTATCAAAGATGGTGATGTCGTCAGCAGAAACGCGCCCCCTGGTTTTGCCGCTTAGAACATCGCCAATTGCGGTGAGCTGCACTTTTGCATCAGCATGCTGGAACTCTCCAATGCGGCGTGATTGCTCAGGCAAATCGCAAAACAATTTGGCCTTGTGAAACAAGTCCGGCGGCAGCTCCTGCTTACCCGTGGCGTCTGAGCCCATGCTGGAAATATGTGTTCCGGCCTGTACCCACTGGGCGTGGAAAAGCGGCGATGTTGCTATGGTGGCGGTGACGATCATATCGGCTGCGGCACAGGCTTGTTCGGCTCGCGACATTTCCGCAGGCAGGCCCTTTGACTGCAAATGTTGCGCGAAAGACTGTGTCCGCACTGGATCACGCCCCACCACGAGAATTTTTTTGAGAGGCCGAATGTGCGACAAAGCCAAGGCTTCATACTCGGCTTGGTGGCCGGTTCCGAACAGGGCAACGGTCGAAGCATCTTTACGCGCCAAAACGTCGGTGGCCACAGCATCGGCGGCGGCGGTGCGATAGGCATTGAGCTTGCCCGCCTCGACAATCGCGCCAATCTTTCCCTTGGTCTGGTCGAACAGGAGAATGACTGAGTCGTGGCGCGGCAAGCCAAGCCTGTCATTGGTTGGAAAATAAGAGCCGATTTTGAGTCCGGTCAAATCGGCGTCCGCGCCTGACTTTATCGTGAAGCGGTTTTGAGGATCGCTGGCAGTCCCGTGCACGACAGGAAATATCGATGAGGCAGGCGATGCGGCGGCGATCAAGGCCCGTGTAATGGCGGCAAAGGCCATCTCAT
>Ga0185299_10007151_pt1 | contig 11565 bp, 11 predicted proteins | sample PaiPotPPA55metaG_FD_128002 | JGI IMG/M metagenome (GOLD analysis project Ga0185299, IMG submission 128002) | Iron sulfur acid spring bacterial and archeal communities from Banff, Canada, to study Microbial Dark Matter (Phase II) - Paint Pots PPA... ...
GGATGCGGTAAGGCTGAGATGCGGTCGCGATGCTCAACACATCGCCCTTGCGCAGTGATCTGCCTTCGAAGCCGCCGAGGCCGCTCAGGGTGTGCGTCGAGGCGCTGCCTAGGAAAGGTTCTACGGCGATGCCGCCTTGTACGCACAAGTAGCTCCGCGCTCCCGAGCGCGTGGGCCCAAGGCGGAGCGTCTGGCCGGGACGCGCTTCGAACGACATCCATGGGTCGACAGAAACATTATCAAGTGTCGCACCGAAGTCAGAGCCGCTGAGTGCCAGCTGCGCGCCATCAGGAAACAGGAATGTTCCGCCGAGCAGAGTCATCTCAAGAGCCGCCGCATTGTCGGGATTTCCCACAAGGCGGTTTCCCAGGCGCAGAGAAATAGGATCGGCAGCGCCCGAGGCAGAAACTCCCAGCGGGCCGAAACCTTCGCGGCCAAGATCTTGCACGGTGGTGAAGAGACCGGGAGCTTGAACTTGGATCGCCTTCATGCGTTCTCGAGAGCGGCGAATCGCTCGTGAGAGATCGGTGTGAAACGCACGCGGTCTCCAATGGCCAAATAGCTCATATCGTTGCGGTCTGGACGAAACATGGCGAGCGGAGTGCGTCCTATCAGGCGCCAGCCGCCGGGCGTGGCGAACGGATAAATGCCTGATTGCTGCCCGGCTATACCCACGCTACCAGGTGGAACTCTGCGCCGCGGCCTTGCAAGACGTGGCGTATCCAGCGCTTCGGGAAGTCCGCCGAGATAGGCGAAGCCAGGGACGAACCCGAGAAAGTAGACGATGTAAGTGGCCGAGACATGTAGGTCGATCGCTTGCTCGACCGATAGGCTGTGTGTTTCGCTGACCTCCGCCAAGTCAGGGCCATACTCTCCGCCGTAGCAGACCGGGATTTCCTGAGCGCGAGGCTCGGACAGACTTATTTCGTCGAGGCGATCCAGATATGGACGAAGTCGAGTCTCAAGCTCATCTTGGCTCAACTTGAGCGCATCGAACTTAACTAAAACAGAGCAATAGGCAGGATGAAGATTAACGACGCCGCTGACAGGTTGCAGTTCGAGCAGTCGAAGTAGCTTAGCGACTTGCTGGTGGGCAGCCAGCGAAATGTGTTGATCGAAATAAATGAGCAGGGAATTGTCACTCGCAGCTCGAAATTGTGCAGTATCGTGTGCAGATGCGGGCATCCGCGCGAATTATAGCGCACGGAAAAGCCTTTGCTCGATGTGGGACCCCGAAAACAGCCAACTTCCGTTTGCTCTTTGCTCAAAAGCCAGTTCCACTTGCCGTTGAACAATGGAGGACGGGCGTCTCGCCCGTCCAGCAGGGCAACGACGCCCGGCCTCCATTGAGTTATTTTCCTGAGCCGTTCTGAAACTCTGACAGACTCCGCAGTTGTAGGCCGTTTGCATCGAAGTTGGATGGATCGAGCCATTTCTCAAACGCTATTTTCCGGCTGGGCCATTCTTCATCGGTCATCGAATACCAGGCGGTATCTCGGTTTCGACCTTTGATGATCATGTGTTTTCTGAATATGCCCTCGAAGTTGAATCCCAGACGAAGCGCGGCGCGGCGGCTGGGCGCGTTCAGCGAATTGCATTTCCATTCGTAACGGCGATATCCAAGATCGTCGAATGCGTGCTTTGCCATTAAATACATTGCTTCGGTGGCTCCGAGCGTGCGCTGCAAGGCTGGGGCAAAAAGGATGCTGCCAACCTCTATCACCCGGTGCGCGGGTTCAATGCGCATGTAGGAGGCGTATCCGACAGCAGGGCCCGAGCGGCAATCGATGATCGCAAAGAAAAGAGGATCGTCCGAATTAGCCATCGACTCAAGGCGCTTTCGAAATGATGTGAGATCAGCAAAGGGACCATCAAAAAGATAAGTCCAAACCTCGTCGTGCCTTCGAACTCCTTCGAAAAGATCGTCAGCGTGCAAAGCGGCGTCCAATGGAACGAGCCGCACATGCCGTCCTGCAAGAGTGGTACGTGCTGGACGTTTCGCGGGAGTGGTCGGAACTTTATCGCCTATGGGCTGCTCAACTGCGGTCGTCTGTTGGTCTTTCACAGTCTTCCTATCGCCGGGTTTCGCTAGGGGCCCGATCGTTTTAATTCGTAATGTTGCGATCGTTCATCGAAGCGCTTCAACAAAACGCGCGCTTCATCGGGCACAACGCAGCATTCGTAATCTTCACCGGCAAATTGCTTGATCTGTTCCAGGTCATCGAAATAAGAGGTGGTGATGAATTCTACTTCGCCGCGATCCGGCAGGGCACGGACGAGAAGCTGCACTTTGTGTCCGTGCTCCCTTTCGATGCCAGGGAGAATTTTGGTTTGCAAAAGCCGTTCATAGGCGTCAGCGTTTTTTGTTGTCGTGTAGCCGTGCCAAACACGCGCGATCATGCGACACCATTGGTCATGCTGGGAGTCTAAATGAGCTCGCTGGCAATTGGAGAGAAGCTCGTTTTATCCGCGATTTGAAGCATCGGCAGCCGCACGCTTTTCGAGTCCCGCCATCAGCTTTTCGATGCGGATTGGCAGTTCGCGGATACGTATGCCGGTTGCGTGGTAGGTTGCCATGGTGAGCGCCGACGCGCATCCGGTTAACCCAATTTCTCCGATGCCACGGGCTCCGTACTCATTGATCACAGGATCCGGATAGTCGAGAAAGATGCAATCGAGCTCAGGCACGTCAGCGTTTACCGCGACGAGGTAGTCAGCAAAGTTGTTGTTGATGGGATGGCCGGTCCGCGTGTCGTATACCGTCTCTTCGAGCATTCCCATGCCAATGCCCATCACTACCGCACCAAGGATCTGGTTGCGTCCCGTCTTGGCATTGATCATGCGGCCGCCGTCCACTACACTGAGCCAGCGGCTGACGCGTAACCGCAGGATCTCGGGATCCCACGCGACTTCACAAAAATGTGCACCGAATGAGTGAATCGAGTATTTCTTCATCTCGTCGGTCGGGCCTGTCTTCACCTGTCCATCGAGTCCAACTAGTTTTTGTGATTGCAGAATTTCCTGGAAAGCGATGCCGCTCGATGGAAGCTTGTCCTGTTGATGCACTCGTCCCTGCGTCATTTTCAGCGACTTTGCGTCGGCTCCCGCGAAAGCCTCATGCTTGACCGCGGCTTTGAGTACAGCTTCGACAGCTTTGTCGGTAGCTTGGTAGATGGCGGGAATTACGGTAGCGGTTGTGAAGGAGCCGCCTGATGTCGGCCCGGGAGGCAGCGAGGTGTCGCCTAATACGACATCAATTTTATCCACGGGAATGCCCGTGCGGTCGGAAACCACTTCGGCAAAAATTGTGTATGTGCCCGTGCCGATGTCTTGCGTGGCGCACGAGGCGCGCGCGGTCCCATCGGCCAACAAGCGCACGCGCACTTCTGCGTTCTGGCGATGGCCTGGCCACGTCATTGTGCCCATACCCCAGCCCAGAATTTCGTCGCCTTTACGCATCGAACCGACCTTGGGATTGCGCTGTTTCCACCCAAAGCGTTCCGCGCCTATTTGGTAAGCTTCGCGCAGATGTTTGCTTGACCAGGGCTTGTCCGCTCCTTCATCTTTCTCAGCATAATTGCGCAGGCGTATCTCAAGCGGATCGAGATTCAACTTTACCGCCAACTCGTCCATCGCGGATTCGAGTGCGAACAATGCTGGAGTTCTTCCCGGTCCGCGCATTGGTGTCGGCGTGCCAACGTTCAACTGAATTTCGCGCTGAGTGCCTTTCACATTCGGAGAGCTGTAGAGCATTGACGTTGGATCGACGCAGTCTTCCAGATAGGCGTCCACGAAAGAGGTCTCTTGCCGAACCTCATTGATGGTAGCCAGAAGTTTGCCGTCTTGTGTCGCTCCCAGGCGCACATGTTGCTCAATGGTGGGACGATGTCCCACGGTGGTGAACATCAGCGTGCGAGGGACGCTGACCTTCACGGGGCGTCCGGTGTGACGCGCTCCGACGGCCGCCAGCCACGAGTGCGGCCAAGGAAACAGTTTGCAGCCGAACCCGGATCCGATAAAACGGGATATGACTTCAACCGATTCCATCGGCACGCCGAGCACTTGCGAAGCTACATTGCGGTGGTTCACGACTCCTTGCGAAGTCTCATACAGCGTGAACTTTTGCTTTTCCTTGTCCCAAACGGCGATAGTGGCGTGCATCTCCATCGGATTGTGGGTCTCTACCGGCGTCACATAAGTAACATCTAGCTTCACTGGTGCTTGCTTAAACGCTGACTCTGCATCGCCGCGAGCCTGTTCTGCTGCGGGCTTGCCCGTCGGCTGAACGGCTTTCTCAAGCCGCACCTCTGGCGCCTTTGCGTCGTAGTCCACGTGAACATGAGAAGAGGCAGCCTGCGCCTGCTCAAACGTTTCTGCAATCACCAGCGCAACAAATTGTCCGTAATAATAAATACGGTCATCTTCAAATGGAGGTCGGCTTTCTCCGGGACGGCTCTGGTCTTCAAACTGGTTGGCTGGATGATAGAGATGTTCGAAGTTGCCATGGTGAAAGATTGCCAAAACGCCAGGCATCTTTTCGGCCTCGGCCGTGTCGATGCCGCGAATGCGACCGTTCGCGATGGTGCTGGCGACGCCGACGCCATACACTAGCCCATCAAAATAATAGTCAACACCGTATTTGGCACGGCCAGTGACTTTCAGTCTGCCGTCTACGCGGGTTATAGGTTGACCGATTACGGAATCACTCATGGCCGTTGTCCCATTGCAGAACCGTCAGGCATTTGTGGTAGCCACTTTCAATGCGCGGATCAAAGTTCGCTTTGCCAACTCAACTTTGAAGGCGTTGTTATGCAGCGGCCTTGCTCCTCGCAATGCCGCTTCCGCCGCCGCGCGAAAATTCTTCTCGCCGGGCTCATGCTTCTCCAAGACGTGCTCCGCTTCCAGGGAACGCCAGGGTTTCGTACCCACGCCACCGAATGCGATACGTATACGTTCAATGCGTCCGCCTTGCACTTGCGCCACCACCGCCGCAGAAGCCAGCGCGAATTCATACGAAGCGCGGTCACGGCGTTTTAAATAATAGGAGGTTGTTCCCTTCGCCAGCGGAGGCAGAGTCACATAAGTGATCAATTCGCCCGGAGCGAGAACATTCTCCCGCTGCGGCGTATTGCCTGGCACGAAATAGAATTCGTTGATCGGAACGGTTCGCTCCCCTCGCGGTCCCTGAATATGGATCACAGCCTCTAGCGCGGTCATGGCCACGCACATATCGGAAGGATGAGTCGCAATGCAGTGCTCGCTCGTTCCCAGAATCGCGTGAATGCGATTGAATCCATCGACCGCGGCACAGCCTGAGCCCGGTTGACGTTTGTTGCAAGCGTAGTTCGTATCGCGGAAATAGTAGCAGCGGGTGCGCTGTAGAAGATTGCCTCCGGTCGTGGCCATGTTCCGCAGTTGCGGCGAAGCTCCTGAGAGCAGGGCCTGGGATAGCACGGCATATTGCTGCTGCACATCAGCGTGGTGGGCCAGGTCGCTATTGCGAACCATGGCGCCTATCTTTAGCCCTCCATCTGGCATCGGTTCGATCTGATCGAGTGGCAAATGGTTGATGTCGAGGAGGCCCGTAGGCTGTTCCACGTTCAGCTTCATCAGATCGATGAGCGTCGTGCCGCCGGCGACGAACTTCACTCCGCCCACTGATGCGGAATTCACAGCGCCAGCTACGTCACTCGCTTTTTCGTAATGAAAGGCTTGCATGAAAATGTTTTTCTCTTAGAAGGCTGCTACGCTTTACGCCGTGCCTGCTGCACCGCTGCCACTATGTTGGTATACGCGCCGCACCTGCAGATATTGCCGCTCATGCACTCCCGTACCGAATCGTCATCTTGACCGCAAGGTTCGTTAAGAAGTGCCGCCGCCGACATCATCTGTCCTGACGTGCAGTAACCGCACTGAAATCCGTCATGTTCGAGAAATGCCGCTTGTACCGGATGCAACTCGCCATTCTTTTCCAATCCCTCGATCGTCGTGATTTCGTCACCCTGATGCATGATGGCGAAAGTCAAACACGAATTCACTCGCCGTCCGTTTACGTGCACCGTGCAAGCGCCACACTGGCCGTGATCGCAGCCTTTCTTGGTCCCGAAAAGGTGCAGGTTCTCGCGAAGGGCATCAAGCAGCGTTACTCGCGGTTCAAGTTGCAGGCGATGCTCCTGCCCATTTATCTTGAGCACCAATGGCACCGCTTCCGTGCTTTGCGGAGCAGTGCTCGCCGGAGCGACAGAACTTTGTTGTGCTTCTGCCGTGCACAACCAGGGTGCGCTGACGGCCGCCACTCCGGCTGCACTCCAACCAAGAAACGATCGCCGCGAGACTCCGCTTCGATTAGAGGAATCGCCGGTCTCTGCAATTTGCTGTTTTTCAGATTGAACTTTCTCAGCAGAGGCCCGGTGTTCGTTCTGACCCGACGGTTTATGCCCGGATTCGGCGTGAGGGGACGAAGATTTAGGCACTGTGTCTTCCTGGAAACAAGGCCTGATTCACAGACCTGTAACTAAGAAACATCGCGGGACGCTCTTACGTTGCAGTTCCGCACCGCCGATTATCGAAAGGCTGGGATTCGGGGCGATATACAGTTATGAATGCAGAAAGTCACGGGAATTACTGTAACCTGTGGAAAATCGAGCTGGCAGCTTTGGGTAGGCATAAACAAAATGCTCCGCGCAACGTTCTGCGCGGAGCCATTAGTTGAGACCGGTTCAGCGATGCTTGATGAACTCGCCAGTTTGCAATTCATTCATTGCCTGGCGTAGCTGCCCTTGCGTGTTCATCACAATTGGTCCGTACCATGCAACTGGTTCTTCGATCGGCTTGCCCGAAACCAGTAGGAATCGAATCCCCTCGTCTCCGGCCTGAACCGAGATCTCGTCGCCACGGTCGAACAACACCAGCGAGTGATTGCCCACGTCGTAGACCGGTGGCGCATCGGGTTTGTCGACTCGCTCGGTCAAAACCGCACGAGGATTCGAAGAATCGCGAAACGTGCCCGACCCCGCGAAGACGTAAGCGAACGCATTGCGCGTAGTCTCGACCTTGAGCCGCTTGCGCTGACCAGGTGGAACCGAAACGTCGACGTAATTCGGATCAGCCGCTACACCCTCCACAGGTCCTCTTTTTCCCCAGAACTCGCCACAGATAATGCGTACGCGGGTACCGTCGTCGTCGGTCACCTCGGGGATCGCACTCGACGAAATGTCCTGATAGCGCGGGTCGGTCATCTTCAGCGACGAGGGCAGGTTCGCCCAAAGCTGAAAGCCGTGCATACGCCCATGGCTGTCGCCCTTCGGCATCTCCTGGTGAAGGATGCCGCTGCCGGCTGTCATCCACTGCACGTCTCCCGCAGTCATCTTGCCCTTATTGCCCAAGCTGTCGCCGTGCTCGACGGAGCCGGCGAGAACATAGGTTATGGTTTCGATGCCGCGGTGCGGATGCCACGGAAATCCTGCGCGATAGTCGTTCGGGTTGTCGTTGCGAAAATCATCCAGCAACAAAAATGGATCGAATTCTTTCGTCTTGCCGAACCCGAAGGCGCGTTGCAGTTTTACGCCCGCGCCCTCAATGGTCGGTGTGGTTTGAATAATCTGTTTTACTGGGCGGAGTGACATAGTCTCTCCCTCCTTCTTTTTGGATGCCCATGCGGAAGCTCCGAGCCGCAAGGCGAATTTTCTTAGGCTTTTACAAACTGCACATCGAGCGTTATGGTGACTTCGTCGCCGACGAGAATGCCTCCGGTTTCAAGTGCCGCATTCCAGGTTAGACCGAAGTCTTTGCGATTGATCTTGGTAGTCGCAGAAACCGCTAGTCGCGTATTGCCCCACGGATCTTTAGTAGGAGGCGTTGGCCCTTCAACTGTAAAGAGCACCTTGCGCGTCGTGTCGCGAATCGTCAGGTCGCCCTCGACAGACAGTTCACCGTCGCGGACAACTTTGATGCCGGTGGACTTGAAAGACATCGTAGGGAACTTCTCGGCGTGGAAGAAGTCTGGGCTCTTCAAGTGACCATCGCGCTGGGCATCACGCGTCTCGATCGAAGCTGTTTCAATCGAGGTCTCAACCTTTGATTTGGTCACATCAGATTCGTCCAACGTCAACTTTCCCGAGATCTTGGGGAACTGCCCCTTCACGTTCGAAATCATCATGTGTTTGACTTTGAATTCGGCAATGGAGTGAACCGGGTCGATATTCCAAGTGGTGACGACAGTTTGCGGTGAAGTCAGGGTGCTCGTGCTCATATTAGGTTATCCTTTCTTTTTCTTTTAGATACCTCTTTACGTCTCTACTCTGCTTCAGTTAGATGCCTTACGACGATAATCGTTGCAACAAATATATGGTTAAAAATCAGCTCACGGCAGCGCGCGCAGCCTGCAACAGTTCCGTAAGCGCACGCAGCCGCTCTCGTCCCAGATGGCCAAGGCGTTTGCGATGAGCTTCCTCGATCGGTTCATCGAGGGCGCTTAGCAACTTAAGACCTTCTGGCGTGATCTTGGCCATCACTACTCGCCGGTCTTTGGTTTCCCGGCAACGGGAGATCAGGCCGCGCTTCTCCAACCGGTCAAGCAGACGCGTAATGTCGGGATCGCGAGTAATCATACGGCTGGCGATCTCGCCGCAGGGAAGCGCGTCATGCGCCCCTCTCAAGATGCGCAGCACGTTGTACTGATTGGCCGAGAGGTCTTCCGCCTTGAGAATCCCGACTAAAGAGCGCGACAACATGTCAGTCGTCCGCAGCAGGTCCAGAAATACGGCCTCCTCAGGACAGGGTGGGCGTCGTTTGCTGTAGTCTTGGCGATTCATTTGTAACGATAATAGTCGTTATAACGAATAATGTCAAGCCGCACATTCTTGGCGTGATAGCGGACTGCTAACGGAGTATCGTCTCGGTGATTCCCATCACACGTGCCTGTGACAAGCAGCCTTGTCCACTTTCTCCCCGGCCACACAGAATGATAGGGCATGCTCAAATGATGCTGGGGGCGTGTGCAATCCTGCCGTGGGGGCTAAACTGAATCGTAGCGAGGAGACTTACATGCCATCGGACAGTCTTACGATCACCGATAATCGCAATGCCAAGAACTATGAGTTGCCGATTGAGAACGGCACAATCCGCGCGATGGACTTGCGGAAGATCAAGACCGGAGCTGACGACTTTGGTCTCATGACCTACGATCCGGCGTTCATGAATACTGCGTCCTGCCACAGCAGCATCACTTTCATTGACGGCGATCGCGGCATTCTGCGCTACCGTGGGTATCCCATTGAAGTACTGGCTAAGCACTGTACTTTCCTTGAGGTGGCGTACCTGCTGCTGTTCGGCGAACTTCCCACAACCGATGAGCTGAAAAAGTGGGTCAACGATATTACCCACCACACCATGTTGCACGAAACTACCAAGAAACTCATGGAAGGTTTTCTCCATGACGCCCATCCCATGGCGATGTTGGTGAGTACGGTTGCGGCGTTGTCGACGGTTTATCCCCGAGGCTAGAGAAGTTCATGATCCCGCCAACCGGCTGCTGCAGATCAAACGTCTGATTGGCAAGGTGCCGTCCATTGCGGCCATGTCGTATCGCCACAGTCTGGGTTTTCCGTATGTTTATCCGGACAACGATCTCAGCTATCCGGAAAATTTCATGAACATGTTGTGGCGGATGGTGGAACCGAAGTACGTTGCCAATCCGGTAATCGCGCGCGCCCTGGATATTCTTTTTATCCTGCACGCTGATCACGAGCAGAACTGCAGCACCAACGCCATGCGAGCGGTAGGTAGCGCACAGACCGATCCTTACCTGGCCACCGCAGCCGCGGCTGCAGCCTTGTCCGGACCTCTACACGGCGGAGCCAACGAAGAGGTTCTGAATATGCTCGATGAAATCGGTTCGAAGGCTAATATTCCTGCTTACATCAAGAAAGTTAAAGATGGGCAGGGCAAGCTAATGGGCTTTGGCCACCGCGTCTATAAGAACTACGATCCCCGCGCCAAAATCATTAAGTGGGTATCAGAAAAGGTGTTTGCCGTGACCGGCGGAAATCCCAAGCTCGATATCGCGCTCGAACTCGAGCGAATCGCGCTGGAGGACGAATATTTCATCGCGCGCAAGCTGTATCCCAACGTGGATTTTTATTCCGGAATCATTTACCAGGCCATGGGCTTCAAACCGGAAATGTTTACGGTTCTGTTTGCTATCCCGCGCACCGCGGGCTGGCTGGCCCAATGGCAAGAGATGCTCACCGATCCGGAGCAGAAGATCGCGCGTCCGCGGCAGATCTACACGGGATCCGCTGTACGTGAATTCGTGCCATTCGAAAAGCGCACCGGTGAACTGACAACGGCGCGCTGAGGCTTGGATTTTCCGAAGCATTCTCGCAGAGCACTGCGACCCCACGCAGCGCTCTTTTCCTATGACGCTCGCGTAGGCCGATGCAAACTGTCGTATATTGCACCCACCGAAAGAATGCTTGCGGCGAGCCAAACTACCTTTGGCTACTTGATACTCCGTCTGCGTTATCACGAACGCTTTCCGCCCAAGTCAGCAGCTCTTCGCGTGTCATGAAATTCAGAATCCGTTCCGGATCGATGGCCGCCAAGTGAGCCGCAGCGAGTCCGAATGCAACGAATCTAAGCTGCGAGGCGCCGTGTGAATCGGTGCCTATGGAAATACGACAGCCAGCCTTCTTTGCCAAGCGGATGAGCTCAAGACTCAAGTCCTGCCGATCGGGATAGGAATCAATTTCCACAGCTTTGTCGAGTTCCGCGGCTAGTGCGAACACGCGCGACCAATCGGCGTCTAACCCAAGGCGGAAATTGTAAATTCGCCCCCGCGGATGTCCCAGAATCTGAATGTCGGGATTGCCCAACGCCGCAAGGTAGCGCTCGGTCTGATCGTCCTTGCGGCGCAGCGCAGAGTGAAAACATCCCAGCACCAGGTCAAGCCCCGCCAGCGACTCCTCGCTCATATCGCTTTCGCCATTAGGACTCAGATTTAGTTCGATAGAACGCAGGACACGAAGTTTGCGGCCAGCATTTGTGAGCGTTTCATTGACAGCTTCGATTTCGACTGCTTGTTGCCGGAGTTGCTCCTCACTAATGCCACCTGCGATTTTCAGTCCCTGCGAATGATCCGTGATCGCAATGTATTCGTGCCCTATGGCCTCGGCGGCATCAGCCATTTCCTGAATCGATTCGGAGCCATCACTCCAAAGCGTGTGCATCTGCAGGTCGCCCTTAAGCTGCCCCTGCCAAGCCGGGTCTCGTTGAAGATGCGAATTCACCTGCGTCCATGTCAGAAAATCTTTGCGAATATCGGGAGCGGTAGGAATTAACGGCGGCAATTTGAGCCATCGGCCGACAATCTTCTCGAGGTATGGCCCGATCCCGGGCAACTCCGTCAATGATCGGCCTTCCTGCTGCAATTGCGACGCCTCTTCTGCCCAAAGCAATGCTTTACGCGATGCCCGGCGCAAAGCCTTTTGCAAGGGTTGTTTCTGTCCCTCGGCTTCGATCGCCAATAATTCGGCAATTTGCGAATTGCTGAGCGGATCAGAGCCA
>Ga0185299_10007158_pt1 | contig 11559 bp, 14 predicted proteins | sample PaiPotPPA55metaG_FD_128002 | JGI IMG/M metagenome (GOLD analysis project Ga0185299, IMG submission 128002) | Iron sulfur acid spring bacterial and archeal communities from Banff, Canada, to study Microbial Dark Matter (Phase II) - Paint Pots PPA... ...
GCGACCTTCAAGACTGGCTTCGAGCCCGCGTCCGTTCCTCTACTTCCGAAGGCAAAAAGCCCCTTCCCGCCGGGCTGGAGAACCGCGGGGAAGCATGACGATGCACGCCAAAGGAAACCCCGCGGCGGGCGACAGTGGGGCCCGATCAACTGATTTCATGCGCTCTGGGATTGGCGGCCGAAATACAACCGCCCGGTCAATTGCGCAAGCCCTTGGCGGCATCCGCAACGGCAATGGATATCTCTGCCGTTGCCCCGTGCCCTCGCACGGCAAAGGGCGCGGCGACCGCAACCCGTCCCTTTCCATAGCCGACGGCGACGATGGCAAGCTTTTGGTGCGATGCTTCGCGGGATGTGACCCATGTAACGTGCTAGCCGCGCTCCGATCACGTGGGCTGCTCGATGACCGGCCCACCAACGGCGGAGCCAACGCCGCAAAACCTGTCCGCACATTCACATATGAATACCGGGACCCGGCGAGCGGCGAGGCCCGATACCGGAAAATTCGCCACGAATACGCTAACGGATCGAAGAGTTTTTTCTTCGAACCAAAGGGTCGCGGCGGCAGCCCGCCCTTGCTCTACGGAGGTGAGCGCCTGCCAGACCTGGCCGAAGGGCAGCCGGTTTGGATCGTGGAAGGCGAAAAGAAGGTGGAGGCGTTGCGGGCACGTGGCGCAATTGCCGTTTCCGGCGACACCGGCGCGCAATCCAAATGGCTTCCCGAACATGCCCAATTGCTTCGCGGGTGCCCAGTGATCTTCTGGCCGGACAGCGACGCGCCGGGCGAGGGATACATAGCGCGCGCGGCGGCTGCGATCCGCGCGGAAAATCCCGGTGCCGATCTTCGCGTCGTGCGGCCGTTCCCCATGGCCGTGGAAGGGGAAAAAGGGCGTGATGTTTGCGACTGGGTTGGCGGCAACGAAGAATTTGCCGCGCTTATCGAGAGTGCGAAGCCTTACGAGCCCGAGGCCGCCAACCCTGGCCCGGGGGCTGATGGTCCTCTGCCGCTATTTCCGCCGCTCGCCGAACCAGAACCATTTCCAATCGCCGCACTCGGAGCCACGCTCTGCCGCGCGGCGAAGGCCATTTCAAGCAAGGTTCAGGTGCCTCCTGCGATGGCGGCGCAGTCTGTCCTCGCCGGCGCGTCGCTGGCCGCCTGCGCTCATGCGGACGTGATGCTGCCATACGGCCAGGCGCGGCCACTATCGCTGTTTTTCGCAACTGTCGCGGCAAGCGGGGACCGGAAATCGACTTCGGACAGAGAAACTCTTTGGCCGGTGCGCAAACGCGAAGAATTCCTTCGCGAACGGCACATCGAAGAGATGAAGCACTGGAAGCATGCCTCTGCGGCATGGGCGGCCGAAAAACGCAAGATCGAGGGCGACAAGAAAATAGACTTCCAAGAGCGCAAGAGCCGTTTGGTGGTTCTTGGCGACGAGCCCATTAAACCACTTTCCGCCTTTCTTACGACGGGCGATATGACGATTGAGGGGCTCGTCAAGAATTGGCCTGACGCACATGCGGCGCTTGGACTATTCACGGCTGAGGGCGGGATGTTCACGGCCGGGCATGGCATGAATGACGATAACCGGCTGAAGACGGCGGCCATGCTCTCCGAATTGTGGGACGGCCTGCCCGTGAAGCGAATCCGCGCCCTCGATGGCGTCACCATCCTTCCAGGACGACGCCTCGCGATGCACGTAATGATTCAGCCGGACGCGGCCGAATCCTTTCTCTCAAACCCGACGCTGCGGGACCAGGGATTGCTCTCGCGAGTCCTCATTGCCCGGCCAGAGAGTTTGGCGGGCTCCCGGCTCTACCAAGAGCCAAGGCCGGAAGACACGGCTGCGATTCGAGCTTATGGCGCGCGCGTGCTTTTGATCCTAGAGGCCGAACCGGCGCTCATGCCCGGCAAACGTAATGAGCTTGATCCTCGCGCGCTTCAGATTACGCCAGAGGCCGCGACAATATGGCGAGACTTCCATGATCATATCGAAACGCAATGCGGCTCCGATAGTCCGCTCGCGCTCGTTCGGGACTTCGCCGCGAAGGCGGCCGAACATGCTGCAAGGATCGCTGGTGTCCTGACCATCGTCGAAGACCTGGAAGCGCGCGAGATTGGCGTGGAAGCCATGCGCAACGCAATCACACTTGCGGACTGGTATGTGAACGAGGCTTGCCGATTGCAGGAAGCCGGCCGCAGTGATCCTCGCTTACGCCGGGCGGCTCTGCTTTTGAAGTGGATTCAATCGCAGCCCGGCGGAAAGGCCGCCATAAGCAGAATTTTGACGCATGGCCCGAATGCGCTGCGGACAAAGGCCGTAGCCGAGGATGCCTTAGCGATCTTGCTCGATCATCGACGGATCATCGAAGTTTTAAGCCGGCCGCGCATCGTTCAGGTCATCGGGGAGACGTGCGAATGACGGGTTATCGACGCTTCAAAATCTCGGGTGGCGTCCCTGCTAACGCTAAAATCGCTAAAATCGCTAATGATCGGTCGGGTGAGGACCAGATTTCAGCAAACATTAGCGACATTAGCACTTTAGCGGCCGCGCACACCACGAAAGCGAAAATTCAGGAATCCCCGTTTGTCAGTTTTGTCAGTGACCAGGATAGGCATGTTTTTGGAATCGATAAGCTGCCCGAGCCCGATCGCGCCGAGATTGAGGAACGCAAGGGCATGGCTATGGGCGGCGTGCCGGAGCCCTACCTCGACGCTTGGGCGCGGCTGCAAGTCCAAAAGCCGGTGAGTGTCACTAACGAAGATTGGCGCCAAGCCATCGACGATGCGGGCAAATTCCTCGGCCAATGGGGCGCGCTGGCCGACACCTTCGGCTGGTCTCCCGGCGATCTATTCGATGCCGCGCGATGGCGCCATGGGCCTTGCCTGGTGGCTCAAGGGTAGGACTGTGACTGCCCTCGGGCCGGAACATGCGGCGGTGGGCGATCCCGTCTATGATCGCGTGACGCGCCGGGAATGGATCATTCCGTATTCGCCGGCAGCCCCTAGACCCTTATTAGAGGTAGTGAAATGAAAAAGTTGAAGACTACCATCGAAGCCCACATAACGGCCTTCAATTCATGGGCGTCTAGGCAAGAAGAGATTGCCGCGCGGCTGGCCGCGGTGGCACGGCGATTGCAGCTTGTGAATGCGAATCATGCCCGACCGGCGCGGCGGAAGCCGGGCGCGAAGCCGTTGCTGGAACGTGTGAAGTGACCCTTGCCCCTTGCGTAAAAAGGAACTTTGAGAATGATGAAGACAACAATCGCCGCGACGATCGTGGCTCTAGGCGTCGCGACCCCCGCGAACGCGCATCACTACCGGAACGCGCATCCCTACCGGCGGCAGTACTACCCCCAATACCGGTATGATCCTGGTCCAGCCATCGCACGCGGCGTCTTCGGCGCGGTCGTTGGCCCGACGATCCCGGCTTCCGCTGGAGGATATGCTTATGCGCCAGCTTATGGATACACTATCCAACCCTATTGCAACCCCGGGTTTTACTGGACCGGACAAACATGTTGGCCGTATCGGTGAGCGAGATGGAATGGATTGCCGAAGCGATGGTGAGCAGGAGCTTTCGCTGGAGCGAGCCAAGGGTATGCGTATGAGACGCCGCCCATTTAAAAAGGCTGGCGTGGCATGACTGAAAATACAACCCCGAAGCAATCTTGGGGCTTCCAAAAAGGCCAAAGCGGCAATCCCGCCGGGAAGCCAAAGGGCGCGCGGCACAAGACGACGCTGATGGCTGAGAGGCTCATGCAAGAGGATGTCGAAAAGATCGTTAATGCTGTTCTTACCGCCGCGCGCAACGGCGATATGATGGCGGCAAAGATCATCCTCGATAGGATCGCGCCGGTATCACGGCGTCAATGCGTCTCTCTCGACCTGCCTAAGATCGAGAGCCTGGACGACGAAGTAGCGGCGCGCGCGGCGGTGTTAGGCGCGGTCGCGGATGGCGATCTGACGCCCGGCGAGGCCGTGGTTATCTCTGAATTGATCGATGAATTGGGAAGAAGGTTCAGAAAGGCGGGATTCGGAAATCGCTTGGCGGGGCGCGCCAATCCGCCTTAAGCGCCGTCGGAAAGTAAGGGATGCTCAAGGAGATCGGGTGGAAGCCGTATCGGCTTGGGGGTTTTGCGGGTAGCGTCGCTTGCTCCTGGCCTGGTCATACTCGGGGCTCAAAAAGCGTTAGGCTGGCGGCCCACCTTCGCCGCCGCCGCGCCCTCACCAAAAGATTACCGCGAGAGCCTAGACGACATAGCAGCCGAGGACCTGACAGACCAAGGCCCTGGAGCAACCGACAGGATACGCGAGGCTAGGCTCAACGCGGTAACCCTAGCCATCGCCGCAAACGAAGCAGAAGCCGCCGCTGACCGCGCGGTAGCAGAAGCCGCCGGCGACAAGATCGAAGTGGCCACCGTCCCCGGCGTCGATGATCGCGCCGTCAATCCCAATCGTGCCGCCGAGAGGATGGGCCCACCTCTGTTTCAGCAAGCTGTCCATGTCTTCCCAAACGGTATCGCTCGTAATCGGGCCGTAAATGACCGTGTGCCCAAAGGATCGCGCCGGTATCACGGCGTCAATGCGTCTCTTTCGACCTGCCCAAGATCGAGAGCCTGGACGACGAAGTAGCGGCGCGCGCGGCGGTGTTAGGCGCGGTCGCGGATGGCGATCTGACGCCCGGCGAGGCCGTGGTAATCTCTGAATTGATTGATGAATTGGGAAGGAGGTTCAGAAAGGCGGGATTCGGAAATCGCTTGGCGGGGCGCCAATCCGCCTTAAGCGCCGTCGGAAAGTAAGGGATGCTCAAGGAGATCGGGTGGAAGTCGTAATCAGTTCGGCTTCTTTGTCTTGCCGTCGCCTGTTCGCTTGCCTTTCCTCGTCCATGCGCTCGATCTGCGCAAGTGCCTTCTGCCGCCGCTCCTCGATCACCGCCTCGATGCCGTCATCGGCGGCAGCTGGAGCGAGCTGGTTTGTCCGCAACCGGATGGTTTGCTCGATTGTCGAGTCGGCGGCGGCGAGGATCAACGACCTGAGCCGGTGAGCCTCGATGCTATCGTCGTTTGGGTCCGGCATCGGCAGGGTCAGGATGTCCCGTTTGCAATCGAGGGCCTGGTTGAGGAGCCATGCCTGCTTTTCGCCGGGCGACATGGAGTCCCACGCTGGGACGGCCGTATGGGGCTGCAATACCTTGGGCATGGTGGTAACCCTGGGCCTTCTAGCAGCCTCCAGGACGGCCGGGAAGGCCTCCCCGGCGAGGCATGGCAGGTGGGCCAAGGCAAGGCGCTGGCGCGGCAGAACGAGAAGTGTATGCGATACACGACCCAAGGCCGGGCTAAGCTTTGCCGCCGTTGAATGACGGCTCTTCGCCGAGCTTGCTACGCGCGAAGATGGGCGATAAATTTTCCCTGACCGACTTCCATGATCGCCTGCTCGCGGGCGGCTTGGCCCCGCTCAAGATCATCCGTCGCGAGATGATCGTGGACGGCTGTGCGCGCGTGCGCCACGACGCCCGGAATCCGTCAAGGGTCCAGATGGTCGATCGACACGCCCGGATAACGCCCGGCCTGCCGGCCAAGCCTTCTTAACTGAGATGTCTCAATCGTGCCGCGGCGTCCGAATTCGACTGGACTTCTGCCGCAAAGGACGCATTGCTATGTGCGTCGGCCGGTGGATTTGGCTACCCGGAATAGTTACATTGGCGAGTAAGCAAGTGACGCCCGGTCCAACGGCCGATGTGCCTTGAACGAGCGGATGACCTCCCGTCTATAGGCAGCCGGGAGCCGCGCCAAGTATTCTTCGCAATCCTCCATCGTGACCACGGATCCGCATACAAAGCATAACGCGTACGTTCCCGGCGATGGCTTTCATTGCGGCTTTTCTCACTTCGGCCGCCTCCTCCGGAGGCATTTTATTGGCCTCGGCGAGCGCAATGTCGATATCGTGGAAGGAAGGATGCCCATCATCTGAAGAGCTACGTCAAGGCCTGCCTTGCCCCGTTCATCGGGGTTGAGGGAAGGGTCCTTTGCCCGAGCGATGGCTTTTTTCTGTCTCTCGATCATGCGGGACATTCTTGATTTAAATTGCTCCTCCCGACCGGCGCCGGAATCTTCCTCTTCTTCGAGGGAAGCGGGAGTTGACATGGAGGGGGTATCCTTTCCTGGGCCTTCTAGCAGCCTCTAATTCCGTATCCCTCTTATCAAGAAGCGTGAAATTACCGAGCAGGAATCTGACCTGCTCCTGGACAGGCTTTTTATAACGGGCCTCCCCCGCCTTGATGCGCTTGCTGATACCCCCGCCCCCCTCAAGCGCGATGTAAACCACAGGGGCAGGTTTAACCGAGATCGACCAAGCGATGGACGACTACCGCAACGGACGCATGGGCCGCCTCGCGGCGCACGCCTAAGCGGGATCGGTCAGCCTACTTCACCGCCTTGCCCAATCGTCCGGCGAGATCCTGGATATATTGCCAGGCCGTCCGCCCGGAACGCGAGCCCCGCGCGAGGGCCCATTCGAGCGCCTCGCGCTCGATTTTTTCGCGCGCGCAAGACCGAAATGCTCCACATAGCCATTGACCATCGCAAGATAATCGTCTTGCGAACAGGAATGAAAGCCGAGCCAAAGCCCGACGAGATCTTTTCCCGTGTGCGATAAGGAGGAGTTGGCGGTCACGCGGCCTTCGTATGGCGGCCTCTATCTAACATGAAGGAACGCCTCAAGCTGAGACAGCATCACCTTCCCGGCCCGAGTACAGACATCCGCCGCAAAAGCGGCTCGCGAATTGTTAGGAGTCATTTATTTTCCTTTTGGTCTTGCGGCGCAATTGCCACAGAATCAGACCAGCCGTCGCTACCATCAAACAAAATCCTCCAGTCAAGAAGAAGATTGTGAGTGCGAGTATAAGAGTCAACTTGTTTTCGCCAGGATAGGCTCTGAGGCCAAATACGATTTTATGCAATCACCCTCTAATTGAATAAACAATCCTTTTTAAATGGTCAAGTTACCATTACCCAGCGCGGTCAAATTCCTTGGAGCCTTTGCGCTTAGTGACCGCCCAAGCTTTCACAGAGCGATTTTTTGGCAGGTTTTCTCTTAATCAAGTAGAATATAACCACTTTGCGCATAAGGGTTATTGAACTTGGAAAAGCGTGGCGCGGGCGGCGCTAAATTGCTTTTCAGCCAGTCCGACGGCCTCGCAGGCCGCGAACTTCGTTGAGAACGCGCGTTAATTCCGCATTCGCCTCATTGAGCTTCGCGGCGAGCGTGATGAGGCTGGGGTTGATCACGGACAGCAGAAGCCGCCGCTGACCGCGCGGTAGCAGAAGCCGCCGGCGACAAGATCGAAGTGGCCACCGTCCCCGGCGTCGATGATCGCGCCGTCAATCCCAATCGTGCCGCCGAGAGGATGGGCCCACCTCTGTTTCAGCAAGCTGTCCATGTCTTCCCAAACGGTATCGCTCGTAATCGGGCCGTAAATGACCGTGTGCCCAAAACAAAACACTCGCCGGGCACCCTCGACCAGCCCGCGAGAGTGCATTCGAGCCGGTCGTCCTGGCAATCGACGCCGCACGTCATGACGAGCACTTCCGGCGGGATCGCATCGAGGCTGAACGGCTCAACCCGGGAAGCAAGCGCCGTGTCGTCGATATCCTCGCCAGCCGCACGCCACCCTTGCGCTAAGCTGCAATTTATGAACGGCTGAAGTTTGGAGGGATCGTCCTTTGCGGCAAGGAATTCGGCCGCAAGAATCGGCCATGAGGCGTTCTTGAGCAATGACACGAGAGCATTGAGCCGAAATCCTGCGTGCCCCTTGATTTCAGCCCGCGTGATTCTCCAGCGGCCAGCGGTTACCATCGCCGGCTTGTGTTCCTCGCCGACGAGCGAGCCGCAGTGCGGACATTGAAATTTTGCAAGCTTGGGCTCGCCAGGCGGCCAGGAAATATCGGCCCATTCAATCTCATGGAACGCCCCGCACTCGGGACACGGAACCTCGAATATTCTTGCGTCGCTCTCTTCATAGGCGCGCAGCACATGACTGGTATCAGACTCCAATGGCGTGCTGCCGAGAACTACCTTCCTATCCGCGAACGTTAAGGTCCTCTTAGTCGCCAATTCGACGGCCGACCCTTCGGCCGTCAGCTCATAGGCGTCGACTTCGTCGCAAAAAAGAACCCTCGCGGTTTTAGCCCGAAGGTTTCTAGGCGAGCGCGATGCCACAACCCGAAGCGAGCCGCCGGGGAAAAATCTCGACAACATTGTCGAGCGACTCCGCCCGCGTTGCCCAACAAGATCGTCCCTCAAGATGCCATGAAGCGCGGGCGAGGACGCAAAAAGCGGCTCAAGATCGCTCTTCATAAAATCTTTTGCGTCACTTTCGACCGGCAACAAACAGATCACGGGCGCCGGGTCGTTGATGCAAAAATGCGCGATGGCGCACGCAACTGAAATAGAAAACCCGATGCGCGCCGCCTTGACCAGCGTTACTCGCGTGATGTCCGGATCGCCGATCGCGTCAAGCAGCGCTTTTTGATAGGGGTACGCGCGGAAGGGGCCAGGGACCGCACACAAGCCTTCCGGTAGCACGATATTTTTTTCCGCCCATTCCGAGAGCGGCATGGTTGGAGAGGGGCCAGCGTCGCGAGGGCACGGCGGCGGATTTCAGCAAGGCTTGTCATCGCGGCTTATTTCCGTCAGGCAAGCCCGGCATTTTTCGTCCAAACCCCGCATCTGCGCCGCCGTGAGCGCCAGCCTATCGCCCGCCCGGCGCGGCAGCCTCATAATACCAGCCCGCACCACGCGCAGCACGCCGCTCCATTCCTGTTCAACCTCGCTGGCCGGCACAAGATCGCCCCGCCGCTGGGCGTTCTTCAACTCGGCGGCGTCCGCCTGCGCCTTCGCCAATCGAGCTCTCGCCATGCTCTGCTCCGTCGGCTCGGTGCCATTGCCTCGGCCCGCTGCCGCCTCGCGCAAATGCCGGACATAATTTCGAACCGATGGCGCGAGAGCATAGCTATTCCGGCCCTCCCGAACGACGATTCCCCGCCGCGCAAGCCCGTTAACAACCTCCACCGAGACGTCAAACAAGCCCGCCAATGACGTCGCCGTAACCCCTGGCATGATTGAACCCTTTAAAAATTTGCCCTCATAGCGCGAAATCCCGGGCGCCACGTCCCCGCGCTTTGAAAAGCCGGCGAGGTGCCCTATAGCTCGGCCGGTAGTTCCGGCCATGCCTTTGTGGTATTGAACGCGCGTACAATTGCAAGGACAAAGACATGAAGCCATTGCGGCGTAGCGAGTTGGCAACCCCGCCAGCAATAGCCCCAGCGGCGGCCCGTGGCGGTAGTGTCTCAGTTTGAATTTCGGCAATGGGTGGATACCGTTGAAAAACTCGGAAAATGAGCGATGTCAGAAAACCAGACTTTGGTGATGCAGGGCCGATAGCGCCACACGTTGCCATCACCAATTCGCAACAAGCGTCGCACACCGAAAAGTTAGACTTTCTGCCGGCCCCTTAGCGCTTTCTTCTTAAAGCCCACCTGTTGCCTCAAGAATTGTGATCGCGGCAAAAAATCGAGTTTGTAGGTTGCAACGAAAGCGGCGAGATGCTATCCTTAGAAGGGATTAATCCTCCAACATGCGGAAAACATTCATGCGTTTCCAGCCAAAGACTCTCCTCGCGACCGCGCTCCTCCTCGCGTTGGCCGCATCCCCCGCTCTTGCGAAGAATAATAATATTAGTGGTGATGATAATAATGGTAATAATGGTAATGTCCAAGCTGCTCCCGGCCCGGTCGCGGGCGCGGGTCTTGGCTATCTCTTGCTCGCAGGCGGATATTACGCGGTTCGCCGTTGGCGCAAGCAAAACACCGGGGAATAGCCTCGCCAATTCCAGTACCGATTGGCGCGCGGGACCCAGGGTCGCGCGCAATCGAGGGACCGCCGCATGGTTGACGCGCCGAAAGGTGCCTCGGGACGCGTCGATGCCGTGAACGCGGGCGGCGCGCTCGCGGCCCCGTTCTTCTCGAACATCGGGCAGGCGGTTCGCCGCGGCGAATTTTTTGCTGGCCTGTTCATTCTCGGATTTTCAAACGGGATTTTCGAGCGGATCACTTGGGCGATCGAGAAGGGTACGATTGAGAACGCGCTCTTGGGCACGTTCGGAATCAGCGTTCTTGTTTGGGTCGCGTGCTTTATCGCTGTGTCGCTCCTGCTTCGCCAGCCCCCGGAGCCCGTGACCCGCAACGATCTGATCCTCGGGGTGGCGGTCATCGCCGCCGTGCTCGTCCCCTCCGCTAAAGTGAGCTGGATGGCGCTGACCGGGCTCGGGATTTATGGTTTGCGCTGTTTTGAAGCCGGCGCGCCGGCGCGCCGGGCGGCTTTCGTCATCCTCGCGGTAACGGTTCCGATGTTTTGGAGCCGATTGGTGTTCGCGATGCTGAGCGATTGGATTTTGCGGGCCGATGCGATTTTGGTCAGTCTGATCGTCGGAACGCAGCGCGTGGGCAACACGGTCGGGTTCGCCGATAACTCCGGCTATCTCATTATCCTACCGGGCTGTTCGTCGCTGGCGGATGTCTCTCTCGCGGTGTTGGGGTGGGCCCTTTTTACCCAAGCCCTCACGCGCCGGCCGTCCCTGAAGGATGTCTGGTGGTGTCTCGGGGCATGCTCCGCCGTGATCGTGATCAACGTCACGCGCATTGCGCTCATGGGTCTTCACCCCGAGCACTTCGAGCTCATTCACGGCGCGATCGGGGCAGGTATCGCGAGCTTTCTCGCCCTCGTGGCGATTGTCGGGATCAACTTGATCAGGGTTCGCGGTGATCTCTTCGCTCGTTCCTAAGCTCGTCCTCATCGGGCTGCTGATCCTGACCCTCTCGTTCAAGATCTCGAATGGTATGAGCCAGTTCGTCTCTGGACAAGACGAAATGGTGAGAACGTATATAGCCACGTTTCTTGCGCGGCAGGGATTCGAACCGGACCCCGCCAGCGCGATCCAGTACCCGATCGGCGCGTCAGGCCGTTCTGGCGGTTGTCAATTGCTCATCACCGAGGTCGCGTATCAGGGCTGGCAACGGGATTTTTTTCGCCGGGCGCTCTCGGAGGAGGACCAATTCTTTTTCTTATTCCGGGGCCACAAGTACCAGGACCAACCCGTCTGGTTGACCCGCCTGTCAGGCTACTGGAATACTTTCGTTCGGAACCTCGGATTTAACGCACCAGTAGAGCCGGTTTTGGGAATCGTAGCATCGGCCCCTTGTGATCTGAACGCGATGCCATGGCAAGAACTCGCCGACCATGTCGCCGCATTGCGACGATGAGAATCGTCGACAGGGTGCGAACGTTTCGAGGCGATGCAGGCAGAGGGCGCGCCGCTGACGGGGCAAAAATCCGCGATCTCGTGACGGTGTGGGCCGGTGGTGCGGGTCGCCAAAGCCGAGGCGGGGCGCGGAGCGGTCGGGGTGGCGAAGCGCCCCGCCTCGGCGAATTGGAGAACACCATGACCACCGAACAAAAGATCATCCGCGCCAAGATCGGGCTCTTAGAGCTTGCCAGGCA
>Ga0185299_10007159_pt1 | contig 11559 bp, 8 predicted proteins | sample PaiPotPPA55metaG_FD_128002 | JGI IMG/M metagenome (GOLD analysis project Ga0185299, IMG submission 128002) | Iron sulfur acid spring bacterial and archeal communities from Banff, Canada, to study Microbial Dark Matter (Phase II) - Paint Pots PPA... ...
TTTCGAAACCGCGTCTCCTCTAAAGAGGCGTTCGAAGGGCTTGAGCTGGGTGAAGGGAAACCTTCACGCCCAGTTCTGAGAGGGCCGGGCGGCCGCAAGGCCGCCTGGCTACTCGGTAGTAATCCTTGAGCCCTTCGGCGCTTCCTCGCGGTCCACAAACGGGCTTCGGGGAGATGTCGGTTAGCGGAGTCGGGATCAACAAGGCACATCTCCTCGAAGCCGACTTCGGGACAACGTCGTCGGAGTCCGCCTGAAAACGTGAAAACGTAACTTCCGGTTAGAGAGTTGCCCGTTACACGATAACCAGGAAGCAGCACTTCATGGCGAGCGTCTTGCGAATCTTCCACCGCTTTACCTTTCACGAGTCACACCGTTAGAATCCAGGCGGCATAATGCCTAAGGAGATCTATGGCCAAAAGCCGAGCCAATCGGGCTTCCCCATCGCGTCCATACGAGGTCCTTTTCCAGATGGTGATCGGCAAGTGGATCAGTCAGGCACTCGGCACTATCGTCGAAATCGGCGTCCCCGAACAGCTCGCGAAGGGAGCGCGGCGGTGCAGCGATATTGCCCGTGAAGCTGGTGTCTCAGAAGACGGGATCTATCGCTTGCTTAGAGCACTCGCGAGCTTGGGCCTGTTCGTTGAAAGCGCTGACCGCCGGTTCAAGCTTACGGGCATGGGAAAGCTGCTTCGAAGCGACCATCCTGAGAGCCTTGCAGGGTACGCGCGTTTTGTCGCTCATGACAGCACGTGGCGGCCCTGGGGACAGCTTGGCTATAGCGTGAAGACGGGCATGCCGGCGTTCGATCATGTCTTCAACGTTCCTATATTCGAACACCTCTCGCGGAATCCCGAAGTCGCCGCAGTCTTCGACGACGCGATGACATCAATCAGCGCTACGGAGGCCCGAGCAACATCCGACGCGTACGACTTCAAAGGAGTCGAGACGCTGATGGACGTCGCGGGCGGACACGGTCTGCTGCTGGCCACCGTTCTGCGCCGCCACAAGGCGATGCGCGCTGTACTTTTCGATCTTCCGCATGTTGCGGCTGGCGCCGCAGCGACATTCGCTCGTGCTGGCATCACCGGCAGAGTGCGAATCGAAAGCGGCGACTTCTTCAAAGAACTGCCATCGGGTGCCGACGCGATCATCATGAAGCACATTCTTCACGACTGGGACGACGACTCGGCGACGCGGATTCTTCAAGCATGCCACCGCGCGCTTGGGCCACGAGGCAAGGTGCTGATTGTGGATCCGGTTGTGCCCCCTGGGAATGCGCCGCATTACGGCAAGCTGCTCGATCTGGAAATGCTGGTGCTCACGCCGCGCGGCCGTGAGCGGACGAAGGCCGAGTTTGTAAGGCTGCTGCGCGGTGCGGGTTTCCGACTGTCGCGCGTCATCGCGACTGAGAGTCCGTTATCGATAGTCGAAGCCGTCAAGGCGTGATGCGCGGAAGATGATCCCGCCCGCGGACGTTGTCGATTCCGCTGTCCACTTTACGTATAGTCGGCAATGCTCAGCGCGCACTTCCGGATTGCCGACGACGAACCCAGTACACATCACCTGACGCTGCCCCGACAAGCGGCCAATTGCAGGCACGCAACTTGATGCGTTTCCGCAGCCAGAAAGCAGCACCCGTTCCCGCGACAAGAAGGAAAACCCGTCAGCCAGCGTGTTTTGGTTCAGCTTGACCCTTCCTCCACTTTGCTATTTCCTCGCCGTCAGCATGCCTGAAATGCAGCGAGCGTTTCGCGGCAATACGCGATGTCTCCTGTTGGATGTGATCATCCTGCGTTCCGGCAATATCGACCGCGCCGGAGCCGGCGAGAGTCCCATTCGTTTGAAGAGTGAGCATAAAGGGTGTCGCGCCATTCTGAATTTGACGACAAATTGGCCTCCTGAAGGCGTCACTGAGTAACTTCCGCATTCGAGGCTTCGCCGCATTGCACGATGTCGAGTTAATGGACGAGTTCGGCGTTTCCTGTAGTAAGCGTAACGGCGTTGTCCCCGGCCTTCAGGGTCGTCGGCACATCCCAGATGAGCGGACCGTCGGGACCCACGGCAGAGCAGAATACGAAATAAGTGCCCTCCGGGACTGGCACGGTAAGAACGATTTTGCCCGAGCTGTCGAAGGTGCCCTTGCCCACATAGTACGGGTGCATCGCAGATGCATAACTCGGGCAGCTCTTGGGAGGAAGGCAGTTGGCTGCGTATTCTATAGCGGCCCTCCCAGGGGTTTGGTTGGCTGCTATTGGCGCTCCGATCTTGCGGAGCACCGTATCAAATCGCTCAGTCATCAGGGTGACCCCTTTCCCGGCAAGCGGGTTAGCGCCGCCGGCAAACGACGAACTGATCGCGAGCCTCATGCTCGCGCCACCCGTAGCCGCTGCACCAGACGCAGGCACAGCCGGCGCGGGCGTGGCCGCGGAGGTGGCGACGGAGGTTGCGGGTGTTGCGCCGGTATTCGGCCGGAAGGTGCCCACATCGCAAGTTTCGCTGTGTTGCGCGAACGCGACATCGTCGCCGTTCATTCCGGTGACCAGTCGCCCGTTGACCGTGGTACTTCCACCACCGCGCAAAGAGTTGTCCGGCTGCAGCGCGAGGGTGAAAGGGCCGCCGGAGTTCTGAACGTGAACAAGCAGCGCGTCCGGCGTGTTATCTACTGTGTAAGGCTGGCGGACGTGGGCCTGGCCACAATCGATGACGAGCGAGTTTCCGCCGAAGTCGAGCAGAAGTCTGCCGTCACTGTACTTTCCGGTCATGCGCAGGCCAACGCCGGCGCCGAGGGCGGCGCCGCCGCCGGGAGCCATCATGTCAGCCACACCGGTAATTAAGCTAGTCAGGCCCGAGTTGTCGGCAGGCTTTGCCCCAGCGGGCGCGGGTTTGGGAGCAGGAGGCATGGCGAGCGATCCAATGGCACAGCGCGCCACGGCGGGTGAATAATCGGGCACTTGACTGACGGTCTGGCACGGGCCGTTGCATTGGTCCGGTGCGGCGCGAAAGCCGTTGATCATCTGGGTAGTGGTGACGGTGTGATAACCAGTGATGATGAGGCCTTTTACGTCGACCAAGCCGGGACCAATCAATTCGCCGTCTGGGCGCATCGTCAACACGATCGGGCTAGGTGTGTTATCGATCGTGACCCTGGTCGAGCCCGGCCGCTTGTCGATGGTGTAGCTGTGGTGGTCGTCGACGAGCTTGCCGCAGCTATTAATGAAAACTCCATTTTCGCCAAAGCCGAGCGTAGTAACAACGGCGGGGTTTTTGTAGACCCCGCTGAGGACTACGCCCGCCCTGCCCGGTCCTATGAATTCTTCCTGGGCTTTGGCTCCAAAGCCGATTAAGTCCATGAAGCCGGAGGTCAGGCCTTTACCCATGCACCCGGCGTTGGAGCCGCCAAGTTCCAGACAACGACGTGTGGCAACGGCGGTCGGGTCGTTTGAGAGTCCTTGAGTTCCCGATATCTGCTTGTCGGCTGCCTGCTGCGCCGCACTGTCCCGCTTGTAATCGGCCATTTCTTTTTCGTAGTGTCTCTGCCCGGAGGCGGCCAAGTCACCCTCCGCGCCTTTGTAGGCAGCCGCGGACTGCGGACCGATCAGTCGCTTCGTCCAGTCCTTGTAGAAAGCGCTGTTCATCTCGTACTGGCCATGAAGACGCTCAAAGGCCTGCGCTTCGGTTGGACTGTGAGTCTTGGCGTATTCCTGCGACATTTGGTAGGCGGCCAATCTATACGCGCCCATCATCTTCTGCTCGCCGGGCGTGTAATCCCCGCTCACGGTGCGGTTGTATTTGATGCGGTCGATATACGACACAAGATATGTAAAGACCGCGACTTGGCGAGCGAGCGAGTCTGTGGGATCTGACCCTTTGATCTCGGCCTTCACCCTCTCGACTGAGGGGAGGTCATTGGTGTAGTCCGAGCTGGCGGCTTGAGCCGTGGCATTTTTCGGCTGAGCCGCGCTGCCCGAGGTGGAGCACACGAGCCCAATGGCAGCGGCCTGTGCCTTGGGCATGGATATTTCGTTACCGAGTGGTCCATTTGGCGCGCCTTTGACGAGCGAACAGACTTCAGTTCCATTTCTGTTTTCGCAGTGCTTCACAACAACAATCGTGTCACTGCCGCAGTGATAAGGCACATCCAACTGCAGGGGAGGTGGCTGCTGCGCGCTAACTGCAACTGATGCTAAGCCTCCGAGCAGCGCGTTCGTGAAAAGACTTCTCCTCATCGTTACCCTCCCAAAATCAAAAGCTCTTGACCACAGCTTTCGCTGAGAAAGATTTTCTTTGCGAGTCTTTGCGATCTCTGCGGTTAAAAGCTCTTGAGTGGATGTTGCAGAGATCACAACTTAGGTGGTGAAGAATGACAACTATTTCTTCTTCGTCAACCTCGACACCATCCCGCCCGGAGGTCCGTTGAGCGCTCCATCGTCATCCACGGTGAAAGCGAGTGTTTCTCCCGGACCGCAATTCAGGGTGACGTTCTTGCCGCTCTCGGTGTAGGTGCAAGTGTTCGTAATCGGCCCCATGGACATATATGCTTTGCCGTCCGACTTGAATTCGATTTGGACAACGTTGCCATTATCAACGTAAGTGTTTCCCTTCACCCCTCCACCACAGGCGATAGTCACGCTTAACACCGCAACCACAAAGAGCAGCAGCCCGTTCGATCCCGCAAGTTTGCTTTTCACAGGTGTCCTTTCCATATCTAATTTTTGAAGGTCAGTGATTTGCAGCGTTGCCGCCGCCCAGCATCGTTGCAAGGCTCGTTGCGTCTGACACCGTGATGGTGATGCGCTTCAGCGAATTGTCGTCTTGTCCGAGCACACGCAGCGTCCCATCTTGCTGAAACTCGAACCATCTGAATGTGTCGTTGTTGATTCCGTCCCCGCTGGTGGCCTCCGTTTGTGCCACAGGCTTGCCGTCAATCAGGATGCGGAACTGCATGGATGCCGGAACGGTTTGGAACCAAGCCAGATGTTTGCTGTCGGGGCTGAACGTCAGGAACTTCGTATTCATCCCGTGATTGATTGCCATGTACCTTCCGTCCAAAAAGAGACCGCGCTCGTCATCTCCAGTCGGCTGCGGGGGAAATGCAAAATGGGCGATGTGCTTGCCGTCAGGGCTGAGGCTATATTTTGCGTAAATCGCCAGATTTGTCGGTCCGAAGCTCGATGCCGGTTGCGGAACTCCGTCCACTGCCAGACGCGTGCCGTTTTCGGAATCGAGCGCGACATATGCGTAGTGGGCTCCATCGGAGGTGAATTGCAATTGCGATATGCCTTTGAGCCCGGGCCGGATGGTTTTGCCATCTATGTATAGGATTTGGGCATAGTTTTCCCCCTGAACAAGGGCGCCCACGCGATTGCCGACGGGGGCGATCAGGGGATCAGAGGCGAGGCTCTGAAAAGCGTAGGCATCGGACTCCTGGTCTCCAACCACGACAAAGCTCTTATTGTTGGCCACTGCTGAATACACAACCTTCGAGGAGTCAGCCGTGAACTTCACATGCTGGATCTCCTGATATTCGGTTTGCTTCTTGCCATCCACGATGAGCAGCTTGGTCTGAGTGCGGCGACACAGCGCCGCGTAGTGTTTGCCGTCTGGACTGAAGACAACTTGATCAAATCCTCCCGGTGCACCAATCTCAGTGCCCGAAACGCGCCTTCCATTCACGGCCAGGAAAGTCATGGGAGCGGACCGGGACCCACCGGTCGCGACCGCGACCGTCATGTCCCCGACAGGCGCGACGTAGAGCTGAAAGCTAAAGGCCCGAGCGATTGGCTTGCCGTCCAGCAGCAGGTCGGTAGCCGTGCCGTTTTCCGTTGCAACGTGTTGCTGCTGCTGCGTGTACAAGTGCTTGCTGTCGCCACTCCATTGCGGAGTGCCCGCCAGGTATGGCGCGATCTTTCCATCTATCACGAGCGCAAACCGGTCTTGATGATACGGATCGCTGATCGTGATGATGTACGCGTAGTGATTGCCGTCGGGGCTAAAGGAAACTCCGCCGGCGCTTCCAGTGGGGCTGGGCTTGCCATCGAACCAGAATCGCGTGAAGTTCTTTCCGCGTTGAGTGTCTATCAGCACCGCGCTGGTCCAGAACACGTGCTGGCTGTTGGAGGTAAAACCGAGATGACAGCTTGTTCCATCGAAACGGCCCGAATTCGCTTCTGAGCTCCGTACCAGCTCTTTGCCGTCAACCATTACGACATATTGGTCGCCGGCACGTGCGCAGTACGCGTAATGCTCGCCATCTGGGCTAAAGGCGACATGCGTTTGTAGCCCCGTCGGCTGCGTGATGATCTCGTCGAATTTCGGGCCTGCCTCACCGTCGTAGTACACCACTACCCGGCTGCCAGCATTCTCGGTCGTGGCCACGTGGACCCCGTGCGGGCTGACTTCAAACGCGGCGCGCTCCTGCAGGGGCGCCATGATCTTCTCTTCGATCTTGGTTCCGGCGGGGGGTTTGAACGGGCCGGAGTCGTTGAGCTGCCCTGATGCCTGCTGCTGTGCATGCCCCTGCTTCGGTGCTTTCTGTCCGGGCTGCTGCTGACCGGGCTGTTGCGGTCCCGGACTTTGCTGTGATTGATCTGCTGTCGACTGTCCTTGGGGCTTCGGGCCCATCCTGGCAAGATCCTGACACGACTTCTGGTCGCCACCACGGCACGCCTGTTCCAAGGCGGCCCGTTTCATTTTTTGAAAGACGCTTTCTGCAGCAGTGGCGGTGGAAAGACTTAGGGCGAAGATCGCCAAGCCGGCGATCGACAAGATACTCCTCAGCATTGAGTGGCGCATTTCAACCCCCGAATCGCAACGTGTGGCACAACGCTGCGGAAAATGCTTGCATTCTACAGCTCTTCATCAGGCTCAGCATTTCTTTCCGACGTCAGCGGTGCCTGAGCGGCGGCGAATCCTTTACGATCATGCAGTCACCGCAATCACCGGTTCCGTACCTGAGTTTGTCGTGCGGTTCTAGGCCGCTGCTTGTTTCGACATCGGCGTGACTTCTGCGTCTACGCTTCGGGCGACCAGGAACCGCTTGGCGGCGACCGCCGCAAGATAGATTCCGACAATCGCCGACACATATGCTCCAGCTCCTGTTGAGATAGCGTTCATCATTTCCTGCTGAGCCTGGCGTTGCACCTCCGCCAGTGGACCGTCGGCGACTCCTCCCGTCACGTTGTGAATGCTGCTGCGGACCATCACTGCCACGAAGAGCATGAACGCGAGTGGAAGCAAGCCACCTAGTGCCGCGCGTTTGTCTTTCCAGAAGTAATGGAGAAAGGGACCGGCGAGAGCAACCAACGCCACAAAACCATAGAACCCGGCGCCAGGGCCGCCGCGGCCTTGCATCACGACTTCTCCGGCATCTTCGGCATTCAGGAATCCGAGCACCTGCCAAAAGGTATAGTTGACCTTGCCAAAGAGGGTTTGCACCGACATGGCATTCAGGAAAAACCAGCCGATGATCAGCAGGCCAGTGGCGATCAACAGGGGCCAACCGAATTTCGCAACCGCCGCGGAAACCACGACTCCGCCTTTTTCGCGCGCCACTTTCATCACCGCTTCCGCCTGTTCTTTTGCAATCTGGGACTCCGGAATCGGAATGACACTGAGGATCGTCAAGTCGGGCGCAAATTCCACGAGGACTTGCATCCCGGGTTTTGGCGGCTCAGAGGACTTCCATATTGCTTCGAGTGAGAACTGATGTTGGTTACCATCGACAGCGAGTAGGCCGGGACCGGCGCTCGTATCGCGCAAGACTTTGCCGCGCTTCGTCATATCTCCTCCAAGAACCCGAAGAGTTCATTTGCTGGCCGGTTCGTGCCTTCAGCCCTGAGCCCAAAATCGGCCAACCCACAGATCGAGTTTTGCTGGCTCTGCTCCGCCACTTATGGCAGAATGTTGGCTCGTTGCAGAGCAAGTTCGTGGGGCTACTCTGCAACAACTCACCCTTTCGTGTCCTGACGCGGTTCTAAAGAACTCTAAAGAGGGTCTATCTCCGTGAATTACAAGGGAACTACGGTCGCTGCGCAAGAAACAACAGGACGCGTATGGCGCTTTTCCGATTATGAATTTGACGAATTGCGTCGAGAATTGCGCGCGAAGGGGAAGGCGGTTGAACTCGAATCGAAGCCGCTAGAGATTCTTCTACAACTTTTGTTGCACGCCGGAGAAGTTGTAACCAAGGAGGAGTTGCTCGAATCCGTCTGGCCGGACGTCATGGTCGTGGACGGGTCGCTCGCCACCGCCGTCTCAAAATTGCGAAAGGCCATGGGCGACGAAGAACACCCGGCGGTGGTCACCGTCCCTCGCGTTGGATACAAGCTGGCAGTTCCGGTTTTCTGCAAGACCGTTGCGGCCGCGGCCGGTCCAGAACTTGGTTTCAAGTCCGGCGATTGCGTCCCCAGAAGAGAGCAGTGGCAGCTTACCAAGTTGCTCGAGCGCTCGGGATCCAGCGAAGTGTGGATTGGAGAGAATCCCAAAACCCGCGAGCATCGAGTATTCAAGTTCGCCTCCGATGGCGTGCGGCTGAAAGGCCTGAAGCGCGAGATCACGGTTTCCCGGTTCTTGCGAGAGTCGTTGGGCGAACGACCGGAATTTGTGCGGATTCTCGAATGGAACTTCGAGACCTCGCCGTTCTTCCTCGAAAGCGAATACGCGGGTCCAAACCTTGCCGAGTGGGCTGGAGGGCAGGGAGGTCTCGCACGCGTCACCATGAATTTACGGCTTCGTCTGTTGATTGATGTCGCGAAAGCCGTGGCCGCCGCGCACGGCATTGGTGTCCTGCACAAAGACCTGAAGCCCACGAACATCCTGATTGTTCCAGCCGCCTCAGGCGCAGGCTGGCAAATCAAGATCGCAGACTTTGGAAGTGCCTCGTTATTCGATCCTGCCCGCCTGCAGGCGCTCGGAATCACGAATCTCGGATTCACCCAAACAGCTTCCTCCGAGGCTCAGATTTTGAGCGGCACCGTCATGTATCTGGCGCCCGAAGTTCTTGCCGGACAATCGCCCAGCGCCAGCGCCGATGTTTATGCACTCGGAGTATTGATGTACCAGTTGGTCATCGGTGATTTCCGCAAGCCGCTCGCGCCGGGGTGGGAGTCCGAAATTTCAGATCCGTTGTTGCGCGAGGACATTGCTAATGCGGCCAGTGGCGATCCGGAGAAACGACTCAGCAGTGCCGCTGAGCTTGCAGAACGGTTGGAGACGCTGGAACAGAGGCGCTCTCGCCGCGATGAATTGGAATCTGCAAAACTCCGTGCAGCAATCGCCGAGCGCAAACTCGGGGAAGCTCGCGCACGAAGACCTTGGGTGATTGTGGCGGTCGTGACACTCGCAGTTGGCTTGGGCGTGAGCTTCACCATGTATCGCAGGGCGGCGCAGGAGGCCGATCACGCCAATCACCAGACGGCGATCGCAACCTCGATCAACCAGTTTCTATCGGACGATCTGCTGGGGAGAAGCAATCCATTTCTGAGCGGCGAATCCAGCGAGTCGCTGATGGAAGCGATCAAGCAGGCATCGCCGGCCATTGATCGGCAGTTCAAGGACGAACCCCTGGTGGCTGCGCGGCTGCACCAGACCATTGGCCGAGCTCTCGACAATCGCACCGCGTATCCGGACGCGCGCCAGGAATACGATCGCGCGGCAGCACTCTTCACCCAAAACGAAGGCGAGCTTTCCCAGAACGCAATCGTGGTTCAACTGCAGCGCGCAACTCTCGAAGCGCGCAGCTACGAAAAGGACTCGCTGCCGCTGGCGAAGTCGATTCTGGCGAAACAGGAAGCGCTGATCGGCAAGATCCAACATCCGCGTTCAGACCTGCCGGTGTGGCTTGCTTCTGCACGCGGCATGGTAGCTCTTATCGACAACAACGCAAAAGGCGCGGCGGAGAACTTTCAAGCGGCGGTCACTGCAGCAGACGCTTTGCCGATGTTCGACGAGAGTGCACGCTTAACTTTCAAGCAGCGCCTGGGATTCTCGTATATACGCCTTGGCGAAGGCGCGAAAGCTGAGCAACTGTTTCGCGAACTGATCGCCGCCTTCACCCGAGTCACGGGTCCAGAGAGTCCCAACGTACTGCGCGTTCGTTTGAATCTCGCACAGGCGTACATGATTCAGAACAAGCATCGCGAGGCAGTGCAGGAAGCGAACGCCATCTATCCGGAGTTTGTGACGCGCCTCGGCCCGGAGCACGAACTCACCATGCAATTGCTGACCACGCGCGCCCAATCCGAAGGCAGCCTGGGAATGTGGAGCGATGCCATTCGCGACGACATGGCCATTCACGACTTGGCGGTCAAGAAGCGCGGACCGCTTTCGTTCTTCGCCATCGCCACGCTTTCCGATGGCTCGATGGCAATGTGCCGGTCCGGACGATATGAGGAAGGCGAAACGAACGCCCGCAAAGCTCACGACTCGTCCGTCAAAGCTTTCGGCGCACGCGCGGGCCTCACCGGCGGAACCGCCTCAACCCTTGCCGGATGTCTCATCGAATTGGGACGCCTCGATGAAGCCAGCAAATTACTCGCTGACATCGACATCCCGGCGGTTGCGCAGCTCGCTGGCGACGCCGACTGGGGAGCGGGCGTCACGCTGCTTCAAGCGCAGATCGCGTACCGGCGCCACGACTACGACAGCGCTCGCAAACTGGTTGCTGCCGTTACTCCGGTTTTCACGCGCAAAGACGCTGAACCGTATCAGAAACACGCGCTGGACACTCTGAACGGGGAACTGAGCAAAGTGGCGCAGAAGAACAACTGAGGGGCCCGGTCACTGCCAGCGGACATTTCGACGGGCAACTTCCGCCGTTAACAACTCCTCCACACTCAAGCCAGACATGCAGTTGAAGGCGCCAACGGTGCACGCTGCGGACACCCCTGCTCGTATCCGACAAACCTGGCGAAAAGGACCAAGGTGCCAACCACGAGGTAAGCAGATCACTATCACTGGCCTCGCGACAAGCCTGCGTGCAGCTGAGTAGAAAACGCAGCCATAGGTCGTTCCCGTGATGATGGGAACGAACGATGCTTAGCGAACCACGTCCGATCCCAAATTGACCATCAGGTGTACCTGGCCAGTGGGTAGGGGTCCGGTCCATGACAGCCGCAAGATCGCTCTCGTGATAGTGAAAAGATGCAATGAACGGCGATAGAGACAGGGAGCGGGGACGCGCGGCTATGTCCGACATGCTGGGCATCGACTGAGCATAACAACTCGTGCCTTCTCGCTCCCTGCCGGGTTTCGAAACCTGTTTGCCAACCCGCTTGGCTTAATCGAACCTCTCAAACCGCTGTTCGGAGTGGATGGTCGGCAAAGCGGAAACTATCCAGAAACGGGCTTCGAGGAGATCGGAGTCACTGAGTCACTCTTGCTCGAAGCCGACGCATTATAAAAGGGCGCCCCTTTGAGGTAGGTTTTGAGTGTGAAGCAGAACTCTACCGAAAGGAGCACCCCTATGGACATTAAGTATATCGGCATGGACGTGCACAAAGAAACGATTTCGATTGCGGTGATGAACGGCGAGGGAAAAGTGGTGATGGAGTCGATCATCGA
>Ga0185299_10007160_pt1 | contig 11559 bp, 9 predicted proteins | sample PaiPotPPA55metaG_FD_128002 | JGI IMG/M metagenome (GOLD analysis project Ga0185299, IMG submission 128002) | Iron sulfur acid spring bacterial and archeal communities from Banff, Canada, to study Microbial Dark Matter (Phase II) - Paint Pots PPA... ...
CAAATGGATATGGACTGCATTCAATCTAAAATATTAGAAATTTAGTTTTCCCTAATAAAATCAAATGTTTATTCTATTTTTATGTAGTTAAACAAGAACACGAGGAAGATTTGATGCGACACTTTAAGATGCACCATCTTCAGAGCAATTCTTTTTTCGCAAAAACAGACGTTTACATCTGCTTGTGACGGTGATTTCGAGATTCGGCAAATGGCACACACATTTCGAAAAATATCCATTAAGTATCAACTACTTAACTATAAATATAAATCTAAAACATGAAGTTTAGAGCAGCCAGCCCACGACCTCGAACATTCCGTGGCCCCAACCCTGAAAAAGCTCCCTTCGCGCGGACCACAATTGCGCCATCTCCCTGAACCACGCCCTCGAACGTGTAGAGTTTCGAACATCCGGCTTCATCCATTCACCATTCATCGCGCCGATGCCCGAAATCCAATGAACGCGCCCGAACCCAAGTTTCAAGACGATCCTCAAATTGGCCGGTACGAGCGCTCGACGGGAGAAACCACCGAGTGGTGGCGGGTGACGCTCTCCGACCGGCCGCAGATGTATCGGATCGAGCACGGACACGGCGATGGGCCGGCCAATATCGACACAGTCGTCGACCTGGAAAACCTCAAGTCGAAGTTGCAAAAATGGCATCGGGAGGGGTTTTCCCGACCTGGGGACCCCGCGCTTGCATCGCTTCCTGCTGCCGGGAGAGTGAGCTTCCTGAAAGCGCTTCGGCACGCGTTAGGCCAAGCGCCCCAAACCACAAGTCGAGTATCGAACGTAGCAACGACAGTCATCGGCACGGTGGAAATGCCTGTCGGCCAGGCCGGTCCGCTCGTGCCTCGCCTGAACCCTGCGTATCTTTTCCCCGAGCGTTTCGGCGACGTCCTTCAGGACATCGTGGAGAACCGTCGCGTGCTGCTGATCGGCCATACCGGTGCCGGCAAAACGAGCCTGATCGAACAAGTCGCCGCGCGCACGCAACGCGGCGTCTTGCGGGCCAATATGAACGGGCAGACGACCATCGGCGATTTCGTGGGTTTCTGGACCGTGAAAGGCGGTGAGACGATCTGGGTGGACGGCGTGCTGCCTACCGCGATGCGTGAAGGCCTGTGGCTTGTAGTCGATGAAATCGACTTCGCCGAGCCATCGATTCTCGCGGTTCTCACCGCCGTGCTCGAACCCCACGGTCGTTTGCTGCTCAAGGAAAAAGGCAACGAACTGGTCGCGCCGCATCCGTCTTTCCGGCTCTTTGCTACGGCGAACGCGGTTGGCGCGATGAGCGTTTATCGGCATTTGTATCAGGGCGCCAACCTGATGAACGAGGCGTTTCTGGATCGCTGGCGCGTGTATTTGATGAATTACCTGTCGCCGGAGGAAGAGGCGGAAGTGTTGATGCGCACGCTCGGCGCCCGTGTCACGCGGCCGATGGCGCAAACGCTCGCCGCGATCGCCGCCGATTGCCGGGCGGCGTTTGCCCGCGAGGATCTGGCGAGCGCGTTTTCCACCCGGCGTTTGCTCGACTGGGCCGACCTGATGCTGCGTTCCGGCGACCCGGAACGCGCCGCCGGCCCCGCGATCTACGCGAAAGTGAGCGTCGAGGACGCCGCGCTGATCCGCAGCATCATCCGGCATCACATCGCGTTCGACGAATGAGCGCGGTGCTTAGGCCGAGTCACGCAAGCGTTGGACTATATGCCGGGCGTGTGAGCGCGGCGTCTGAACTCGATCAAGGACTTCCAAGCGAAGCGGAAAGCAGCGTGAACCTCAACTTCATCCGGTAACCGGCGTGGTCACCCCCAACGTCACCCATTCAGACGCCATGCTCGGCAAGATCGCGCGCGTTCTGACGGGCCGATACGGCGTGACGGTGTCATTCGATGCAAGCGGGCCGCGCGTGGAACGCGACCGCATCGTGTTACCGGAACTCTCCGCGCAGGCCGCAGGCGCGATTGATCTGGACGCACTCACCGGCCAGCTCGACTTGCTGGTCGCGCGCTCGAAGTTTTCCGCCATCGATGAAATCAGCGCGCTCACGCCCGGCGTAACCCGGCAGATCACGCAGGCGATCGAGGACCGGCGGGTGTGTGAGCGGCTGTTCAGCGACTATCCCGGTGCGCGCGGGTTTGTCGGCAAACTGCGCGAACGAACGGCACGAAACACGCACGAACGCTGGCCCACTCTGCCCTGGCGCGACAAGCTGATCTGGTTCATCGACCAGACGCTTTGGGACGAAACACCTGCCGTGACCGAGCGAACGCCTGCCCTCATCGCCACGCTCGGCGCCGTGAGCGAGCTTCTGCAGACCACCCGTGCGAGCCGCTCGACGGGCGAAAGCGTGGCGGGCGCACAGGCGCTGGTTGCGCGGATCAGGTCGCTTGCAGCCGGCGATGTGAACACCATGATGTTTGCCGCCGATGCCGACGACACGCTCGACGCCGAGCGCGTGTCGGGCGATCCGGATGCGCTGGATGCGGTGTCATCGCAGGAAACGTCCGACGCCGCTTCCGCCGATGCCGCCAGCGCGGCCCAAGCGCCGTCGAATGCCGCGGAGAAGGCTTCGGAAACACAAGCGCCAGCCGCGCCAATAGCGCTCGATATCGACATGATCGACGGCCGCCCTCGCCTGTCAATTCCGCTCACGACCGAGTTCGATCTCATCACCGATCTCACAGGCCTCGGCGATGCCGGTGTATGGCGCAACCTGCGCGCGCTCGCGCGTGCGGAAACCGCGCCGCTTACGGCACGTCTCGAACGCGCGTTAAAAGCCGACGAACAGACGCACTGGAAACGCGAACAGGAACGCGGGGAGATTGATCGCCCAGCGCTTGCGAAATTGGTGGTGTCACCGGGGTACCGCACGCCGTTTCGCGTTAAGCGCACAACTGAAGGCCGGGACGCCGCTGTCACGCTGCTGATCGACCGCAGCGGCTCCATGGCCGGCCGAAAGATGGATCTCGCACGGCTCTGTGCCGCCGCCCTTTGCGACGCACTGATGCAACTGTCCTTTGCCTGCGAAGTGCTGGGCTACAGCTCAGTCGAATCGCCGGAGATGCACGCACTTTACGAGCAGAAACTGGCAGAAGGCGAAGACTTGAGCCGCTACAACCGCCGCATCGAACGACTCGACCTGCAAATCTACAAGCGTTTCGGTTCGAACACTCCAGTGGGTTTAAGCGCAATCGATTGCGGTCACGAGAATCCGGACGGCGAGGCGCTGGTCTGGGCCGCAGAGCGCTTGGCTGCGCAACGCGCCGGCCGTCGCATCCTGATGGTGCTGTCCGACGGTTACCCCGCTACGGGCGACGGTCATCCGGTCATATTGCGCACCGACTTGCGGGCACGCATTGGAGAAATCACAAGCTCGGGTATCGAGCTGATCGGCGTCGGACTTCTCGACGACGCGGTAGAAAAGTTTTATGCGCATAACATCGTTGTGCGCAAACTTGATGAACTCCCCGCCATGGCGTTCGCGGTACTGAGCAAACTCCTGCTCAAGCGCGGCCACGCGCGATAAGCGCCCCTTCCGAACGCTGCTCCATTTCGCTTCAGAAATTAATTAAGTAGCTTGCTAACGAATTGTCGTCGAAATACAATTCGCGCCATGCCAGCAATCGATGTTCTTCGTCAATCCGTCAGCAGCGCGCTCGTCATCTCCGCCCGCCAGTGGCGGCGCACGAGCCACGGCGTCATCGCAGCCTATAACGTCTCCGAAGCCTGCGCGACACCGCTACTCATCGCGGCACGGCTGGACGCGCCCGTGCGGCAGGTCGCGCTGGCGGAACTGACCGGCATCGAGGGACCATCGCTGGTGCGCCTGCTCGATCAGCTATGCGCAGCCAATCTGGTGCGTCGTGACGAAGACCCCGACGACCGCCGCGCAAAAATAATCTCCCTCACCGACGAAGGCCGCACGGTGACCGCCAAGATCGAAAAAGAGCTGATCGGACTGCGCGCCGACGTGCTGAACAACGTGACCCGCGAGGACCTGGAAGCGACCCTGCGGGTGTTCGCTGCGTTTAAACTTGGCGCGTCTAGTCCGGCACAGCAAGCTTCTATAAAGCTTTCAACGTCAGCGTCACCCGAAGCCAAAGCCGGCACTCCTACCGATACCGACACGGAAGAAGGCGTCTAGCGCACCATGACGTACCCCACTTCGCGCGACTGGATATTCTCGGTCAAGACCTTCGCGGCTTCCATGCTGGCGCTGTATATCGGCCTCAAGCTGGAATTGCCGCGTCCCTACTGGGCGATGGCGACGGTCTATATCGTGTCGAATCCGTTCGTGGGCGCGACGCGTTCAAAGGCGCTGTATCGCGCGCTTGGCACCATGATCGGCGCGTCGGCGGCCGTGTTGTTCGTGCCGCCCTTCGTCGAGTCGCCCTACCTGTTCAGCGCAGTGGTCGCGTTATGGACGGGTACGCTGCTGTTCCTCGCCATCAACGACCGTACCGCGCGCAGTTATGTGTTCATGCTGGCCGGCTACACCATGCCGCTCATCGCACTGCCCTCTGTGATGGACCCGACGGGCATCTTCGATCTAGCCGTCTCGCGGACCGAAGAGATCGTGCTCGGCATCGTGTGCGCCAGCGTGGTCGGCGGCGCCATCTTGCCGAGCCGCCTTGCGCCGACGCTCATCGAACGGACCGATGCCTGGTTCCGCGACGCCGCGTTCTACGCGAAAGAAACGCTCTCCGGGCGGATGGGCGGCAAGACTATCTCGGCGTGCCGGCAGCGGCTGGCGGTCACCGTCAACGCGCTCGAATTCCTGTTGAGCCAGCTCGCCTACGACCACACGCGGCCCGACGTGCTGGCGCGGACGCAGGCGTTGCGCGGCCGGATGCAGTTGCTGCTGCCAATCATGTCGGCGATCGGCGACCCGCTTGCGGCGTTGTTGGGCGGCAAGAGCCCGACGCCGCCCGGCCTCGAGCCGCTGCTCGCCGACATCATCAAATGGTTCGACGAACCCTTGTCGACGCGCATCGACGAGTCATCGCCCACCGACGCCGATCCGCAAGCCGATGCGCTGCGCAGCCGGATCGCGAGCCTGCAACCCGATCCGGACGCGCTGCGAACCTGGGAAGGCGCGCTGCTGTCGAGCACGCTGTGGCGGCTGAGACAACTCGTGGATGTCTGGCAGGATTGCCGTGCGCTGCGCGTGATCATCACGAACGAACAAGGTAGCTGGCGGCCCCGATACCGGCATTGGCGGCTCGGCGGCACGCAGCAATACTTCGATCGCGGCATGTTGCTGTTCTCGGCGGGTTCCGCGGTGCTCGCCATTTTCATTTCGTCGAGTCTCTGGATCGCCTCCGGCTGGAACGACGGTGCGAGCGCGGTCGTGCTGGCGGCGGTCGCGTGCTGTTTCTTCGCCGCCCTCGATGAACCCGCGCCGCAAGTGTTTGCGTTTTTCACCTACACCTGTCTTGCGGTGGTGCTCGCCGGACTGTATCTATTTGTCGTCCTGCCGACGGTGCATGATTTCCCCATGCTCGTGATCATGTTCGCCGTACCGTTCATCCTGATCGGCACGCTGATCCCGCGCCCGCAATTCAACCTCGCGACCATGCTGACGGCCGTGAACACGGCCACGTTCATCAGCATCCAGGGGACTTATGACGCGAACTTCCTGACCTTCATGAACAGTAATCTGGCCGGCCCGGCGGGTTTGTTGTTCGCGTTCGTCTGGACCCGCGTGACGCGGCCGTTCGGCGCTGAACTGGCGGCGGCGCGGCTGGTCCGCTCGGCCTGGCGCGACGTCGTGCTGAGCGCATCCACGCGGCCTGTCGGCGATCAGAAAAATCTCACCGCGCGCATGATCGACCGCCTGATGCAGATCATCCCGCGTCTCGCTGCCAGCGATGACCAGCGTCATCCGGCCATCGACAGTTCTCGCGACCTGCGCATTGCCTTCAACGCACTCGATCTGCGGCGTTTGCGGCGGCGTCTGCACGACGCCGATCTCGCTTCGGTGGATCGCGTGCTGGAAGGCGTGCATGCGTATTTCCAGCAGTGCGTGGAGCGCGGTGTGCGCCAGCCGGTGCCGGCGAGCCTGGAAACGTCGATCGATCTGGCGCTGGACCGCATCACGCGGCGCGGCGGCGCGGTGCAGGCGGAAGCGGAGGCGCAAGCTCATGCAGCGGCGGCGCAGCCGCGTCAGCCTCGCCCTGTCCCCGACCGTCAGATTCGCGACGCGCTGCATGCGCTGGTCGGCATGCGTTTGTCGCTGTTCCCGGAAACGCTCACGCCCGGGCTGCCGCCCGAACCGGAGCCCACTGCATGAAACGCCGCGCCCTCCGCTCCTTTTTTGAAGGCACCTCGCGATGATCGGTGAAATCGATATCTACGGTGTCTTCCTGCCCGCCGTGCTGATCCTGATGCTGGTCTCGTACCTGCTCTGCCTGGTCGTCACCCGGGTGTTCGCGCGCGTGGGCCTCTACCGTTTCGTCTGGCATCGCTCCATTTTCGATCTCGCGATCTATGTGATCGTGCTCGGCATCGTGGTCATTGTTTCGCATCGGCTATTACCGTGAAAAAAACCTGGTTCTCCGTTGGACAGATTCTCTTTACGCTCGTCGTCGTGGCAATCGCCACGTTCGTGTTGTGGCGGCTCGTCGGCTACTACATGTTCGCGCCGTGGACCCGCGACGGCCACGTGCGCGCGGACGTCGTGCAAGTGGCGCCCGACGTGGGCGGGTTGATCGTGAGCGTGAACGTGGCCGACAACCAGCCGGTGAACGCGGGCCAGGTGCTGTTCGTCATCGATCAGGCGCGTTATGCGCTAGCGCTGCGACAAGCCCAGGCGACAGCATTGCAACGCCGCGCAACGCTCGATCAGGCGCGTCGTGAAGACGCCCGCAACCGTACGCTCGGCGATCTCGTCGCGCGTGAAGTGACCGAGGAAAGCCGCTCGCGCGTGCAGCAGGCGGAAGCAGCGTTGGCGGATGCAGATGTTGCTGTCGATACCGCACGGCTTAATCTGCAGCGCACGACGGTGGTGAGTCCCGTCGACGGTTATCTCAACGATCGCGCGCCGCGTGCGGGCGAATATGTCACCGCGGGACGCTCGGTGTTGTCGGTGGTGGACTTGCATTCGTTCCGCGTCGACGGGTATTTCGAAGAGACGAAGCTGCATGGCATCGATATCGGGCAGCAGGTCGACATCAAGGTGATGGGCGAGCCGAAAATACTGCGTGGGCATGTGCAGAGCATCGTGGCGGGGATCGAGGACCGCGACCGCTCGCAGGGATCGAACCTGTTGCCGAACGTGAATCCGGCGTTTAGCTGGGTGCGGCTCGCGCAGCGGATTCCGGTGCGGATCGCGCTGGATGAAGTGCCCGCAGACTTTCGCATGATCGCGGGGCGGACAGCGACGGTGTCGGTACGCGAAATCGCGCCGCTCGCCAAATCGAATACGGCGGCGACGGGTGGCGCGAGCGGCGTCGTGGGGGCGTCCGGTGCGTCCGGTACGGCGAGCGGCGTCAGCAGCGCGAGCGCCCCGGGCAACGCAAGCGGTGGCGTGCCGGTTAGCGGCATCGCCAACGCCTCCAACGCCTCCGCGTCAGGTGCGAGCCGATGAACATGCCGCGCGCCCTCGTCCTGACGCCGTTCGTGCTTGCGCTCGCCGCGTGTTTCACGGTTGGTCCCGACTATTCGGTGCCCAAAGACGCCGCGGTCAACGCGCCGTTCACCAACGCCCCGCTCGACGGCGCAGATGGGCAGAAGACAATATCGGGCGGCGCCGTGCCAATGCATTGGTGGCGTCTCTACGATGACCCCGTCCTCGACGATCTGGTCCAGCAAGCCATGACGTCGAACACGGACCTGCGCGTCGCTGCCGCCAATCTCGGCCGCTCGCGCGCCGCCCTGAGCGTGGCGCAAGAGCAAGGCGGCTTTTCAGGCGGCACATCGGCCGCGTTCAAACGCGCGCAGGAATCGGCTGAGCAATATTTGCTCACGGAAAAGCTTCCAGTCATGAACGAAGGCGACGTCGGCATCAACATTTCGTATGAGATCGATCTGTTCGGTGTGATTCGCCGGGGCGTGGAAGCCGCCCGCGCCGATAGCGACGCGACCCAAGCCGCCGCCGATCTCGCCCGCATCACGGTGGTGGCGGACGTCGTGCGCGCGTACGTGCAGAATTGCTCGGCGGCGGAGGAACTCGGCATCGCGCAGCGCTCGCTGGACCTGCAGCGCCAGCGGGTATCCGTATCGCGGCGGCTGCAACAAGCCGGGCGCGGCAATGTACCCGATGTGACCAGCGGCCAGACGCAAGTGGCCACGCTCCTGGCGAATATTCCGGTCTTCACGGCACGCCGGAAAATTGCGCAATACCAGCTCGCGACACTGCTGGCGCGTGCGCCTGCCGATCTGCCCAAAGGCGTGTTTGCCTGCAACAAGACGCCGACGATCGAGCAGCCGCTGCCCGTCGGCGATGGCGCCGCACTGCTGCGCCGGCGTCCCGATGTGCGCGAAGCTGAACGCAAGCTGGCGGCATCGACGGCGCGGATCGGCGTGGCGACTGGGGCGCTGTATCCGACGGTAAGTATCGGTGCTTCCGCTGGCTTGACCGGGATTCTCGAGGATCTCGGCACGCAGCCGACCGCACGATGGGGCTTCGGTCCTCTGATCAGTTGGACCTTTCCGGTGAACGGCGCGCGCGGGCGGATTCGCGAAGCGCAATACGGTGCCGATGCTGCGCTCGCTCAGTTCGATGGCGTCGTGCTGAAGGCGCTGCGGGAGACGCAGTCCAGTCTCGCCACCTATGCCGCCGATTACACACGCGCCGATGCGTTGCGAGCTGCGCAGAAATCAGCGGCTGAATCTGCGGATCAAACGCATCGGTTTTACGTCGCTGGACGGGAATCGTTTATTGCGGATCTGGATGCTACGCGCACGCTGACCTCTACGAACGCGCAGTTGGCTGCGGCAGAAGGACAGGTCGCGCTCGATCAGGTCAATTTGTTCCTCGCGCTGGGCGGCGGTTGGGAGATGAACCCGGCGGCGGCTGCACCAGTGGCGGCGAGTGCTGGCGCCCAAACGGAGTGAAGTGGGTGGACGGGCTCGGCAACCTCGCTGGCTGGTGATTTCAGTCGTTATCCTATCTATTTTCCGAACGGCGCAACGGTAGTTCATGTTGGCGCACGTACGGCTCATAACGTCTTTTGAAACCGCACGTATGTCATCGCCGTCATCAAAAGATAGTCTTCAACGATAGAACCACCGCCCCTCTATAATCCGAGCTTCCCCTCACATCCACCACTCGCCCATGCGGCGCATCCCCCATGCGCTCCGCATCGCAGAAGTGCTTCTGCAAATCGCCAAAAGCCTCGCGCCGCTCTACAAGGACGCAAAGCCGAAGGAGCGCCGCCTGCTAGTCGATGAATATGAAACTGTTGTGACGGCTTATCTGACAGCACGCGTAAACTAGGCGTCAAAGCGGCGTCGGGAATCGATTTCCCCGGCGGCATGCAGGTTGCTGCGAAGAACCTTCAGCGCGCCTGCCCATACTAGGGGAACATGCGCCATGTACTTCGATACCCCCGACCTATGAAAACTTTCCATTGCAATCATTGCAATCAGCTTGTGTTCTTCGAGAATTTTCGCTGTGAACGCTGCGAATCGCTGCTTGGTTTCATCCCGGAAATCGCCGAAATCAGCGCTTTCGAAGACGCCGGCAACGGCCTCTGGCGCAGCCAGCACCCGGAGCACCGCGAAGCGCTGTACAAACGCTGTCATAACTACGAAGTGGAAAAGGTCTGCAACTGGATGGTTCCAGCCGAATCGACCGACCCGCTCTGTCACGCCTGCCGCCTCACGCACACCATCCCCAACCTGCGCGTGGCGAACCGCCGCTATTACTGGTTCCGCCTGGAAGCCGCGAAACGCCGCCTGCTCTACACGCTCGGCGCGCTGGGGCTGCGCGTGGAATCGCGTCAGGTCAACCCGAAAACCGGGCTGCAATTCAAATTCCTCGAGGACAAACGCGGCAAAAAAGTGCTGACCGGTCACGATAACGGTCTGATCACGATGAACATCGCGGAAGCCGACGATGCACAGCGCGAACGCGTCCGGCTCTCGATGGGTGAGCCATACCGGACGCTGCTGGGTCATTTCCGGCACGAAATAGGTCACTACTATTTCGATCGCCTGATCGCCAATACGCCGTGGGTCGCGGGTTTTCGCAAGCTATTCGGTGACGAGCGGGCCAATTATCGTGAAGCGCTGACCAAGCATTACAAAGACGGAGCTCCGTCGGACTGGGGCAAATCCTTCGTGAGCGCGTACGCGACCACCCATCCGTGGGAGGACTGGGCAGAAACCTGGGCCCATTACCTGCACATCGTGGATACCATCGATACCGCCATGGCCTGTGGTGTCGCCCTCATGCCGGGGAATTCGCTCGACCCCACGCTGGAACTCCGGGCCACCGCTGGCAAAGCCACCTTCGATCATCTGATGAAACAGTGGTTTCCGCTCACCTACGCATTGAACAGCCTGAATCGTAGCCTCGGCATGCCGGATGCCTACCCGTTCGCGCTTGCGCCGCCCGTCGTCGAAAAACTGCGATTCGTGCATCGCGTGATCGCTGCCTCAGGACACGTCCAGCAGTAGCTGGGCGCGTGCGCTTTAACCGTGTTCGAATCGGCAGCAACCAGCTAGGCCGCTGACCCCGGTATGCTTTTCAATGCCGCACCGGCGGTTGCATCGGGATGGGCGAGACTCGCGCCATGCAGCGAGACCTTCGACGTTTCTGGCAACATCAAACCACCGACCAATCCCATCACCGAGATCACGATCAAATACAGCGCCGGCGACATGTTGTTGCCCGTCGTCGTGATCAGCCAGGTAGCGACGAGCGGCGCCGTGCCGCCGAAGACCGTGTACGCGAGGTTGTAGGTAATGGCGGAAGCGGTGTAACGGGTGCGTGTCGGAAACACCTCGGACAACAACGGCGCCGTCACCACGCCCGACAATACCGCTCCGATCGCCAGCATGCCCACGCCGATCACCGACGGCAAGAAATGCCCTGAACCCGCGAGCGAGAACGACGGGTAGACCGTCGCGATCAGGATGACGCATGCCGTCAACACGGTTTTCCTGCGGCCCACCAGATCCGAATACAACCCGGCCAGCGGACACAGTGCCGCCGCAAACAGCAACGCGATCACTGTGATCAGCAGCGACGTCGCGCGATTCAACCCGCCTGCAACCTGCAAATATGTCGCGAAATACGTGGTGAACATGTAGAACGACAACGCCGTGACCGAGATGAACGCGCCCAGCTTCAAAATGCCCGGCGCCTGGGTGCGCAGCGTGTCACGCAACGGCGCATGCGCCACCTCGTGCTCGCCCTCGAGTGCGCGGAAAGCCGGAGTTTCGTTGAGATTCATTCGCAGATACAGCCCGATCAGACCGATCGGCGCAGCGGCCAGGAACGGTACGCGCCAGCCCCAGGTGCTCATGGCGTCAGCGGAAAGCGACGCATCGAGCGCGTAGGCGACCACCGCAGCGGTCGCGAAGGACGAGAACGTCGAAACCGGCACG
>Ga0185299_10007162_pt1 | contig 11558 bp, 7 predicted proteins | sample PaiPotPPA55metaG_FD_128002 | JGI IMG/M metagenome (GOLD analysis project Ga0185299, IMG submission 128002) | Iron sulfur acid spring bacterial and archeal communities from Banff, Canada, to study Microbial Dark Matter (Phase II) - Paint Pots PPA... ...
CGGGCAGGGATACTCCCGCTGTCTGAGTGTGAAAACGCATCAGCCAGGTGCGCTGGTTCCTGGCCCCGAAGCGCTCCTGCATTACTTTGCCCCAAATCTTGCGGGCAGCACGGTATTTGGCGATCTCCTCGAAGAAGTCGTTGTGCGCGTTGAAGAAAAAGCTGAGCCGAGGACCGAAATCGTCCACGTCGAGACCGCGCCGCCGCGCCCACTCTACGTACTCGATGCCGTCGTACAGAGTGAAGGCGAGCTCCTGGAGCGCTGTCGAACCGGCCTCGCGGATGTGGTAACCGCTGATGGAGATTGTGTTGAAACGCGGCGTGAACTTCGATCCGAACTCGAAGGTGTCAATCACCAGCCGCATGGACGGCGCCGGGGGATAGATATATTCCTTCTGTGCGATGTATTCCTTGAGAATGTCGTTCTGGATCGTGCCGGAAATCTGTCTCCAGTCCGCGCCCTGTTTCTCCGCCACAACCAGATACATCGCCCACAGCACCGATGCGGGCGAGTTGATGGTCATTGAGACTGTGGTCTTTTCGAGGTCGATGCCGCCAAAGAGAATCTCCATGTCTTCAAGCGAATCGATAGCCACGCCGCACTTGCCCACTTCACCTTCGCTGGCTGGGTGATCGGAGTCGTAGCCCATCAGCGTGGGAAGGTCGAATGCGACGGAAAGCCCGCCGCCACCGTGCTCGAGCAAATACTTGTAGCGCTGGTTGGTCTCTTCGGGCGACGCAAAGCCGGAGAACTGCCGCATGGTGTAGAGCTTGCCGCGATATCCCGTGGCGTGAATGCCGCGGGTGAACGGAGACGCGCCGGGATATCCGAGATATTTTTCCTCGCTCCAGTCTTCGGGGAGATCGGCTTGGGTATAGAGTCGGCGAATGGGAACGCCGGAGATTGTGGTGAAACGGGCATGCCCGTGTTCGTCGAGATTCACGCCGGTGGGCGCGCCAATCGGCCGCTCGGGAGATTTTTCAAGGGTGGGCGCAAGCGTCTTCTCCGCCCACTCCTTCTCGTCAGGGGAGGGATGTCGGTGCTCAAAAACGTCGGCGATGGGACTTTCGGCAACTTGCGGCTTGGACGGCTTTTTCTCCGGCATTGGGACCCCAGTGTTCTGTTGTGATGATAGGGAAGCGCGCGCCCGCGGGCAAGTTGGGCGCGAGCCCGTTAGAACGACCGGTCGGTCAACATCATCCGGCGGGATTGTTATTACTTCGGGAGCTATGGTTTTGTTTTCGCAAGCCGCAGGTCAATCTTCTGCATCAGTTCTGGCGACCAGAGCGCCAGCTTCTCCTTGGCGCCAGCGTTCATCTCCGTAGCGGCGCGGTTGTAGCTCGCCAACAATTCGCGCGGATCGAGCATGCACTCAATCAACCGCTTCCGTCCGTAGCGCTTTTCGACGATGACCGCCATTTTGTATCCCACGGTGTACCACGGGCCTTGCGCCCCGAAGAACGTGTAGGCCTTTTCGTCGATTTTGTCCTTGCCGACCAGCTTCTGATCAATGACGTCGAGAAAAAATTCCTGGAGCGAACCCACATCCTGGTTGAAGTTGGTCATATCGTGCTGCCAGCGAGCGTGCTCTTCGGGAGAACTCGCGGCATGGGGATCGATGTCCGGCCCACCCGCGGCCGCGAGCATGGCAAAGCCCTCGCCGAACGCGCCCATCCAATCGACCGCGAGCTTCACGTTCGGTGGCAGGTCTTTCTGCTTCTCCTCGGCAAGCGATTCGACGCTGGAATAACCAATGTGGTGCAACTCGTGAGCGACCGTATTCTCAAATTTCGCCGCAGACTCTTCCGAATCGAGGTAGAGGAAGATTGCCGGATCGGTAGTGGTTTCAAAGACGAAACTGTTGGTCTTTGGTTTCATAACGGGGAACACTTTAGCGCGGATATGAGCCTGGTCCGGAAGGTAGGCGAGCACTCGTTTTGCCGAAGCGGCCAGATCGGCCTGCCGCCAGGAGTCGAGCGCGTGCCGCAAGACGGTGGCCTTCGCTGCCAGTTCCGGCGACAGCACAAACTTCTTGAAATCGTCGTCGGTGAAGTCGCGGTGCATGCCAGCCTCGCGCTTCTTCAGGCGGTTGTAGGGTTCTGTCGAAAAGAGACGCTGCCAATCTGAATCGGTGACGGCAGATCCGGCGGTGCTCTTGTCCAGGATTGCGAGCACGGCGTCGGCTTCGTCAGTGTTGAGCTTGAGTTGGATGCTGCCGGGAGTGGCGTCGGGTTTTGCGTCGTGTGCGAATAGAGAAGATAGACTGCCGAGGACGCAGAAGAGAATGAAAGCAAGAAATCGTGATTTGGACATGAGACCCCCGATCATTGGACGTGGTCCGTGACAGAAACCTGAGCCATCCTGAGCCGAAGGGGACACAGCTGGCAATGTGGCCGGTTGTCATTGCGGCTGTTTGCGCGAGACTTCCCATGCCTTGGCGTATTTCCACGAGACGTAGCCAGCGTGGTAGAGGTGCAGCAGCAGGCCTTCGCGGCCGTCGAGGAATCCCAGGCGGATGAAATAGTTGTAGACGAAGGTGGCCATCGGCCGCAGAACGATGTTGGTGAAGCTGAAGCGGCGGTGCCCTTTCGCGATCGCCAGTTGTGCTCCCAGTGAGGAATAGCGATTCATGTGGCCGAGATAAAGGGCCAGGTTGGGATAGGTGTAGTGCACAAGCGCGTTCTTGAACTGGCGAGTCAATTGCGGCACGTCTGGTTTGATTTCGCAGCGGTCATGGGGATCGTGGCCGGTTACGAATCCGTGCCCGCGGCGGAACAGGCGCAGCTTGGGATCGGGGTAAAAGCCGCCATGGCGCATCCAGCGGCCGAGAAACAGATTCTTGCGGGGGAGCCGGTAACCGCTCACGGCGTCTGAGCCGGCGATCGCGGCGCGAATTTCTTCAGCCAGAGCGGGACTGACCTCTTCGTCGGCGTCGAGCAGCAGCACCCACTCTTTCGTGCACAGGTCGATCGTGTACTGCTTTTGAGCAACGTAACCGCGCCATGGTTCGACGACGACCCGCGCTCCCTGCGCGCGCGCGATCTCGCAGGTGCGGTCTTTCGAGCCGGAGTCGACGAGCACGATCTCATCGGCCCAGCGGACGCTGGCCAGAGTGCGGCCGATGTTTGCTTCCTCATCCATCGCCACGATGGCCACGGAAATTGTCATTCAGCAATGCCTCGTGGGGTGCGGCTGCGAGCTTCGCGCAACAAGAACACAACCAGGATAACCAACTCAGGTTCGATGGGATGGCGGTAGCGGGCATGCGGGTACACGAAGTAATAGACCGTGGGATAGGTCAAAACGAGTCCGGCGAAGAGCCACGCTCCGGGCCGCTTCTGGCGCAGTGCACGGACCAGTCCCCAGATCGCAAGGACTGACGATGCCAGAAAGAACGAACTGCGAAAGTCCCAGGGAGCGGTACTGTCTGTGGGTCTGGGCACGCCGTTCCAGTAATAAAAAAACCGCTTCATGCTGATGATTGCGAATCGCCGCGGGTTGGCGCGGATCCATTCGAACGCCAGCCGCCTGCACTCGGCTTCGTAGCCAATTTCGCCCAGGCGTTCGAACTTTTCAAGCTCGAGTTTGTTGAGATTCGGCTGCAGGGTGGCGATCAGCATGCCGTCAGCCAGCTGGTTGTTGCCGAGACGGAACTGCAGTCCGAAATCGTCGCGAATGAAAACGAAACGGCCAAACGCCTCACAGTTGCGCACCAGCCAGGGCGAAAGAACCACAAAGAATACGAACGAGGACAGCGCAACGCCGGCGAGCGATGGCAGACCCTGCCGGTATCTCTGCCGCCACACCCACAGCCCGCAGAAGGGCAGAAAGGAGAGCATCGTGGGATTGGCTTGCGCTCCCACGCCCCACAATGCGCCGAACAGTATCCATCCCTGCCAACCCGGCCATCGCTCCAACTCCACCGCGACCAATTCCAATGAGACGAGAAAGATCAGCGCCAGCATGAGCGGAGTCAAAGTTGTGTCCCATATCCAATGAATCGACCAGTACCAGACATAGGGATTTAGAGCCCAGGCCCGCGCCGACCAGATTGCTACTTGCGGGCCCGATGTTCTGTGCGCGATCAGATAAATCGGGATTGTGGTGAGCGCGGCGAGCAGGCTGTTAATCGACAGTAGCACCCACGCCGAAGCGTAAGTGTAGACGCCGAAAATCTTGAAGACTCCGCCAATCAAGTAAGGGTAAAGCGGGGGCTCCCAGGCGCTGGGGCCGGTATTCCCTCCGTAGGGATTGCTGAAACCCTGGCCCAGGGCGATGGAACGGCCAATGCGGCCCATCTCAAAGCCGAAGCCGAAATTATCTTCTCCGGGGCGAGTATGATACTGGCGGAAAACTCCGATGGCCGCCACCTGCAGAACAAACGACAGCAACACCATCCACAACACAGACCGTGGGATGGCAGGAAGGTTCGGTCGTTGCATCACGGGCGAGTTTATCAGGTCTTTGCCGGCATTGAGAGACGCGGCCAGACTTGCGCCGATTTCTTCTTCCTTACTTCATTTTGCCTTTTCGGCGGGGGCAATCGGCTTTGCGGAAGGCGCTATCTGAACCTGAACGGCGTGAGTGTTATCGGATTTTGACGTGTCCACGGAGACTACTTCAAAATCGCCGTTCGAGTCCCGCAGCTGAATAGTTTGCGTCGCCCGGGCTCCGGAAGGGCCGGGGCGCACTGTGTCGTTGGTTACAATGCTGACACGCAGACCGGAAGCCGGATCGCCGGGGTCCGCCGTCTCCACCTGCCGTGCGGTGGTTTGCTGTCCCGTCGAGCCAGTGCTTTGGGCGGTAGTTGCGCGCTCAACCAGGTGGAGGCTGCCGTCCCGAGTCGATCCCGGGACATCGACGGAATAAGTTTCCACTGTATTGCGCTTTTCACCCGGAGCGTTTTCGGAGTCCTTGGTCACAGTACGAGAGATTTCGCCCAGCTTGCCGTCAGCATCCGGCCGCGAGACACGCTCCTCAGTGGTCCGGTCTTTGCCTTTGCCATCTTGCCTGGTTGTAGTTTGCCGTATTTCGCCCACTTGCCATTTTCCGGTGCCATCGTCAACCAGCGTGGTTTTTTGAGATATCACAGTGTCATTCCCGGTTCGTTCGCGGCGTTCCTCGGTCTTCATCGCAGGGGCAAGATCACCGTTGATGCTGGGAAGCATGACGGTTGTTTTCGTCTCCTCCGCATCCTTGCCGATCTTTTTCGTTTCCTCGATTTGGCGCTGAACCAATTGAAGGCGGCCGTTTGCATCAGGATTCGACGTGGTACGTACTACGTTCGAGCCGCCTCCGGACAGAGTGTGCGCTTCTTCTTCTGTCACTTGCAACAGGGTCTTGGCTCCATCGGAATTGCGACCGAACGTCCGCGTTGTGGTTCGCACCGTGCTGGGGCTGACCTGCACAGTGGTCTTCTCGATGTCCTGGTACGGTTCGAAATCTCCGTTAGCCCCGCGGCGCTGGACCGATTGATTGTCTACCGTGCGATTCCCGCTCTGGGTGTGACTCTTCAGGGTTCGGGTGGGATTCACGGTACCGCCTTGCGACTCGGTCGTAACGTTCCATGACTTGTTCGCGGAGTCCGGATCGCTCGCTTGGGAATCGGATGTCTGCGCCCGCAGCGCGAGGGCGGAACACAAAAATGTCGCGATAGAGATTGATAGGAGGTGGCGCCGACGCCAAACAGGTGCCATCAGCATGTCTGTAATTGTCTCTCTGTGGGCATCTGGTGTCCAGTGGGGCGAGTCGTTCCACACACAGCTCTCGCTCTGGTCGAGCTTTTTGTTATTGATGAGGAACTAGATCGCGTTGGCGTTGTCGGAGACTCGGATCGAGAAGTTGACGGTGATCTTGGCTTTGGTTTCGACCGGCTGCCCGTTTTGGATGTAGGGTTTGAAGCGCCATTCGCGCACAGCTTGCTGCGCCGCCGGAGCCAGGATGGCAGGGCCGCTGAGGACGCGAAGGTTTTCGATGGTGCCGTCGGCAGCGACAACAGCTAGCAATACTACCGAGCCTTGCACCTTCGCGTGCTGCCCCAGCATTGGATAGGTCGCGTCGACAGTTTGCCGCAGCTCAGGAACGCTGGCGGAAGAAAGACGGGCGTGTTCGGCCGCATTCGTGGGCAGAGCCAACCCCGACGCCGTGACCGCCGAGGTGCGGCTTGAGTTGCTGGGGATCTCCACTCTCGTGACGTTGCTGCCAGCGTGAACCGTGCGGTGCGTGTCGCCGGCAACGACTTCGACATCCAGCGGAGGAAGGACGACCCGGTTGGTCGCGACCACCGGCGGAACCGGGTTAGCAGCGTCGTCTTGGGGAACTGTTACGGACTGGGCGGGAGTCTTCGCAGCGCTGTGGTTCTTTGCGGGCGCCGGCTGCGCCAGGGGCGCCTGAGCAGTCTTGGCGGGAGCCGCATGCGAGTCCGGTTGCGGGGCATTTTCCGGGCTGGCAGCATTCGATTCAGAAGCCTCGTCCGAACCAAACCAGAATTCGCGGTCCCTCACGATTACCACGGTGAGGGCAACCAGCAGGAGAGCGAGCGCGGTCAACAGCCGTACGGTCTGCCCGCTTGCGCGGCTGCTCTGCGGCTTTGCCAACTCCAATCTTGGTTTGAATTCCAGCATTTTGTTTCTCTCACTTGCCTTGCGAAGTAGCCTTCAAGTAAGGATGCTGATCACCAGGCACCACTATCCTCAAGCCGCGAGCGCGAAATGGCAATGGCACAATACGGGGAAGACGTGGCCCGACGGTGCTATATGGCTGATTCTGAACGAGGGACAGCCCCTTCGGCTTCGCTCCGCGCGGGCGAGACGGGCTGTCCCCACGTGACCGGGTTTTAGGGTTGGCCCGCCGGCGGCTGCGCCGATTGCGCGGGCTCGCCTCCCGGAGGAGCGTCCTGCCGGGGAACCACGTAGGGAACTCTGGGCAGCCGCTTGACTTGGCCGCGGGTGGCGTCGGCAATGTCGATGCCAGAGTGATCGAGCAGCAGTCCCGTGGCACGGTCGAGTTCGATGCGCGACTTCACGTAGGCAGCTTTAGCTGAGACCAGATTCGATTCGGAAGTGGTCAATACGGAGGCATCCTGCAAGATTGCAGTGGTAGTGGTGAGTCCGACTTTCAGCTTCTGCTGATCGGCCTCGAACGTCTGACGGGAAAAGTCGACCGCATACTGGGCTGCCTGTACGGCGGCACGGTTCTGCTTCACGTCAAACTGCGCGTTGCGAACTTCAATGCGGACCTGATTCTCCAGTTGATGAAGCCGGACCTGGGCCTGGCGGTATTCCAGTTCTGAGCGCACCTGATTGGCCTGCGCCTCGCGATTGCGCAGCGGAATGTTCAACGTCAAGCCAATGCCCTTGTCGGGCGCCGTGGAATTGACAAGCTGGTTCAACGTTCCGCCGTAGCCGACCGAGGTTGCGTGTTGGAACGGCGGCGGAGTGGTCCTGTAGCATCCCGTCACCAGGGTGCCTGTGCAAGCCGGCAGCGCCAAGTCTCCACCTACGCCCGATCCGCCGTAGTAAGCGAAGGCATCGAGCGTGGGCAACATGGCGTTGCGGACGGCTTTGCTGCTGAGGTCGCGGGAGTTGAGATCGATGCGCGACTCGGCGAGTTCGGCTCGATGACTGAGCGCTTGGGCGATCAGATCCTGCGTGGGGACGACCGGTTCCTGCTCGGGGACCTGCATGGCGGAGGTGGGAACCACGTCGGCTTCGGCCAGCACCGGGTCCTCGATGCTGCGGCTGAGCGCGTTCTTCATCAGCAATTCCTGCAGTTGCAGGTTGTTCTGCGCCACGATCAGGTTCTGCTGATCCGTGGCCACGGTGCTCTGCGCGCTCACCACCTGGATGGGCGGTACGGTCCCGACCTGGGCCTGCCGCTTGGAGTCGTCGAGAGCCTTCTGAGCATAAGCGAGCGACTCCTCCTGCACGCGGACGTTTTCGTAGGCATAGACGAGATCCCAATAGATGTTTTCAATCTGATCCACGGTGGTGATGATTTGCAGTCGGAAGGCAACGTCGGAAATCTCCCGGTTGTTCCGGGCAATGCGGATGAATCGTGTGTTCGGGAGAGTGCCGAAACCCTGCAGCAGATTTTGCGTGATCCTGAACTGGAAGTTGGAGTTAACCTCCGGCGTGATCAGCGTGGTGGGACTGTTGGTGGTGACGTGAGTGTTGTTGAAACCCGCGGTGAGCGTGGTGCCCCATTGGAATCCCTGGGTGTAGCCGAAATCGGCCGTGTAAGTATTCTGCGCGAGGACGGGCACTGGAGCTAGGCTGCTGACGGATTCGGTGTCGTTCTTGTCGAGTTGCAGCGTGCCGGTTAGAACCGGATCGAAGCTGGTGATGGGCGAGCCGATGCCGAGGGTTGAGCTGACCAGTCCGCTGGTGCCGGTCCCAGCGCCGCCGGCGGCGACCGTGGTGCCGCCGGTGCCGGACCCTACCGTACCCCCGAGGCCGCCCACGCCGCCTCCGGGTGTGTTCTGCACAATGCCGGTGTTGATACCGAGAATGTTGGCGCCCGACTTGGAGCGCAGGTAATCGGTGTCGGCAATGTTGAGGTTATAGCGGGCGATGTCGATATCGAGATTATTCTCCAGAGCGAGCGCGACGGCGTCGTCCATCGAGAGATAAACTTTGCCGTCGCGCAGGAGGGAGTCGATGCGCGGCGAATTGCCCAAGTTCGGCTGCGCCACCTGCTGAAGCCGGTAGGGCTGCAGGAAATGAGGAAAGGCCGGGCGCGGCTTGGAATAATCCTGCAAATGGACCGCCTGCGGCTGTGCGGAAACCGGAGCAGCTTGCGGCGTGGGAGCGGCGGGGGCATCCTGAGCGGACAAAAACGGCAACAACGGCGTGCCGGACAGGAGGGCAAAGGCTGTCACCGTTAATAGCAGATTGGGTTGCTTGTGAGCTGCGGCTATTCGGGGCAGGCGCAAAGACAAAGACATGGTTCGTCTCCTTGAGTTGAAACAGTGAAGCATCGTGTTGAAAGACTAGATCGATTTCGAAAGTTGGATGCGGAAAACATGGAAGCGTCGCTCCATCTTAGCGGGAGGGAGCGGAGGGAAGCATGCGCAGTTTGTAAAGAATTGTTGGAAGGAACGAAGGCAGCCGCGCGTCGTAGCGCCGGCATCGCGAAGGATCCCGGGGCTACGCACGTTAGACTGTGGTTACTGCTGCTGCGGCGCAGGGGCTGCGGCAGGCAATTCTTTGCGTGGCGCAATGTCGGGCACATTTGGCATGCGGGTGACGCGGCCCTGGGCCGCGTCGTCAATGCTGATGCCGTTGTGGTCCAGCAGTAGTCCGGTCGCGCGATCGAGTTCGAGACGCGATTTTTCGTAGGCGACCATGGCATTCACCAACGCGGACTCAGACGTTGCCAGCCCGCTCCGGTACTGCAGGACGAGAGTTGTGGTTGAAGTGCCGAACTGGTATTTCTTCTGCTCGGCGTCCAGCGACTGCTGTGCCAATGCGACCGCTGCTTTGGCGGAATCGACGCTGGCGCGGTTCTGCTGCACGGTGTATTGCGCATTACGGATTTCGATACCCACCTGGTTTTCAATCTGCTGCAAACGCATCTGGGCCTGGCGGTATTCCAGTTCAGAGCGGATCTGCACGGCTTGCGCCGCGCGATTGCGCAGCGGGATGTTCAGTTGAAGGCCAACGCCTTTGTCCGGGGCGGTGGAATTGACCAGCTGATTCAGAGTGTCGGTATAGCCTCTGTTGGGAGCGAGTGGAAACTGACCTAGATTAGGGTCGGGGGTGGCTGAAGCGCAAAACTGTTGTGTACTGGTTTGGCATACGTTAGCTGGATTCTGCGCGCCGCCCAATCCGGTTCCGCCGTAGTAGGCAAACAGATCAAGTGTCGGCAACAGGGAACTGCGCACAGCCTTGTTGCTGAGTTCGCGGCTATTCAAGTCAATCCGCGATTCGACCAGCTCAGCCCGATGACGCAGCGCCTCGTTGATCAAATCCTCGGTAGGTACAACCGGCTCTTGCGCCGGAACGTCCATGGTAGAAGTAGGGATCACCTCGGCAGTGGCTAGCGCAGCGTCTTTGAGGGTGCGCGTGAGCGCGTTCTTCATCAGCAACTGCTGGAGTTGGAGATTAGTTTGCGCGGCGGTCACAGCCTGTTGATTAGTGGCAACGGTACTTTGAGCGCGCACCACTTCGATGGGAGCCAGACTGCCGATCTCGACCTGTTTTTTCGTATCGGAGAGAGTCTTCTGAGCGAAGGCCAGAGATTCGTTCTGCACGCGGGCGTTTTCGTAGGCGTAGACCAGGTCCCAATAAATGTTTTCGATCTGATCGATGCTGTCGATAACTTGCAGCCGAAAGGCCACGTCAGAGAGTTCGCGGTTGTTCTTGGCGATGTGGATGAAGCGGGTGTTCGCCGCGAACCCAAACCCCTGCAATAAATGCTGCGTCAGTTGGAACCTGAAACTGGAACTGAGGGAGGGACTGAGGGTGTTGAATGGTTGGTTCCCGGTCGCTATCCGGCTATTGTTGAAGCCAACGGACAGGTTGGTGCCCCATTGAAATCCCTGCTGGTAGGAGAAATTTCCCGTGGTGGTGTTCTGAGGAGAAGCCGGACTGAAAGGGCTACTGGGGAGGATGTGAAACCGGTCTTCCTGCAGGGTGCCGACCAGGACCGGGTCAAAGCTGGTGATGTTAGGCCCGAAGCCCAGCGTGGAACTAACCAAGCCATTGGTGCCCGCGCCGATACCGCCTGCGCCAAGGCTGGTGCCGCCGGTCGCCGCGCCCGAGTTTGCGCCGATGCCACCGACCCCGCCCCCCGGCGTGTTGAGGACCAAACCAACGGGGGTTCCGAGAATGCTTGCGCCGGCTCGCGCGCGCAGGACATCAGTATCCGCGATGTTCAAGTTGTAGCGCGCGATGGCGATGTCGAGATTGTTCTCCAGCGCGAGAGCGATGGCATCGTTTAAGGACAGGTAAAGCTTGCCATCGCGCATGAGTTGGTCGATGCGCGCGGTGTTGGCCAGGTTCGGAGCTGCCAGGTACCGCGGCGTATAAGGGCCAATCGGATTGGGAAAATGCGATACCGGCTTGGAATAATTCTGGACCGGCAGCGGCCGCGTCTCCGGCGTGTTTTGCGGGACCGGCGCCGCAGGCGCGTCCTGGGCCCGGCCAGCGAAGGTCAGCGTTCCAAACAAGAGTGCGGCGGTGATCAGCCGGATGGTCGAGTTTAAGCGTGGGAATGGCATCTACTCATCTCCGTTGGTTGAAACCAGTTCGTTTAAGAGTTCCTTACGGCTTCGCAACAAAACGACTTTGCAGAATGAGACAGCCGGATTTCCTTACAAAGAAAGTTCTGCTCAGACCTTAGTACGCATCTGCTGGCGTTGGAGTTCCTGAAAAGCGCCAGAAAAACGAGAGCGAGACGAACGTTTGGTGAAACGCATCAGTATATCCGACCCCCCGACCTCTCTTCGACCGCCGTCCAGGTTGAAACTGATAAAGTGGCTGGCGACGGCCGAGCGTCTCCTCGCGCAAGACGTGACGCATGAAATGAGTTGGATGAACCGGCGCGGGGATGGGACT
>Ga0185299_10007165_pt1 | contig 11551 bp, 16 predicted proteins | sample PaiPotPPA55metaG_FD_128002 | JGI IMG/M metagenome (GOLD analysis project Ga0185299, IMG submission 128002) | Iron sulfur acid spring bacterial and archeal communities from Banff, Canada, to study Microbial Dark Matter (Phase II) - Paint Pots PPA... ...
TACCTACGCAATTCAGTACCGCATAAAACATGTTGAATTTCCCTCAGCTCCCGCGCCGCGCAGATCAGGAGATCCCACGACGTGATCGAATCACTCCGTCAATGCGGTCATGGCCGGACGCTTACAACTGATGGCGGGATCTAGGAGATTGAATTGCCTGTCTCGATCTTTCAGCTAGTGTGTCGCAGTAGACGATGAAGGTCGGCATGCACTAGAGCATCAAAGTACACGTGAATTTCTTGAGACCCTGCGAGGTAGCCTAAACCTCGCGGAGCTCTTGGAAATAACGCCTGCGGAGAGGGTACATATTGCGTATTGATGTCCATGCTCACTACTACCCAGAGGAGTACATAAAGCTCCTTATGCGCTTGGGAAACGCCGCCGTAAACCCGCAGGTGTCCCAGCCAGCGGAATTCAGCGAACGCCTCCGTCAACTTGATGAAGCCGAAGTCGACTGCCAAATCCTGTCTGCCATCGGGTGGGATACGCAGTTGCTCGACCCCGTTAAGTCGGAAGTTGCCGCGAGATGGATCAACGACAGTTACGCCGAACTAATGACGCGATACCCGGGCCGGTTTCAAGCATGGGGATGGCTCCCACTCGCCGACGTCGATCTCGCCATCAAAGAGGCGTCTCGATGCCTGGACGAGCTTGGCTTTGCGGGCATCTGTCTTCCACCCGCAAGTCAGTCTCTAACACTGGATGACGCAAGATTTCATGCCTTTTGGGAAGAGATGAATAGACGGTCTACCGTGATTTACATCCATCCGGTGGGCTCTCTTTCGTGTTGCCACTGGGGTACCGACAAATTCATGCTCGATATGCTTTGCGGAAGCCCGATGCAGGAAGCCATCGCTGCATGCCGGTTGGTGTACTCAGGTCTGACTCGTCGCTTTCCGAAGGTTCGATTTATCTTCGCTGCGTGCGGCGGCGGCCTGCAGCAAGTTTGGCCGGTTCATGAAAAACTGCTAAGGGGCAAGCTTCAACGCGCTGATTGGGTAACAAGCGCCGGACTCGACCCGGCAGACCCTATGGCCGAGTTTCGTCGGTTTTACTATGACAGCAGCACCGCTAACAGCCGCGTTACGTTACTGGTGGCACGCGAGACTTTTGGCATCGATCGCCTCGTTCTCGGTAGCGATGCAACCTTCGGCTCGGTAACCGGCATCGTCTCCTACATCAAGGAAACTCCGCTCCTCACTGATGAAGAGAAGCGCGCAATTCTCGATCAACGCGCGCAGTCCATTTTGCAGCTCAAGATGCGGAATTAAAGGGTTTTTCTTCAAATGACTTACATTCAATAGGAACATAGCGATGCGTTTTTCCTGTTTCCTTGCTCCGACGGGACGTGGCCCGATAGACGATCTTCAGCTGATGGACTTCTGCATGGAATTCGCGCTTGCATGCGATGAAGCGGGATTCGCAATCGTGACCGTCGGGGACCAACATTTCAATAACTACGAGCCCTATGGGAATCCGTTTACGATGCTAGCGGCGCTCGCCGGCCATATGAAGCGCAGCTATCTCGGCATCACTGTAGTGCCGCTTGTCTTCTATCATCCTTGGCGTTTTGCGCAGTTCTCCAACCTCGTGGATCTGATGACGCGCGGGAGATGTCTGATTGGATTGTCTTCCGGATCCATGTCGGGACTACTCAAGGCCTTCGGCATCCCTCCGGATATAGACCCCAAAAAGGTGTTCGACCTCAAGCTAGACGCGGCCCTCAAAGGGTTTGCGAAGCAGATTGGCGACCCACCTTTATCCTTCGATAGCGGGGTCGATAGCGGGACACTACCAACACGAATAATGCCCATCTCATACCGCACTCCCCATCCACTGTTCGCAATAGGGTCAAATACGGACAAAACGATAGCGGCCACCGGTCTTCGCGGGTGGCCGGCATACCTTGGGCGGTACCGCACTGATGTGGCCATCCGAAAAATGAGCGTGTATCGAAAGGCGCTTGCAGATGGCAACCATGCGCCGTCGGTGGCGGATCGCTGCCTGGCATTCTCCAGCGTTACTAAAGGCATCCTGGTTGCGCGTACCGAAGAAGAAGCCTGGGAGCTGGCCGAGGGCAATCTTCGCGACTACATGAATTTCTATATGACCATGTCCCAGAGGACGGGTACCGACATGGGTCCCGTCGCGGTTGAGACTCGATCAATGCGCGACCTTTGGAATGACCATAGCAATCTTTCCGAGGAAGTTACCTGGCCTACTCATGCACAGTGGCTTCAAAACGAGGCCATCGTTGGCGGCGTTGATTCTGTTGTTGAGCAGCTCAAGCACTATCGGGACAACGGTTGTGATCACCTCAATCTTCGGTTTTTCTACGGAACGTTTAATCCCGAAGAAGCCTGGAGGAACTTCAACCTCTTCATTCAGGAGGTAATGCCAAGACTCGATCCGCAGTGTTTGCCAGAGGTTACGCCAGATGAGATCAGGCACGAGCACCGTTCCGCCCCGCTGGCGCCCACGCCGCGCTTGGATAAAGTCTTCGCAAGTCGGAGCCGCTGAACTAGCTCGGCGGGAGCAATGTCCACCACAAGGGTTCCGCTAAAAAGCCAGAAGCCCTTCGGCATGACATGGGTCGTCAATGGCCGCGTGGTACGCGCAACATCGGCTCCAGATTGTTCTGGTCGAGCTCGAATCCCTGTGCACTAGCCCCTTCTGGAAGGTGGCTTCCCTTGAATCACGTTGGACGTTAGTGGACAAAAGGATGTCGCTGTATACGCGGAATTATTGGAATTCCTAGCGATTTCCACGAATGAGTGGACGTTCTTGGACGTCCTTGAACGCTATTGGATGGCGGGCCGTGTAGGGATCGAACCTACGACCAATTGATTAAGAGAAGCTTCCTCGCGCGCGCTTTATTACCTTTAAAAACAAGTACTTATGCTTCTCCAGTTGTGCCACGATTTGTCGACTTACGCATCGATAAGGCCTTGAGTGTATTACTTGGCGGATTCTCCAATGGCACAGTCGTATATCGGTATGAACTCAGTTTGTCGAACCTCTAGCCCGCTGATAGAATGTGTATACAGTTAACCTAGGATACACACTATGCGGACGAACATAGTCATTGACGACAAGCTGATGAAGGAAACCCTCCGGCTCACGGGTTTGAGGACAAAGCGCGAGGCTGTGGAGCTTGGACTTCGAACCATTGTGCGTCTGCGCAAGCAAGAGGAGATTCGCCGGTTCCGAGGAAAGCTCAAATGGCAGGGCGATCTTGACGCAATGAGAACCGACAAGTGATTTTGGTCGATTCCAGCGTGTGGATCGACTATTTCCGTGGCATCCAATCCTCACAAACCGACCGCCTCTATGCCCTCCTCGGTAACGAACCTATCGCGACCGGAGACTTGGTATTGGCCGAAGTTCTACAGGGCTTTGGAAGCGCTCAAGATTTCAATCAGGGCAAGAAGCTGCTGACGTCGCTACCAATCTTAGAACTTGTCGGGGGAGACATTGCCATCCAAGCCGCCAACAACTTCAGGACATTGCGATCACTTGGCATCACCGTCCGAAAAACCATCGACACATTGATCGCGACAAGCTGCATTGAGAAGCGACTGGCATTGCTTTACAGCGACAAGGATTTCGATCCTTTCGTAGAGCACCTCGGACTGCAATCGGCGATGTCGGGTACCTAACCCGGCGCAAGGCGAGCCCTCAACTATGACGACGAACCTACAACGGATCAGTGATGCCGAGTACTCCGCGGCACTTACCGCCGGCCGAACCGAAGGAAAGATCGAAATTCGGGCGCAAGCTGTTCGCTATGTCCCCGAGCGGGATGCCATCGAGATCGTCACGAGCCACAATGTTAGCTTCTTGATTCCGCGACAGTGGATCGGTGCACTACAACACGTGCCTACGGCAGAGTTGGGGAAGCTCGAAGTGTGGCCGGATGGATCGGCAATCGAACTCGAAGACCGAGACATTCACATCAGTGTGCATGGGCTCCTGACAGCAATCCTGCCGGCCATGCTGCCCTGAAAGGCTTAATTGGTGGGCCGTGTAGCCACCGCATTCTCGACCCACCTTATTGATTTTGCGACAAATAAAAAATTTAGATTCCTGAGAGGCCCCTAAATCATGCCGCTGCAAAGAGTGGCTGTCCCTGGACGTTATTGGATATTAACGCCCTCTCTTTTCACGCCGCCAATTTCAATCTTGGCTTGAGTCCGGCGCGCACTGCTAACCGCACCAGAAAGTCCATGCGAAAGCGATCGATCTTGCCTCGTTCCAAATCCAATACACGGACTTTGGAAATCCTTAGCACCTTGGCAACCTCGGATTGCGTCAGGCGACTCTTCTTGAGCCAACGCTCCAAAGCCATCAGAAGTTGCGCTCTCATGTGCAACTCCGCCGCCTTCTCCGCCGGGAAAAGGTCATGAAAGACGCTGCGTCCTGCAGGCGTCACGTGACGGGGTCCATGCTCACTGTTTGAAACTGTTTTAACTCTCATGATTCCCTGCGTGGATTGTTGGCGCAGGTGTCAAGCCGCAAGCGCCTTCAGAACATGCTCCGGATCACGGCTGATTGCAGTAAGTAGTGCTTTTGCCGGTCCAGTTGGCTCACGTCGGCCCTGCTCCCAGTTGCGAAGCGTCCCCACGTCCACGTGCAGAAGGGCAGCAAACTCTGGTTGGCTCAGCCCAAGCTTTGAGCGCAGCTTCTTGACCGAGATGGCATTCACTTCGAAACGTCGCGAGGGAACTCGCTTGCCCTGCACGATCTCATTCATCTGCTTCATGCTCTCGACCAGTTCCGCGAACAACTTCTTATCCATGAGCTCTCCTACCAGTTCTCGTTCAAATTTCGAAGTACTTTCTTTTCCGCGGCGCTCAGATCGTCCTTAATCCCCTTTCGGTAGATGAGGAGCATCCGAATTTGCCGCTGCTTGGACGCATGGAAATAGATCACGCGTGAGCCTCCTCGCTTGCCCTTTCCCGCAGTAACCCAACGCACCTTGCGAAGCCCGCCGGTACCTTGGATCACATCACCCGCGTCCGGTTGGCTCACCAGAAACTGTTGCAAGTCGGAGTAATCCTCATCGTTTAGCAACTCAGCGACCTGGCGCGTGAATACCGGGGACTCGACGAAAATCATGCAGGCATAGTACGTCAATGACTTACATACGTCAATGACGTACTGAGAAGTCTCGCTTTGTTGGATATTGAGCGTCCCAAAAGGCGGATTTTCGGCGGAATGCCCCTAATGCAACAGAACCGGCCGGTGGCCCATTCCGCGTGTGGCTGTCCGCGGACGCTCTCGGACAATCATGCCGCCCCAGCCATATCCAAGATCTGACATCAACATATGTCTGGCCAATCCGTGCGCTGGTCCGCGAGGCGCAAATGCGGTGCTACCACTCGTCGTAATTGATCCCGTCGCGCACTGACGGCTGCCTTATGTATCCGCCACCCTCGAGGCGCACACTACGATCACTGCTCGTCGTGCCGCCGAAGACACCGCGGACAATAACATCCCCATAATTGTTGAGCGAGCCGGCAAACTTACCGCCGCTCTCCACGATTATGGTGCCACCACGAGCGACGTGGGCCTTCCGTTGATACTGCCAGTTATCAGGACGCGAGCTCTGTATTTGAGCCCCTTGTCGAGTCAGGCGCCAGCCAATGAGCCGCCCGCCCTCGAGACCTGTCAGGGCTTCACGAACCGATAGGCGAAGCGATCGGTCTCGCCCTTGATCGAGGGATCGAACACCTTGATCGAGTGCGTATCGTCTCCGCTCGCGAGCATGGTGCTTTCCGCGTCTAGTACGAAGCCGGCCGCCTCCACCTCCTCGCGAACGGATGCAGGCTCAATTCGATGTAGCGATTGGGCACTGCTCGTGCCCGTCCCGACGGCGGCGGCGTGGTCGATAATGACGTACCGCCCACCGGGTTTCAGCCGCTCGTAGACCTCTCGATTGAACTGGGCCGCCGTCGCGCCCTTCGCCTGCATCAACTCGGTGTGCAGATCGTGGTAGAACAAGTGCAGCCACAGTACATCCGCGGGTTGCGTGGCCTCCGGCATCGCTATGAGGTCCGCCGAAACGGCTTCGACATTCTCTCGGCCCGGTTCTTTTGCAAGCGTCCGCATGCGGCCGACTGGATCATTTTTGAAGTGGGCGACTTCAGCCGGCACGAAGCTGTAAACCCGGCCTTTAGGTCCCACGATCTCGGAGAAGAGACGGGTCCAGTCGCCGTCGCCCGGGTAAACGTCGATGATGGTGGAGCCCGCATCGACTCGTGCGAACTTGATCAACTCAGATTGCTTGGTTTGGTCGTACATCGCGATCTCCTTAATGGTTGGGCATTCGATGAGCGTGTGGCGTGCGAGGGGGCGATCCACGGCTGATACACCGTCTGCCCTCACCCGATGGCCGCAGATGGCCAGCGCTACGCCAGCCCGGAAGCGTCCCTCTGTGAGGCCCGCGCGAGGGCTTGCGTGTCGATATACTCGCGGATTTTCGTCAGCTTGCCATTTCGAACGGTAATGTCGAAGACCCAATCGTCCTTGAACGGCTTATTCGTGGCTTTGATTTTCCCCGTAGCGACGCCGATGACCAGAACCCGGTCTCCCTGCGCCACGAATTCGGGGGGCGTTGGGTATGTCGTTTCTATCTCTTCGGACGCCTTCTGAAGCACAGTCGCCAATTCCGCGTGCCCGCGGTACGTGCCGGCCAGCGGCCAGCCCTCGCCCGGAATGATCCACTCAATATCTGCGGCCACTAGCGCGAGCAGATCTTGTTTATTGTAGGCGCCTATTGCTGCAAAGAAATCTTTCACAATCTGAACATTCTCTTTTGTGCTCATAAAAACTTCTCCATTCTTAGGATGGGATCGCGTCCGATCTACTCAACGATTGAAAATTAAATGTGATCATCGAAATTGCCGACACGATTCATCAGTCGAACTTGACCAGGTCCTTAAAGATCAACCGGCCCCAACTATTTCCCCGCGCCTGCACAAGCAGTCCACCTTCCGAAAGCCCGCCAAGTTTTATCGGCGCGAACCCGAGATTTTCTGCAAGCGCGCCAATCTCCTCTGCGGCACCGTCATCGTCACTCGCCAGGAACACGACTCTCTTGCCACCATGTACGGCTGGATCTTGATCAAGGACGGCAGCGACCAAATGGTTGAAGCCCTTGACCAGTCTTGCGCCAGTAAAAGCCTGCGCGACGACCTTGGAAGAAGGTAGTCCCCTTAGTTTCTCAGGGGGCACACCGTAGGCATTGGTCACATCGATGACGGTCTTTCCCTTCCAGTTCGGCAGCGCCTTCGCGACAGCCGGGTGCGACTCGAAACGGACAGCCAAAAAGACGATGTCCGCCTTGACCGCTTCCGCGAGTTTTTTGGGAATGATCGTGGGGCCGATCGAGGCCGCAGCGGATGCAAAGCTTTCCGGGTCGCGCGTGGTCGCAACGGATACTTCGATGCCCTTGCGGCCAAACGCCTTAGCAAGAGCGTGGCCGATCTTGCCGAAGCCAATAATTGCGTAGCTCATGATGATTCTCCGATCTTGCGTTCAGATTGAAGTTGAGAAGCGAGGTTCCATGACTGGCGGGGCTGGAAAGCCTGTCACGGAACCGCGACGGGGTCAGACCTGCGCCATGCCTCCATCGACGGCGAGATCTACTCCGGTGATGTAAGAACTTTCATCGGAGGCGAGGAACGTGACGGCAGCCGCGATTTCCTCTGGCTTGCCTCTGCGACCCATTGGGATCTGCGTGGTGAATTGTGCGACCGCTTGCTCGACCTGTTCAGCGGTAAGGCCCGCCGTCGTCGCCAAGGCCGGGGTATCGATTGCTCCGGGGCTCATACAATTCACGCGGATCTTGCGGTCTTTCAATTCCAGAGTCCAGCCGCGCGCGAAGTTGCGCACAGCCGCCTTACTCGCGGCGTAGGCGGTAAAACCTGGGAGCCCGAGCACGTTCGAGACTGAAGAGGTCAGGATGATCGAGCCGCCATCTTTGAGGAGGGGAAGGGCCTTCTGCACCGTAAAGAACACTCCCTTTACGTTCACGTCGAAGGTCTGGTCAAAATGGGCCTCAGTAGCCGCCGCGAGCGGTGCGATTGTCCCCGCGCCCGCGTTCGCGAAGAGAATGTCGATGTGACCATGTTTCTCTTTCACGACGGCATAGAGCAAGTCCAGATCTTCCAAGCGCGACACGTCGCCCACGACCGTCGTAACGTTTCTCTTGATGGAGGCGGCGGCCTCCTTCAGCTCTTTCTCTCGTCGCCCAGTGATCACGACGTGGGCGCCTTCGTCCACGAAGCGCTTGGCTGTGGCCAAGCCAATTCCGCTGCTTCCGCCGGTGATGACTGCGACCTTACCTTCCAGTTTTTTCATGATCTTTAATCCTTCGTTTTAAAGTTTGATAAGCACGGAACCGATTCTTAGTCAGAGTTGCGCAAGGCCGCCGTCGACGGCGACCTCGCTGGCGGTCATGAAGCTGCTGTCCGACGACGCGAGAAATACAGCCACCGCTGCGATCTCCGCCGGATCGGCCATGCGCTGGAGCGGAGTCATCGCGGCGAAGGCCTTCTGGCCCTCCTCGCCTAGCGCTGCCTTCGCGAGTTCAGTCGCAGTCGCACCGGGCGACAGCACGTTTACCCGGATGCCGGTGCCCTTCAGGTCCTCCGCCCAGGTCCGCGCGAGGTTGCGTACGGCCGCCTTGCTCGCGCTGTAGGCGGTGAACGCGGGCGCGCCCGTGGTGCCGGCGCTCGATCCAGTCAGGATGATCGAACCGCCCTTGCCCATCAGCGGAAGCGCCTTCTGGACCGTGAAGATCGTACCCTTCACATTGGTGTCGAAAGTTTCGTCAATGTGCTCGGCGGTGATCTTGCCCAGCGGAAGCGGGCTTCCCGTCCCGGCATTGGCGAAGACGATGTCGAGGGTTTTGCGCTCGGCCTTCACCGCCGCGTAGAGTCGGTCGAGGTCGGCCTCATCCGAGACCGAGCCCTTCACCGCGCGGGCATTGGGCCCGAGCTCAGCCACAGCGGCGTCGAGTTCTTTCTGTCGGCGGCCGAAGATGAAGACGAAGGCGCCCTCGTCGATGAAGCGCTTTGCCGCAGCGCGGCCGATGCCGGTAGCGCCACCGGTGATCACGGCGGTCTTTCCATTCAGTCTGTTCATGTCTGCATCCTTCGTTGGCTTCAGTACAACCATGTATCTGGGGTCTTGACTCATGAAGACAATTGACGATAAATGCATAAGTAACATCTACTCTTTAGATGACCATGCTCGATAACGTCACCATCAATCAACTTCGGGCCTTCGTTGCCGTGTGTGACCAAGGAAGCTTTTCCGGGGCTGCACGGAAGCTGAACCGCGCACAGTCGGCGATCAGTCACGCGATCAAGGCACTTGAGAGTGCCTTTGATGTGCAGCTGTTCCAGCGCAACACGCGCAAAGCGACGCTTACCGCCGCGGGCCGTAGCCTCCTGCCTGATGCTCGTGCGGTAATCTCACGCACCGAGGAAATGAAGACGCGCGCGGTTTCGATTGCTGAAGCCGGGGTACCGCAAGTCTCGATTGCTGTAGATACCTATTTTCCGCGCGCGCACCTAATTGAATGCCTGCGCAGCCTGCAGGCGGACTTTCCGACGGTTGCAATCAATCTGCGCATAACGACTATGCAGGGCGGCGAGCGTTTGGTTCTCGAAGGCACCTGCGCATTGGCGGTGACGATCACGGACGTGCCGGAGCTGAGCCCGGGTACCCTAGAAAGGCAGCATTTATGTGACGAGCAAATGGTCACCGTCTGTGCGCCATCGCACCCGCTGGCCGCAATCGCGGGGCCGATCCCGCGGGAGGAATTTGGCCGGCACATCCAGCTCGTTGTAACCGACAATCAGCCCGATGCGGAAAAGACACAACAGGGGGTCGCCGGCGAACGCCAGTGGCGGGTGAATGACCTCGGCGCGAAGCGCGATCTGCTCAGGGGAAGCCTGTGCTGGGGCCACATGCCGCGTCATATGGTTGCGGAAGACCTCGCGAATAGAACACTCGTCGAACTCCAACGACGCGCATGGCACATGCGCTCCCTCACCTTCATGATCTCGCAACGGCGCGGGTACTCGTTTTCCGAATGCGAGACACGGCTGGTCGAGCTCCTTGGCAATCCTCAGCGCTTCACAAAGGCTACAGCGCGTCGTAAGAAGACAAAGGTAGTTGCGCCAATAAAGACTTTAGGTTCTACCAAAGCTCGATAATCAATACCACCTATTTGCGTCGGTACTTCTGGTGGCAGCTGGCAGTCGATCCCCAGCCAGCCGAAGCGCCCCCAGATGTTGTTGCGGATATGAAAGGAGCTGTTATATCGCGAAGCTTATCGTGCGCAGTTCTGGATGTCGCTTCATAGATTGGGAATACTGGGGTTGCTCACGCCGCACACAGCGCAAAAATAAAGGCCGGCGTGCATGCGACCTTGTTCTGCCTCATGCGACTATTTTCCAACCATCGCTCCAAACCCATCAATAGTCGCGCGCGCATTTCCAGCTCGGCCGCTCTCTCGGCAGGGAACTGATCGTAAAAGACGCTACGCCCCGCCGGCGTCACGTGGTCCGTGTTCACTACTTGCAACCTTTTTGGCTCTCATAACTTCACCTTGCGATCGATTTAAATCGCTTCGTCGCCAGTTCGAGATCTGACGGGCTTCTATACAGGTACTTGTATGCCTATACAAGTATTTGTATAGTAATAAATGTGGAAGTCACACGTAAACCGCTTCAGTTTGTGGGTACCAGCCACGATGATTTGAAGGCCTTCCCCGGTGAGGCGCGGCGGGATGCCGGCTTCAATTTGGACTTCGTGCAACGAGGTCTCGTAGGTCCTGGGGTGAAAGAGATTCGCGTACGCGACGCAACCGGGGCCTATCGCGTAATCTATTTGGCCACACGTCCGGAAGCGGTTTATGTGCTGCATTGTTTCCAGAAGAAGACCCAGAAAACTCGCAAGGCGGATATTGAACTGGCTGCACGCCGCTTCGCTCAGATAGGAGATTAGCATCATGCGCAAACGCAATATTCAACATACGACGCCTGCCAACCGCAGTGTGTTCTATGACCTGGGGTTCGATGAGGCCGAAGCGCGGGTTCTCGCTATGCGTGCCGATCTTATGGCCGCCCTGCGCCAGCACATCAAGGGGCGGGGCTGGACGCAAAGTAAGGCCGCTAAGGAACTCGGCATCACTCAGCCCCGTGTATCAGCACTGATGAAAGGTGCTTGGCGGGATTTCAGCGCGGACATGTTGTTGGTGTTGGCTTCCCGAGTGGGATTGCAACCTACATTAAAGTTGGCTGCTTGATTACTTAAGTCTCCACTCGTCGGCCGGGATGACCGCAAAAGGCCCTATTACCCAATGCACCAGAACCATGAGTTCTGTTGCATTGGCGTCGCGGTTCATCTGGACGAGTTGGCGCCCTAACAATGCGGCGCTTCAGTGCACGTGCCCAAAGATGCTTGAAGGATGAGAGTTCCGGCGATGCGCCTGGGCGCAAGGAGAACTGCCCCTTCCGGATTCGATGCGCTAGTT
>Ga0185299_10007166_pt1 | contig 11551 bp, 9 predicted proteins | sample PaiPotPPA55metaG_FD_128002 | JGI IMG/M metagenome (GOLD analysis project Ga0185299, IMG submission 128002) | Iron sulfur acid spring bacterial and archeal communities from Banff, Canada, to study Microbial Dark Matter (Phase II) - Paint Pots PPA... ...
CGCCCGGCATACAGTGCAAATTCTTTTCCCGGCGGTGCCCTGTTCCGGTGCTATTCGGTGAACCGCTTTCTGATAAATCGCACCGGATTCCCGCCATATACACCTTCTGCATCCAGTGACCGATGTACCACCGACAGCGGCGTTACCACTGTCGAGCGGCCGATGGTCACACCCATTTGTACGACGCATCTCGATGTAATCCACACGCCGTCCTCAATCACGATAGGCGCAACACGCAGATCCATGTTGCTCTCGAGATCGTGTGAACCGGTGGTGAGGAATGCTTCCTGCGAGATGCATACATTCGAGCCGATCCGGATCAGCGCCTGGTTGTAGATCCACGCGTTCACACCGAACCAGCAGTTGTCGCCCACCTCCAGATTCCACGGCGCCTTCACGCGAATCGGATGAGGCATCCGGCAACCTGAGCCAATACGTGCGCCAAAGCGGCGCAACAGCCAGACGCGTACAGCCGATACCGGTATGAACTTGTTATTGATGACCGCGGCTTCAAGAAAGAACCACACGATCTCCGTCAGCACGCCACGCCGGGCCACGTAGTTGCCCTTGCCCGCCAGACTGAGGTCGATGACCTTGCCGCTTGCCGTACTGCTTGCGCCATTGAAGCGCGCTGTGCCTTCGGTTGCGGCCTGGCCAGCGTGATGTTCGCGTTGATTGGGGGTGGTCTTGTCTTTAGCCACCTGGTCCTCAACGCAAGGTTCGTCGATTGTATTGAGCATGATTGCCGGCCCCCGAGCCCGTAGCGGCGCATTGCACGTATTGCAAAACCAAACTGGATCACAGCGCCGCATGAAAGGATTATCTGCGATAGGTCTTATCGCTCTCGTGCGGCAACCCACTAATGGCCGCAAGGGAAAGACTTTTGGCGGTATCTGCATGAGCGTGCGCGCGAATATTTGCTACCTTGAAACAAGGGGTGGCAACCGCTCGACACCGCGCCGTCTTTGGGATAACAATCAATCTTCATACTTGCCGATTCTTCGGAGCGCATCATGAAATCAATCAATCGCAAACCTTCGCTTCATCGCGTACTCGCCCTGCTGCTTGCGAGCGCCGCGTGCGCTGCATGGCCTTCCGCCCATGCAGCGGGAGCCGCCGACGCAGGTACACGCGACTTCACCTCCGAAGAGAAGCTGCTGGGCGGTCCTGACACCTATGGAGCCGGCTATGCCGATCCCTATGGCCAGGCACCCGGCGCCAACGGGGCTAAGGGCGCTAACGGGGCTAAGGCCGCCGGAGCCGCCACGTCCGCTGAAAAGATGATGACCAACAACGCGGACCCGACCCAGACCAACGCGTCGTTCGTCACGCCCGGCTCGGTAGCAATGAAGCGCGGTGCGCGCGTACAAGTGAAGGACGCAACCGGCACGCCTGAAGACGCGGCGCGGTCCGTGTACGGCACGACCGGCCTCAAGCCGGCCGGCAAAAAAACAACGGAGATCTATCGATCTCCGTATTGAGTGTTGTTGTGTTTTGCCCTGCTTCGAATAACGCCTGTCACGCGCGCGGTGAAGCAGGTAGTGAAGCAGGTGATGAAGCAGGCAACCCGGCCAGCTGCACCGGGCTGACTGCGCCGTACCGGAAGCCGCCTCCGGTTACAGCAAGTCAATGATCAATCGATCTTCTCGATCTCCACCAGCGTCACTGCGGAAGTCGCCTTGGACGGCACGCTAGCCGTGCTAACGGCCTTCGCTTCCTTGCGTTCGGTCAAGCGTGCCGCGGCACCTTCACCCCTTAATACACGCAGCTTTTCATCCAGTCGCCCGAGCACCCAGACCGGCGATAAATTCAGCTCCGCGAATGCACGGCCTTCGGCGCCGAGAATCGCCCGCCGCTCCGGATCGGCCACGAGCATCTCGATAGCATCGGATAAAGCCTGCACGTTTTCTGGCGGCACGACCACGCCGCGCGGCGTCACGACGTTATAAAGCTCCGTCCCGGGACGCGCCATTGCCACCACTACACGACCGCTCGCGAACATGCCCGTGAGTTTGGACGGCATCACGAGATCAGACGCATCGCCGCGTTGCGGGAGCACGTGGATATCGGCAAGATTGAGCAATTCGTTCAGGCGCTCCATCGGCTGCAGCGGCATGAACCGGCAATTGGACAAATTCTCGCAGCACTTCTCCAGTTCCGCCTTGGTCGCGCCATTACCGCAGAACACGAACACGATGTCCTGGCGTGCAGCCAGCGCAGCCGCTGCGCCCGCCAGCACTTCAATGCCCTGCTTCGCCCCCATGTTGCCGGAGTAAAGCACGACCTTCGCGTTCTCGGCTATGTTCAGTTCATCGCGAAACTTGTTCACCCGATTGAGCGGATAGATGGTGCTGATATCCACCCAGTTCGGCAGGCGGAACACGCTGGAAGGAGCAACGCCCTTCGCAATCGCGCGCTCGACCATCTTGTCCGAGATCGTGGAGACAACGTTAAACCGGCGCAGAAGTGCGCTCTCGACCGCGCGTGCAAAGCGTCCCGCACGCGCACTCTTGAGCAAGCCGAGATCGAACGCCGCATCTACTTCGAAATCCTGAATATGCAGCCACGAATCAGCGCCCATCAAACGCGCCAGCACGAGCGCGGCCGGCGCATTGAGCATGGTCGGCGCAATCGACATCACCACGTCGGGACGCCACCACGCCTGCATGATCAGCGCAGGCAGCGAGGCCACCGCGAATGACGCGAGATGGACCATGCGTTTGAGACCGCTCGGACGGGCCGGAACCCACAGCGGCGAACGCCAGACGTGCACCTGGTTGCGTGTTTCGCGCGAACCGCGCAAGCCCGAATAACCCTTTGCGACCTTCCATTCCGGATAATACGGAGGCGCGCACACGACATGAACGTCGTGCCCCTGCTGCTGCAAAGCCTCCGCCATCTCGGCGGTGTATTTGCCAGTTCCAGTTAACTCGGGCGCGTAGTTGAGCCCGTAGATAAGGATTCTCATCGTGCCTCCACTTCCGCCGGACGAGCACACGCCGTCGGAAAGGACTTTTGCGAAACATCAGCCGCGGGAGCACGCCCGCGCAATCGCGCTTCGGTGATCATGCGTGCCTCTCTGGGTTCTGTAATTAATCGGCCGTCGCAAGGATCCACGGTCAGTCGCTGAGCATCATCGCGCAGCCCCGCGCAATGTTCGCTGCAGCAGACGGCGGATCGAAACGCTGGATCACGTCCATGCATTGCTTCGCCGCGCCTGCCGTGTCGGCGAAAGCCTCGATCGACTTGAGCATCGTACGTTGCATGGCCGGCACGTCGCCCGCCGGAAACGCGTAACCCGATACCCCGTCAATCACCAGTTCCGGTACACAGCCGCAACTCTCGCTCACCACCGAAGGACAGCCGTGACTCAGCGCCTCGTTGACCACCAGTCCCCAAGGTTCGCTCATGCTCGGCAACACCATGCAGGTAGCGCTGAAGTATTCAACCGACAACGGTTCGTCCTGCAGGCTGCCCAGGAACGTAATGGAACCGGACAGGCCCATTGAAGCCACCTTCGCCTTGAGTTCGTCACCCATGGGACCGGTGCCGACAATGCGCAGTGCTGCATCGGGAATCCGTTCCTTCAAACCGCGGAATGCGTCGATCAGCGTGCCAATGCCCTTCTCCGGCGACAGACGGCCGACATACAGGAAAATGGGCTTGTTGCCGGCGCGGTAATGCAGCCGGTCCGGCAGCGCGCGCTCCGGCGAAAACGAGCGCGGCAAGGCGGCAGCCTGGCACGGGATGAAGATCTTTTCCTGCTTCGCGCCAAGCGACATCAAATACTCGCGGCTGCGTTCGCCGAAGCCGAAATAACCGTCGCATAGCGAGAAAAACACGCGCTTCGGAATGGACGTCATCATCCTGCGCGGCCGGTCGCGTCCGGTCGAATCGACGAACACGGCGCGACGCTTGCCCGTCAGGATGCAGGCGGCCATCATCGCCCAGTACTCAGGGCGGTGATAGCCCGGCAGCACCACCAGGTCCGTCTTCGCCTTCAGCACTTCCCACGTGAGCCGGGCCGTCATGCGCCAGGTTGGCACGTCTTCGTAGCAGCCGTTGTAGAGCTTGCGCATGGGATAGCTGTGGAACGAATAGTCCACGTCAGAAAAGCCGATGCGGTCATGCTCGGTGTCGGCAATCTGAACCATCGAATACTTGATCGAACCGGACCCGGAGATGTTGTGCAGCGCGGACAGCACCGCACCTTTGTGCCGCGACCAGACGACGTTATGAAAAATAGTGACCGTAGCGTTCATTTTGTACTTATCCCTGGTTGGTAGCGCGCATGGGCGAAGCGTTTCATCAACTTCAGGCTCATGCGTGTGCCGGTTGCTGGCTCAGCGCCTCGTAGCGCTGCAGGAAATCCTGGTAGGTCGCCCGGATGCCCTGCTCAAGCCCAGTAGATGCCACCCAGCCCATCTCGGCCAGCTTCGACACATCCAGCAGCTTTCTCATGGTGCCGTCCGGCTTGCTCGCGTCGAACACGAGCTGGCCCTGGAAGCCGACCACGCGGCAGACCGTCTCCGCCAGATCGCGAATGGACAGGTCCTCGCCCACGCCCACGTTGAACACGCCGTCGGTGCGTCCGCTCTCCATCAGGAACACGGCGGCCCCGGCCAGATCGTCCACGTGCATGAACTCGCGGCGCGGCGTGCCCGATCCCCATACGGTCAGCGTGCTTTCGCCGTTCAGCTTCGCTTCGTGCGCCTTGCGGATCAGCGCCGGCAGCACGTGGCTGCTCTTCAGGTCATAGTTGTCGTTCGGACCGTAGAGATTCGTCGGCATCAGCGAGATGAACTTGCAACCGTATTGACGGTTATAAGCTTCGCAGAGCTTCAGCCCGGCGATCTTCGCGATGGCGTACGCCTCGTTGGTCGGCTCGAGCGGCGAGCTCAGCAGGTACTCTTCCTTGATCGGCTGCGGACAGGCCTTCGGATAGATGCAGGACGAGCCGAAGAACACCAGCTTCGACACATTCCAGCGGCAGGCCGCATGAATCACGTTGGTTTCGATCGTGAGGTTCTCGTAAATGAACGACGCCGGCAGCGTCGAATTCGCGAGAATGCCGCCGACCTTCGCCGCCGCGAGCAACACCACGTCAATGCTTTCCTTTTCGAAGAACATGTTGACCCCGACCTGGTCAGTCAGGTCGAGTTGCGACTTGGTCCGTGTGATGATGTTGCGATAACCCTCGCTGGTCAGGTGCCGGACCAGCGCCGAGCCGACCATGCCGCGGTGACCCGCCACAAAAATGCGTGCGTTTTTATCCATGATGTTTACTCGTGGTGTTCAAGCGCTTTGAATCCGGCGAGCGTGACGAGGGCGTCGCGCCGTGCCATCTGAAAATCGGAACGAACCATTTCCTTCACGAGTGAGGAGAAGGTCGTCGTCGGGCGCCAGCCCAGTTTTGCGTGTGCCTTCGACGGATCGCCGAGCAGCGTTTCCACTTCCGTCGGGCGGAAATAGCGCGGGTCCACGCGGACGATCACATCGCCCTTCGCCATCTTCGTTTCGCGCCCTTCTACCTGGTCCACAATGCCCACTTCGTCCACGCCTTCACCTTCGAAGCGCATGTGGACGCCGAGCTCCGCCGCGGCCTGGATCACGAATTCACGCACGCTGTGCTGCTCGCCTGTGGCAATCACGAAGTCTTCCGGCTCGTCCTGCTGCAACATCAGCCACTGCATCTCGACGTAGTCGCGCGCATGGCCCCAGTCGCGCATGGCGGACAGGTTGCCGAGATACATCTCGTCCTGCATGCCGACCGCGATACGCGCAAGCGCCCGCGTGATCTTGCGCGTGACGAAGGTCTCGCCGCGCACGGGAGACTCGTGGTTGAACAGGATGCCGTTGCACGCGTACATGCCATACGCTTCGCGATAGTTCACCGTCATCCAGTACGCGTACAGCTTGGCGGCCGCATACGGGCTGCGCGGATAGAACGGCGTGGTTTCCTTCTGCGGCGACTCCTGCACGAGACCGTAGAGTTCGGATGTCGATGCCTGGTAGAAACGCGCCTTCTTCTCCATGCCGAGAATACGGATCGCTTCGAGCATGCGCAGCGCGCCGAGACCGTCCGCATTGGCCGTGTATTCGGGTTCTTCAAACGACACCTGCACGTGACTCTGCGCGCCAAGGTTATAGACCTCGTCCGGCTCGGTGCGCTGCACGATGCGCATGATGCTCGACGTATCCGTCAAGTCGCCGTGATGCAGGACGAACTTGCGATCCGACTCATGCGGATCGCTATACAGGTGGTCGATGCGGTCCGTATTGAACAGTGAACTACGGCGCTTGATGCCGTGTACCTCGTAGCCTTTTGCAAGCAGCAGCTCGGCCAGGTAGGAGCCGTCTTGCCCGGTGATGCCGGTGATCAAAGCAACCTTGCGTTTCATCGTGTGCCTCTCGTGTCTCGGATTGGATGCGGCGCGCCATCAGGCGCGCCGAGCGCCGCAACGTTGTTTTCCCCAGGCATCACTCAGCGATGCTCTCGTAGCCGTAGTAGTTCGTGTATGAACTGCCCGACATCAGCCTCGACTGCGGTACGTCGGTCAGCAGCACGCCCTTCATGTTCACGCCGCCGTGATGCAGGCGCTTCATCGTTTCGCCGATCTCTTCCACCTGGTTGCGGCCGTGGCGCACCACCAGCAGGCTCGTGCCGGCATGCTTGCCGATCACGGTTGCGTCGGTGACCGCGAGTACCGGCGGGGTATCGATGATCACGAGGTCGTACTGGCGCTTGAGCACTTCCAGCACCTCATGCATGCGATCGCTCATCAGCAGTTCCGACGGATGCGACGGCAGCGAGCCCTTGGTCAGCAGGTCGACGCCCGGCAGCACGTCATGCAGCACCGCGGACTCAATATCCGAGCCCATCAGCACGTCCGACAAGCCCGGCATATGACGCACGCCGAAGTGCGAGTGGACGTCGCCGCGACGCATGTCGCCGTCGATCAGCAGCACGCGCTTTCTCGTCGATGCCACCAGGGTTGCGAGGTTCACCGAGAGGAACGACTTGCCGGCATCCGGACGCGAGCCCGTCAGCATCACCACGTTGTTGCGGGCATCGGCCATCTGCAGTTGCAGCGACGTGCGCAGGCCGCGAATCCCTTCCACTGCCGCGTCTTCCGGCGAGGTCGCGGCGAGGACGTGAAGACCCTGGCTACGCGAACCGACCTTCTGCTGCAAGCGCAATTGCTGGCTGCTGCGCGGCACGATGGCGAACACACGCACGCCCAGGCGGTTTTCGATTTCTTCTGGACGTTCCACGCCGCCATACAGCGCCTTGCGGATGAATGCCACGAGGATGCCGAGAACCAGGCCGCCGGCCAGGCTGATCAGGATCACGAGCAGGCGCTTCGGACGCACAGGATCGTCAGCCGGTTCAGCGAAGTCGACCACGCGCACGTTGCCTACTTGCCCGGCCTTCGCCACGCGCAACTGCTGCGCGCTGTTAAGCAGGTTCGTATAGAGCTCGGTATCTACCCGCACGTCGCGCAACAGGCGCAGCGCGGTCTGTTCGGTATCGGGCAACACTGACACGTTCTTGGTCAGCGAACCTTGCGCGGACTGGAGGGCCGCGATCTGTGCGTCGAGCGCTGCCACGGAAGGATGGTTCGCGGTGAAACGCTGCGAGAGTTCGGCGCGTTGCTGTTGCAGGTCCATCAGCTTCGACTTGTTGTCGACGACTTGCTGCAGCAACAGGCGGCTTTCTTCGCTCAGGTCGACCGTGCCTTGCTTGTTACGGAAGTTGTTGTACTTCTGCTCGGCCTGGTCGAGTTGTGCGCGTACTTCCGGCAACTGCTGCTCAAGGAACGCGAGCGTCTTGCCGGCTTCCGCCGAACGCGTGTCGAGATCCTGTTGAATGAAGCGGCGCGCGATGTTATTCACGATCTGCGACGTCAGCTTGCTGTCATGGCCTTCAAGGCTCAACGCGATGATGCCGGACTGCAGCGTGGTTTCAGCCACCGACAGGCGCTTTTGCAGCGCGTCCACGGTGCCGAGCGTGGAAGCACGCGTCAGTTCGAACTTGGCACCTGGCTCGCCGCTCATGTTTTCGACCAGCAGCGTAACGGGCCCAAGCGTGCTCGTACCGTTCGCTTCCTGGCCGACCTTGCCGTTCAGGATCGCGATGCCGTCCGGGTCGCTCAGGACATAGCTGCCGTTTTCGCCGGCCGTCAGGATGTAGGTCTTGTCGTAGGCTTCCTTGGGCGTGTCGAACTTCGGCACTGAGATGCTTTCATTGCCCCAGGCGAAGCCCGAGAGCCAACTCACCGGCGCCTGGCCGTTGCGCGTGCCCAGGATGTCGCTGATCATGCCGCCCACGATCGGGAAGTAGCGCGGGCGAGCCGCGATATCCAGATGCAGCTTGTTGACCGTGTCCTCGACCACCAGTCTCGAACGCAGCAACTCGATTTCCGCCGCGGTCGTCGACTTCGCGTCGAACATCTGCGACACGGTCTGCACCGCGTTGGCATTGTTGTTATTGGCGTTGTTCGCCGGATTGCTCTCGGTCACCTGGATCATCGCGTCGGCGCGATAAACCGGTGACGCAATGAATGCGTACGCCGTGCCGAGCGCGACCACCGCCAGGGTCACTATGGCGATGATTCGCCAGCTCCCCAAGATAGCGGCCAGGTAGTCGGACAAGCGTAGCTCGTCCCCCGTCGACACCACATCCGCATAGCGGTTTTCAAAATTGATGGCCATTTTTTGTCGCTCACTCAAACGAACAATCGAAACGGGCCGGTGCCTGATGTCTTCATGACGTCAAGCACCGGACGCAGCTCCAGGACTACTTGGTTACGATCGCCGCGGTCAGTCCCGCGTTGATCGCCGGCAACAACAGGTTCAACACGCGGTTGGCGCGGACGAGACCACTGTTGTCGACATAGACAACGTCCTTCGATTCCAGCGGAAACTGGTTCGCAAGCAACATGGACACCGGCGAGCGTGCATCGAGGCGATAGATGATCGGCGAGTCGCCGGTTGCCTGGCGAACCACGAACAGCTGCGACGCATTGGAGGTGTCCTGGTTGATCTGGCCCGCCTGCACGAGCGCTTCACCCAGCGTGAGCGTGCCGTCTCGCAACGGCGACACGGCCGTGGGCTTGGTCACTTCGCCCATCACGTAGACCGTGTTGTCGTCGCGGGAATCGACATGCAGCATGTCGCCCGGCTGCAGCATGATCTCGGCGGGGTTCTTGCCCTGCTTCATCATCTGCGCGACGTTCACGGGATACGCCACGCCGTTGCGCGTGATCGTCACGCGGCTTTGATCGGCGGTCGGCGCAAAGCCGCCCGAACGGCTGATGGCTTCAGTCAACGTCATCGGAATGTCGTTGATCGTCTGCGCACCCGGCGCACGCACGTCACCGTCCACATAGACTTGCGCCGCACGGAACGAAGCCACGCGAACCGTCACTTGCGGCTTGACGAACACCTTGCTCAGGTCCCCATAGATCTCGCGCTGGACCTGCTCCGCGGTCTTGCCCGCGGCGTGGATGGCGTGAGTCACGTAGGGAAACTGGATGTTGCCTTCGCTGTCGACCACGAAACCCGGTGCGGCGTCGCTGGGCTTGGTGTTCTGCGCCGGCTGGCCCAGTGCTGCGGCGAGTTCCGGGTGATCCCAGACAACGATCTGCAGCACGTCGCCCGAGCCGAGCTTGTAACCCGAGGGCTTGGCGAACAGGTTGAGCTGCGCCTGCGCCGTAGCGCTGGTCTTCTGATCCGCATGGATCTGGCGGATCAGCGTCAGGTCGATCTGCTTGATCGGAATCTGCATGTCGCTCGTCACGTCGCCGTTATCGGAGGTCGTGACCGGCAGCGCAGCCGGCGTGACCATGTGCTGGCCCGGTACGAGCGTACACGCAGAAAGCACGGCGGCAATCGCCAGGGAAAGGGCCACACGCGTTCCAGGCACGGCATGGCTGTTTTTGTTCGGCACCGCGGCACCGGATAGTTGTTGGCTGTTCATGTTGTCGTCCCCTGCTTCAATAAGCGTTGGTGTGGCGCAAACCCTTGAAGATCGTCGCGAAGATAATTTTCATATCCAGTCCGAACGACCAGTTTCCGAGGTAGTACAAATCGTGTGCTACGCGTCCCTCCATTTTTTCGATGCGATCGGTTTCGCCGCGAAAACCGTTCACCTGCGCCCATCCGGTGATACCGGGTTTGATCCGGTAGCGGTGGATGTAACCCGATACGACCTTCTGATACAGGTCGTCGTGTTCGAGCGCATGTGGACGCGGTCCGACCACCGACATGTCGCCGCGCAGTACGTTGAAGAACTGCGGCAATTCATCCAGGCTCGTGCGGCGCAGGAAACCCCCTACGCGCGTGATCCGCGGGTCGCCGCGTTTTGCCTGTTCGAGCACGCCCGCTTTCTGCGCATGGAGGCGCATGGTGCGGAACTTGTAGATGGTGAAGACGCGGCCATCCGCGCCTTTGCGGCGTTGTTTGAAGAACACCGGGCCACGCGAACTCAGCTTCACCGCGATGGCGCAGGCCAGCAGGACCGGCGAGACCGCGAGCAAGGCGCCCAGCGCGAAGAAGCGATCGAAGATCTCCTTCTGCATCATCGCGTTCGGCGGCAACGGCGAGGCCGCCAGGTTGATCGTCGGCACGCCGAGCAGGTTCGTCACGCTGCCTTCGAAGAGCGCGAGCGTGCGCACGTCGGGCATGAAACGGATATTGATCAGGTCGTTGCGAAACTCGTCTACAAGCTTGAGGATCGTGCGTTCCTCGGTCAGCGGCAGCGCGAGCCAGACTTCGCCCACATGCTGCGTGCGTACATAGTTGGCGAATGCTTCGTGCTCTTCGAACACGGGCACACGCGTGTTCATCTTGGTGCCGGCCTGTACGTTGTAGGCAGCCGTTGCACGGAAACCTGCTGCGGGCGCCGTGTCGATCTTGCGAACAATCTCGTCGCAATGTTCACCGCATCCCGCGACTGCGACCTGCTGCAAATTCAGGCCCGCGTGACGCACGCGTCCCAGCACGCTGTGCGTGACCAGGCGGCCTGCGATCATCGCGGCGCCCGCCATGCCGGTCCAGTAGACAAACCAGAGACGCGACACGAAGTCGATACGATGCAGGGAGAACATCAACACCATCGCGCAGACCTGCACGACGAGCCAGCTCAGCGCGACCTGGCCCGCGAGCGCGCTCTTCGAGCGGCCGCGCCATGAGGCATACACACCGAACGCGGGAAACACAGCAAGCGAAAGCGCCGCTGCGAATGCCACGAACGCCAGATAGAAGCTGCGCTGCGAGATGTCGTCGAAACGAATCTGCGACGCCACGAGCGCACTCAGCACGATCATGGTGACGTCGAATACTCGCGCCAGCAGGTCTGTTATTCCGCGCATTTTTATTCTCCCCGAACCGCTCACTTTTTTGCTTGACGGTTGTTTAATTGCACCGGCCATACTTGTCGTCGAATCTGACGATGTCGTCTTCGCCGAGGTAGGTCCCAGACTGCACTTCAATGATTTCGAGCGGCACGCGACCGGGATTCTCAAGGCGGTGACGCACGCCGAGCGGG
>Ga0185299_10007167_pt1 | contig 11551 bp, 9 predicted proteins | sample PaiPotPPA55metaG_FD_128002 | JGI IMG/M metagenome (GOLD analysis project Ga0185299, IMG submission 128002) | Iron sulfur acid spring bacterial and archeal communities from Banff, Canada, to study Microbial Dark Matter (Phase II) - Paint Pots PPA... ...
CCGGCGAAGTCACGAGCAACGGCATCGAGCTCGCCGCCGCCGTGAGTCCGATCGACGGGCTCAAGCTCTGGGGCAACGCGGCTTTCATCCATACGCGGTTTGGCAATTTCGGCGCGTTTACCGGCAATGTCCCGCCGAATGTGGCTCCACTGGTTGCCAATGCCGGGCTTTCTTATCGTTTCAATCATTGGCGATGGCCGCTCGAGATCGGCGGCTCGATGCGGTACGTCGGAAACCGTTTCTTAGAGCAGGACAACCTCACAACCCTGAACGCCTATACGACCGCGGACGTCTATGCATTCCTCGACATTCCAGGCCGTGACGTTGCAATGCCGGAATTGGAAAACGTTCGAATTTCAATGCGCGTGCGCAACCTGACAGACGCGGTCTATGCCGCGTGGTCCGACACCACATATCCCGATCAAATCCTCCTCGGCGCACCGCGGACCTATGAAGTCGGCGCGTCAGCAAGATGGTGAACCACTCTTTGCTGCGTCCGCTTATTCTGCTGCACCGTTGGTTCGGCGTCGCTTTCTGTCTGCTGTTTGCGATGTGGTTTGCCTCGGGGATTGTGATGCATTTCGTGCAGTTTCCGGCCCTGAGCGAATCCGAGCGCGTCGCCGGTTTGCTGCCGATCGATCTAATGCGGGTCGTGCATAGTCCGGCGGAGGCGGTTGCCGCCAGCAAGATCGCTGACGTCATGCGCATACGCCTCGTGGAGCGAAGCGACGGGCCAATATATCTGGTGTCGGGTTCCTCTGCCGTCAAAGCCCTTCGCGCTGACGATCTTGGCGATGGCACGGTCCGATCGGCGCAATTGGCCGGCATTCTCGCCACGAGTGACGTCACGAATGACGTGCGCAGCGTTGATGCTCCAGTCGCCGCGGAGATTTTCTCCGATCAGTGGACGGTAGCTGAACAATACGATCAGTATCGTCCTTTGTACCGCGTCGCGCTGGAAGACCGGCCCGGTACTGAGGTTTATGTATCGGCGACCACTGGCGAGGTCGTACTGAAAACGACGCGTCGGCAGCGCTGGTGGAACTATGCCGGAAGCGTTGCGCACTGGATTTATCCGACCGCGTTGCGAAGTCACCCGGGGTTGTGGGCCGCGCTGCTCTGGTGGCTTTCACTTCTTGCAATGATCGGGGTGGGTCTAGGCGCGGTGATTGGAACGTCGCGGCTCGACCTCACGGGACGGCGCCCGGTATCGCCTTATTGCGGCTGGCGTGCATGGCATCACTGGCTTGGTCTGTGTTGCATGGTGTTCGTGTTGACGTGGATATTCAGTGGCTGGCTGTCGATGGATGACGGTCAGATGTTCTCGACCGGAAGACCGACTGCGAGGCAGGGGCGCGTGATCGCTGGCGATCCGGACTGGCAGAATTTACCGCGCGACCAATTGCAACGCGTCTTTCATGGCGCCAAGGAAGTCGAGTGGTTTGCGTTCGACGGGCGCATCTACCGCCGCGATCGCGTCAATGTCGCACGGCAGCAAATGTTCCTCTCCGAGGCCGGTCCGCGCGGGGAGACGACCGCGCGCGAGTTCCTTCGGACCGACGAAGTTGACGCTGCCGTGGGGCGCCTTGCGCAGACGTGTGCGGATACTTTTGTCGTCAAAGCCAGTGACGACTATCCAGCGGCTTCGACGATGCCGGATGCACCCATATTCCGGGCGAAGTGCGGAGCCGATTGGTTTGACATCGACGGATCGAACGGCACTCTCGTCGCGCAACTCGACCAATCGCGACGCGCCTATCGCTGGCTTTATGCGGGGTTGCACAGGCTCGATTTTCCGTTTCTGACGGCCCGGCCCGCGTTGCGAACTGGGCTGATCGTCGTCTTATGCGGTTGCGGTTTCACATTCAGCCTGACCGGCATTGTCATCGCGGCACGCCGATTGCTGTCGTGCTTACGGCGAGCCGCCGGCTAAACGATATCCGAAATGTCGCGAACGAAGTGGCGCGTTGTAGAGCGGTGCATCCATAGCGCGTCGAAGACGCGCGTTAACGCGCTATGTCGCTGCACCGCGTCCGGGAAAAGTCGCTGGGCCGTCAGGCACTAAGGATTGCCAGCATCCGGCGCTTCGGAATCGTGGACCGCGACGCCCATCATCGGATCGATCGGCGCATCCCACGGGCGGCGCCGCAAAACCCGCATCGTGTCCGCATAGCCGGCCTGCCAACGAATCACCTGGCTGCGTGGCCCCGCTTCTATCTTTTCATAGTAACAACCGGGGTGCACTATCGCCTGATCCGAGTGGATCGCGCGGTGCGCCCGGCCGAGTAGTCGTCATGAGCCCCTTAGCATTGTCGGGTATAATATTTGTTCTGATGCTCGGCGGCATTATTCTCGGCTCTTTGCTGCGCAACGCATTGCCGGAACACCACCTAAGCAAAGATTCACAGGACGTAGTGCGGCTTGGCGTCGGGCTCATCGCAACTATGGCCGCACTTGTTCTCGGCCTGCTTATTGCAGCAGCGAAGAGTTCGTTCGATACGCAAAGTGGTCAAGTCAAGCAGATCACGGCCGATATAATTCTGCTCGACAATCTATTGGCGCAGTATGGACCCGACGCCGGTTCGATCCGCGGGCAAATGCGCAGTGCAATCGGTCCGTTAGCCGACCGGCTTTGGCACGAGAAGGAACCAACCGCAACCGCGCCTTTTGAGTCCGATGCAGCAGCAGAAAAGGTTTACCTGGAGATCCAGGCGCTATCGCCGCAAAATGATATCCAGCGGTCGATTCAGGCCCGAGCAGTGCAAGTCAGTACTGATCTGGTCCAAACGCGTCTGTTGCTATTTGTGGAAACGGATAACCTAATTCCGGTGCCCTTTCTCATCATTCTGATCTTCTGGCTTATCATCATATTCGCAAGCTTCAGTCTTTTCTCGAGCTTGAACGCAACAGTCTTCTCCTTTTTGTCGCTCTTTGCCCTTTCAGCATCGGGCGCGATTTTCTTAATTTTGGAACTCAGCCAGCCATTCACGGGCTTGATGATGATCTCCAGCGCATCACTACGTAACGCGCTTGGACCCGTTGGTCAGTAGTCCCGCAAGATCGAGTGTATTTACTGACCGCCCAAGCCTGGGAGCGACTGTGCTCGCATGACCGGCGGCGGATTCCACTTGCCGGTGAGCGCGTCGGACTTCGGGCCGTAGAGGCGCATTGTCAGGTTGAATGGCCCCTTCGGCGCGGGAAGCCACTTGGCCTCTTTATCTTTTCCTGGGCTCTCGTTCTGGAAGTAGAGGTCGAGCGAGCCGTCAGAATTGTACTTGAACGGCATCCAGCTACTGACGGCGAAGCGGTTGAGACTGTTGGCGACCTGAAAGCCCTCCGAGTCGTAAAGCGTGATCGACCAAAAGGCATTCACCGGCGGCGTAACGCCTTTCTCGAAACTAATTGTGTACTTGTTCGTGCCGTCAAGCGGCTTGCCGGATTCATCGCCGAGATTGAGCGGATAGATCGCATCTTCCGGCAGATTCGCCCCGAGCCCGACTTGTGCGACGATAGCGCGCTTCAGGTAATAGTTGCCGTACACGCCCATCGTATCGGTGTTCATCGACCAGCCGTTCACGACCCTGGCGAGGGTGGGCACTTTCCACGCCATTAGTTTTTGTGCGTCCTCCGGCGCGCCTTCCAGCCCTTTCTTCACAGCCGGAGCAACTTTTTCGACGTCAAAGCTTTTGCCGGGCTCGATGCCGATTCGCTTCATTTGCGCGATGATCGGCTCGTCGGTGAGGTGAGGTGGTTGAAGCTTGAGCAATTCAGCCGCGTAAGCGAAGTACGCACCCGCCGTCATGGTATCGACCTGAATTTTCGGCGGCGTCTTCATGTCGATGCTCGGATCGATCTTCGCCTCGACCGACCTGGGCGGCTTGCCCCACTCCGAGAGCGGCGTGATCTTGTAACCGGCCTGAATTTTGTGAACGGCATCATAATCTGCGGGACCGTCAGTCTTGGTGCGGCCAATAATCCAGACGTAGGGAGTGGGAGCTTCGATTTGCGTAAATCCTGCCGGTACGGTTCCGCTCCAGCCGCGCGGCGTGACGAGGAAATTGCCAGCCTGCGTTCCCGTCGTCCGCCAACCCGGCGAGGCAAAAACGTCTGACCACATGTCGAGCATTGGCAGCAGATAATAACGTCCGCCCGTATCCGGGACCGAGACAACCATCGGCTCTTTGGTGAGGTCGAGGAACCCAAACGAGTACAGCGTGTCGAAATTGGGCCGTACAACTTGTTTCATGTCGGCGGTCGGAAACGTTGGAACGTTGAACAACACGTTCATCGGCGCGCCGATTCCTTTGCCGGGCTCGACATTCGTGAGCTGCTTGCGGGTCACGTCCATCGTCACGAGCGGATAGAAATAAATGTAGGCATCCACTGCGATGGCGTGCGCTTCCTGTTCGGTGATGGCGCTCTGCGCGTGCGCGGCGAGTGAAAGAACGGGACAGAGAAGAAAGGCCAGTTTCAACGCAACCATACTTCTGGTCATGGCGCCTCTCGGACAATGCGCTTCGACAATCAGAAGAACAGCACCGTGAATTTCGTGCCCTGGTTGCTATCGCCCCGATCGATCTGCAATTCACCGCCGATCTGTTCGACAAAAGACCGGATAATTCTCATTCCAAGTCCTTTGCCGGCGGCTGGATCAAATCCCTCCGGCAAAGCCGGACCCTCGTTGGCGACCGACAGCAAGTGGCCTTTTTGGGGATCGGATTCCAAGCTGAGCGTGATCCTGCCGGTCCCGTATTTGGCTGCGTTCGTGAGCAGTTCGTTGGCAATGAAACCCAGCGGAATGGCGGTATCGGCCGAAAGATTGATTTCAATGCCCTCCATCGCAATGACGCGGTCGGGACTGCCCAAAGACAGCATCTTGGAGAAGTCGCGACAGAGTTCTTCAAGATATTGCTTGATCGCGATAGTTCGCACGCCGTCGAAGGAATGCAGATGCCGGTGAATGCGACAGATCGTGGCAACGCGATCGGCCGCTGCCGCCAATTGCGAAGCAACTTCAGCATTCTTCGACGCTCGGCCTTGCAGCGTAAGCAGGCTGACGATCATTTGCGCGCCGTTCAACAAACGATGATCGGACTCCTGGTGCAAAACCACCATTTGTCGGATCAGCTCGTCCTTTTGATGAAGCAGCGCTTCTTCTCGGGCGAGAGCCTCGCGCAGCTGGATTTCCGTGCGCCGACGTCTGATCAGCTCACGTTCGCAGCTTTCGACTGTGCGGTGCTCTTGGTCGTCGCCGATCTGGCCGTCGACTATTTGGCCGTCAACGATAATGACCTGCGGGGAGTCCGCGCTGTGCGGCAAATGTTCAAATTCCAGCAGTCCCTGCTCGGCCTCTTTGCTTTTCGCGTAGCTGGCCGAAAGAATCGCTTCGTTAGCGTATTCCCGGAACTGATCTGTACCCGTCTCGGTATTTGACATGGGGCACCCTCTCCCGTGCCCCGACATCCCGCACACATCATGAGCCTATATCGTGACGGTTACAAGACGAGATAACATTTGAATTCACTGGAGAATCGCGGCGTCTGGGCATCGCACTGCACAATCGCTGGACGCAGCGCAGCACGTCGTTTTCAGCGAAATAGTGCGCTGCAGATCAGCAAGGGTTGCGAGCGTCGAATCTGGATCATTCCGCCAGCTGCCGCAGCTGCGCCGCGACGGCCGCCGCGGCGTGCTGCGGCTCCGCCCATTCGAACTGTGGAAGCTGATTGCGAAACCAGGTGGCCTGCCGCTTGGTGTAGCGGCGGGTGTCGCGCTTGGATTGCGCTATCGCCTCGGCAATCGTGATCTCGCCCGCGAGATGACGGGACAGCCAAGGCACGCCATGCGCCTTCATGGCGGGCAGGTTCGGATCGAGATTGCGCGCGGCGAGCGCGCGCACCTCCTCGAGTGCGCCCCCTGCCATCATATTGTCGAAGCGCGCGTCGATGCGGCGCCCGAGCTCATCGCGATCGGGCATCAGAAAGATCTTTGCCGCGCGGGCGATGTCGACCCGCGCCGGCTTGTTGTCGCCATGCCAATCGGTCAGCGAACGCCCGGTCGCCAGCACCACTTCCAGCGCGCGGGTAATGCGGGCGCGGTCGGCGGGTTTGAGGCGGGCGGCGGCAGCGGGATCGCGCGCGGCGAGCTCGGCCTGCAGCTTTTCGATGCCTTCGGCGGCGAGCCGATCGCGGACCTGCCGGCGAATCTCCGCCGGGATCGGCGGCACCGCGGCAATGCCGCGCGCGAGCGTGCTGAAGTAAAGCCCAGTGCCGCCGACCACGATCGCGGACTGGCCTTGCTGCAGCGGTTCTGCCAAGGCATCAGCCGCCTCGATGAACCAGCGGCCGACCGAATAGTTTTCCGCGGCATCGACATGGCCGTAGAGCCGATGCGGGACGCGGCTTTCCTCCTCGGACGTGGGACGCGCCGTGATGATGCGCAAGTCGCGGTACACTTGCATGGAATCGGCATTGATGATGACCCCGCGGAGCTGTTCCGCGAGCTGCACTGCCAATGCCGACTTGCCGCTCGCCGTCGGGCCTGCAATGAGAATGATCTGAGCCATTTCGCTTTAGGTCCGGATCGCACGGCATGTTTTACGTGGCAACGCTTATCTCGCATCCGGATCGCCCCGCCATAAGCGACGGGCTGCTCCAAAAAGTTGCGCGCGTGCTGCCGCAAGCCGGTCCAGCCAACTGGCTGGCGCCGGGGGTCGCGGTCGACATTATATTTGGCGAGCCGGCGAACCAAGCCGGCGCGCCGGCACGCTTGCGCAAAAAGCTAAGCGGCGAGCTGCGCGGCATCATCGGCGCGGCGCCAGTCGATGTCGTCGTTCAGCCGCAGGACGCACGCCGCAAGAAGCTTCTGGTCGCCGACATGGATTCCACCATGATCGGCCAGGAATGCATCGACGAGCTCGCCGACTATGCCGGCTTGAAAGATCGCGTGGCGGCGATCACCGCGCGCGCCATGGCGGGCGAGATTGCCTTCGCGCCGGCGTTGCGCGAGCGGGTCGCGCTGTTGCAGGGCGTGCCGATCGCAACGATCGATAAAGTCATCGCCGAGCGCATCCGGCCAAATCCCGGCGCCGCAACGCTGATCAGTACGATGCGCGCGCATGGCGTCTACACCTGCGTCGTGTCCGGCGGCTTCACCGCTTTCATGGCGCCGCTTGCCGCGGCGATCGGCTTCGACGAATACCACGCCAACACGCTTTTGACGGACGCGGCAGGACTGCTCACTGGAAAAGTGACGGAGCCGGTGCTCGGCCGCGAGGCCAAGCGCGATACGTTGCTGGCGCTGCGGGCGCGTTTTGGGCTGCGACGCGAAGAGACACTCGCGGTCGGTGACGGCGCCAACGACATTCCGATGATCGAGCAAGCCGGTCTCGGTGTCGCCTTTCACGGCAAACCGGCGCTACGCGCCGTGGCTGACGCCTGCATCGATCACGGCGATCTCACCGCGCTGCTTTATGCGCAAGGTTATCGGCGGGACGAATTCGTCGAGACGATGGGCGAATAGCAAAGCATCGCGCTGTTGATGCGGCGATCGAAGCGCTTTGCGGTCGTCATCAGCAAAGCATCGCGGCCACTTTTATTTGTTCTCATTGTTTTTAGATGAGAAAATTTCATTTCATAGATGTGCTTCACTCAATCGAGATTCATATCCAATGTGGCCGGGCCGCTACATTGTTTGATGAAATTCAAGTGTACCGTTCAATTGTCTTTGAGGTGTTTGACGATGAGCGTCCTGAGAAAAATTGCCGTCAGCATTGGCGTAATCGCCTTACTCATGGCAACGCCAGTCTTGGCGGCGAAGAGCAAGAAGCCGCCGAAGCAACCGTTGCCGCGGCCAGTGCCGGTTTTTAGTTGGACCGGTTACTATGTTGGCGCGAACGCTGGCGGCGTGTGCACCAATGCTGTCGCTAATCGCGGCACCTTCGGCACGACTTTCGGCCCATTGGATCCTAATGGTTTTGTGGACTTTGGGCATCGGATTCCCTTGCTTGGGCAGTTTCCGCGTTTTCTTGGTGGCGCTTGCGGGTTCGCCGGCGGCGGCCAATTTGGCTACAACCTGCAATCCGCAAATTGGGTTTGGGGTGTCGAAGCAGACATCCAGGGCACGACCTTAAACCCTGACGACAACCGTGCTTTTCCTGCGGTGAACATTCCTTCCTTGGGAGGTTTCGGCTTCTTTGGTGCAAATACCGAAGAAGCTTCCCAGCAGCTCAAATGGCTTGCCACGCTTCGCGCTCGCGCGGGTTTTTTGGCGACCCCGATGCTGATGATTTATGGGACAGGCGGTTTGGCTTTTGGTCAGGTCAAGGACACCGTTTCAGTCACGGGGATACCGACCGCCTTCACCGGCGTAACGGTCGCCTCGAGCAACGATGACATCAGAGTCGGTTTTGCTGGCGGCGGCGGCGCCGAATTAATGGTCTCTGGCCCTTGGAGCGCCAAGGTCGAATATCTTTATTATCATCTGAGCGATGACACGGTGCTGTTGAACTTCAATTCGCTGCCGAATGGTGCAGGCACTTTTGTCAATTACCGATTTAGAAACGAAGGCCACATTTTCCGCCTGGGCCTGAATTATAAGATCGGCCAATCAACGGGCCCGTAAGCCGCGATCTGTCGCGCAGCCGCCGCAATCATCGAACGGAGAGAATAGCGCGAGAGAAACTTCGTCTCTCGCGCCGTTTTCAGTGCGCCAGCGGATCGGGACGGACCTGGATGTGAACCGCAAGCGGCGTCATGCCTTTGCCGCCTTCCTTGAGCCAGGGCGTCCGATCTCCCTCCGACGACCACAAGCCTCTACCTTTCCAGCCGGCTTGCGGATCGTCGATGCGGGCATCGAGACCCTTGGCATAAAAGCCGAGCGGGTAGGGGATCCGCAGCGTGATCATCTTGCCGTCGACCAGCGCAGCGAAGCCGTCGTTCTCGTTAGCCGTCGAGATCGGCACGTCGTTGCCCAGCCCGACCGCGTTATGCTGATCGACCCAGGTGTAGTAGCTCGCCTCGGCGCTGTTGTCGCCGATGCCTTGAAAACCGGGGCCCGGATATTTGTTGAAGGTCCATCCCTCCCGGCAATGATCGCCCGTTGCCGTCGGCCCGTTCAGCCGACCCTTGCACTTTGCGCGATCGAAACTGCCGAGGTGACCGCTCGCGAGCGACACCCAGACCACGCCCTTGGAATCGATATCGCCGCCGCGCGGGCCGAAGCCTGGCATCGGAATGTAGTAGATCTCCGACAGCTTGGTCTTGGGATCGAACCGCAGCACGCCGGCGCGGCCGGCGAACACCTGAACGGTATACCAGATCGAACCGTCCACCGGATTTGGCATCACGGCATAGCTACCAGAGCCGCCGATCACCCGCGCGTCTTTATTAGGATCGATCGGCTGGCCCGGTTCGGTGTACTCGTCGAGCTTGCCGTTGCCGTTGGTGTCGAGCACGAATGGCGCCCAGCCTTGCGCTTTCTCGGCGTCGCCGGTCTCGTCGAACACTTTGCTGTCGAGCCAGCCTGCCACCGGGCCGCCGCCGCTCGTCCATAATGTGTTGTCGCTGTCGAAGCCGAACTGCAGGTGATGCGTGCCGAAACACGTATCGATGAAAGTGAATTTGTTGGTTTTCGGATCGAAGACCGCCAATTGGCGTTCATTGCTGTCGAGCGGGAAGGCTTTGGCGTAGGGATTGTTGGAGCCTTTCTGGCAGAATGCCGGCGTGCCGGGCGCGTGATTGGTGCCGGTCATCCAGAGTCTGCCCTTGGCATCGAACATGTCATTGTGATTGTCGAATTTGGTGTCCCAGATCTTTTCCATGCCCCAATAGGGCGAGGCCGCCAGCGGCTTCTCGATCGCTGAGTGGCCCGGGCCAAGCGCTTCAGGCACATCGGCGCCCTCGGGCGGCGTGATGTAGGTGACCTTCGCCGTCTTGGGATCGAGAACTGGCAGCTGGTCGCTGGCATATTCGGGCGAGCCGTAGAGCGGGCCGTTGCCGTTAACGGTTGGGTTGCGCTTGTCGGACGAGATCAGGTCGTGGAGGTATTGCTTCTCGTTGCCCCAATCCCAGGTCGTCACCACGATATTGCGTTCGATGCCCTGCGGTCGCGGCGGCTTAGCGAAAGGCAGTTCGCCCTCGGCGATGCGATCGGTCCAGTCGCCGAAATATTTAAACGGCACGCCGCCGAGCTTGCCGGCAAGAGGATTGACCATCAGCGGCGAGGCCTGGCCGGACTGAACGCGGCGCAGCCACGCTTCTTCACTGCTTTTGAACTCGCCCAATGCCGCGGAGATGGTCCGCGTTGCGAGTTGACCAAGCTGATGGCACCCGACGCATGATTGATTTTTCATCGTGGTGAGCCAATCGGCCTGCGTGATGTTTTGCGGAATGTCGCTCTTGCCGCCGAACTGGTCCTGGTCCGGGATTTTCAACATCGAAAACCAATAGATCGCCGGATAATATTGTGCTGCGGCGGCATCGTTGGGTGCCGGAACGGCGGTCAGATTGACCTGTTTGCCGGGACTGGCGTTCGTTTTGGGCGAATCGATCAGGCCATAGCCGCGCACCCACACCTGATAGTTGGCTTTCGGCAGATCGGGGACGACGTAGCGGCCCTGATCGTCGGTCACCACCATCTTGGCATATCGTGTCGGCAGATCGCGGGTCTCGGCGATCACCCAGACGCCGGCTTCCGGTCCGTGCGGGCCAGAGACCACGCCGCCGATATCGTCGGCATCGATCGCGACGGCGGTTTGGGCCTCGAGCGGTGTTGAACTCGCAAGCAAATATCCGGCAACGGCCAATCCCGCCAAGAAACACGATATGTGCCGCATCTGAACTCCTCCTCAGCATTCCTGCTTAGCAGTTCTTCTTCGAGCAACTGATCTTCTTTAGATCGGCGCTCATGCCAGCTCACACGGCGCTCAACGCCACCTTCACGCGATCAGGCGTGAACGGGACGGTGCGTAATCGCGCTCCGGTCGCATCGAACACGGCATTGGCCAGCGCCGCGCCGACCGGTGAACAGGCGGCCTCGCCCGCGCCGAGCGGCGGTTGCGTCGGCCGGTCGATGAGGGCGATATCGAGCTTGGGAACGTCCGGAAAACGCAGGATCGGATAGCTGCTCCAATCGACGCTCGTTACCCGCGAGCGATCGAATTGCACTTCCTCCATCAGCGCACGGCTGAGCGTTTGCAGGATGCTGCCTTCGATCTGCGCGCGTACCCCATCAGGATTTATGATCTGTCCGCAGTCGTGTGCGCAAGCAACCCGTTCGACTCTGATACGACCGCTCGCTCGCTCGACCGCAACCTCCATTCCCATCGCCACATAACTCTCGCTGCGCTTGTAGTGAACAAAGGCAAAGCCGCGGCCGCGCATGACCGGCGCAGTCTTGTTGGCGCCAGGTGAGGGCCGCGATTGCCAATTCATCAGCGCTGCCGCCCGCCTGATCGTCTCGCTGCCGCGCGGATCGGCCAGTCCGTGTAGCCGGAATTCGATCGGGTCGAGCCCGGCCGCCGCCGCGAGTTCGTCAGTGAAACTCTCGACGGCAA
>Ga0185299_10007168_pt1 | contig 11549 bp, 10 predicted proteins | sample PaiPotPPA55metaG_FD_128002 | JGI IMG/M metagenome (GOLD analysis project Ga0185299, IMG submission 128002) | Iron sulfur acid spring bacterial and archeal communities from Banff, Canada, to study Microbial Dark Matter (Phase II) - Paint Pots PPA... ...
CGGCGGCCGGGTGAACGTGGTGATCGAGCCGCTGTCGCTCGATGGGCCGGTGGTGTCGATACGCAAGTTTCGCCGCGATCCGTTGCGGCCCGACGATCTGCTCGCGAACGGAACCTTCGACCAGGAAATCTGCGCGTTGCTCGACGCAGCGGTTGCCGCGCGCTGCAACGTGCTGGTGTCAGGCGGAACGAGCTCGGGCAAGACTTCACTCCTTAACGCGCTCGCGTTTTTCATCCCCAAGCATGAACGCGTGGTGACGATCGAGGACACCGCCGAACTCTCGCTCAACCACCCGCACGTGGTGCGGCTCGAAAGCCGTCCTGGCGGGTTCGACGGCGCAGGCGTGGTGTCGATCCGCGACCTGTTGCGCAACACGCTGCGGATGCGGCCGGACAGGATCATCGTGGGTGAAGTGCGCGGCGGTGAAGTGCTGGAAATGCTGCAGGCCATGAACACCGGCCACGATGGTTCGATGGGCACCGTCCACGCCAGTTCAGCGCGCGAATGTCTTTATCGGCTCGAGATGCTGGCGGGTTTTGCCGGTTTCCAGGGCACGGAGTCGAGCTTGCGGCGGCAGATTGCGAACGCCATCGATTTCATCGTGCAGATCGGGCGTTTGTCCAATGGCCGGCGGCGGATTTTGTCGGTGACGGAGGTGACGGGGCTCTCCGACAACATCGTCGCGACCCAGGAGTTGTACCGCTATGAACCGGTCCTGGGGGACGGCGGGGAGGAGCTGGACAACTGGGTCTCGCTCGGGATTCATCCGAGCTCGCCGAAGCTTGCCAAATACCGGCAGGCGTTAGGCAACGACAGAGACGGCGACAGCTTCAACGATGGCTTCGGGCGGGGCGGCGGTGGTGGCTTCGGGCGCTCGGGAGGAGGCTTTAATGTCTAGCGGCATCGGGCTCGTTCTGGTGGTGGCGCTGCTGTGCGCGGCGGGCGGGCTGTTGCTGTGGCAGCGCGCGCAAGACACCCGCGAACGCGCGCTGACGGACCGTTTTGTCGACCGGCGCGTGGCGTCGGCGCACGGCGCTGTACCGGGCGCGGCACCGGTCCAGAACGGGCAGCGCGGCGAGGCGTCCTCGCCTGGCCAGCGCCAGCGTTCTGCCGGTCCCGCGGCGATGCCGACGAATGCCGCGCCACACGGCGTGCGCGAAAACTTGCGTCATCTGCAGGCGCGTCTCGCTTACGGCTTCGGCAACCTGATGAGCCGCGCGGGCATCGCCAGTCAACGCACGTTGTTGTCGCTCACTTGCGCGGTGATCCTGCCCGGCGCGTGCTGGGTCGGTCTGCGCACACATTGGCTCGTCGGGCTGAGTTTCATCGCCTTCGGCGTGCTCTGCGTATTTGCGTTTCTCTCATGGCGCGCACAGAAGCGCTATCAGCGTATCTCGCGCCAGTTGCCCGTATTCCTCGATGGCATCGTGCGGCTCATCACGATCGGCAACAGCGTGCCAGCCGCGTTCCAGGCCGCGCTCACGACCACCGACGCGCCTTTGCGCGACTGCCTTGACCGGGTTTCGCGGATGTTGCGCTCGGGTGTCGAAATCGATGTGGCGCTGAAGCACGTGGCCTCGGTGTATCACGTGCGCGAGCTGGAGCTGGTCGGCTCGGTGCTGCGTATCTCCGTGAAATATGGCGGCCGCTCCGACGTGATGCTCGAGCGCATGGCCGCGCTGATGCGCGATCTCGAACAGGCCGAGCGCGAGCTGATTGCGTTGTCCACCGAGACGCGTTTGTCCTCGTGGGTGCTCGGTCTGTTGCCGGCGCTGGTGGGCGGCGTGGTGATCATCTCCAACCCGTCGTACTTCGAGGCGATGTGGTCCGACCCGTTCGGCCAGCGCCTCGTGTATGTGGCGTTGGGACTGCAAATGCTCGGCGCTTTCCTGCTGTATCGCCTTGCGCGCCTGAGGGACTGACCATGACCGCTCAGACTGTGTTCGCTCTTGCCTTGGTGGTCGCCGCGCTGGGCTGCGCTTTGTTCGGCGTGCTCGCATTCACGGGTCTTGCGCGCCTGCAGCGCGGCGTGCGCACGCTCGACCACGCACTCGATCAACGCGCGGCCAGCACGGCCGCGCACACGATCTCGTCAGCGAAGGAGCCGCGGCAGACAGCGGACGCGAAGGACGCGCGCGTTACCGGACGAGGGCGCGCGAGAGGCGGGCGCCTGTCGCGCCTCGCCGATACGCTCAGCCGTGCCGCGGCGAGCTGGCTGGACACGCCGTTCGGGGCGATCGTTGTGGCACCCGAAGACCGGCGCTTGCTGGATCGATGCGGTTTCCTCGACACCAACGCGCGCGCGCGTTTCTTCGCCGCGCGGATTGGCTGCGCATTGCTACTGCCGCTGCTCGTGCTTGGGTTGTACGGCGGCGAATCTCGCCTTGCCATGTGGATGGTCGGTGCGCTCGGTTTTGGCTTCATGTTGCCCAAGTGGTTCGTGCGGCGCCGGGCGAAAGCGCGTCAGCGCTCGGTCGCAAGCGAGCTGCCGATGTTCGTCGATTTGCTGCGTTTGCTGCAGGGCGTCGGCCTGTCGCTCGATCAGAGCCTGCAAGTGATGATCAATGACTTCGCAACCGTGCTGCCCGTGCTCTCGAAGGAACTGGCGCTTGCCCACAGGCAGTTCAGCACTGGACGTACGCGCGAGCAGTCGCTCAGCCGGCTCGCGACCAGCTACGAAAACGACGACCTGAATGCCGTGATGCGACTCGTGGTCCAGGTCGACAAACACGGCGGCGCCGTGCAGGAACCGCTGCGCCAGTTCGGCGACCGTTTGCGCGAATCGCGCCGCGCGACCTTGCGTGAACGGATCGGCGCACTGACCGTGAAGATGACCGGCGTGATGGTCGTGACCTTGCTGCCCGCGCTGTTGATCATGACGGCCGGTCCGGGGTTTATCGCCGTGTTCCATTCGCTGTCCGCGTTGCACCGATAGACGTTGAAGAGAGCAAAACCATGAAACCGATCGCAATCGAAAGTCGCCTGCCCGCTGTTGTTCTGGTGCTTGCCTGTACCGCCTTGGCGGCGCTGGGCGGCTGTGCGTCGAAGATGGAAAGCGGTTATGGCGTCGGTGTACAGGCGGAGCGCGAAGCCGCGCTCCAGCAGTCGCAGCAGAAACAGGACGCACCCGATACGCCCGGCATGTATCTCGCGCTGATCGACCGGATGCAGGCGCAGGGTTTGTTTTACGCGTCGCTTGCGCATATTGACGCGTACGAAAAGCAGTACGGTACGACGCCCGACACGACACTGCTGCGCGCCGATGCCTTGCGTCAGACCGGCCAGGCGCAGAGCAGTGCCGACGCTTACACGAAGTTGCTGAATACGCCGCTAGTGGCGCGGGGATATCGCGGGCTCGGTTTGCTGGCGGGCGCTGCGGGCGAGTTCGATAAGGCCTCCGAAGCTTTCGATACCGCCTCGCGCCTGGAGCCGACCGATGCTCTCACGCTCTCCGATCTTGGTTACGCGCGTTTGCGTCTCGGCGATGTGACGGGCGCGCGCGTACCGCTGATGAAAGCGGCCGAGCTGGCGCAGGACAACCGGAAGATCCTGAGTAACGTCGCGCTGTTTCTGCTCGCCGACGGTCAGCCTGCCGCAGCGCAGGGGCTGATCATGCAGCAGAAGTTTTCGCCGGAGGTGCAGCAGGCGATCCGCACGGATGCGCAGCGTGTCGCGGCGGCCGCGGCACAGGTCTCGCACGCGCGGGTCGCTGAGGTTGCGGCGGCGACGTCCGAGCGTGCGCGCGTTCCCGCAGTGCGCGCGCCACAGACGGTCCAGACCGTCGACTCGCTGCTCAACGCGCAATTGCCGTTGACCGAGACGTTCGATCGATCCGGCGCGATGTCGGCCAAACAAGCGCAAGTGATCGCACGGTGAGGGGGAAGAACCATGAACGAATATCGAACGACGCGGGGGAGGGGTGGTATGACCGGTTTGGCGGCGGGATTGATCGTCGCGTTGGGGTCGATGGCGCTTGCCGCGAGCGCGGCGGCACAGACGCAGATACAGACACCGTTGACGTCGCAGGTGCAACCGTTAGCGGTACAGGCACAGGAGCAAGCGGAGGCGCGGCCGCAGCCGGGGGTTCCGCCAGAGACCGTAACCGTCACCCGTCATGTCACGCTGATCGGCGACGCCACGCTGTCGCTGCTTGCGTTGCAACGAAGCGGCCAGATGGCGGCACCGGCGCAGCCGATGCTCGGCGCGGAAGCGAGCGCCGCGTACGCGCGCTATCTGAAGTCCTTCAATCACCCGATTCCAGAGCATCTGGATTCGTCCGTCGGTACGGTCGGTGGCGGTGCAGGCGGTGGAGGCCAGAACTGATATGAACCGGCTGCCGACATTGCCGGGCAGACTGGCACCGCGTGGCCGCAAGGGCCAGCGCGGTGTGGCGAGCGTGTTGGCGGTGTTCTGGCTTCTGGTAGCGGTCGCGGCGCTTGCCGTTATCGATGTAGGTAACGTGTTTTATCAGCGTCGCGTATTGCAGACCGTGGCGGACCTGGCGGCGAATGCGGGCGCCCAGGTCGTCGATAACGCTTGCTCGCGCGCACCGACCACCGCGCTCGGCAGTGCGGGCGCGAATGGCTTCAACGCGTCAGCGTCAGGCAACTCGATTGCCACGACCTGCGGGCGCTGGGACCCGACGCTCTATGCGGGCCCGAGCTACTACGCGGCGAACGCGACACCGAGTAATGCGGTGCAGGTGACGGTGTCGAAGCAAGTGCCTTATTTCTTCCTGGGAGCAGGGCGCGTAGTCAGCGCAACGGGGCTTGCACAAGCGGTCAACGTGGGGGCGTTCACCATTGGCACGACCACGTTACTGGTCAACCCGACCGTCGCCACCGGCCTGTTGAACGCGATGCTCGGGACGAATATCAACACGCTGCAGATATCGGCGCTAGGTTACGCAGGTCTCGCGCAATCGCGCATCCAGATTGGCGACCTCGTGACGGCAGCGGGTGTGGGCACGGTGAACCAATTGCTTGCGATGAACGTCACGGCCGCGCAATTCGTCAATCTCATGGTCACCGCGTTGCAGACCACGCAGGTTGCCAATGCAAATCTGTCGCTCGCGCTCGGTGCGCTGCAGGCTTTCGCCAGCGCGAATATTCCCGGCTCGCAGACCTTCTCCATTGGCGCGGTGAATGGCGCAACGGGCCTGCTGCAAGTCGGACTCGCCGACACGCAGTCCGCGCTCACTGCAACCATCAGCCCGCTGGATGCGCTGTTCGTCGCGGCCGACATCGCACAGGCTGGAAAGTCCGCCGTAAATGTGTCGACGGGTCTGAACCTCGGGGTGGCGACGGCGACATTGCAGGTGCAAGTGATCCAGCCCCCGGTACTGGCCATTGGCGAGGCCGGGCAGACGCCGGCAGGCGCATGGCGCACGAGTGCCACGACGGCACAGGTGCGGGCGTTCCTGAAGGTGACGCTCGGCGCGCTGCCTGGACTACCGTTGGGGCTTGGCGCCCCGATAGTGACGCTGCCGGTCAATGTGTACGTTTCGCCCGGGCAGGCGTGGCTAACTTCCACGCAGTGCCTGTCAACACGGGCAGCAAGCAACTCGGTGATCGGTGTTCGGACTGGTCTCGCGAACGTGTGCATAGGCGATGCACCCACCAACCTCTCCGCGTCCGCGCCCTACAGTTGCGCACCCGCGACGCTTGTCAGCGTGCCCGGTCTTATCACCATTAAGATGGCCACATCGCTTCCCGCCGTGGTCCCAAATGCCTCTTCGCTGACGTTTGATGGGATTGTTGGCAATGCTGACGATTACCAGATGACGAACTCGAACCAGGTGGGCGGTGTGCTGTACAACACCACCTCGGGTTTCGCTACGCAGCTGTCCGCGGGGAACGGACTGACCTTGAATGTACTCGGGATATCGCTTCCCATTGGCTCGGTCGTTGGTCAGGCGCTACTGAGTTTCGTCCTGCCTCTCCTCACGCCCATATTTAATGCGCTGGACACGGTCCTTATGCCCGTGCTGCAACTCCTCGGCGCGCAGATCGGCGTGAGCACCGTGCATGACCTGTCGCTGACATGCGGTCAGTCGCAGCTTCAATATTGAACGCATGACTGAACCGGAGACCACCGGGTGCCGTTAACAATGTAACGAGTGCACGTAACGCAAGTAACGCAAGTAACGAACGCAACCAATGAACACAAGCAACGGGCTGCCAGGCCAAAAGACGCAAGCCATGAGACTCGAGCAATGAGACCAACGACGAAAATCGACGACCTCGATATTTACGTGTGGGAAGGCAAGGCGGATATCGTCGAGCAGGTGGTGCGTTGCATGTCGAGTTTTGAAGTCGACGTGATCCGCGCCGACGGCATGTCGATCGCCGCCGGCCAGGACTCCCAGCGCCAGGCGATCGCCATTGTGAGCGTGAGCGTGATCGACACGGGCGCGTTCGCATTGCGTGATTGGGAAGCGCATCGCGGCATGCCGGTCATCTGGGTGGGCGCGGCGCCGCGTGAGCGCGACATAACTGTTTTCCCCACCGACTACTCGCATATCCTGCCGCTCGATTTCACCGGTGCGGAATTGCGCCGGATGGTGGCCAAGCTCGCGCAACAACTACGCGCGCATGGTGAACAGGTCCAGGAATCGAGCGCACTGATCGCGAATGCGGAGTGCATGCAGGCGTTGCTGCGTGAAGTGACGACCTTTGCCGATTGCGACACCAGCGTGCTCGTGCATGGCGAAACCGGCGTGGGCAAGGAGCGCATTGCGCAGATGCTGCACGAGCATCACAAGCGGTATTCCGAAGGGCCGTTCGTGCCTGTCAATTGCGGCGCGATTCCCGATGGCCTGTTCGAATCGCTGTTCTTCGGTCACGCGAAAGGCTCGTTCACCGGTGCGGTGATCGCGCACAAGGGCTACTTCGAACAAGCCGACGGCGGCACGCTGTTTCTCGATGAAATCGGCGATATGCCGCTTTATCAGCAGGTCAAATTGTTGCGCGTGCTGGAAGACAGTGCGGTCACGCGGATCGGTTCGGCTACGCCGGTCAAGGTGGATTTCAGGCTTGTCGCCGCGACCAACAAGAGCCTGCCGCAACTCGTGAAGAACGGCGACTTTCGCGCGGATCTCTACTATCGGTTGGCCGTGATCGAGTTGAAGATTCCGTCGCTGGAGGAACGGGGCGCGCTCGACAAGATTGCGTTGTTCAAGTCGTTCATCGCGCAGGTGGTGGGGCCGGAGAAGCTTGCGAGCCTGCCCGAGTTGCCGTACTGGCTAGCTGATGCCGTTGCCGATAGTTATTTCCCCGGCAACGTGCGTGAGTTGCGTAATCTGGCGGAGCGCATAGGCGTGACAGTGCGGCAAGTGGGATCGTGGGATACCGCGCGGCTGCAGCGCTTGCTTGCGCTCGCCCGGACCTCGCAGCCGGTGCCGCCGGAACTGAGCGCGGAGGTGCTCGTCGATCGCAGCAAGTGGGACATGAACGAGCGCAACCGCGTGCTGGCTGCGCTCGAGGCGAATGGCTGGCGGCGTCAGGATACGGCGAGCCATCTGGGTATCAGCCGCAAGGTGCTGTGGGAAAAAATGCGCAAGTTCCAGATCTTCGATGAAGAACCGGAAACGCGCGTAGCGGATTAGAACGTGGCGCATGGACCGCGGCCAAGGCCAACGCTTTTTGCCGCGGGAGTTCCCTCGCTTACGCCAGCGCCTGCGTTAGCGCAGCGAACGTGCGTTCGTCGGTGCGTTCGAAATGCAGCGGCGTCACCGACACCCGGCCTGACGCCACCACCGCCGTCTCGCTGTCGGCCGCGTTCTCCCGCGGACCGCGCTGAAAACTCAGCCAGTGATATTGCAGGCCACGCGGGTCGGTTTGCGGCAGGACGTCGATACCTTCCACCAGTCCTACGCCTTGACGCGTCGGTGTCAGGGGGCCGGCCAGAGCGGCGTCGATATCGGGGAAATTCACGTTGAGGCAGGTCGGCGCGTCGTGCGCGATGGCGACGAGCGAGCGGATCACATTGGGCGCGAGTTCGCGCGCGGTGTCCCAGCGCACGTTGTCGCGGTCGCTGAAGGTCTGGCTCAATGCAAGGGATGGCAAGCCGAGCAACAAGCCGGTCATCGCGGCACCGACGGTGCCGGAAAACATGGTCTCCACGCCGAGGTTGCCGCCGCGGTTAATCCCTGAGAGCACGAGCGTGGGCGGTGCGTCTTTCATCAGATGGCGCACGGCCATGACCACGCAGTCGCCGGGTGTGCCGAGCACGCCGAATCGGTACTTGCTGTGCTGACTTACGCGCAATGGCGAATGCAAACTGATGGAATGCGAGGTGCCGCTCTGGTCGTGCTCGGGGGCGACGACCCACACTTCGTCCGCGAGTTCGGCGGCGACGGCTTCGAGTACGGCGAGGCCGGGTGCGTCAATGCCGTCGTCGTTGGTTAGCAGAACGCGCGCAAGTCTGGGCCGGGAAGCGGGCATTGCAGAGGGCATTGCAAATCTCCTTTCGATTGGGGGAAACATCAGCCAATCGATTATTCCAGAGATTGTCGTGCGGAGTAACGCGCTAAATCGGCGATGTCGCGAACCGCGTTCGCGATCTGCGGGGCGATATCTACTCCGGGGTTTACTTAATGCCTAGCCCGCGCAGCACCGCATTACCGTCTTCGGTCAGCCGGAACTTGGCCTCGCCCGGCGTGGGCGACACCATCTCGACGTAGCCGTATTCGCTCAACGAGGCAACGTCCGGGGTAGCGGCCATCACGTCGATCGGCGCGTGCAGCAGCAACAGCAGCGTCGCGATTTCGTGGTGGCTCAGTAATCGTTTGATGGCCCGCACAGGAGCCGATGCGTTGCGGAGGTTCATGACGAACTCGTGTCGTTAAAACTTAGTCTGGATGTCGTGCAGCGGTTCGACCGCACCACGCGGCAGCGCATGAAGTGTCGATGAAGTTGGGGCAGGGTACCGATCGAGTCTTAGGCGAAACTTAAAACGCGCCGAAAGCCACACATGAACCTGCCCTGAAAACAATCCGTCATTTGCCTAGAAACTGTAAGCAGGGTTCTTCGGGTTGAACGCGGCGTCGTCGAATGTTTTCGGGACGATGTTCTGGAACACGATGCTTTCGAAAATCTTGCCGGCGTTGTCGAAGGATTCCGCCGTCCGGAAATAGGGCCGCCTCAGGTCCAGGCCCAGTATTTCTTTCTTGGCGTAGAAATCGGGCTGTCCAGAAGGGGTTTCGTAAGTGAAGGCGACCACGCGCGCGCCATCGATGGTTTTCACCTCGATGGCGTTGGCGCGCGTGACCCCGGCTTCGGCGAATTTCTTGCCTTCGGCCAGGAATTGCTGCGTGATGAATTCGGTACCGAGATCGCGCACCGAATGCCGCGATTGCGAGCGCGCGAGCGAGCCGTCGAGAGACGTCCACATCGCCATGACGTTCAGAAATCCGCCCAGATGTCCGTACATTTCGTCGGGACGCGCGGTTTCGTCGTAGAGAATTTCCTGGCCCGCGTGTGCACCGTCGGGCAACCATTTTGCGTAGACCCGCAGCGGGTTGCGCGTCACGCGCACCAGCATGTGGTCGGCCCGATCCGGCCACCGGTCGTGGATGCGCTCACGCCGCAGCATGGTGAACTCGTACGATGGATAGCCGTTGGGACCGTTTTTCAAATAGCGCGGCAGCGCGAGCGGATCAAGCGATTTGAACAGCGACACGAGCGCCGCGTCGCTCATGTCGGCAAGCATGCCGCTCAGCGCGGCGTGGCTCAGCCAGCGGACCTGGGCGTCGAGCGGGAGTGTGCCGACCTGCTCCGCGGGCGTCTTCGGCGGCGCGCTCGTTGCGCTGACGGAGAGCGCCGAACCTGCTGCCGACGTAGCGGCGGACGTGGGCAGCGTCACCGTGTCGGTGCTGACTGCTTCTTGTGCGCGCAAGGTGGCGGGCACGGCGATGGCTACCAGTGCTACAACGCCCAGCAGGTTCCTGACGCACGCAACTACGCGGATCCGCTTGTGGTTTTGGCGGCGCTGTCGTGCTCGATGCATGAAGTTCTCCGTGGTCCGTTCGTTCTGCTTTGGCTGCTTTCGCGTCGCGCAGTTCACGGCGAAAATCTTTCCTTGTCTTAGAACGGATCACGGAGACCGGAAATTCCGGGGTGGGGCGCTTTATCTTCACGCAGAAATTGTCGACAAGACCTGTTCGGCTCGCGGGCCGCCGTCAGCGCTCGAGAATCGCCACGACGCCCTGTCCGCCCGCCGCGCAGATGGAGATCAGGCCGCGGCGCGTGCGGGTATCGCCGGGCGCCGGGGCGGGTTCTTGCGCGAGCATCTTGGCCAGCGTTCCCACGATCCGGCCGCCGGTCGCGGCGAACGGGTGCCCCGTAGCAAGCGAGCCGCCGTTGATGTTCAGGCGGGCTCGCTCGATCGACCCGAACGGGCCGTCCAGCCCGAGTTGCGTGCGGCAGTATTCCTCGTCTTCCCAGGCCGCGAGCGTGCACAGCACTTGCGCCGCGAACGCTTCGTGGATCTCGTAGAAATCGAAGTCCGGCAGGGCCAGTCCGGCGCGTTCGAGCAAACGCGGCACGGCGTAAGCGGGCGCCATCAGGAGGCCTTCTTTCTTGTCGAAGAAATCGACGGCCGCGCTCGCCGAGAGCGTGAGATAAGCGAGCACGGGCAGGTTGCGCGCGGCAGCCCATTGCTCCGATGCGAGCAGGACCGCCGACGCCCCATCGGTCAGCGGCGTGGAATTGCCGGCCGTGAGCGTGCCGGCGTCGCGGTCGAAGACCGGTTTCAGCGCGGCGAGCCGCTCGGACGTGAGGTCCGGGCGCAGGATGTTGTCGCGTGAAAGACCTTTGTACGGTGTCATCAGGTCGTTGAAGAAACCGCGCTCATACGCGGCCGCCAGCTTGCGATGACTGTCGAGCGCAAGCTCGTCCTGCGCCTCGCGCGATATCTTCCAGCGCTTGGCCATCAGCTCGCAGTGCTCGCCCATCGAAAGCCCGGTGCGGGGTTCGCTGTTACGCGGCAGCGAGGGTTTGACCAGCATGCCCGGCCGCAGCTTGGCGAGCGCGCTCAAACGCTGCGCCGTGGACTTGCCGCGGTTCGCTTCGAGCAGGATCTTGCGCATCCGTTCGTTGACGCCGACAGGCGCGTCGGACGTCGTGTCCACGCCGCCTGCAATGCCCGCATCGATCTGTCCGAGCGCGATCTTGTTCGCGACCAGGATTGCGGTTTCAAGGCCTGTCCCGCAGGCCTGGCTGACATCGTAGGCGGGCGTTTCCCGGGCGAGGGTCGTGGACAGCAGCGCCTCGCGCGTGAGATTGAAGTCTCGTGAATGCTTGATCACCGCGCCCGCGGCGACTTCACCGAGCCGCAGGCCATGCAGGTCATAGCGATCGATCAGGCCTTGCAGCGTGAACGTCAGCATGTCCTGATTCGATGCCGTCGAATACGCCGTGTTGGAGCGCGCGAACGGAATCCGGTTGCTGCCGAGGATCGCCACGCGACGCACGGCGGGAAGGGCGCTCACAGTCATGATGAGGTCTCGTCGAGGGATACGGCGGGCGCTTTGAGGCCGGGTTTAATCG
>Ga0185299_10007169_pt1 | contig 11549 bp, 10 predicted proteins | sample PaiPotPPA55metaG_FD_128002 | JGI IMG/M metagenome (GOLD analysis project Ga0185299, IMG submission 128002) | Iron sulfur acid spring bacterial and archeal communities from Banff, Canada, to study Microbial Dark Matter (Phase II) - Paint Pots PPA... ...
TGCAGGTCAAACGGCTACGTCAGATCAGCGTGTGCACGCGGCATTGGGAAACGGACCCTATGGACAATCCTCCAGCGGCGCAAAAAACAGGAGGCCAGCAAAGAGACAGTCGCTCCGTCGCTTCGTCGCTTACAAATCTGCGAATCGCAAGATCAGCCACCCCGCACAGAAAAGCCAAGAAAAGGCCGTGCGCAAACGCCGCGATGACGATTGGCGGCCAGTGATGCTGGTCGGCAAAGATGCTTCCAAGCAACTTCGCGACAACAAGCCATGCAAAAAGAAGGGGAATTGTGCCAAGCGCCGTGCCGCACCCAGATGGGCCAGCCCAGCCGTACGCACAGCCCAACGCCACGCCAGTTGAAAACCCCGCAAGCCATATGCGCTTCAGCATCGGCGGCCTACATCAGAGGTTGCGGAGAGTTACTGCCCTAGTCATTGCCCGCAGCAGGCGCCAACACCGCCGCCTTCACGTCCCGCGTCAGGGCCGGCTTCGGCGGAAGCCTATCGAGATCGACCTTATATACATGCCGCGCCAGTCCCAGTTTCTTCAGCGCCCAGATGCCGTACCAGTTCATGTCGATTTCGTACCACTTCAAGCCATGCCGCGCGGAAACCGGATGCGCATGATGATTGTTGTGCCAGCCTTCACCAAACGTTACAAGGGCCACCAGCAAGTTGTTGGTGGAGAGGTCTTTGGTCGCGAAGCGCCGCGTTCCCCACAGGTGTGTGACTGAGTTCACCATCCAGGTGGAATGTAGTCCGACGACAACGCGCGCGAACACTCCCCACAGCAGCCATGGCAAACCACCAATCGCAAACAGGATTACGCCTAGAACAATGTTTGAGGTCCAGTGATACTTGGTCAGCCAGACGTGAACTTTGTCGTTAGTCAGGTCGGGGACATAACGGCCCAAGGTCGTGGTGTCGTGATGCATCGACTTGCCCATCAGGATCCATCCCATGTGCGACCACCACTTGCCATCGATCGGCGAGTGCGGATCGCCTTCGTCGTCAGAAAATTGATGATGAATCCGGTGCGTTGCCACCCAGAAAATCGGTCCGCCTTCGAGCGCCAGCGTCGCGCACCAGGTCAGGAAGTACTCCACCCACTTCGGCGTCCTGTATCCGCGATGCGTCAGCAGCCGGTGATAACTCATCCCGATCCCGAGGCTGCCTGACACCCACCACAAGAAAATGGCGGCGAAAAATGCCGGCCAGGTAAAGAAAAATAATGCCGCAACTGCGCCCACATGAAACAGGCCCATGGCAATCGCGGTGCCCCAATTGAAGCCATCGCGGTTCGCTCGCTCTCTACGATTTGTGCCTTCTCCGGTTTCGCTCATTGCCTGGCTGGTTGCTTCGTTCATGGTCTCGCGCATCGTTACGCTCATCGTTTCTTCTCCGGACTTTCCCCAAACACCCGTCTTGCTGAGGTCTATCTAGACAATACCAAGAGTCGAGGAACTGCTTTGTAATACTTCTGTAATCCTCGCTGGCTAAAGGGGTTACGAGCGTAACCTGGGTCACGCGAAAAGACCGGAAGCACTAGCCACCACATCAATCCATTTTGCCGTTTTAAAGCGGCACCGTTTCAGGTACGCCCGCCCGAGGCCGTCAAATGTCGTTAAACATCGGGAGTCTTAGCCTCGCAGGTTCTCGACCTGCAATTTTTTCGTGCACGTTTTTGGGTTGCGGAGTATCGTTGGACGTTTCAACCGTGCTCCCGAACAGGAAGGGTGTGTTGAAAAATAAAACTCCGCTGATCCTTCTTCTCTTGCTCTTTCTGGCGTTCGCGCTATGGGCGCAGAAGGATCAGCCCCCTGCAAAAACTCCCACCCCGGAATCCAAGATTCCCCCCGCAGAGGCGGCCAAGGTAAATCCGGTGAAGCCCACCGCGGAGTCGCTCGCCAAGGGTAAGAAGATGTATGGCATCGACTGCGCGATGTGTCACGGAAACAGCGGCGACGGCAAGGGCGACATCGGGGGGGACTTCAAAAACATTCCCGATTTCACCAATCCGGATGCGTTGAAAAATCGTACCGACGGTGAGCTCTTCTACGTCACGAGGAATGGCAAGGGCTCCGACATGCCGCCCGAGGACAACCGTGCCAAGAATGATGACATCTGGAACATGGTGAACTACATCAGATCGTTCGCGAAGAAGTAGTCAAGTTTTCAGAACTCAAACGCCACGCCCGCCGTGGGCACGATGGGCAGGCCCTGCCCGGTCACGACGTTGAATGTCCCATCCGGATTTTGTGAAGTGTAGAAATACCGGGGATTGTTGTGGTTGGTCAGGTTGAGCACCTCACCGTACAGAGCAAGCTTCCAGCGAGTGAATGCCCAATCCTTCTCAGCGCGTACGTCGAGGCGCTGGTAGTCACCCTGCCGAATCGCATTGTTGTCGCTCGGAACCGGAAATCCGGACCCAAACAGCCACTTCCCACTAAGGTGCACGGTGGGGCTCAGCCGGTAACTGGCAAAAACGTTCACCGTGTGGCGCTGGTCGTCCAAGGTAGGGAAGTAGAACGAATTCTGAACCTGAAGATAACTCTGGCGGGCGTAGGTCAGGGTGTACCCGATCCAACCGGACAGTCGATTGGCGGTTCGGCTCTGGAGGACGATCTGCGCTCCGCGCGAGTAATCGCGCTCATAGCTCTGAAAGCCCCGCGACGAATCGCATGTCTTGGTTACTGGATTGTAACCTGAAGAATCGAGTGAATGTTCGTCCTGCCGGTCAAACAACGTAATCTTTAGACGCGCGCTCTCCCCGATGCGTTGTTCCACGCCCGCAGTAAAATGGTTTGCAGTCTGCAACAATTCTGCACTCGCCGTGCAGCCCTTAAACTGCAGCGGAGGGCTCGCCGGAAAATCGAACTGATGGTAGCGCCCAATCCCAAACTGCAACTGCGTTGCGGACGCAACCTGTAAAGAAGCGGAAAGTTGCGGAGAGACGGGATGGATATCGAATTGTTCGGCCGCATCCAGGCGCAGTCCGCCCACTACGTGAAGCCGGTTGCCAAAAAAATTTGAAGCTTCCTGAACATAACCGTCGTTTTTCCAGCCCGCTCCACTGTTGTAGCCGTGTCCTTCGACGGTGTCGTCGGGGTTGTAGAACGTTGATTCTCTGTTGTTGGTCACGCGGCGCGCCATCCATCCGCCCTCCAGCACGTGGTCTTTTTGCCAACTCCACACCAGACTGCTTCCCACTACCCACTCCGCGTGGTGATCGTTCTCCAGAGACTGTCGATAGAGATTCGACAGCGACTCTGGTGACTGCAGGTACGCCACCCGCGTGTCGACTAACAAGTGTGGATTCACCGTCCAGCGCCAGCCCACGCGACCCATCATGAAATCGTTGGTCCCGCGTTTGACGCTATTCGGAGTCAGGTTGAAGTGCGGATTGATCAACTCGTAAAGCGTGTGCCCGCCTACGCCATAGAAACTCAAAGTCTGGTTGGGCCGCAGGTCGTAGGTGAGCTTCAGGTTGCCATCGTAGAACGAGACGTCATCGGAGGTATCATTAAACCGGCTGCGGGTGAGGTAGCCCAGGTAGCTCTTGCGCGCGGAAGCCAGCCACGACCCTTTTCTCGACTTTCCCAGTTCCCCTTCCCCCAGCAGCTCCGTGTCAGCGAGTCCGATGGAAGCTCGGAAGATTGGCGCCGTACGGCTGCCATCGCGAGTCTGCAAGTCGAGTGCAGCTCCGACCGCGTCGCCATATTTTTCGGGATAGGCTGCCGGGAGCAACTTGATGTCCTCAAGGGTCTCGCTGGTTAGAATGCTGAGGGTCGCACCTTCGGCGATGTTGGTGCCGTGAAACGGTGAGGGCACCAGGATGCCGTCGATGTAGATGCTGGTGTTGTTGTACGACGCGCCCATCACCGAAAACTGCGCGAAGAAATCGTTGTTACCGGACGCGGAGACCCCCGGCAATGTCTGAATCGACCGGAACGGGTCGTCGGCCAAGACCGTAGACGTCTCGCGGATCTCCGAACTGGTCAGGTTCATCTCATTGATCGCTGGCGAATCCGGCCCCTGGAAGATGTCACCCTTCACTTCGACTTTTTCCGTGCGTCGGAAGTTGTCGGGAACCAGCGTTATGTCAAATTCCTTAGCCGCTTCGTCGGCTGCGAGCGAGAACTCAACCGTGATGAGGCGATACCCAACCGCGTTCAGGCGCAGAGTGTAGTGTCCGGGAGCAAGGCCTTTGATGATGAAGTTGCCATCTTTGGTGGTGATGGCCGTGGCCACGGCTTCGCGTTGTGCTTCGACGAGCACCGCGACCTGAACCCGCGCCAGAGGTTCTCCCCGATCAACGCTGACCACCTTGCCCCGGATTTCGGCAGCGTTAAGGAAGATCGATGAGAAAAAGATTGACGAGAAAAGAAGGATGAACGCGGCCAGACGGTCATGCATTGCATCCTCGATTGAGCAGATTGGAACGATCTCGCAACCCACTAGCAATAAGAAGGGCCGACGTCAGAAAATTGTATTATTCCGGCACCAGAGCTTCCGCCGTCGCCTACTTTGATGCCGCCTTCACTTCCACCCCCGCCCATTTCTCCAGCAGCGTAAGCGTCGACGCATAGTCCAGATCCGCCTGCCCTTCCTCGGCGGCGACGTCGTATACCTCTTCCACTGCCTCGAGTCCAGGCAGGCGCACCCGCGCTTCCTTGGCGGCATCGAGCGCCAGGCGAATGTCTTTCAGCATCAGCCGCAGAGGAAAATTGGGCGAGAAGTCGCGCTTCAGAATGAATGGAGCTTTGTAGTCCACCACCCCCGAACGCACCATGGACGCCTGTATCAGCGGCAACAGCTTTTCCACGTCCACGCCGAGCTTGGTGGCGAGCGCCAGCGCTTCAGCGAATCCTTCGTAGATGAGCGCGATCTGCAGATTCATAACCAGCTTCGTGGCCTGTCCTTTGCTCGTTTCACCCATGTGAAACACCTGCTTGCCCATCGCCTGAAAAAGCGGCTGCAGACGAGCGAGCACGGCTTCGTCGCCGCCCACCATGAAAATCAGTTGCCCCGCTTCAGCGGCAATCTTTGAGCCGGTCATCGGAGCGTCCACATAGTCGACGCCCCGCGCCTTCACGCGTTCCGCAAAGCGTCGCGTGGCCGAGGGCGAAATCGTGCTCGAGTCCGCAATAATCATGCCTTCGGCCAGAACTTGATCAACGCCGCCCGGGCCAAACAGCACATCATCGACCGCCTTCGTGTCGGAGACGCACATCCACATCACTTCGACGCCCTCGGCCGCATCCGCCGGAGAAGCCGCGCTGCGTGCGCCTTCCACGTCCTTACCGGCGCTCCGATTCCAGACCGCGACCTCGTGTCCGGCTTTGACCAGGTTGGCGGCCATCGACCTTCCCATAATTCCCATGCCTAGAAACGCTACGCGCATCAGCTTTGATTCCTCCAAACCTATTTCGCCTAGACTTTGGATTAGATATGACCAGCAAACTGACGGTCAAGGCAAACAAGCTTGTTCGCACTGGAAAAATTACCCACCCAAGAAGGAACGAGTCGAAGAAATCTGGCCGCTCGCGCGTCGATGGCAGCCTCCAGAGCATCTATATTTCGCTAGAGACTTGAGAGAACAAAGCCGATAATGTAGCAATCGTCCGCGTTTCGAGCGGACTGCTGGAATCCTAGTAGGCGAATCATACGGATCGAATCATACTTGGTCGGACCAATGTTGAAGTCCTCATTGAAAAATCCCGCGCTGCGCAAACGAGCCAGTCAGTTCACGCGCCTGGTGCGGCATTCCGTAGTTACGCCTCGCACCGGCAAGACCCACAAACCGCAACTGGTTTCAAACGGCGAACTCGGCGTCACCTTCATCGGGCACTCCAGCTTCTTTTTGCAAATTGGCGGACAAAACGTCGTCATCGATCCCAACTTCGCGCGCTGGCTGTTCGTCCTCAAGCGCCTGCGTCAACCTGGATTGAACCTGCGCGACCTGCCTCCTATGGACCTTGTTCTGGTGACGCACGCGCACTTTGATCACCTGCATCGCCAGTCGCTGCGCACCATCGCACGGCAGACCCGCCGCCAGGCCGGAACCGCGCCCACCCTCGTCGTACCTCATCACTTGTTCGACCTGGTTTCCGATCTCGGATTTGAACGGATTGTCGAACTCGAGTGGTGGAACACCTATCGCCATGGCACGCTCGATATTACTCACGTCCCCTCGCGGCATTGGGGAGCGCGCATCCTCAAGGATTCGCACCGCGGCTACGGCGGCTACGTGCTGCGCAGTGGCAAGCACTCCGTGTACCACGCCGGAGACACCGCCTATTTCGCCGGCTTCCGCGAAATCGGACGCCGCCTGTCACCCGAACTCGCACTGCTCCCGATTGGCGCTTACAATCCGCCCCAATTTCGCAATGTCCACACCAGTCCCGCCGACGCCACTCGCGCCTTTCTCGATCTGAATGCCCGCTGGATGGTGCCCATGCACTACGGAACATTTCGCCTGTCGCATGAGCCCATCGAAGAGCCTCTCCAGTTGCTGGAACGCGAGGCGGTGAAGGCCGGCGTGAAAGACAGAGTGGTAGTACTGGAAGAAGGCGTCACCCGATTCTTCTGAGAACCGTTTCCCATAGGCAACCCTTAATCGCCCTGACGATTCCCACTCCGTAGCTCTCGCGTTGTGCATTCCCCGGTGCTGGGCCACAATAGTTCAAGATTTGGAGCAATCCAGTTGAAGACCGGCGAGAATCATCTGTCTCCGTGTGTTTTACCTTGCAAGGTTCTACTGTGCTCGTGCCAGCGAGTATCGCGGCGAAAATCTCAAGGCGCGGGCATTCTCTCGCTCTCCTTCGCCATCGCCTTCCTGAGCACCGCCCTGTCCGCCGCGCAGTCCATGTCCGACAATACCGACACACTCCGCGGCATTGTGATTAACAGCGTGACGTATGAGCCGATCGCCCGCGCCCTGGTTTCTTCCCCCGACAATCGTTTCGCCACCCTGACCAATAGCGAGGGCCGTTTTGAATTCACCTTGCCGAAGGTCGACTCCACTCCCGAGGGCGGTTCGGGTTCGACCACTCCTGTCAGTGGCCAGATTCAGTCTGCTATTCCCAATCGCCCTTATATGCTGATGGCCCGTAAGCCACGCTTCCTGGACGCCGCCAACGGCCTGGCGCAAAACCTTCAGAACGAAGCGTTGAAGGACGTGACCCTCGCCCTCACACCCGAGAGCCTGATCGTCGGCGCGGTCACTCTTCCCACCTCGGAGCCGCCCGACAGTGTCATGCTGCAAGTCTACCGCCGGCAGGTGCAGGACGGTCGCGCCCGCTGGCTTCCAGTTAGAGGCGCTCAGTCCACGTCGGACGGTCAATTTCGTTTTGCGGAGCTTCCCGCCGGCACTTATAAGCTCTTGACTCATGAGTTACTCGACCGCGACCCGATCACCGCTGATCCATTTGACCTTCCTCGCTCCAATGACCCGCGCGGACAGCTGTTCGGATACCCGCCTGTCTATTACCAGAGCGCGCCCGATTTCGGATCTGCCGCCACAATTCAATTAGCTGCCGGCCAGACGCAGACGGTCAACCTTTCGCTGGTGAAGTTGCCCTATTACCGCGTCAAGCTGCCGGTCATAAATGCGGACAACGGAGTCGCCGTCAGCGTCTACGCGCACGGACGTAAGGGGCCGGGATTTTCCCTCGGCTACAACAACAGTGACCATGCGATAGAAGGCATGTTGCCCGACGGAACCTACACCATTGAAGCATCGAGGTTCGGACCCAATGGCGTAACTGGTTTGCAGACAATCACCATCAAAGGTTCCGCAATCGATGGGCCAAGTATGACGCTCGTGTCCAACACCTCGATTCCAGTCAACGTTAAGGAAGAATTCACTTCTGCCGATAACCCCGGCTCGATGACCTGGAACATCAACGGTCGCAACACGGTGATAAAGGGTCCGCGTCGCTATTTGAGCGTAACGCTCGAGCCCGCCGATGATTTTGGAGTAGGGCCGCAGGTTTCTCTGCGGGACCCAAGTCGTGCTGACGACGCTTTGGTCATTGAGGGTGCGCCGGCGGGAAGCTACTGGGTGCGAGTCAATTCGTCACGCGGCTACCCCGCCTCGATCCGTTCCGGCAATCTCGACTTGCAGCATCAGCCGCTGGTCGTCGGCGCGGGAGGGACGGCCACTCCCATCGAGATCACGATGCGCGATGATACGGCGGAGATCAGCGGCACAGTCGATGGAGTTACGCCGCCCGCGCAACGACCGGTCATTTCAAGCACCGCAAACCTCGCAAGCGGCGACGCACGAGGCTGGACTTCTTATGCACCGTTCGGTGGGCAGGCCGCGGCGCATATCTACTGCATTCCCCTTGCGGACAGCAGCGGGCAGCTCACCGAGATCTGGGTGAGTCCGGATGGAAGTTTCGTTTCGCAGGGACTGGCTCCGGGCGCGTATCGCCTGCTTGCGTTCGATCGGGAGCAACACGAGCTCGAATATCGGAATCCCGAAGCCCTGCGCACTTACGATTCGAAGGGACCGGTGGTTCGCGTGGTTGGTGGACAAAAGGAACACGTACAGTTGCAGTTGATTTCGACGAGCATTTCGGCGGGCGTTTCGGAGAACGACCAATGATTTCTGCCTTTCGATCATGCCGACAGGCGATACTCACGGCGGCCTGCGCGCTGCTCTTCTGCTCCGCGCATGCGCAGACCGAGAGCCGTCAGCGAACCCTGATTCCTTCCGGCCCGTACCGCATCGCCGGGACGGTCGTCAACGCGAAGACCGGTGGCTCGCTGGCGCGCTCCCGCGTCACCATCGCCGACGCGAAGAATCGGCAGAGCATGCAATCCATCGTCACCAGCAACGACGGACGCTTCGAGTTCCATGTCCCCGCGGGCAAGTACTCGCTCGATGGAGCGAAACGCGGATTCATCACCGCTTCCTACAACCAGCATGACCAGTTTTCGACCGCGATCGTAACTGGCGCCGATTTCGATACCGAGAACCTCGCTCTACGCCTCGCGCCAAACGCCGTGCTCACCGGCAAGGTGCTCGATGAATTCCAGGAGCCCGTCCGCAATGCGCAAGTCACGGTGTATGGCGAGAACCATTTTCAGGGCGTGAGCCGTATCTTTAATTTTCGCAGCGCCACGACGGACGATCAAGGCCGCTACGAAGTGACGCCCCTCAACGAGGGAACGTACTTTGTCTCGGCAAAAGCTTCGCCCTGGTACGCGGTTCATCCAACTTCGACGGGCGAGGGCGCAGCGAATCCGCCTCTCCAGGTAGATCCATCCCTCGACGTCGTCTACCCCATCACCTACTACGGCGATGCTACCGAGGCCGAGGATGCCGCTCCCATCCCAGTCCGCGGCGGGGATCGCCTGGAGGCTGACATCCACCTGAATCCCCTTCCCTCGCTGCATCTCATCGTGCATGTTCCTGAAGACAGCACGCAAGGGATGAGTGTCCCGGTGCTGCAAAAACCCTCCTTCGACGGTGTGGAAGAGGTCGAGAACAGCAATATTCAGAATGTCGCTCCTGGCCTGGTTGAGCTGACCGGAGTTGCCGCGGGCCGGTATACCGTCCGGATGCGGGATTCCAGCGGCCAACTGCAAGAGCCCATCGAAGTCAATCTCAACAGCGGCGGCGAACTCGACGTGTCCTCGGCTCGATCGGCGGGCAAGATCAAGGCGACGGTTCAGATCGAGGGCGCAGCGAGTCTTCCGTCGCAACTCCAGATTGGCCTGCGCAACAGCAAGGGAAGAGTCGACGCCACCGAGGTGGACGCCAAGGGCGAGGCCAATTTTGCGGACGTCATTCCAGGCAAATATGACGTCGTGGCGGGCTCTGCCACGAACCGGTATTCGGTGGTTCGCATCGCCTCGGAGGCCGGAACAATTTCCGGACACGCCTTGGACGTACCTCCCGGCGCATCGCTCACTGTTGCACTCTCGCTGGTGGGAGGTTCGGTCACCGTCGAAGGCTTCGCCAAGCGAGCTGGAAAAGGCGTTTCCGGCACGATGATTGTTCTGGTGCCCAAAGATCCGGAGGCGAATCACGATCGCTTTCGCCGCGACCAAAGCGATCTCGACGGAAGTTTCAGCCTGGCCAATGTGATTCCCGGCTCCTACACCATCGTCGCAATTGAAAACGGCTGGGATCTGGATTGGTCCGAGCCCGCCGTGCTCGCGCAATATCTCGCGCACGGCCAAACGCTCGAAGTCGGAGATCGCTCACCCACGCCGATGCACTTGGCCGATGCGGTGGCAGTGCAGGCGAAGTAGCGGACATCTCTTCATTAAGTATTTGACCACTGGTTAACTCATCCCTGGACAGTATGCTACTATTAGCATATTCTACACTGAAGACACGACAGCCACCTCGATGAGGCCGGTACGATTCATGGGCGATTCGCGCTCCGCGAGCTGTCGAACGAAGTGAAGAGCGAGATTGGGTTTGCGTTAGAGCGAGTCCAGCAGGGCAAGATGCCGGTGAATGCGAAACCCCTGAAGGGTATTGCGCCGGGCGTGCTGGAGATTGTGTCCGACTTCAAAGGTGGCACGTTCAGGGCCGTGTATATACAGTGAGGTTCCCGAGAGCGATTTACGTCTTGCACGTGTTCCAGAAGAAGTCCAAACGGGGCATCGCAACCCCGAAACGTGAAATCGATCTTGTGCAGCGGCGCCTGGCGCAAGTGGTGGAGTTGGAAGCGGAACAGGAAGGACCATGATGAAAAAGCATTACGTGGCAAGTAGCGGGAATATTTATGCCGATCTCGGCGTCGCCAATCCGCAAGAGGCACGAGCGAAGGCCAATCTGGCTCATCGGATCGTTGACATCATCGCGGGCCGAAAACTGACCCAGGTGCAGGCGGGAAAGGTGCTCGGCGTGGACCAACCCAAGGTGTCTGCCTTGATGCGGGGCCGTCTTACCGACTTTTCTCTCGAGCGGCTTTTGCGCTTTCTACTCTTGCTCGGCCAGGATGTTCACATTGCCGTCACGGCGAGGCGGCCCTCCAGCCGTAAACAACCGACTTTGGAGGTACATGCGGCGGAGGGGCGCTCCAGGGCTATCGCTGCCAGTCGCCGCTACGCTCGCGACCCCAATCGGAGCTAGCCCGCCGCCCGCCCTCGACGTTCGCCCACGGAGGGCTACGTCCCCCTTTAGGATTTTCTTCGGTGTCATTTGGATGGCGCGAACTCCGGAGGGCCACCCTCCCGAGTCGAATTGATGGCCACAAGCCCCGCCAGTCGCCCGGTTTCGGGCTTGCATTTGCGCGATACAACCGTCATCATATCGCTGGCAAAATTGCCGACCGCATATTCATATTACGGAGTCAGCAGATGAGACGTTCCTTTGTAATCGCGATGATAATCGGGCTTTTTCTCGGTATCGTATCTTTCCCGGTTTTCGCTCAAACAAGCATGGAGTCCGTTTTCAACGGACACAGGATTATCTATCCGTCATCCAGTATTCCGCAGCCTGGCCGTCATCACACAAATTACTTCTTTGTCGACTCGGATGTCCCCAACCCCAACGGCCCCTCTCCTAACGATGAGACGCC
>Ga0185299_10007170_pt1 | contig 11548 bp, 5 predicted proteins | sample PaiPotPPA55metaG_FD_128002 | JGI IMG/M metagenome (GOLD analysis project Ga0185299, IMG submission 128002) | Iron sulfur acid spring bacterial and archeal communities from Banff, Canada, to study Microbial Dark Matter (Phase II) - Paint Pots PPA... ...
TCGCGTGGACCACCTACAACATGCTGATCCTCGGCGCGAGCGTCGCGGCCGCGAGTGAGCGCCGGCAAGTGCGCACGACGCATCGGGTGGAGATGAAGATGCCCGTGATGCTCAAGTTCTCGACCGGCCGCACCCTCGCCTGCGAAACCATGGACTACTCGGAGGGCGGCGTGGGCGTGAAGCTGCCCGGCGACCTGGAAGTGCCTCTGCACGAAAAAGTCACGGTCTCGCTATTTCGCGGCGATGAAGAATACGCGTTCCCGGCGACTGTCGGTTTCACCGCCGTCGGGCGCGTGGGACTGCGTTTTTCGGCGCTCACGCGCGAACAGGAATTCGAGTTCGTGAAGACCACCTTCGCCCGCGCCGATGCCTGGACCAACTGGTCCGAAGGACGCACCCCGGACGCACCGTTGCGCGGCTTGCGGCATGTGCTGGTGGTGGGCATGGGCGGGATCGGCGCGTTGTTCGAGCATCTTTTCGTCGACGCCCGCAACTGGCTGACGACCCGTTCGCCCGACGTTAAAAAACTGAAGACCAAAGACTGACATGGGTAAGGGAATTTCGATGCTGCGCCTTGACAACGAACGAGGCGAACAGGACATGACGGTTTTTACCCCGTTTAGCTCCCGCCCTATTCCCCGTGCCCTGATGCGCAGCCTGGCTTGCTGGCTCGCGTTGCAAACGGCGCTGGCCGTGCCGCTCGCGTCACTGGCGAGCGCGGCGGCGACGGCCAATACTCCGGCGCATACGGCGGTAAGCACCTCGCCCAGCGCGTCCACCAGCGGTGTCGCAACCGGCGTAGGCGCCGTGCCCCCGCCAAGCGCCGCCACGCCGTTCAACAAGGCGACGATCGAGCAGCCGCCGCTCGCCGTGCCCGTGCCGGCGTTCGCGCAAGCGGCTTCGGGGGCGTCAGCCGCGCCGGCTGTGCGCACGCTCGCATCAAGAACGCCCACCACGGCCGAGCCCGGCACGCTGGTGCTCGGCGGCCGTCGCCAGACGCTCACGTTCACCGACCTGGGTGCGCTCGATCCGCTGCAACTGCGCGGCACCGACGGCCAGAACGGCGTGCCGTTCTCAGTACGCGGCGACGAAGTCGTGACCAGCGCGGTGCTGCATCTGATCTACAGCTATTCGCCCTCGCTGCTGCCGTCGATTTCGCAACTCAAGGTGCTGGTCAACGGCGAAGTCGCCGCGACGCTGCCGGTGCCGCGCGAACAGGCCGGCATCCTGGTCGCGCGCGATGTGTCCATCGATCCGCGCTTCATCACCGAATTCAATCACCTGAACGTGCAGTTGATCGGCCACTATACGCAGCAATGCGAGGACCCGTCGAACTCCACGTTATGGGCGACCGTCAGCAACGCGAGCTCGCTCGACCTGACGTATGCATCGCTTGAAAGCAAACCGGACCTCGCCGCGTTGCCCGCGCCTTTCTTCGATCGCCGCGATGTCCGCCGCCTTGAACTGCCGTTCGTGTTCCCGCAAAAACCGAGCGCGGCTACGCTTGAAGCAGCAGGCGCCGTGGCGTCGTGGTTTGGATCGCTGAGCGGTTATCGCGGCGCGGTGTTTCCGGCGCAGATCGACAACGTGCCGCTCTCCGGTAATGCCGTGGTGTTCGCCACCGGCGACCAGCGCCCCGCTGGCGTGAAGATTCCCGATATCTCCGGCCCAACCATTGCCGTGGTGGATCGGGACACGCCTTCACGGGGCCGACTGCTCCTCGTGATGGGCCGCAACGACGCCGAACTGAAGACCGCCGCCAAGGCACTCGGCATCGGCCAGAACACCTTGTCCGGTACGAGCGTGACCATCACGCAGCTGAACGACTTCGCCCCGCGCAAACCCTACGACGCACCGAACTGGCTGCCGACCGATCGTCCGGTGCGTTTCGGCGAACTGGCCGAAGCACGCGATCTGTCGGTAACGGGTTATAACGCCGACGCCGTGCGCGTGAACCTGCGCGTACCGCCCGACCTGTTCATGTGGCAGACCAAGGGCGTGCCGATCGACCTGGGGTACCGCTACACAGTGCGTCCCGCGCTCGACCGGTCGACGCTGAACATCAACGTGAACGACGGCTTCGTGCAGTCGCTGCGGATTCCTGCCGTCGCCACGTCTACTTTCGATCTCGGCCGCTATTTCAACCGGGTGCTGCCCGACAACACCGCCGCCGCGCGTCATGAGATCTACGTGCCGCCGCTGCTGCTCACCCCGCGCTCGCAGTTGCGCCTGCACTTCTACTACGACTACCCGAAGACCGGTGAATGCCAGGGCCGCGTGCTCGATAACGTGGTGGGTTCCATCGATCCGAATTCGACCATCGACCTGTCGGGCTTCCCGCACTACATGGCGCTGCCCGACCTCGCCGCGTTCGCCAACGGCGGTTTCCCGTTCACGCGCATGGCCGATCTGTCGGAGACGGCGGTGATCATGCCGAACGATCCCAACTCCGCCGACTTCAGCCTGTATCTGCTGGAGATGGGACGCATGGGTGCATCGACGGGTTATCCGGTGGCCGGCGTGACCGTTGCCCAGGCCGATCAGGTCGACAACCTCGCCGACAAAGATCTTCTGATCCTCGGCTCGCCAGGCCGCCAGCCGCTCTTGCAGCGCTGGGCGAAGCAGATGCCCTTCTCCGGCGACGGCGAGTCGCGCAACTTCGAGCTCTCCGACGTAGCGTTCAAGGTCGTCGACTGGTGGCATGGCGAGCGCGGTGTGGAACGCCTGCCGGCACGCGCCGACCTGTCGCTCGTGAGTTCCAACGGCGACGCGCTCATCACCGGCTTCGAGTCGCCGCTGAAGAGCAATCGCAGCGCGGTGGCGCTCATCAGCGCCGCAGGACAGTCCGATGCCGACCTGTCCGCCGCCTTGCTCGACAACGACGTGCTGCCCGAGATCCAGGGCGCCATGGCCGTGATTCACGGGCGCGACGTGACGGTGACATCGAATGGCCAGGCGTATTACGTCGGCCGTCTGTCGCCGTTCGAATACATGCGCTGGGCGTTGTCGTCGCATCCGCTCTTGCTGGTGCTCAGCGGTCTGCTCGCGGCCATCATCATCGCGGCACTGTTCTACCGGTCGCTGCGCGCCATTGCCGCGCGCCGTTTGAGGGATTGATATGCAGGCGGGTTTCAAACGTGGATCAACGACTGCAATTCTGGCGCTGGCGCTGACCGGCATGGGTTCCATTTTCAGCGCTCACGCGTCCACCCCGGCAACACCGCAATGCACCGACTGGACGGCGTACCGGACGTTCACAGCACGCTTCGTGCAGGCCGACGGCCGCGTGATCGATTACTCCACCCCCACGCAGCAGACAACATCCGAAGGCCAGTCGTACGCGATGTTCTTCGCCCTGGTCGCCAACGACCGCGCGACCTTCGACCGGCTGCTCGCCTGGACTCGCACGAACCTCGCGGCGAACCAGTTCGAGCCGGGCAACGTCCGGCTACCGTCATGGCAATGGGGCAAGAAGCCGGACGGCTCGTTCGGCGTACTCGATCCGAATTCCGCCTCCGATTCCGATCTGTGGATCGCCTACGATCTGCTGCAAGCCGGACGTCTCTGGAACGAGCGCAGTTATACGCAACTGGGTCTGGCCCTCGCGGCTCAGATCGTGCGCCATGAAGTGACGAATCTCGCGGGCCTTGGACCGGTGCTGCTGCCCGGTCCGCAAGGTTTCATAACGGGCGACGTGACGCGTCTCAATCCGAGCTATTCGCCGTTGCCGGTGCTGCGCGGCCTCGCTCGCGAGCTACCGGACGGACCGTGGAACCAGCTCGCCGAGAATGGCTACAAGCTCGTGGCCACCACCGCGCCGCGCGGCTTTTCTCCCGACTGGGCGGCGTACAAGGCGGGGCAGTTTGTCGTCGATCCTCAGAACCGCGACACCGGCAGCTACGACGCCATTCGCGTTTATCTCTGGGCCGGGCTTGCGGCCAGCGCCGATCCGCTCAGCAAGCCGTGGCTCGCGGCTCTCGGCGGCATGCGCCAGGCCGTCACGCAAAGCGGTTATCCGCCGGAACGCGTGAGCGTGGCGACCGGCGTCACGAGCGGCGAAGGCCCGCTCAGTTATTGGGCCGCGCTCGCGCCGTACTTCAAGACGCTCGGCGACGATCGCAGCCTCGGCCTCGCCCGCACGCATCTCGCGGCGCTCGATGCGCCCGCAGCTGCACCGTCAGTTACGGCCGCGGCGCCGCTAAATCCGAACCGTGAACCGGTTTATTACGACCGGGTGCTGGGCTTGTTCGGCGCCGGATTTATAGAAGGCCGATACCGTTTCGACGAAGCCGGCCGACTCGTGCCGAGCTGGAGAAGCGCATGTTGAAACGGCCCCTGTGTTTAATCAAACCGCACGCCGGCGCACGCGCGATTGCGCTGAGCCTCGCGGCCGGTTGTGTCGCCAACGTGCCGCTGACCGTGTTCGCGCAAGCCGCCAGCAGCGCAGCCACTGCAGGTACTGTTGCGGGTGCCAGCGCCAATTCGCCGCTGGCCGTGCTGATCGATCAGGGCCGCTACTGGCAGGCGCATCGCCGGGGGGATCTGGCCGAGCAGGCGTGGCAGAAAGTGCTGCGCATCGACCCGAAGCAGCCCGACGCGCTTTATGGCATGGGCATCATCCTCTCGGACCGCAAGGATGGCAGCGGTGCGCAGCAGTATCTCCAGCGCTTGCGGGAGGTGGCGCCGCAGTATCCGAATATCGATGAACTCGGCCGGCGGCTGGGCGAAACCAGCCCGCGCGACCAGACCGTGAACGACGCCCGGCGGCTCGCGCAAAGCGGGCAGAACGCGTCGGCGGTGCAGGAATATCAACGCGCGATCGACGGCAAGCCCGCCACGCCCGAACTCACGCTCGAGTATTACCAGGCGCTCGCCGCTACGCCACAAGGCTGGGATCAAGCGCGCCAGGGCCTGACGCAGCTCGCGCGCCAGAACCCCAACGATCCGCGCTATGCGCTCGCGCTTGCGCAGCACCTGACCTACCGCGACACGACGCGGCGCGACGGCATCGCCCGTCTCGCGCAGTTGAGCACCGACAGCACGGTCGGCGAGCAGGCCAAGAAAAGCTGGCGCCAGGCGCTGCTGTGGCTCGGCGCACGCGCGTCCGATGCCCCGCTCTATCAAGCCTATTTGCAAGCATCGCCCGACGACCCGGCCGTCAAGGCGCGTTTCGATTCGATGGTGCAGCAGGACCAGCAGGCTCGCGAACGCGCTCAGGCGGACGCTGCCGTCGATGCCCGGGGACGCGCCGTCGCCGATGGTTTCGCAGCGCTGGATCGTGGCGATATCGTCACGGCGCGCGCACGGTTTTCGGCCGTGCTGGCGAATAACCCGAACGACGGCGATGCGCTCGGTGGCATGGGCATCGCCGCCTTGAAGCAGGAAAAATTCGACGAAGCGCGTACGTATCTCGAGCGTGCGTCGCGTGCCGGCAATGCGGCGCGCTGGAAGGACGCGCTGACCAGCGCGACCTACTGGAGTTATACGAGCGCCGGTATCGGCGCGCGCAGCAATGGCGAGATCGCGAAGGCGAAGTCGCTGTTCGAGCGCGCGATCGCCCTGAATCCGTCGGACACCACAGCCCAGACCTTGCTCGGCGAAACGCTGCTCAATAGCGGCGACCCGCGCGGCGCGGAACAGGCGTACCGGATGGCGTTGCGCCGTCAGGCCGACAATCCCGATGCGATTCGCGGGCTCGTCGGCGCACTCGCCGCGCAAGGCCGCGGCGATGAAGCGCTCGCCTTCGCGAACCAGTTGAACGCGGAACAGCAAGCGAAGGCAGGCGGCATCAATAAGCTGCGCGGCGAAGCGGAGGCGGCGCAAGCGCGTGTCGCGGAAGCGCGCGGCGATCTGGGTGCCGCACGCAGCCTGTTCGAAGATGCACTCCTGAACAATCCCGACGATGTCTGGATGCGCCTCGACCTCGCGCGCATCTATGTGCGTCAGGGCGCGGTTGGCAATGCGCGCAGCATGATGGACGGTTTGCTCGCCACGCATCCCGACATGACCGACGCGCTCTACGCGAGCGCGCTGCTGTCCGCCGAGACGCAGGACTGGACGACGGGGTTGTCGCAACTGGAGCGGATTCCGGTCAACCAGCGCACGCCGGCGATGACCGTGCTGCAGCACCGGTTGTGGGTGCACGCCCAAGCCGAACTCGCGAACCGCATGTCGCGCGCCGGTCAGACGCAACAAGCGGAAGCGACCTTGCAAGCCGCTACGCCGATCGCGCAAGGCAGCCCGGAATTGATTGGCGTGCTGGCGTCGTCGTATCTGCAAGCAGGCGACACCATGCGCGCGTTGTCACTGGTGCGCGACGCGATGGCCGCGGCGCCCAACGACACCGGCTTGCTGCTGCAATACGCCGGCATCCTGACGGCCGTTCCCACAGCGCCGGGCCAGCAGACGAATCCGCAGCAAGAAGCCGAACTGAGCGCGGTCATGCGGCGGCTGGCGGCTTCACAGCTCACGCCGCAGCAACGCATCGACTTCAACAACCTGAACATCGGCATGGTGGTGAAACAGGCGGATATGGTGCGGCAGCGCGGCGACCTCGCGAGCGCGTACGACGTGATCGCGCCCTGGCTTGCCGCCACGCCCGACAACCCCGATCTGCAAGGCGCGCTCGCCCGTTTGTATACCTCCGCCGGCGATGACCGCAGCGCGCTCGCGAGTTATCGCGCGGCGCTGGCCCGCCGTCCTGACGACATCGGCCTTCAAGTCGGGGCGATTGGCGCGGCGTCGGGTGCGAAAGAATATTCGTTTGCCGAAGCGACCGCGAACCAGGCGCTGCGCGCAGCGCCTGACGATCCCCGCGTGCTCGCCGCGACCGGCCGCATGTATCACGCCGAGGGCAAGCTTTCGCTGGCATCGCGATATCTGCAACAGGCGTTGATCACGGCGAATTCTCCCATCCAACAAACGCCGCGTGACACTCGCCAGGGTGCGCAACCCAGTGTGCCGCGCGGCTGGGAATCGGCCATGCAGCGGATCGGTTCGATGCCGCTGCCCGGTACCAATCCGTTCGAAGGCAAGACCGCCGTCGATACGACCGCGGGCACATCGGGAGCGCCGACCGGCCCGCTGAGCGGAGTGTTCTCGCGGTCCACGACGCCGATGCCCGGGCTGCCCTCTTATCCTCAGCCTTCTTCACCGACGCAGAACGTGCCGAACTATTTGCCCCCGCCTCAAGCCGCACCTTATTCGACACCTTACGTTGCGCCCTATTCGACGCCGGGCAACGTCGCGCGCCCAGTAGTGGCAAGCGGTGGATACGGTCCCGATACCTCCGGGTCGAGCCAGTCGGGTGGTCCGGCGGCGCCGTTGCAGCCTTATCCGGGACAAGCGCCGGTTCAGGACGCGGGGCAGTATCAAGGTCAATATCAGACGCAGGGTCAGGGTCAATATCAGCAGCCTCAGGGGCGGTATCAGCCGCAATATCAGCAGGCTTATCCGGCGCAAAATCAGCAGCAATACCAACAGCCTTATTCGGCTCAGTATCAGCAACCTCAGCAGCCGTATCAAGGTCAAAACCAGCAGCCGTACAACGCGCCGTATCCATCGCAGGATGCCGCGGTAAGCTCGCCCTGGCCCATGTCGCCCGCTGCGCGCGAAGCGCAAGCGAACGCGAACGCGCAGTCGTCGCAGCCGCGTGGGTATTCCAGCGCACCCGCAGCGAAATCGAAACATGCTTCGACGCGCAAGCAAACCGCGTCGCGGAACACCAGGCAAGCCGATCAAACCGACTACACGCAGCAGCCTTATCCTCAACAGCCGTATGCGCAGCAGGGTTACGCGTATCCCCAGCAACAACAGCAGCCGTACGCGAACCAGGGTTACGGGCAGCCCTATATTCCGCAACCGCCCGCCGGTTACGCGCAGGCCTACGCGCCCGTACAAACGGGGCAACAGGCGTACTCCGGTATGGCGGGCAACAACCCCGTGAACGTCGCGAACGCACAGACGCTAGGTGTCGCCGATGAACTCGCGCAAATCAACCGCGCGCGGTCAAGCACGGTGTCGGGCGGCGTCATCTTCCGCAGCCGCTCGGGTGAAAACGGGCTGTCGAATCTGACGGATATCGAAGCGCCGGTTCAGGGTCGGATTGCGGCGGGCAATGGGCATGTGGTCGTGACGGCTACGCCTGTCACGCTCGATGCAGGCACGGCTTCGAGTGACCCGGCCACGCTGGCACGGTTCGGGGCCAGCGTGGTGGGCGGTCTCACCGGTCAGAACAATTCCGGCGACCAGACGGCGAACGGCGTGGGGTTGTCCGTGGGATATGAAACCGACAGGATCAAGGCCGACGTGGGCAGAACGCCCTTCGGTTTTCGCGAGGCAAACTGGGTCGGCGGTGCTGAATACAAGGGCGGCATCACCGATAAGGTGTCGTACTCGATTGCTGTGGCACGCCGCGCCGTCACAGACAGCTTGCTGTCCTACGCGGGCACTCGGGACTCGAGCCTGAGCAACGTGAGCGACGCGACGATCGCCGCCTTGAGCAAGACCCCCCTCAATGCCACGATAGCCAACCAGTTGAGCCAGACAGGAACGCTCACCTGGGGTGGCGTAACATCGAACGGCGGCCGTGCCACGCTCGGCTGGGACGATGGCACGAGCGGCGCGTACGTGAACGCTTCATACGACTACTTCGATGGCCACAACGTGGCAAGCAATACGGCGGTCAAGGGCGGTGGCGGTGTTTACACACGCTTGTTCGCGGACGCGGACCAGTCGCTCACCGCGGGCGTGAACACAACGCTGATGCACTACAACAAGAACTTGTCGTACTTCACATATGGTCAGGGTGGGTATTTCAGCCCGCAACAATATGTAATCTTGAACATTCCGGTCGAGTACAAAGGTCGCAACGGCGCCTTTACATACGACGTGAAAGGTTCGATCGGCGTTCAGCATTACCACCAGGATGCGTCGAACTATTTCCCGAACGACAGTACTGCCCAGCAAGTGGTTGCGCTTCTGACGGCGGCACCGTACACCACGAGTGGCGTTTATCCGAGCAGCAGCAAAACGGGCGTCGCATATTCGTTCAACGCGAGTGCGGAATACCGGCTTGCACCGCAACTCTTCCTGGGTGGATCGGCGTCGCTCGGCAATGCGTATCAGTATCGGGAATACTTGGCCGCCGTTTATGTGCGGTACAGCTTCACGAAGCAAACGGGATCCGTGTCGTACCCCCCGACCACGTTGACGTCGCCATATCTACCAGTGACAAATTGACGAGCATGGATTGATAGCAGTGACCCGGGTAATCTTCGCCCGGGTCACTGATTTCATTGCGGCAAGTTAGTGTCCGACGGCGCGGAGAGCCCTATCTTCCGAAGCACAATGGCTTTGATATCTAAAGCACCATCTCGCGCCAACGCCTCCGCTAAACCAGCACCGCACCGCCGTCCACCACATGCGTCTGCCCCGTTGCGAACGCGCTTTCCATCAGGAACAGATACGCGGCCGCGACATCGCGCGCCTCACCCGCGCGTCCGACCGGCAGACGCTTGCCGACCTGTTCGTACATCGCCTGCCGGTCCTCTTCGGACATGTTCTGCCATAGGTTAGTCGCGATCATTCCCGGCGATACCGCGTTCACCCGCAGCGGCGCCAATTCGACGGCGAGCGCGCGCGTGAGTGCTTCCATCGCGCCGCACACGCTCGCGCCAAACGCCCAGCCGCTATGTGGACGCATCGCCGCGACACCCGTCGTCAGCACGATCGACCCACCGGCCACAATATGCGGGGCGCCGTATTTGACCGCGGCGAGCGCGCCCCAGTAGCGGATATCGAAGGCGCGTCTTGCCTGCGATAAATCCGTCGCGGCGATCTCACCAAGCCGCAACGAATCGCCGGCGGTGAACACCAGATGATCGAAGCTACCGGTCGCGCTGAAAAACGCTTCGATGGCGTGTTCGTCGGTGAGATCGAGCGCGTGGCCCTGGGCATTCGAGCCAAGCGCCGCGACCGCGGCCTCGACACGTCCCGCGTGGCTCGATCCAATCAAGACCTGCGCACCCTCCTCCAGCGCATACTCCGCCACCGCATAGCCGATACCCGAAGAACCTCCGAGCACGATCACTTTCTTGCCATCGAGCCGGTCTTTCACGCGTGTATTTTCTTCCGTGCGAATCATTGGCGATACCCTTTGAAATAGTGATTGAACGCTCCCCGGCCGCAGCTTGGGGACCAGTAATCGCGCGTTCCTAAGACGCCTTTTCGATCAGCGCTTGCAGCACCGTATCGAGCGGAACACGGCCTTTGCGCACTTCGCTCTCAGCGCCTTCGAAGCAGATCCACTCCTCGTTGAAGCCGTCGATCATCCGCATGCGCGGTGTCGGATTTTTCATGCCTTGCGAGCGGAACAGGTCTTCCCATGTCTCACGCGGCACGACTTCCATGTTCACGGGACGGCCGAGCAGTCGCTCGAAGCTTGCAGCGATCATGTCGGGCGAAATACGCTGCGGACCCTCCAGTTCGACGATCCGGCGTCCCGTCCACGATTCGCACAGCAGCTCCACCGCGACGCAGCCGATATCGGCGGTAGCGACCATCGGCACGGGCTTATCGAACGGCTGCAAGAAGCTCGGCACAATGCCGGAATCGCGCGCGGGCGCCACATCCCAAGCAGCGTTTTCGATGAACCATGCGGCGCGCAGGAAAGCCACGGGCATTGGCAGCGTGCCCAGTTCCTGTTCCAGTATCTGCAATTGATTCAATAGATTCGGCTGCGTGGCTTGTGCACCGATGGTCGACAGCACGACGACTTTGGATGGTTTGGCAGCCGCGAGCGCGGCGCGCAACGCGGCGATACTCTTGCGCGCTTCAGGAAAACCCGGCGATGGATCGAAAGTCGGCGGCAGGAGAATGAACACGCCTTCCGTACCTTCGAATGCGCGCTGCAATGCGTGTTCGTCGTTGACATCGGCGAGTGCAACTTCGCAGCCCCGCTTCGCCCACGCCTCTCCCTTCACTTCGTCGCGCACGACCGCGCGGACATCGCGACCCGCTGCCAGCAGCAAACGTGCAACGACGCCCCCGACCTGCCCTGTGATTCCGGTGACTGCAAACATGGTTTCTCCCCAAAGAGTGAGACAGCAAGCGCTGCGTTGGGAAGGATTGTGCAAGGCGGGAAGGCGTTTGACGATAACCCGAAGGTCATTTCATCCATGACATGACGGCATGAATTGCCGGCATCGCAATGCAGGTCGCGGCGAGTCGCGGTCGCCGGCATGGATTACACGAAGCCGAGCGCGTGTTTGAAGCAAGCATAAAATCAAAAAACCGCTCCAACGTAAGTTGGAACGGTTTTCTTCGACTGAACAAGCGGCATCGAAACATGCATGCCGGCGTTTTCAGTGGACTTACTGCTTCACGCCTTCAGCTTGAATGTGCAGCGTCGTCTTCATATTAAAGCCGTACTCCTTGCCCCAGGCGATACCGAAGTCGCCGCGATCGAACGTTGCCGTCGACTCCGTGCCGCACACTTCCTTCTTCAGCATCGGATGCATGATGCATTTGAACGATTCGATCTTCAGGT
>Ga0185299_10007171_pt1 | contig 11547 bp, 13 predicted proteins | sample PaiPotPPA55metaG_FD_128002 | JGI IMG/M metagenome (GOLD analysis project Ga0185299, IMG submission 128002) | Iron sulfur acid spring bacterial and archeal communities from Banff, Canada, to study Microbial Dark Matter (Phase II) - Paint Pots PPA... ...
GTTTGTGCCAAGATTTGGCCGAGCCTCTGTAGCGCGGGGACGGCAATGGCGCAGGAAATCAAGACCAAGGCCCTCGACCTGGCTCTCAGTCAGATCGAAAAGCAGTTCGGCAAAGGTTCGATCATGAAGCTTGGCGAGCAGGCGATCGAAGGCGACATCGCCGTGATTCCTACCGGCTCACTCGGACTTGATCTTGCTTTGGGGGTGGGTGGCTTGCCGCGCGGCCGGGTGGTCGAGATTTATGGCCCCGAGTCTTCCGGCAAGACTACGCTCGCCCTCGAATGTATCGCCGAAGCCCAGAAACTGGGCGGTATCGGCGCCTTTATCGACGCCGAACATGCGCTCGACGCGGGTTATGCGCGCAAACTCGGAGTCAATGTCGAGGACCTGCTGATCTCGCAGCCCGACAACGGCGAGCAAGCATTGGAAATCACAGAGACGCTGGTGCAATCCGGCGCGATCGATGTGCTAGTGATCGATTCGGTCGCAGCCCTGGTGCCGCGCGCGGAAATCGAAGGGGAAATGGGCGAGCCGCAGATGGGCCTGCAGGCGCGGCTGATGTCGCAGGCACTGCGCAAGCTGACCTCGATCATCGCGCGCTCGCGCACGATCGTCGTTTTCATCAACCAGATCCGGATGAAGATCGGCGTGATGTTTGGCAATCCGGAAACCACAACCGGCGGCAACGCGCTCAAGTTCTACTCCTCCGTGCGAATCGATATCCGCCGAATCGGTTCAATCAAAGCCAATAACGAAGTGATCGGCTCACGGACGAAGGTCAAAGTCGTCAAAAACAAGGTCGCCCCGCCGTTTCGCGAGGCCGAATTCGACATCCTCTATGGCTCCGGCATTTCCAAAGAGGGCGAATTGGTGGATATGGCCGCCGACCACAATATTATCGAGAAGCTAGGCGCCTGGTATTCCTATAATTCTGAAAGAATCGGCCAGGGACGCGAGAACGCCCGTGACTTCCTGAAGGCCAATCCGCGAATGGCCGACGAAGTCGAGGCCAGATTGCGTGCCAAGCTATCAGTTAAGAGCAGTCCCGAGACCGACGGGGTTCCCGAGACCGAAGATAAAGGCGACATCCCAAATTCGCCGCCCAAACGCCGGAGCTAGGAGCGGGCTGAGTCGAGTGCCACTTGAGAAAAATCAGATAATGATCGGCTGATGTTCAACTCGTGTGCGGTCTACTGGATGAATCCCATGGTCGGATTTCGGAGGAGTTTTTCGCATGGCTGAAGAAAAGGTCAATATCAAAACCGCCGATGGCAATTGTGACACTTACGTCTACACCGCACCCGGCAGTACTCCCGCACCGGCAGCCATCTTCTACATGGACGGGCTCGGCATTCGCCCCGAGCTGCGCGCGATGGCTGAACGGCTCGCTTCCAGCGGCTACTTCGTACTGCTCCCGAATATGTATTATCGGGCAGGTGAACAGCCGCCATTTGAGGTATCGACGGCCTTGAGCGATCCGGTGCAGCAGAAGCGCCTTATGTCATTGGTGCAGTCCGTCACCAATGCCGGCACCGTTAAAGACACGACTGCTTTTCTGGATTTTCTAAGCCATGATCCACGGGTCAAGGGGACGAAAGTTGGCTGTGTCGGCTACTGCATGGGCGGGCCGCTGACATTGACTGCGGCCGGCAACTTTCCCCACCGGGTGGCTGCAGCCGCATCAATTCATGGCGCAAACGTCGCTAATGATCGTCCCGATAGTCCACACCTGTTGGCGCCCAAGATGCGCGGCAAGGTCTATGTCGGCGTCGCCGAGATCGACCCGTGGCTGCAACCGGGAGAAACCGCTCGGCTGAAGGCCGCTCTGGAGGCAGCCGGCACAATTCATACTGTCGAGGTGTACCCGGGCGTGCAGCACGGTTTTGCGGCGAATGGCACGCCAATGTACAACCGCGATGCTGCAGAGCGCCACTGGGACCGTATTCTGGCGTTGTTCCGCGAAACGCTATCGTAAGGCATTCAGAAAAAGAGCAGCGTACTGCTCTCCAACAGGGAGAGGGGCAGGTCTATTCCTGCTCAGATGCACGACTATAGCTTCGCGGCGGGCTCGACAAATTCGCGCGCGAGCCTTTCCAATTGCTGAACGATTCCATGTTCATCCTGGGGCGCTTCGAGAAAAACCAACTCCACTTCATCAGCGCCGGCGTCACGATAACGCTTCAGATCATCGACGGTAATGTGCCGCAGGTAAGGCGAGACTGCGAGTTCTACATCAGAGCGCTGGCGTCCATTCTCGCGAAGAAGTTGCTCAATTCGCCGAATTTTTGAAGCAGCTTCCTCCGGACTGACGTTCAAGCCGAACCAGCCGTCACCGTATTCAGCCACTCGGCGCAGTGCGGGACCGCTTTCGCCGCCGAACCAGACCGGCAGCTTTCCGCGAACCGGCTTTGGATAGCTCCGCACGTTCTCAAAGTGAACGAATTCGCCGCTGAAGGTGCTGTGAGCATCGCGCCATAGCCGCCGCATCGCCTCGACGTATTCACGGGTTCGATGAGCCCGGCGTTCAAATGGAATACCCAGCGCCTGAAATTCCTCCGCCAACCATCCGATACCGGCGCCAAGAATCACGCGTCCGCCGCTGAGGTAATCAACCGTAGCGACGGTCTTGGCCAGGACGAGCGGATTATGCTCGGGAACCAGGCAAATCCCCGTGGCGAGCCGAATCCGGCTGGTGCAGGCGGCGGCGAACGTCAACGTAGGAAATGGATCGTTTATCGCAATGTCGGTCGGCGCCAGAAACTCGCCGCTCGAGCCAGTGGAATACGGATAATGCGAGGTGTAACGGTCGAGCAGCACAACGTGCTCAGGCGCCCACACGGTCGCGAAGTTGAGTCGTTCCGCGCCGGTAACCACCGTCCTGATTAATGCCGGCGCAGCCAAAGTGCCGAAGCCAATAGCGGAAAGTCCTATTTTCATAACGCCCCGTTCGCTCAGCGGCCTTCGATGATTAACTGGCATGTCAGGCTGCCAAGGGTCGTCTCGTAAAGCAAACAACCGAGCAGGCTGCGGTTAACTGCACGAGCGCGAGACTTCTTTCATGCCCCTTGACACGGGGGCATCGCTCGATGTATTTAACTCTTTGGTTACTTAACCAATCGGTTTACAGATGCCACAGGATGATCTCAGCACCACCTTCGCTGCGCTCGCCGATCCCACTCGCCGCGCGATCCTTGCTCGCCTAGCATCGGGCGAGGCGTCAGTTACCGAACTGGGCAAGCCTTTCGCAATGAGCCTTCCCGCTATTTCCAAGCACCTGAAGGTTCTGGAACGCGCCGGCCTCATCGCGCGTGTGCGTGACGCGCAATGGCGTTCCTGCGCCTGGCGGCGGCTCTCCTCAAAGACGCGGCCGAGTGGCTGGAGGAATACCGGCGTTTCTGGCAAGAAAGCTTCGATCGTTTGGACGACTATCTGGGCGAATTGCAAAAAGTTGGCAGCAGGGCGTCTATCGCGAGGTCGTTGAACCCGCGCGATTCGTCCGCACATCCGCCTGGGCCGATGCTAACGGTAATCCAACCGGCCCCGAGACGCTCATGACGGTGACCTTCGAAGAGCTCGGCGGGAAGACAAAGCTGACGCTTCGAGTCTGCTGCTGCGCGTGATGCGCATCGGAGTGGCACAGCTAGCGCATTGGACCGGCTCGCAGATTATCTGCCGACGCTGGAATGATTGCGGCGTCGATTGCCAATTAAATTTAAAGGAGCAGAAAAATGGCTGCAGAGAGTACGGTTGTCACAGGGCCCGCTGAGCGAGTGCTTGTCATCACGCGAATTTTCGACGCACCGCGCGAGCTGGTCTTCAAAGCATGGACTGATCCCGAGCATATTGTGCGTTGGATGGGTCCACGCGGCTTCAGAAGCACCGTTTTGCGCAGCGACTTGCATGCGGGCGGCGCATATCGAATCCATATGCTCGGACCTGAGGGCGACGATCACTGGACGCAGGGTATCTTTCAAGAGATCGTTGAGCCGGAACGCCTTGTGATGGCAGGGAGCTGGGCAGATGCGCAAGGTAATCCCACGAGCCCGGAGACTCTGCTGACTCTTACCTTCGAAGATTACGAAGGAAAGACCAGGCTGACATTGCATCAGGCTGTCTTTGAATCCGTCACCGCCCGCGACCAGCATCGCGGCGGCTGGAATAGCTCGCTCGATCGCCTCGCTGAATACTTGGCAACAGTTTAATTCAGTCGAAGCTTTGCGGACCACAGGCGTCAGCCTGTGTCGGATCGAGGTTGAATCATGACCCATCAAATCGTTTCGGAAAACAACTGGATCAGCGCACGCAAACAACTGCTGCTCAAGGAGAAAGAACTCACCCGGATGCAAGAGGAAGTCAACCAGCTACGCCGCGAGTTACCCTGGGTCAGGGTCGCGAAGGTGCGAATATTCACCTCGCGCACCACGACGTGAGCTTCGTAGCGATATCGCGCGCGCCCCTGGCCGAGATCGAAGCTTACAAAAAGCGGATGGGTTGGCGTTTCAAATGGGTATCATCACACGGGACCGACTTTAATAGCGATTATCATGTGTCCTTTACCAAGGACGATCTGGCCAAAGGCCCGACTTATTACAACTTCGAAGTTCGCGAATCACAGACCGAGGGTGAGGCCCCCGGGATAAACGTGTTCTTCAAGGATCAGAGCGGCATCGTTTTTCATACCTATTCCGCCTATGCGCGGGGAGACGAACGAGGGCTGGGCACTTACATGTTTCTCGACCTGACGCCGACCGGGCGGAATGAGACTGGTCCCAATTACAACCTTACTGACTGGGTGAAGCGCCACGACGAGTACGACGATGGCCTGGGCAAATCAGCCGGCCCAGTCTGAAGCGGCACGAAACTAGTGCCCGCTTTCAGGAGAACGGCAGTGCATACTACCCGTTGCTGTGAGAATCCTGCTGGGAAGAAATCGGTTGCATTGATCGACGAGCACAGCCTATTCGCCCGGCGATGCCACGGTGTCGCCGGGTGGATGCTGCCGGCTGGCGGCTTGGTACTGCTGCCCAAATGTCCCGCATGCCTGGCTGCATATATCGCGATTGCCACTGGAATTGGCATTTCTGTATCAGCCGCGACCTATCTGCGAGTGCTCCTTTTGACCATATGCGTCGTAACGATCACATACTTTGCCGCAATACGTCGGTGCCGTCTGTTCGCTGCGATCTCGACAAGGCGGCGCCATCGAGAAGCAGTTTAGACAGCCGAGGCCCCTCTCACTGTCAAGTGGGCTGTGAGGAACCCGATGCTGATTGGCAATCACCGAGGCACGAGCTTTGAGATCTGGAGTGGTCGGCAGACATGGTTCTGGTTTGTAGTCAATTGCCGGTGCAACGGGGCTGCTATCGGTGCAGCCGCCAACGAGGCGGAGGCAATCCGGGAGGCATGTTTGTCGATCGAAGAGATGGCAGCGCGGCGGCCGCACACCGCAGAGTCGCCGCGAATCAACAAAAGCAAAGTCCACGCGGCTCCCGAATGCAATCCAGCCGGCTCGAGAGATCCCGGCTGGACTGACTTACCGGCGAAGCTGGAGCGCTATCTCTCTCGAAGGCGCAGTCAATGCGTTTGAGGAATGAGAATGAACCGCGATGAGTCCCCTCTCTACACCTTTATGTTCACGCTTTGACCAGTGATCGAGAGCGTAATCGCTGAGGGCCCAGGGAGACATGATTATGGCTGTTTCAAAACTTGCACCGCGCACCGGCGACATTCTACTAATGGTCGGAACCGTCAAGGGTGCCTTCATTTTTCTGAGCGATGCGGCTCGCGGAAATTTCAGGATGTCAGGGCCGCATTTCCCCGGACAGTCAGTCTGGTCGGCCGCTTTCATCGGTAACGGCGCTGCGCGAATCATTGTCGGCAACAAAAGTGAACATTGGGGAGCGATGGTCAGCCACTCAGACGATTTCGGTGCGACTTGGACGGAACCCACCGAAGGCAACATTAAATTTCCCGCCGGCAGCAGCGTCTCGCTCAACTCGATCTGGGCGCTTGAGGCCGCCACCTCACTGGGACCCGAGGTGGTGCTGGCTGGAGTTGATCCGGCAGCGCTGTTTCGTTCCGACGATCGTGGCGAGACGTTCCAGTTGAATGAGGCGCTGTTCAATCATCCCGACCGCTCGAAATGGAATCCTGGCTTTGGTGGGCTCTGCCTGCATTCGATCCTGGTTCATCCACAGGATCCGCGGCGCATGTACGTTGCGATCTCGTCGGGCGGGATTTATCGCAGCGATGACGGTGGCGGTTCCTGGACCACCTGCGTCAACGGCTTGCGGGTGCATCCGGATGTTGCCGGCGCGGCCCTGTGCCCGCACAAGCTGCGTTTCGATGCGGAAAACCCTTCCTGTATGTATCTGCAAAATCATCCAGGGGTATATCGCACCAGCAATGAAGGGCGCGGGTGGGTCTCGATTGAAAACGGCCTGCCGTCGGATTTCGGTTTCCCAATGGTCGCGCATCCGCGGCGGGGTGGGACGATCTATACCTTCCCTCTGACCTCTGACGAATTTCGAGTGCCACCGGGCGGAGTGCCCAGGGTCTGGCGTTCGCGCAACGGCGGCACATCGTGGGAACCGCTGGGCAAAGGCCTACCCGACACCAACGGCTTCTTTACGGTGCTGCGCGATGCGTTCTCGGCCGACACGTTGGAGCCGGCAGGGCTCTACTTCGGTACACGCGGCGGCCAGCTCTATAACTCGAACGACGAAGGTGAGAGTTGGCGCGCGATAGCTGAATTCCTCCCGCCGATTCTGTGCGTCAAAACCTCTACGGTGAATTAACATGCGCGTGCATATTCCGTCGGTGTTGCGCAAATGGACCGGCGGCCGCGACGTCGTCGACCTGCAGGTTGCTACAACCAGCTGCATGACCGCAGCGGAAGTCATCGGCACGGTTGCCCGCCAGTTTCCAGGCCTTCGCGACCGTGTCCTTAATGAACAAGGCGAGCTTCGCCGTCACGTGAATATTTTCATAGACGGCGAAAACGCTCGCTTCCTTGGCGGGCTGTCGGCCCCGGTCGGCGCCAACTCGGAAATATGGATCCATCCCTCCTTGTCTGGCGGTGCGCCAGACTCACCTGAAGATGCCACGTTGTTAGCCAACTCCACTCTACTGTTGCTTTTGACTAGTGCACTTACCGCCTGACTCATTTCTGTCTTTTTCACGTCCTTTCTCAAACAACACTAGTGGAATGAATCCATTCGCTATAACGTCCGGCAAGATTTCATAATTCATAGCCAGACCTTCAACCTCTGTTCATATTGCGGTATCGCACCGATCGCTCCGCCTTCCTAGAATAAATCGCATCGCTCGCCCGTAATCCGGCGGACACGTGGATGAGGAAGTGTGAGTCGATAATAAGCTGGCAAAGCGATCGCAAAGTGTTCGAACACTATTTGGAAACCGGCGACTCAGCGCTTAAGCGGAAATAAGTACTCGCGCCAGCACGGTTCAATGGGCTTCGGCCAGTCGGCGTCAGCACAGCCATAAGAGGCGATTGCCGCAATGCCGAATATCGGTCTCGTACAACGCTGCATCGGAGCACATCGCAGACACATCTGCTTTGTCACCGAGACCTATCCTCCCGAGATAAACGGCGTCGCATTGACGCTCGCGCGCCTCTTGCAGGGGTTAGCGGCCCGCGGCCACATAGTCTCGATGATTCGACCGTACCAGCGAGACTTTGATTGCATCGCCACCGATTCATCGGTGACCCTGGTTCGCGGCCTACCATTGCCCGGATACAGTGGATTGCAGTTTGGATTGCCGGCGGGCGGTGTGCTCAAGCGGCTGTGGACGAAGCAGCCGCCGGACGTTGTATACGTTGCGACCGAGGGGCCATTAGGATGGTCGGCGGTGCGTACCGCAAGGCGGCTGAACATCGCGGCACTAAGCGGTTTTCATACCAACTATCATTCATACTCCCGCCATTATCGATTGGGATGCTTGCAGCCCCTGGTGTTTCGCTATCTGCGATATCTTCACAATGGCACCCGCGGAACGATAGTGCTAAGTCTCGATCTGCGTGACCGCCTACAGGCTCTTGGATTCAAGAATCTTACTTTTTTAAGTCGCGGCGTTGACAGTAGCTTGTTTGCGCCGGAACGGCGATGTGCCGATTTGCGTGAGCGCTGGGGCCTGAGCGACCGCAGCTTGGCGGTACTCTATGTTGGCAGAATAGCACCGGAGAAAAACCTGCGAGTGGCGGTAGAGGCTTATTACGCAATGCGCCAGCTCGACGATTCAATCAAGTTCATCCTTGTCGGCGATGGTCCGCTGCGCACCTCGCTCCAAAAGAAGCATCCAAATCTGATCTTTTGCGGCATGCAAACCGGTGCGGTGCTTGCTCGGCACTACGCGTCAGCCGACATCTTCTTGTTTCCCAGCGAAACCGAGACCTTCGGCAACGTTACTCTTGAAGCGATGGCCAGTGGGCTGGCGGTAGTGGCCTACAATTACGCTGCTGCGAAATTGCACTTCTCGCACGGTGAAACGGGCTTGCTGGTGCCGTGCGGCGACTCGAAGGCCTTTATCGATTCCGCCGCTCAGCTAGTGCGTGAAGCGCGCTGGCTTTACAAACTGAGGACTCAGGCCCGCGAGTATGCCGCTGCGCTGAATTGGTCGCATCCAATCGAAACGTTCGAAACGTGGCTGACGGCTGCTCTGACGGAGAGCCATACAAGCGTCGGCGCGGCATCGCCGGCGCACCCGCTGGCCATGGCCCGCGTGGGAGGTTGACAGATGGTAATGGTCGAGACGTTTCAACAGTTGAGTCAATTGTTCAATACGCAAGCTATAACCGTCCTCGAACTAAATTCGGAAACCCGATGGATGGCCACAGCAGCGTTGCTGGCCTTAGCGCTGGTGGCAATGTTCGCCCGGAGATTGACGAAGACCATCTTGACCTTCCGCGCACTCGCACTAACCCCTCCGCTGTCGCGGATAATCGCGAACTGGCTTAAGGCTCGGTCCTATTCAGAAGAGGAATTCTTGCGCGCTGACGGCGCCGGCGACCAATGGGTTAAACTGCGCCGCCAGGCGCTCGACGGTCTTGCCGCACTGCTTAGAACCCAGGGCGCCAAATCCATCGCGTGGGCAGATGAGATACGGGAGAGCTTTTCTGATTTGCGTTTCACCGACGCCAATCGGGTGCCTTTTTCGTTTATGCGGGTGATGCGCGACAAATTCACGGTCTCCTCGGTGGTGACGGCTTCGACTGGCCCCCATCTCCGAGACCTGGACGGCCGGCTCACGCTGGATGTCAGCGGTTCGTATGGGTTGAACGTCGCTGGGTTTGACCGCTACAAGCAGTGGATCGCAAAAGGCTGGGAGTTAGTAAAAGACCTTGGTCCTGTGCTCGGACCACTTCATCCAGTCACTGCGGAAAATATCGCGCTGCTCAGGTCCATCTCAAAATTAGACGAAGTTTCTTTTCATATGAGCGGGACCGAGGCCGTGATGGCGGCCGTTCGGCTGGCTCGGTTCAATACGCGAAGACCCTTGATTGTTTGCTTCTCCGGCGCCTACCACGGCTGGTGGGACGGTGTCCAGCCCGGCTTGGGCAGCGAGCGAAGTCTTCGCGATTGTCTGACCCTGAAGGACATGAACCCATCGTCGCTTGAAGTCGTCCGCATGAGAGCCAAGGAGATCGCCGGCGTTCTGGTCAACCCGGTCCAAGCTTTTCACCCCAATTCGCCGCCGCCGAGTGATACACTCCTGCTCACGAGCGGCATTCGAAAGACTCACGATTCGGTTGCTGAGTATGCAAATTGGCTGCGGGCGTTGCGCGAAGTTTGTACTACCTGCGACATCCCATTGATCTTTGACGAGGTTTATAGCGGTTTTCGGCTGGCTCCGGGCGGAGCTCAAGAGTTCTACGGAGTCGAGGCGGATATGGTCGTCTACGGGAAGACCGTCGCCGGTGGAATGCCTATCGGACTGGTCTGCGGCAAGAAGGCGCTGATGCAACGATTCGATCCCATTCACCCGATGCGCATCGCCTATGTAGTTGGCACGTTCTCCGCGCATCCACTGGTGATGGGCGCAATGAACGAATTCCTGAAATGGGTGCTGCAGCCGTTCACCGCGCAACTGTATCGCGACGCAAAACAACGATGTGACGAGTGGGTTCGCTCAACTAACGAAGCACTGGCAGAGTCGTCACTACCAATCCGAGTGGTAAACCTCGCAACCGTGTGGACTGTATTGTTCAAAGAACCGGGCCGCTATAACTGGCTCTTGCAATACTATCTTCGTGTTGAGGGCTTGACTCTTAGTTGGGTAGGTACCGGCCGCTGTTTGACCAGCCTGGACTATACTCCGGAGGACTACCGTGAGCTGCAGGAGAAACTGATCGGCGCAGCTCGCAAGATGAAATCTGATTCATGGTGGCTGAGCGAAGCACAATTACCCGGGAGGGACCGGATTATTCGCCGCAACCTTCTCCGAGAAATAGCCGGCAGCTTGATTCCAGCTTTTGAGCCGGTAAGAGACTTCTGCAGGGAGATTATGCAGCGCAAGCACGACGACCACGTTGCTTCGCATAGCAACCTTATCAACCAGTTTTTTCACCTGCTGAGTTCCAGCGCTTTCATCGTCTGCTACATTTGGGGATACTTTGACCTGACTAAAGCAATGTGTTTGGGCTTAGCCTCACTGTCGATCCGGCAGTTCGGGCACGCAATCCTGGAACCTCCATGTCACGACAAGGAACGAGCCCTATTGGGGTTCAGCACTCGCGATAAATCACTACTGGTGGCTGGCTACTTATTGATTCCAAGCATATATTTGATGGCGTCCGGCTCGTTTGATCTCAAGATTCTCTCTTCGATGATACCGATAGTCGCCCATCTGTGGTTCTTTCTGACCTTGGCGGTAGTATCAGGCCACGTGGCGCTCCTGGGCTGGAAATGCGATTTTCGCAGTTCGATGGTCTGGCTGGTCAAGCTCGTTACTGATCCGCTTACCGACATCGCGGCATACTACACGAGCGTACCGAGGCTACTTCAGCGTTGGCGCGTGGCGCAAAAGGAAATCGCGTAGAGCTTGATTTTTATTGCTGCAGCCGGCCTACTGAGTCTCGAGCGAATAGCGTACGTCTGCGTGTGTCGCTATCCTGACTCTTTTCGCGCGACCTGCCAATGCGGGTTGGGTGGGATTCTGGGCCAGCCGGTGACTGCACTCAGGCGGGTGTTTTATTTTTTCAAGGCGCTTCAATTTTCGACGTTCCTCGCCTGGTGCTACTCATTTGGCCACGGTTCATGGGTACCGGTTCACAAAAGCATCGTTCCACTCACAATCGGCGCGATGCTTGTGATCTTCGGGCAGGGACTGAATTTGGGGGTTTTCTATCGTTTGGGCAGCATGGGAGTATTTTACGGCGGCCGGTTCGGTCATCAGATTCCGTGGTGCCGCGAATTTCCCTTTTCGCTCTTCGATCATCCACAGTACGTCGGTGCTCTGGCGTCAATTTGGGGTTTTTTCATTGCCATGCGCTTTCCATATCACGACTGGTGTCTGTTGCCAGCACTC
>Ga0185299_10007173_pt1 | contig 11546 bp, 8 predicted proteins | sample PaiPotPPA55metaG_FD_128002 | JGI IMG/M metagenome (GOLD analysis project Ga0185299, IMG submission 128002) | Iron sulfur acid spring bacterial and archeal communities from Banff, Canada, to study Microbial Dark Matter (Phase II) - Paint Pots PPA... ...
GCGATGACGACAGCCGATGCGGACGGCATCGAGATTGCCGGACTGCTCTTTGATGCGGGGCCGAGCGAGTCTCCGGTGCTGCTGGATGTGGGGCGGGAGGGAAGCCGGGCGCACCATGCGAACGATCCGATCACGCTGCACGATGTTTTCTTTCGCGTGGGCGGCGCGGGCGTGGGCCGGGCCAAGGTGAATCTGAGGATCAACAGCAACGACACACTGGTGGACCATACCTGGATCTGGAGAGCGGACCATGGCGCCGGAGTGGGCTGGGAGCTGAATACCAGCGAGAACGGGCTGGTCGTGAATGGAAACGAGGTCACGATCTATGGCCTGTTTGTAGAACATCACCGGAAATTCCAGGTTCTGTGGAAGGGCAACGGCGGGAGGACGTATTTTTATCAGTCCGAGATTCCTTACGATCCTCCGAACCAGGCAAGCTATACGAGTGCGCCAGGGGTGAACGGCTGGGCCTCGTACAAGGTGGCGGATGGAGTAACGAGTCATGAGGCTTGGGGGCTGGGCGTGTACAGCGTCTTCAAGCACCCGGACGTGGTGCTGACCCGGGCAATCGAGACGCCGGAGAGCCCCCAGGTACGATTTCACGACATGATCACATTGGCGCTGGGCGATCACGGCGGGATCAGCCGCGTGATCGACGACACAGGCGAGGCGACCGCGATGCATCCTCGCGTGGCGCCGAAGGTGACGAACTTTCCCTGAGCGGCTGTGCTCAATCCGCGCAAGGGGTGGGTGCTGGCGCGAGCGGATGTTCTGCCGATCGGTACCAATAAGTCGGCTTCGGGGAGATCACCATTGATCTCCTCCGAGCCCGTTTCTAGGGAACTTTAGGTTGGTCGACAAACCGTTACAGAGCCACGGCTCTTCGCAGTCTCCGTGCCGCCGGTCCGTTTGATACGACGAGCCAATCACTTAGAAATTGCCAATTTTCGTCATACGTCGGCAGAGGATAACTGCGCTGAGGACTCGGCGTCGCAGTTTGCGCCGTAGCTAATGAAGCTGCCAGAAGGGCCGGCGCTATGGAAAAGATTGTGCGGCGCGAGAACATTCAGCCTTGCTCCGTGAACGATTGGGGATGCGTCACGCCGAGCGGGGTCGATCGTATGGTCGGTACTCGAATCGGAGACTCGTTGAAGATCGAGACAAATGGTTCTCCCGCAGTCCTCGAAAAGTTCACGCTGTGACATGGTCCCGATGCACCGTCCTTGGGGAGATATGGGCGCCTGTCTCTAGTGGTTTCTATAGTCAACGCACCTGGGCGAAGCTCTTGCGCAGTTCGGCAACGAACAGCTCAGGTTGCTCAAGCGCGGCGAAGTGACCACCTCTCGGAACCTCATTCCAGTAGAAGAGTTTCGAATAGGTCTCGTCGCCCCACACCTTCGGCGGCGTAAAGAAGTCACCCTTGAAGATGCTCACGGCAACTGGTAGGTCGATGGGCATGCGGCCGAAATCCTTGCCCCAGCTCTCAAAGTAGAGGCGCGCAGAGGACGCGGCGGTGTCGGTCAGCCAGTACAGGCTTATGTCATCCAACATGTGATCGACAGAGATGGCCTCCGCTGGATCACCCTTGTTGTCGCTCCATGCCTGAAACTTCTCGTATATCCATATCGCTTGCCCAACCGGTGAGTCGGCAAGACCGTACCCGAGTGTTTGGGGTCGGGTTCCCTGGATCAGGCCATAAGCGGACCCGTCGCTCCCATACTTGCCGAGTTGAGCAAGCGCCGGCTGTTCGGCGGCTGTATAGCCGCCGGGCCGCGGTGGTGGAGGCGGAAAAAGAATCGGAAGATTCAGATGAACGGCAGTAAGTCCTGAAACACGCTGCTTGGCCATCCAACTCGTCACTCCGGCGCCCCAATCGCCGCCTTGTGCGACGTAGTGGCTGTAACCTAGGCGCGCCATCAGGACTGCCCATGCGTTAGCAATCCGCGGAAGGCCCCAGCCCACTTCGGTCGGCTTGTCAGAAAAACCAAACCCGGGCAGGGAGGGGATAACAACGTGAAAGGCTTCATCGGCCTTGCCGCCATGGGCCGTCGGGTCTGTCAGAGGTCCAATGACCTGCAGGAACTCGATGATCGACCCAGGCCATCCATGCGTCAGAATGATCGGCACGGCGTTCTCGTGCTTCGATCGGACGTGAATGAAGTAGATCCCGAGACCGTCAATTTGCGTGCGAAACTGCGGCAGCGCATTCAGCGAGCTCTCAGCACGACGCCAATCGTAGCGGGTGCGCCAGTATTCGACGAGCCCCTGTGCCTTGGCCAGCGGTACACCCTGGGACCAATCCGTTACCGGTTCCCTGTCCGGCCAGCGAGCAGTGGCAAGTCTCTTTTTAAGATCGTCCAGTGCTCCCTGTGGTACGTGGACCTTGAATGGACTGACATCTTTTGTCGCCGTGGGGAGCACGAACTCCGCAGCCTTGTCGAAGCTCGCATGGGCACTTATTGGCCCCAGACCGGCGGACAATATACCGGCCCCACCAGCTGCGGCAGCTACACGTATGAAGTTACGCCGCGAGGTGACGGGTACCGCTACTTCTGCTCTGTAGTCTAAATCGTCTTTCATGAGTTGCTCCCAATCCTTCGTTTCAAATTTGGTGCGCGGCGGAGCACCAGCGCAGGTTCGGACGACAGCCAGATCGCTAAGCTCGCCGTGACCTGAAGGCCTTTCGCAGCTCCTCGGTGAAGAGCTTTGGTTGCTCGAATGCGGCGAAATGGCCGCCTTTGTCGAGTTCATTCCAATAAAACAGGTTCGGCCATAGTGCCTCGGCCCAGGCCTTCGGCGGGCAGAATATCTCGTGCGGAAAGACCGACGCCGCCATTGGCAGTTCGATCCTGCCCCTGGAGAGGCCTCCAAATCCGGCGCGGGTGTTCTCCCAGTAGATGCGGGCCGACGATGCGGCCGCGTCGGTGAACCAGTAGAGGCTGATGTTGTCGAGCATCGCGTCGACCGCGAGCGCATCTTCAGGACTGCCGTGATTGTCGGTCCAGGCCTGAAACTTCTCATAGATCCACAGCGCCTGACCTGCGGCCGAATCCGCAAGCGGGTAGCCTATGGTCTGCGGACGTGTCGCGTGTTCGCGAAAATAGCCGCTCTGGTCGCTGGCGAACCACGACGCCCGGTCGATAGCTCTGCGCTCGGCTGGCATGGGGTTCTCCGGCAGCTTTTCGGGAAAGACGAACTGCCAATTCACATGGGCCGCGATCAAGCCCTGGGGCCGCTGATGCGCCAGGGCGTGCGTCACGCCCGCCCCCCAATCGCCACCCTGAGCCACCCAACGGTCGTAGCCGAGGAGCTGCATCAGAGTCGCCCAAGCGCGGGCGATCCTGTTCACGTCCCAGCCCGTCTCCACCGGCTTGTCGGAGAAGGCGAAACCCGGGAGCGACGGCACGACGACATGGAAAGCGTCTTCCGTCCGCCCTCCGTAGCGGGTGGGATCGCTGAGCGGCTCGATGATCTCCATGAACTCTACGACCGATCCCGGCCATCCGTGCGTGAGAATGAGCGGCAACGCGTTCCGGTGAGGGGAGCGCACGTGGATGAAGTGAATGCCAAGCCCGTCGATCTGGGTGCGGTATTGTGGGAAGGCGTTGAGGCGAGCCTCGAACCGACGCCAGTTGTACTTGTCGCGCCAGTAGGCGATCAGCGCCTGAGCCTTCTGGAGGGGTACGCCCTGCGACCAGTCACGGACGGTTTCCCGCTCCGGCCACCGAGTGGACGACAGCCGACGCTTGAGATCGTCGAGTGCCTCTTGCGGTACTTGGATCTTGAATGGAGTAACGTCCTTCGTAGCTGTGGGAAGCACGAGTTGCGCAGCTTTCATGGCGTTCCACTGGGCGCTCATCGGCACCAACCTCGGTGACAATATGCCGGCAACACCGGTTGCGACAGCCGCACGAATGAACTTACGGCGCGAGCTGAATGGTGCAGTTGCTCCTGTTCTATTTTCCAAATCATTCTCCATCTGCATGACGCATTCCTCTCTTATGAAGTTGGGTTATTTGAACCACCTGGGTACGAGTTAGCGAAGCTTGAACACCAGTAGCGTGCCGGCCTGCGGAACGGACGTATTTGTCCCTTGGATCTTGTCGACACCGGTTTGAACGCCTCGCGCGTCGAGATCCCAGCCTGTCGTCACGGCGACATATTGCTCGCCGTCGACCTCAAATGACGTCGGAACACCGATGGCACCGGACGGCAGCGGGTAGCTCCACAATTGTTCACCGGTACGGGCGTCAAATGCCCTGAACTGACGATCCGGAGTCCCGCCGACGAAGAGAATGTTGCCACCCATGACCAGTAGCGGCGCCCAAAGCATTGTTTTGAAATTGTGCTGCCAGACGCGCTTGCCGGTGTTCAGGTCCCAGGCTTGCAGTTCTCCAATGTGGTCAGAGGCTCCTGGGCCGATACGGATCGACCCGAAAATGCTGTCGAAATCGTAGCCGGTATAAAACCCTTTAGAGTCGTCGTCTGGGACCTGACCTTTCGGGAGGAACGCGCAGAGGTTGTCGTTAGCAGGGATGTAGAGAAGTTTCGTCTGCGGGCTCCACGCCTCGGGCGGCCAGTCTTTGCCGCCTCCAATGCTGGAGCAGAACTCTGCGCCCTGATGCGCCCCCGGTCGCTTGGACTCGTCGATGGTGGGTCGACCGGTATTCGGGTCAATCGACGTAAGCTTGTCCACGTGTGGGCAAATTGAAGCCGAGGATGAGGGCGCCAGTCGCTTGAGTGCTCGCCTTAAGAAACTCACGCCGGCTAACTTGGGTTTGAGGAATCATCAAGCTTTCTGTTCTGCCGCACGCTGAATCGCGCGGCGAATCCTTTGATAGGTGGCGCAGCGGCAGATATTACCGCTCATGGCTTCGTCGATTTGCTCGCGCGCCGGATGGGGAGTCTTGGCCAGGAAGGCGGAAGCCTGCATGATTTGTCCGGACTGACAGTAACCACACTGCGGAACCTGTTCGGCAATCCAGACCCGCTGAATCGGATGGCTGTGATCGGGCGAAAGACCCTCAATGGTTGTGATCTTCTTCGCTCCGACTGAACCCACTACCGTTTGGCACGATCGGCGTGCCTCGCCGTCGAGGTGTACAGTGCATGCACCGCATAGTCCCATGCCGCAACCGTACTTGGTGCCTGTGAGCCCGAGGGTGTCGCGTAGCACCCACAGCAGCGGCGTGTCAGGTGCAACATCGATCAGGCGTGCCTTCTCATTTACTGTGATAGCTATACGACTCATAAATCACATAAGACATCGAGAATTTTTACACTATCGTGAATCGTAGGGGGGCCAAACATATTTGGGACGGATCGTTAACCGCGTGGGGTGAAGCGTAGCGGTCATCAAAAATGGTTCGCTGCAATGCTTTATGAGGTTTGCGAAACCTACCCACAGCCCTAACGGATAGTACGCGGGCCCGATTCGTGGTCATCCGGCGATCATTCCCGAGTGACGGGCAAGACCGGACGTTGTTCCGGGCCAAAAGTCGGCATCTGGGAAATCTGCCAGTCATGATTGCTGAGTTGCTCTCCGGCTACGGCAATACAAGAGTTGGGTGAAGGCCAAGAAGCCTATCAAACCCGTAGAGGCTGTCCGTTGCCCGACCTGTGGCGCGGGGGCACGCCAGAAGTGCGAACTTAGTACGGGGCAGCTGTGATCTTTCAACACGTTGTTCCCGAGAAGTGAATAGTCCATTCGAGCAAGACCGGAACGTAAAGCTGGCAAATGTGTTTTGGGCATACGTACTTGCGAGGAACATCCGATACCAGCAAGACTTAGTTGACCAACACTGCAATTCCAGCGAGAAACGACTGGCGCGTATTCTTTTGCTACTCGCCCACTTCGATGGCCATGCAGCAACCGAGACTACGGTTCCGAAGATGAGTCACGAGACCATGGCTGAGATGTTGGGGACGACCCGCTCTCGCATTTCCTTTTTTATGAACCGGTTCAAGAAAACTGGCTTCATCGATTACGGGTCACAAGGATAAGTTGTTGCGAATTCAGAGGACGCTCCTTGCGTTCTACGGCCAATAGTTTCCGCCCTTGGAAACGAGCAACAATGGCCGGTTTTAGCCCATATCATGTCCTTCCTGTTTAACACCCTGCTGACGCAGGGATTGTTAACCAAATCAGCATGCTTTGCTTACCAACGTCGAATCAATCTGTGCCCAGTTTCGGCGTATACAATCGCAACAGACGGTTAGTACGTGATCGAAGGGTGCGTCCCGGCGTGCTCGCCTACAGGCGCACATGTCGCATGTTCCCCTCTCCCGCTTCTCCCGAGTTTCTCTTCCGCATAGCCAACAATACATCCAGAATAGCTGACTCTCGTGGTTCACTAGTTCGGGTTAGTTGGTTCTGCGGTTATTGCCAACCGCCGCCTAGGGCTTGGTAGACCTGGACCAAAGCCAACAACTCATTCAATTGGGCCTGCACAAGTCCGAGTTCGGCAGAGAACGCATTGGTTTCATTGGTCAGCACTTCGAGGTAGCCCGTGACGCCACCGTTGTAGCGCATGTGGGAGAGCCGGGCGGCGTCCTGAGCCGACTGGAACAGGAGTTCTTCCTGGGACCGGAATTCTCTCGATTTACGGTATGCGATCAACGCATCGGACACGTTGCGGAACGCGCCTTGAATTGTTTGCTGGTAGAAAAGCAGCGTGGCTTGCTGCTGGGCTTCCGCGAAACGGACGTTAGAACGGAGTCTACCTGCCGTGAAGATGGGTTGTGCTAACGACGCTCCGAAATCCCATGTGCCTGCTGGGCCGCTGAATAAATTCGTGAGCGCCGCGCTCTGGAATCCCGCCGTGCCACTGAGGGAGATCTGCGGAAAATAGGCGGCTTTGGCGACCCCGATTTGAGCGTTCGCGGCGATCAATTGTTGCTCCGCTTCACGAATGTCGGGGCGGCGTTCCAGCAGTGAAGAAGGAAGCCCCGCTGGAACCGCAGGCGGACGTGTCTGCTCCGTGAGCGCTTGCCCGCGCACGACAGTGTCTGGATTTTTCCCGACGAGAATGCTGATCCGGTTCTCTTCCTGTTCAATCTGCTGTTCCAGCGCCGGGATTTCCGCGGCTGCTGTGAATACCAACTGTTCGGCCTGGCGCACGTCCAGCATGGAGGTAGAGCCGTGATCAGCGAGAATGGTTGTCAATCGCAGCGATTCCCGGCGTGAAGCCAGCGTGCGTTTGGAGATTTCCAGCTCCAGGTCCAGTGCGCGAAGCTGGAAGTATGCTCCGGAGACATTGGCCACCAGGGTGAGCATGACTTCCTGGCGAGCCGATTCGCTGGCCAGAAGGTTGGCCCGCGCGGCTTCCGTCGCGCGGCGGAATTTGCCCCAAAAATCAAGCTCCCACCCTGCGGACACATTTAACTGTCCGGTGCTTGTTTCGAAAGGCGGGAGAAAGAGAGACTTAGCACTGCGTTGATCATTTATGCCTGCCCCTGCACTGACGGTCGGAAACTGATCTGCGCGGGTAATTCCGAGTTGCGCCTGTGCTTGAAGGATTCGTGCTCCGGCAATGCGCACGTCATAGTTCTGCTGCAGGGCAGTTCGGATTAGGAAGCGCAGTTGCTCGTCCTGGAATACTTCCCACCATTTTTGATCGCCAAGCGAAACCGAATCGGGTTTGATTGTTTCGTCCGGAGCCAAACCACGATAGCTGCCGGGGACATCTGCCGCCGGTTTCTTGTAACGTGGACCGACGATGCAGCCAGAACTCACAATGGCGACGCCTACGACGACTAGAAATTTGCGCATGTCAGTCGCCCTCGGCAGGAGCCGGTCTCTGGGGCAGAGCGGCTTGCTGGCGTTCCTTGCCTGCGCCGAACCACTTTTCGACGACATAGAAGACCACGGGGATGAAGAAAACTCCAATCAAGCTCGCCGCAAGCATGCCTCCGATAACCGTGGTGCCCATAATTTGGCGGGCAACCGACCCGGCGCCGGATGCCGTCCAGAGCGGGACGGTGCCGAGGATGAAGGCAAAGGAAGTCATCAGGATGGGGCGGAGACGCAGACGGGCGCCTTCCAGCGTGGCGTCGAATAGAGGTTTGCCTTGCTCGTATTCATCCTTGGCGAACTCGACGATCAGAATTGCATTCTTGGCAGCCAAGCCGATAAGCATGACTAAGCCGATTTGTGAATAGACGTCACCTTCGATTTGCACCATATAGCTCGGCAGGAAGGCGGAAAGAACGGTGCGGCGCAACCAGAGAATCGCAAACGCCCCGAAAACCGCAATTGGTGTGCTTAGCAGCACGCTGAAGGGAAGCGACCAACTTTCATACAAAGCCGCCAGGATGAGAAAGACGAACAGCAGCGAGAATCCAAAGACCACTGATGGCGGAACACCCTGCTGTGCCTTTTTCTCCTGGAAAGACATTCCCACATAGTCGAAACCCATCTCGCGGGGCATGGTTTGCGCAAAGACTTCTTCAAGGGCAGCCGTCGCTTGCCCCGCGCTGTAACCGGGAGCAGCGGCGCCGTTGATTTGCGCGGCGCGATACTCATTGAAGCGCATAGTGAACTCCGGTCCCGGGCGCGCTTCAAATCGCGTCAGCGCAGAAAGCGGCACCATCTCGTTCTTGTTGTTTCGCACGAAGAACTGGCCGACATTCTCAGCCCTGGTCCGGTAATCGCCTTCGGCCTCGACATACACCTGCCACTGTCGGCCGAAGCGGTTGAAGTAATTAATGAACAGGCCACCCATGAAGGCCTGGATTGTTTTGTAGACGTCACTGATGGGCACGCCTTGCTTGATGACTTTGTCGCGGTCTACGTTGACGAACTGCTGTGGCACACTGGGTAGGAAGGTGGTGCTCAAGCCCGCTATCTCAGGACGCTTGCGCGCCGCGGCCAAGAAGATTTCCAAATTGGAGGCAAGAAACTGGACGTCGTTACCGGCTCGGTCCTCGAGTGCAAACGTAAATCCCCCGGAGGTCCCGACACCGGGAATGGCCGGAGGTGAAAACGAAAAGGCAATGCCTTCCGGAATCTGGGAGAGTTCCCGGTTGATTCGCTGCTTGATCTCCTGAAACTGCACTGACCGAGACTTGCGCTCGTCCCAAGGCTTCAATGTGACGAAAAAGAATGCGTTGTAGCTGGTGCGGACAAAACTAAGTAAGCTGAAACCCACAACGCTGGTTGTGTATTGGACTCCTGGCGTAGTGGCCAGCGCATCCTCGATTTTCCTGGCGACCGCATCCGTACGTTGCAGGGAGGCAGCATTCGGCAGCTGTAGATTAATGTAGAGATAACCCTGGTCCTCGTCGGGCAGAAAGCTCGATGGAATTTTACTGCCAAAAAAACCGGCCGCCGCACCAAACACCACGAGAAGAATGAGGGCGATGGCGCTCTTCCGAATCAGGACGCCGCAGAATCGGACGTAGGCATTTGTGGCGCTGGCAAAGCCTCGGTTAAACACGCTGAAAAATCTCGCTAGAAGTCCTCCGCTCGCGTTTCTCGGGCGGAGCAGCAGCGCTGAGAGCGCCGGACTAAGGGTGAGCGCGTTGAAGGCAGACAGGATCACGGAAATCGCAATGGTCACGGCGAATTGCTGGTACAGGCGTCCGGTGATGCCGGGAATGAAAGCCGTCGGAATGAAGACTGCCGAAAGAACAAGCGCGATGCCCACGACGGGGCCAGAAATTTCTTCCATGGCTTTGAGGGCCGCGGCCTTGGGCGTGAGGCCTTCCTCAATGTGGCGTTCTACCGCCTCAACGACAACAATGGCATCGTCCACGACGAGACCGATGGCGAGAACCAATCCGAACAGGGAGAGCGTTGACAGAAAAGCCAAATACAGGGAAGAAAATGAATGTACCGACCAACGACACAGGCACGGCTAGCAGGGGGATCAGAGTGGCGCGCCAGCCCTGCAGAAAGATATAGACGACGATGATCACGAGGACGATAGCGATCACCAACGTCAGGACGATTTCCTTCATGCCTTCGGTAACCGCGCGCGTGGTGTCCAAAGACACGACATAATCCACGTCGTGGGGGAAGCGCGTCTTCACCTCGGTCATGAGTTTCTTGACGCCGTCCGCAGCTCGCACCGCATTCGAGCCGGGCAACTGATACGCCGCGACAATTGCGCCAGGCTTCCCATTCAAGCGGCCCAGAACGCTGTAGTTCTGAGCGCCGAGCTCGATGCGCGCTACATCTTTGAGCCGCACGACTGCTCCTCCGGGAGACTCACGAACGACAATTTGTTCGAATTCCTCGGGAGAGGTGAGCCGGCCCTGGGCTCGGACAGAATAGGTGTATTCCTGACCTTTGGGGACAGGCTCACTGCCGACCTGCCCCGCGGGATTCACCGTGTTTTGCGCCTGAATGGCAGACGTGATTTCAGGAACAGTGATCGCAAGTTTGGCCAACTGGTCGGGCTTGACCCACAGCCGCATCGCGTATTGGCCCGCGCCAAAAATCTGCACGCTTCCGATGCCATATAGACGAGTGATTTGGTCCGCGAGATTGATGTAGGCGTAGTTGGAAAGGAACTGCGCGTCGTACGTTCCGTTCGGCGAGTACAAGGTCAAAAGCATGAGGGGTGCGGTTACCGTTTTCTGGACCGTGACGCCGTAATTTGTGACGTCCAGAGGAAGCTGAGATGCGGCTTGGGTTTCGCGCACCTGGGTGAGGATGAGGTCCGTATTTGGATCCGTTCTTACGTCGTAGTCGACAATGAGTCTCATCAGCCCGTCGGCGGTGGAGTTCAGCGAATACATGTAGTTCATGTTGTCCACGCCGCTCATTTGTTGCTCGATAGGTGTTGCAACCGACTGCTCGATCGTCTGCGCATCGGCGCCCACATAGGTGGCGACCACTTGAACCTCTGGCGGAACGATGTTCGGGAATAGTGCCACCGGGAGGCTCGTGATCGTGACTGCGCCCACGATCACCATGAGAATCGAGATGACCATGGCCACGATAGGACGGTTGATGAAGAATTTGGACATGGCTCAATTGCCTTTCGTCGCACGAGTGCTCTGCTTGATCTTTACAGGGGAGCCGTCTCTAACTTTTTGCAGGCCTTCGACAACGACAAGCTCTCCCGCGCGAACGCCGCTTTCGATAATCCACATCGCAGCAACACGCTCGCCGACCTTGATCGGCCGCAGGGCCACCTTGTTGTCGCCTCCTACCACGGCCACCTGATAGGTTCCCTGCAGTTCTGTAACCGCCCTTTGTGGAACAAGCAGGGCGCCTGTTCTTGTTTCTCCAGCGGCGCGCACCCGTCCGAACTGGCCCGGGCGCAGGATGTTGTTGGGATTGGGAAATGCGCAAACCAGTTGAATGCTGCCCGTCGTGACCTCCACCTGTCGATTCGTCAAAAGAAGAGTCCCTTTGTGCGGATAGACCGTTCCGTCGGCGAGGATGAGGTCGAAGGGCGGCGCGTCGGACGGCACTTCCTGCTGATTGTGCGCGTTTATTCTTGCCGCATAATGCATGTACTCTTGCTCACTGATCGGGAAGTACGCTTTGATCGGATTCACCTGCGAAACAGAAGTCAATGCCGTCGTCGGACCGA